>WNFV01005505.1_pt1 | contig 15316 bp, 17 predicted proteins | sample 5400101 | NCBI WGS metagenome assembly WNFV01 (sample SAMN13153361, study PRJNA577476) | soil metagenome | isolation source: 115 cm soil or saprolite under grassland replicate 1 | place: USA:California | collected 2016-06-15 | reverse complement strand
CCGCCTATGGGCCGCCGGCGACGGTGTATTACGCGGCCTCTTAACGGGGAGCGTAGGCCTGCACGATGGGGGGGACGGCGGCGTTGGCGGCGACTTGCGCCTCCCGCGCCTTTGCTTCCAGCTCCTCGCCCAGCGTCCGCAGCTCCCTCGCCAGTCTCAGATCGAGGGTGTTGTCGGACAAAAACCGGCAACGCCGGGCCAAATCCATGAAATACATTTGCGTCGGCATGCGCCTCACCGTTGACGGGCTTTGTTCTCGTTCTTGAGCCCACGATAGTGTGCCCCATCTGCCGTTCCATTACATCCCGTCCTCGTGGGAATCCCTCATCATGGTAAAATGAATGTTGGGCCTTCGCCCTGCCCGCGAGCGCTGCATCCGACGCATACGCCCCATCCTTGATTGGAGTGCACAGACCGCGTAGATAGGAAAGGCGGCAAAACACAAGCTATTTCAATGCAGGCGCAACAGAGCGGAAAATCTCGGCGCTCTGACCAAATCGGGGCCACTCGACGGATCATGTCGGAATTTTTCCGTGGAAGAAGCCTAGGATCTGATCGGAATCTAACCATTTGCCCACCGCGGAGCCTTCCGACCGTACGCGCCGAAGGGTGATCCGTGCCGAAAGCAATGCGTCTGAATGCCGACTATTTTGATTTGATGGTGGGGGACATCCTCACGCGCCTCTACGCCGCTATACCAGAACCGATTGATCTGGACGCCACCGCCGTCAGTTTCAACGCTATCGCCGCTGATGAGGACGTCGAGCGGATGGCCAACCTATGGAGCGCAACGGTCCGTTGGCTGGCAGATGAAGGATATATCCGGTTTGCGAATGCGGATGATCCGAGAGACGACCGGGTATTTGCAGGGGCAGTTCTAACCACGCGCGGGCTGAAAATGCTGCGACAACATTCTGCGAAAGCAGAAGACCGTTCATTTGGAGAGAGGCTTCTCCAGACTGATCCGTCAAGCGATGCAGCGAAGAAAGCTGTTAGACAAATGCTGGAACAAATTGCGGACCAGCGAGATTAGATGCTGGCCTGGTGTTCAGAAGAATTAGGGGAGAACGCGTGAACAAACCGATAGCCCCGTTGTTCAAGCTCGCGGAATAGCCACGGAAGCGCTGTCACCGTTCTGCGCTGGACGTCATGCAAGAGCAAAATCCCGCTTTTTCTCTGGTTGAGCCTAGTCAACGTTCTTCGCACGAGCTCTTGAGGTGTAATGTCCAGCCAGTCGTCTGCGACGATATCGGCGCTCCAGATCGAAAGAGAGCGAGACCTGAAGTAGTTTTCTAGGCGCGAAGACCGAGCCAACCCCGGAAATCGGAAGAACGGGGCGATACATGCGCGATTACCAAGAACCTTCGCGACTGAAGCAATACCATCTTCAATTTCGCTTTGCGCAGAGGTCTCGGACAGTTCTCCAAAGGGCAAAGGATGGTTCTGGGTATGTGTCCCTATGCCGTGTCCGTCTTCATACATACGTCGGACCAACGCCGGAAATCTCGTTGCGGCGCTTCCGATGAGAAAAAACGTCGCTTTGGTACGATGCGCCGCGAGTATGTCCAACACTTCCGTGGTGAAAGGTGGGCGCGGTCCGTCGTCAAAAGTGAGTACAATTTCCTTTTCTTGAAGGGGTAGAGTTGTATTGTATTGAAGCTTTCCTACAGTCGGGAACGCCCGAGGGTCCGTGACCAGTTGGGGTTGTGAACTCAAGCGCACGTTTGAATGGCCATTAGAGGGTGGGTCTAATCCAAACACCGGGAACGCCAACCATGTTCATACTACAGACAGTGTTTGTGGCGTTTGTCACGTTCGTGTTTGTCGGCATCGCAGGCAACTGGCTTGTGCAGGCTTGGCAGCAACGCAATTGGCTCAATCAGCAACGGTTTCTCGGCAAGCAAAAAGAATATCATGACTTGAAGGACGTATTCGAGGAAATCGTGAATCTCGCGGGGCGTCGCATCACCCGGATGCGACGTCTCCAGTACGCGCTGCATCGTAGCAACGATGAACTCGTGAAAGTTCGTCTTGAGGAGTACGACAAGATTCTGACTGAGTGGAATGACAGGTTGAACTCATTTTACGTCCGACTCAAGCTGTATACGCCTTACGAAATGGTGGCCCGGCTGGAGAACATACATGAGTCGTTCTTCAGCATCGGCGTTCGGTTGGAAGAAGCCGTGAGGCGCTACCAACAAGGCACGCCTCCAGCAGTACGAGTCATAGAAAAGCTGGATAATGACATGAATGCTCTTAACGGAGTGATCGGGAACTTTACTCGTGACATGCTGCGGCATGTCGAGGAAATAGGAAAGGAGACGTATTTTGGTGTTGAGGTGAAGTTGAAGCCTGACACTCTAGAATTGTTTCCGACTTGGCAGCTTGTCAAAGCGCTGTTCAAGCCCAGGGTACAAATACACAGCATAGTCCGCACGGCGATTGACCTTGGAGAGCCAAAGCGGAGTCGGGACTAAGGGCTTTGGATAAACCAACATGGCAGCGATGAAGGCAGCTTCCGGCAATGTCAAATCAGACGAATTTTTTTTATATTGATTTTGTGATGCACTATCGATCCCGAAAACTCCTGATCCGAAGAATGCACAGGCAAGGTATGATCTCAAAATTTCAAGTTTTGAGTATCGAAATTGTATGATCAACGCCAAAAACATCTCATACAGCTTTCTCCACAGGGTTCTCTCTTTGTATCCGGTTGCGGTGCGCACGAATTGCATTGCGATTGTGCTAGCCCCGCCATGCGGCCGCCCCATTACTGCTCTCACAAGTTCCCGGCCGCATGCAATCAAATCGATCCCTGCGTGACCAAAATATCGCCTATCTTCCAGAATGAGGACCATCTTCTCCACTATCGATAGCGGTTCACTGCTAACATATTCCAATGCATACTCGTCGATCACAAACAAATCGCGATGGATCGCAATCAAAGACCTGCGAAAAGAAGGTAAGTTAAGTGGCTGAACTCGGGCCGCCATAAAGACAAACCTTCACCCAACGCTTAGCGCACGCGAGCGCATAGTGGCTCGCGAACCAATGATAGCTTTTCTACAGGACGCGAGCCACTGCTTAGGCGACCCCACTGTCCGTGGGACGCCGTTTCGCTGCGCCCAACACCGCACGGCGCGCATCCAATTGCGCGGCGCCGACCTCGCGGCTTAGCATGGCACGCGAACAATGACCGGTCGCCGTCCTCGATAGCAAGCGCGCGCCGACGCTGCCGGAGATCCCGACCTCCGCCGAGGCCGGCCTGCCCGGGCTCGTCTCCACCGGCTGGTTCGGGCTGGCGGCGCCGCCGAAGACGTCGCCGGCGCTGCAAGCCGAGATCGCCAAGGCGGTGGCCGAGATCATCAGGATGCCGGAGGTGCAGGCCAGGTTCCGCGCCGCCAGCGTCGAGCCGACCCCCGGCACCCCCGCCGAAATGGCCGCCTTCATCAAGGAGGAAGCGCAACGCTGGGGCGCGATCATCAAAAACAACAATATCGTCGTGGATTAGCTCAGCTCGTCCGACGAGACATGCAAAAATTTATCCTTGTTTTCTCGATTATGATCGAAATCTCTACCGTCGCCCTTCAAGGCTTGTGATCGAAGAATGATCGTTGTTGGCAACCTGCTCCAAGGCAGTGCCATTACCCGATAAGGGAGGATCAGAGAGCGCGATTGCGATGGTGGACGAACTGGCGCGGCAGCGTCCGGTTTTCCTATCGATCCTGCCCGCGGGGCGTGACGAGCGCCGGGTCGCGCTCGCGGTCGTGCTGGCGTCCGCTTTGGCCTTTCTCGCGACGGCGCCGTTCGCGAAACTGCCGCTGGCGCCGGTGCCGGCCTTCATCCCGATCTATGAATCGGCGCTGGTGATCAACGATCTGATCACGGCGGTCTTCCTGTTCGGTCAGTTCTACATCTCGCGGTCGCGGGCGCTGCTGTTGCTGGCCTGCGGCTACCTGTTCACCGCCTGCACGGCGGTTCCGCACGCGCTCACCTTCCCCGGCCTGTTCGCGCCGACCGGGCTGCTCGGCGCCGGTCCGCAGAGCACGGCCTGGCTGTACATGTTCTGGCATGCCGGCTTCCCGCTCCTGGTCATCGCCTACGCGCTGTGGCCGGACGAGGCACGGCGGCGCGGCCACGCCGGCATCGCCATTCTGGCGAGCGTGGCGGCGATTCTGGTGGCGGCATGCGGGCTCACGCTGCTCGCCACGGCGGGCCATGACGCCCTGCCGGCGATCATGCGCGGCAACAACACCACGCCGGCGTTGATCGTCGTGGTGTCGGGCGTCTGGGGGTTGAGCCTGCTGGCGCTGCTGGTCCTGTCGCGGCGGCGGCCGCACTCGGTGCTCGACCTCTGGCTCATGGTCGTGATGGTCGCCTGGCTGTTCGATATCGCATTGAGCGCGGTGCTCAATGCGGGCCGTTTCGACCTCGGCTTCTACGCCGGCAGGATCTACGGGCTGATGGCGACGAGCTTTGTGCTGGTGGTGTTGCTGCTCGAGAACAGCCGGCTCTACGCGCGGCTCATCGAAGCGTATGCCCGCGACCGCAGAAAAGCCGCCGAGCTCGAGCGGCTGTCGACCGTCGACGCCCTGACCGGCATCGCCAACCGCCGCGCCTTCGACGAGGCGCTCGACCAGGAGTGGCGGCGCACGCTGCGCCACAAGACGCCGCTCTGCCTGCTGATGATCGACGTCGACTATTTCAAGCGCTTCAATGACGCCTATGGCCATGTCGCCGGTGACCAATGCCTGCAGACGGTCGCGGCGGCGCTGGCCGGCAACGCCAGACGGGCCGGCGAAATGGCCGCTCGCTATGGCGGCGAGGAATTCGCGGTGTTGTTGCCGCAAACCGATCTCGACGAAGCGCGCCGGCTTGCACAGCGGATGTGCCAAGTGGTGCGCGATCTGAACATCCCCCATAAGGAATCAGGGGTCGCGGCCCACGTCACCACCAGCGTAGGGGTGGCGAGCGCGCTGCACGCCCTGGTCTCGGAATCCGAAGGCGCGCCGCTCGCCCCCGACGGCGCGCGCGCCGAAGCACGGCGCTCGGCCCCGTCCGTGCTCGTCAAAGCGGCGGACCAGGCGCTCTATGCGGCCAAGACCGCGGGCCGCAATCGGGCCGTGTCGGCGCACACCGACGACGTCGTTCGGGACATGCCGGAACAACCGACTGCCGACAGTGAATATTCACGTCACGTGAAGGCCGCGTAGGCGAACGCAACCCGCGCGCTTTGCGCCGCGGTGCAGCGGCCGCGCGGGGGCGGCATCACGTCCGAAAATGCTTCGACAGCTTGAGCCCCTGCGCCTGGTAGTTCGAGCCGATGCGCTCGCCGTAGAGCGCCTTGGGGCGATCGAGCATCCGCTCGTAGACCAGCCGTCCGACGATCTGCCCATGCTCGAGGATGAACGGCACCTCGCGCGAGCGCACTTCGAGCACCGCGCGGGCGCCGCGCCCGCCGGCGCCGGCATAGCCGAAGCCCGGATCGAAGAAGCCCGCATAGTGCACCCGGAACTCGCCGACCAAGGGGTCGAACGGCACCATCTCGGCGGCGTAGTCGGGCGGCACCTGCACGGCTTCTTTCGAAGCGAGGATGTAGAACTCGTCGGGGTCGAGGATCAGGCTCTGGTCCCGGCGCGAGCGGATCGGTTCCCAGAATTCGGCGACGTCGTAGCCGGCGCGGCGTTCCACATCGATCAGACCGGTGTGGCGCTTGGCGCGATAGCCGACGAGGCGGTCCGGCCCGAGCCCGGAGAGGTCGACGCCCACCGCGATGCCTTCGCCCACGTCGGCGTCGTCATCGTCGACCAGCCGCTCGCGCGCGTGCAGCTCGCGCAAGGTCTCTGCATCGAGCAGCGCATTGCCGTGACGGAAGCGGATTTGGGAGAGCCGCGAGCCCTCGCGCACCAGCACCGGAAAGGTTTTCGGACTGATCTCGGCGTAGAGCGGACCGTGATAGCCCGCTGTGATGCGGTCGAAGCCGCGGGTCTCGTCGGCGATCACGCGGGTGAAGACGTCGAGCCGGCCGGTCGAGCTTTTCGGATTGGCGGCAGCCGCAACGTCGTCGGGCAGCGCGAGGCTCTCCAGCAACGGCACGATGTAGACGCAGTTGGTCTCGAGCACGGCGCCGTCGCCGAGGGCGATCTCGTGCAGCTTCAACTCGTCGATGCGCTCGGCAACCGTGGTGTGCGGGCCGGGCAGGAAGCTCGCGCGCACGCGATAGGCCACTTCGCCGAGCCGCAGATCGAGGCTGGCGGGCTGGATCTGGTCCGGAACGAAGTCATAGGCGCGCAGGATGGCGCCGTCCTGCGCCAGCGCCGCGATCATGTGGTCGGGCAGGATGCCTTTTTGATCGACTGCGAAGGCGAGCGGCACGGCGCGATCCCCCGATGACGCCCGACCGGCTGGAGCGGTTTCCGTCCCGGTGTAACAGAAACCGCTCCAGCTTTCTTGCGTCTGACGCGTTTTCTGCGGCGAACCGGGTCCCATTTCGCCGGAAAACGCTATACCCCCACGACCGCCTTGACGGGAAGATATTGGCCGCGTATCACCAGATTTATCCCGTGGTCATTTGAGCCGGCCGGCTTGCAGCCACGTTAAACAAGTCGCTAAAAGGCCGGGGACGCGTGAGCCCGGCCGAGGATTTTTCCGGCCGGCTTTTTGTTGGCTGAAGGAGGCCCACATGTCCGCGTCTGCCGATCGCAAATATCGCCCCGAGACCCAGCTCGTGCATGCCGGCATTCTACGCTCGCAGTTCGGCGAGACCTCGGAGGCGCTGTTCCTCACCCAGGGCTACGTCTACGAGAGCGCCTTGAGCGCGGAGAAGCGCTTCAAGAACGAGGAGCCGGGCTACCAGTATTCGCGCTTCTCCAATCCGACCGTGAGCATGTTCGAGCAGCGCATGGCCGCGCTCGAAGGCGCCGAGGCGGCGCGCGCGACCGCGACCGGAATGGCGGCGGTCACCACCGCGCTGTTGGGCCAGGTCAGGGCCGGCGACCATATCGTCTCGTCGAAGGCGCTGTTCGGATCCTGCCTCTACGTGGTCGAGGACCACCTGCCCCGCTACGGCGTCGCCTCGACGCTGGTCGACGGCAAGGACCTCGACCAGTGGCGCAAGGCGGTGCGGCCGAACACCAAGACCTTCTTCCTGGAGAGCCCGACCAACCCGACGCTCGAGGTGCTCGACATCAAGGCGATCGCCGAGATCGCCCACGCGGCAGGCGCCACGCTGGTGGTCGACAATGTGTTCTCGACGCCGCTGTTCCAGAGGCCGTTCGAGCTCGGTGCCGACTGCGTGGTCTATTCGGCGACCAAGCACATCGACGGCCAGGGCCGCTGCCTGGGCGGCGTGATCCTCGCCTCCGAGAAATTCATCCAGGACCACATCCATACCCTGATCCGGCAGACCGGGCCGTCGATGTCGCCGTTCAATGCCTGGGTGCTGCTCAAGGGCCTGGAGACGCTCTCCGTGCGGGTGCGGCGGCAGACCGACACCGCGGCCACGGTCGCGGTCGCGCTCGCGGAGCATCCGAAGATCAGCCGCCTGCTCTATCCGGGCCGTCCGGACCATCCGCAGGCCGAGATCGTGCGCCGGCAGATGCGCGGCGGCTCGACCTTGGTCGGCTTCGAGATCAAGGGCGGCAAGGCGGCGGCGTTCCGCTTCCAGGATGCGCTCGAGCTCGTGCGCATCAGCAATAACCTCGGCGACGCCAAGAGCCTGATCACCCATCCGGCGACCACCACCCACCAGCGCCTCACCCCGGCGCAGCGGGCCGAGCTCGGCATCAGCGACGGGTTTGTGCGGCTGTCATGCGGCCTCGAGCATCCCGACGATCTCGTGGATGACGTGCTCGGCGCGCTGAAGGCGGTGTGAGGTCGGCGAGTGGCGAATAGCGAATTGCCGTTACCCTACTCGCTATTCGCTATCTTTTGATTATCGCGCGACGCCCGGTCCGATGGCCGTTGCGGTCGGGCGGGTCGCCGCCTCCGCGATCGCCGCCCCGAGCCATTTGGCCAGGCAGCCATAGCTCCAGTCGTTCATGTGCAGCCCGTCCGCCGACACGAACGTTTCGAACGACAGATGGTCGGCCTCGTACCATTGGCGCATCAGAGCGAAGCGGTTGAAGAGACAGACGTGCTCCGCCTTGGCGGCGGTGGCGATCAGCAACACCATGCCCTCGACATTCGGCTTGGCGATGACCTTGGGCGCGTATTGCGGATCGATCAACACGATATCGGCGCCGATCGCCTTCAGGCGCGCCAGTCCCTCATGCAGAAGCGTGGCGTGCGGCAGCACGGCCTTGTCGCGCAGCACCGAGTTGGTGCCGACCTGCCAGAGGACCAGGTCGGGCTTCTCGGCGATCACGGCGGTGTCGAGACGGGCGAGCATGTCGGCGGCTTCGTCGCCGTTGACGCCGCGGTTGAGCACCGTGATCTCGTGACCGGGCAACCGCTGCGCAAGCTCGTCCGCGAGCCGGCTCGGATAGGAGGCGGCGGACGTGCTGGCGCCCGCCCCATAGGTCGACGAGGAACCCAAGGCGACGATCTTGACCGGCAGGCCACTCGCGAGATTACGCGCAGTGTGGACGAGCGGAAGATCGAGGCGGGCCTTGTCCGCGACCACCGTGCAGGCGGGCGTGCGGGCCGCAGCCGCCGGTGGCGCCGACAGCACGGCCGGCGTCGCGACCGGCGTCGGACTCTGCGCATGTGCCGGAACAAGCGTGAGAAGAGAGGCCGTCGCAGCGGCGATCAAAACGGCCGCCGGACGCAGAGAAGGATCGTAGCGCATGTCTTGAGTTTTCGTCCCTGTCGGTGGTTTGTTATTGCCCAGTCTTGAGCTCGACCGATTGGAGATGAGCGGCGTCGATAATGAGCGATGCGATGGCGCGGCCGATGCAGTCATGAACCCGCTGCGCGAGCACGTTGTCCTTGCCGGTGGCGTAGAGATCGAAGGCGCCGACATCCGACCAGTGCCGCATGATGCCGAGGCGGTCGAACAGCGGAATCTCGTGCTGTTGGGCGACCACGCGCATGTTGTCGGCGTAGGGGCCGAGCGCGACCATGGTCTCGGTCCGGGGGCTGTGTTGCATGTTCATCAGGATGACGTCCGCACCCCCCTTGTGCAGCGCCTCAACCCCTTCTTCGAGCGCAGTCCTGAAACTATCGACCTCGACTCGGCGCATGGCATCGATGGTACCCGTCTGCCATATCACCAAATCGGGCTTCTCGTCGACTAGCAATTTGTCCATGCCCTTGGCCAGTTCCTCGGCGGTGTACCGGGTGCGGACCAGGGTCACGACCTTGACGGCGATCGCCGGCATGCGGTGCTTGAGGGCGGCTTCGAGCCGCGCCGGATAGGCCGATCGGGGGCCATCGGGGCCGGCCAGGTTCGAGGAGCCGGTTCCGACCACCGCGATGGTCAACCGCCGGTCCTTGGTCACGGCCGTGGCGACCCGCTTTAACTCATTGCCCCCAAACAACAAATAGCCGGGAATCGAGCACGTCTGGGGGTCTACCGCCCAGGCCGTGCCGGCCAAGGACAAGACAGCCGCGAGGGCCGCGACGAGCCTCCTCATGCCTCGCCTCCCGCGAGGTCCGCGTCCGGCACCTTCTTGGGACGCGATCCCGGACTTCGTTCTTCTACCCTCTTGTACCACGTAATCAGCCCGGCCGCGGCAATCATTATGAGAATGCCTAACGCGCTGGCCAGGAACTGCATCCAGAAGGCGCCCGAGACCTCGACCATGGCAAAATGGGCGGCAAAGGACAGAAACACGCCGAGGCAGAAAATTTCGAGCGAATGCTGCCCGCACACGATCAGCGGCCACATCCACCACGATTTGAGCAGCGGCCAGTCGCGCGGTACGAACCACACCGTCACCACCGCCAGCGCGAGAAAATGCGCAAAACGCAGTACGTCGAGATTGACCTTGTCGATCGGCTCGATCGCCTCATCGAGCCAGCGCGGGACGTATTGGCTCATGCCCGGCACGAACCAAGTCAGCGCGATGATGAACGCAAACACCAGATAGGCCACCGCGATCGCCAGCGTCACCCGCGACTGCAGGACCGCCGAAAGCCGCTGGGCTCCCCCCAGCGCGCACCAGGCGCCGAACACGAACAGCAATTGCCAGGCGAAGGGATTGAAGTACCAGTGACCGCTCGGATAGCTCGGCATGTTCCAGCCGAATTCCCAGGTCAGCGCGTAGAGCAGCACCGAGGCGCCGAGCGCCAGGGTGGAGCGGTACTGCAGCAGCCAGAGGATCGGCGGGAACAACAGCAGCAGGATGATGTAGAGCGGCAGCACGTCCATATTGGCCGGCTTGAACTTGAGCAACAGCGCCTGAATGATCGTCACGTCGGGCTGTTTGAGAAAATCCAGGAGGCCCATTTCCTCCGAATAGAGCGGGTTCTCGAAGCTGGTGGCGACGTAGGAGATCTCGGCCAGATAGATGGCGAACAGGAACACGTGGGCGACGTAGATCTGCCAGGCCCGCCGCAGGATGCGGGCGCCCGCGACCACGAAGCCGCGTTCGCGCATTTCCTTGCCGTAGACGAAGGCCGCGGTGTAGCCGGACACGAAGACGAAGATTTCGGTCGCGTCACTGAAGCCGTAATTGCGGATCGTGATCCAGGCGACGAGATTGGACGGGATATGGTCCAGGAAGATCAGCCAGAGGGCGAGCCCACGGAACAGATCGAGCCGCAGATCGCGTCCGGTCGTGGTGACGGGGGCATGCATTCTGGGCGATCTTTCGTCCGCAGACGGCCGTCTGTAAACCTAATGCGCCTTGCCACGACTTGGGAATCACGTCATCGCGACGATTGCAAGCAGCCGGGCGAGGCTATTCACTGGCGTCAAGCATATGTGGCGAATTGCCCACAAATGGGGCAGAAAGCTTGACCATGTACCGTACCGTGACCCGTCAGATCGAGGTCAAGGTGACGCCGCGGTTCCTGCCCGACCGCTCGTCGCCCGAGAACGGCTATTTCTTCTGGGCCTACACCATCAACCTCACCAATCTCGGCGCCGAAACCGTCCAGCTCAAGACCCGTCACTGGCGCATCACCGACGCGCACGGCCGCCTGCAGGAGGTGCGCGGCGCCGGCGTGGTCGGCGAGGAACCCGTGCTCAAGCCGGGCGAGAATTACGAGTACACCAGCGGCGTGCCGCTGCCGACACCCTCCGGATTCATGGTCGGCACCTACGGCATGGTGACGGCCAGCGGCGAGGAGTTCGACATCGACATCCCCGCCTTCTCGCTCGACACCCCGCAGCCGCAGCGGACGATCAATTGATCGGTCGTCGTGGCGGGCGAGGCCCTCGCTCGGCCGCAAAGACGCAGATATGGGGCGGTCAATTGGCGTCCGCCACCTCGGCCGGCTCGAACCGATAGGTCGAATTGCAGAATTCGCAGGTCACCGTGATCACCCCGTTCTCGACCATGTGGTCGCGATCGTCCTGCGAGAAGCTCTTGAGCATGTTGGCCACGCCATGGCGTGAGCACGAGCATTCGGCGCTGAGCGCGGTCGAGCGGAAGACACGCACGCCGCGCTCGTGGAATAGGCGATAGACCAGGCGCTCGGTCGAGACTTCCGGATCGATCAGCTCGACGTCCTCGACGGTCGCGATCAGCGAGCGGCCCTCGACCCAGGCGTCGTCCTCGGGCAGCGTATGGAGCACAGTGCCTTCCGGCGCGTCGCCGGGATCGAGATCGGGCTGGCGCGCCCGTTCCGGCGTCTTGGGCAGGAACTGCAGCAGGACGCCGCCCGCCCGCCAGCGGTGCCGGCTGCCGCCGGCGCGGGCCGAGAGTTCCTCGCCGACCGCCAGCCGAACCCGGGTCGGGATCTGCTCGGAGCGCAGGAAATATTCGTGGGCGGCGTGCTCCAGATCCTTGCCCTCGAGCGCCACCAGGCCCTGGTAGCGGTTCATGTCCGGCCCCTGGTCGATCGTCATGGCGAGATGTCCACGGCCGAGCAATGCGCCCGGATCGGCGGCGCCCGCCGCGACGGCGCCGGCCACGCGCTCGGCGTCGAAGTGGGCGCAGGCGCGCACCTTGCCGGGGGTGGTGAAGTCGACGACCAGCATCCGCACCGGCCCGTCGCTCCGCGTCTGCAGGATGAAGCGGCCTTCGAACTTGAGCGCCGAGCCGAGCAGCACGGTGAGCACGATCGCCTCCCCGACCAGCTTCGCCACCGGCGTGGGATAATCGTGGGCGCGCAGGATCGTATCGACCGCGGGACCAAGCCGCACCACGCGCCCGCGCAGGTCGAGCGCGGCGACCTCGAAAGGAAGGATGCTGTCGTCGACGGACGTCGCGGCGGGCGCCCGGACGGGGATGTCGAGAGCGGGATCGGGCATGCCGGCCACATATAATCCCGATCGGCGAAAATTTGACCCCTCTTTCCTCGCTTTCCTTGGCGCCCAAGCCGATGCCTACTCGCCGGGCTCAACCGCCGGCCGCCGCGCGCTCGCCGGGAACAGCACGGCGCACAGCCCCGCGGCGGCGGCCGCGCCCACCAACTGGGCGGCAATGAAGCCGGGAACGTGATCGATCGCAATTCCCGCGAAACTCGTGGTGAATCCGCGCGCCAGCGTCACCGCCGGATTGGCGAAGGAGGTCGAGGCCGTGAACCAGTAGGCGGCCGTGATGGTCAGGCCGACCAGCCACGGGATCGCTTGCGGCGCGTAGCGGATGCCGCCGAGGATCGCCAGCACGAGGGTGAATGTGGCGACGGCCTCCGCAAGCCATTGCGACGGCCCGCTGCGTGCGGTGGTGCCGATCGTCAACGGTGCGAGATCGAACATCAAGTGCGCAAGCACGGTGCCGCAGATGGCGGCGAGGCATTGAACGACGACATAAGGAGCAACCTCGCTCCACGGGAACTCGCCCCGGCCGGCAAGAACCAGACTGACCGCGGGATTGAAATGGGCGCCCGAGACCGGACCGAGAACGGTGATGATCACGACCAGGATCGCGCCGGTCGGGATCGTGTTGCCGATGAGCGCGATCGCCTGGTTCCCGCCGGCGAGGCGCTCGGCCATGATGCCGGAGCCGACCACGGTGGCGACCAGGATGGCGGTGCCGAGCGCCTCCGCCGTGAGCCGCCGGGAGAGCGCCACGGACACATCGCTCATTCGGCAGCGGTCGCCGGCGTTTTGCCCGCGTCCTTGGTCTTGCCGATCGACTCCAACTGCTTTTGCAGCGCCAGCCAGTCGAGCGAGCGGATCGGCAGGCTGACGAAAATCGAGATCCGATTGTTGAGCATCCGGAACGTGTCGGCGAAAGCGAGCCGGATTTCGGCCTCGTTGCCGGCGGCGGCGGCGGGATCGGGAACGCCCCAATGCGCGGTCATCGGCTGGCCCGGCCACACCGGACACGCCTCCGCCGCCGCGTTGTCGCAGACCGTGAACACGAAATCGAGCTGAGGCGCGTCGGGGCGGGCGAACTCGCTCCAGCTCTTGGAGCGAAAGCCGCCGACGTTGAAGTTCAGCTTGCGCAGCAGATCGAGCGCGTAGGGATGGACGCTGCCCTTCGGTTGGCTTCCCGCCGAGAAGGCGCGGAAATTCGCCCGTCCTTCGCGATTGAGGATCGCCTCGGCCATGATCGAGCGCGCCGAGTTTCCGGTGCAAAGAAAAAGGACGTTGAACGGTTTTCTATCGGCCGCGTCGGGCATGGGTCATTTCCTGCGTTGGTCGCTTTTGGGAGGAGCGGGCGCGCAGCCGGCGGCCGCGCGCAACGCGCTGGCAAGATTGCAGATTTCCGGGTGCCCATCGCAGCAATCGGTGATCAGGAAGGCGACCAGCGCCCGCATCCCTTCGACATCGGCGCGATAGAGGATGGATCGGCCGTCGCGCGTGCCGCGCACCAGGCCGGAGCGCGCCAGGATGCCGAGATGGCTCGACAGCGTGTTGTGCGGACAGCCGACGGCGTCGGCGATCGCGCCGGCCGCCAGGCCGCGCGGCTCGCGTCGCATCAGCAGCCGGAAAATCGCGAGCCGGGTCGGCTGACCGAGCGCGGCCAGCGCCGCCAGCGCATGCGGGGCGGAGATCTTGTCGCCGCGCGGCGCCGGGCCGATGTGGCCGACCACCGCCAAGGGGCTTTTTCGCATGTCCAACATCGTTTACTTCGAGAACTATCGACATATGGTCGCAGCCGGTCATGACCCTTTTGTGACGATGCTCCTTGTCACCAGCTCAATATTTCTATATTCGTTGAAATATGGAAAAATCACATGCCGTCGCCGCGTTGGCCGCCCTGGCTCAAGACAACCGCCTCGACGTCTATCGCCTGCTGGTGCAGGCCGGGCGGGATGGAATGCCCGCGGGCGAAATCGCCGCCGCGCTCGAGCTTGCTCCCAACACGCTGACCTTTCACTTCGACCGTTTGCGGCAGGCGGGGCTCGTCACCGTGGAGCGGAACGGCCGCTCGATGATCTATGCCGCGCGCTACGACACGATGAAGGCGCTGCTGGCCTATCTCACTGAAAATTGCTGCCAGGGCGCCGCGGAGCGATGCGCTCCGGCGATCCCCCGTCCAGCCCCCAAGACTGCTCGAAACAAGACTGCTCGAAACATGACCGCTCGAAACAAGACCGCCCGAAAACAGGAGACCGCGCTATGAAACGCCTGCACGTGCACGTCGCCGTCGAGGATATACCGTACGCCGTCCGCTTCTATTCGACGCTGTTCGCGCAGGAGCCGGCGGTCGTCAAATCCGATTACGCCAAATGGATGCTGGACGATCCGCGCGTGAATTTTGCCGTATCGACACGCGGCAAGCAGCCCGGCCTCGATCATCTCGGCATCCAGGCCGAGAACCAGGACGAGCTTGCGGAGGTCTATGGCCGTCTTGGCCGCGCTGGCAGCACGGTGCGCGAGGTGGGACCGACCGTGTGCTGCTACGCCAAATCGGAGAAGGCATGGATCGACGATCCTGCCGGCATCGCGTGGGAGACCTTCTTCACCACCGGCGACAGCACGATCTACGGCGACAGCAGCCACGAGCCCGGCGGGGAGGCGCATATCGCGCGGGCAAAGTCGTGTTGCGCTCAGTAGTCAGTAATCAGTGGTCAGTCATCAGTAAGGAAATCGCAGCCGGGCGATCCCCGCCACTGGTTGCCGATTACTACTGATTACTGATGACTGATGACTGACTTCTGATGCCTGGCATTCAAGCACCAGGCCAGAATGCCCTTCTGGGCGTGCAGGCGGTTCTCCGCCTCGTCGAACACCACCGACTGCGGCCCGTCCATCACCTCGTCGGTGACCTCCTCGCCGCGGTGCGCCGGCAGACAATGCATGAACAAAGCGTCC
>WNFV01005504.1_pt1 | contig 15316 bp, 28 predicted proteins | sample 5400101 | NCBI WGS metagenome assembly WNFV01 (sample SAMN13153361, study PRJNA577476) | soil metagenome | isolation source: 115 cm soil or saprolite under grassland replicate 1 | place: USA:California | collected 2016-06-15 | reverse complement strand
CAGGCGGGCGACAACGCGGGCGCACTTCTGCGCGGTGTGAAGCGTGAGGAGGTCGAGCGCGGCCAGGTGCTGGCGAAGCCCGGTTCGATCACGCCGCACACGCACTTCAAGGCCGAGGTGTACGTCCTCTCGAAGGACGAGGGCGGCCGCCACACGCCGTTCTTCAACAACTACCGCCCGCAGTTCTATTTCCGCACGACGGACGTGACGGGCGCGATCAAGCTCCCGGAGGGCCAGGAGATGGTCATGCCGGGCGACAACACGAACATGGATGTCGAGCTGATCCAGCCGATCGCCATGGATCAGGGTCTGCGGTTCGCCGTCCGCGAGGGTGGCCGCACCGTCGGTGCGGGCGTGGTCACCGAGATCATCAAGTAAAGGGGCGCCGGTTCGTTGGCTCAGAAAATCCGCATCAGGCTGAAGGGCTACGACCACCAGCAGCTCGACAAGTCGGCTCAGTCGATCGTCGAGACGGCTCAGCGAACCGGCGCCACCATCACCGGTCCCGTGCCGCTGCCCACCGAGAAGAACGTCTACTGCGTGATCCGGTCGCCGTTCAAGGACAAGGACTCGCGCGAGCACTTCGAGGTGCGCACGCACAAGCGGCTGATCGACATCCATTCGCCGACCCCCAAGACGGTCGACTCGCTCATGCGGCTCGACCTGCCGGCCGGCGTCGACATCGAGATCAAGCTATGACGGCCCTACCGGCAAGATTCGGCGGCGCCTGGCCCGCGAGCACGCGGCGCGCTGCCGCGTCCTCAGTCGGGGTTGGGCTGTCTAGCCCAACCCCTCTCGCAAGCGCCGAAGGCGCGAGCGCCATTGCATCGCTTGGTGCTCGCGACCCAGGCATCCACCAATCTCACCGGCAGGACCGTCGATGAAGGGGATCGTGGGGAGGAAGCTGGGCATGACGCGCGTCTTCGACGCGGAGACGGGCGTTGTCACTCCCGTCACGGTGATCGAGGCCGAGCCCTGTCCGGTCGTGCAGGTCAAGACGGCCGACGCGGACGGCTACGACGCCGTGCAGATCGCCTACGACAAGGTCGCCGACCGCAAGCTGACGAAGGCGGCGGCCGGCCACCTGAAGAAGAACAACGTCGACGGCGCGTACCGGCGGCTGCTCGAGCTGCGGGGGCAGAGCGCGCTCGTCGTCGGCGAGAACGTGACGGTCGAGGCGTTCGAGCCCGGCGAGAGGATCAAGGTCACCGGCGTTTCGCACGGCAAGGGGTTCGCCGGCACGATCAAGCGGCACAACTTCCACCGCGGCCCGACGTCGCACGGCTCGCACAACATCCGCAAGCCGGGCTCGATCGGTGCGTCGGCGACGCCCTCGCGCGTGTTCAAGGGGATCAAGATGGCGGGCCGGCTCGGCGGCAAGCGCGTCACGCAGGTCGGGCTCGTCGTGCACGAGGTCGATGCCGAGCGCAACCTCTTGCTGGTCAAGGGCGCCGTCCCGGGCCCGAAGAACGCGTTCGTCGAAGTGCGGGAGGTCGTCTGATGGCCGCGCCCAAGGCTCCGCTGCTCGGGGCTTCTGCGAAGAAGGACGTGACGCTGGACGAGTCGGTGTTCGCCGCCGAGCTGAAGCCGCACGTCGTCCACGAGACCGTGCGCGCGGAGCTGAACGCCGACCGTCGCGGCACGCGCGCGGCGAAGAGCCGCGGCCTCGTCCGCGGCGGCCGCGCCAAGCCGTGGCGCCAGAAGGGCACGGGCCGCGCGCGCGCGGGCACGACGCGTGCGCCGCACTGGACGGGCGGCGGCGTCGCCTTCCCGCCGACGCCGCGCGACTTCGAGGTGAAGGTGAACCGCAAGGCCCGCCGCTCGGCGCTCCGCGGTGTGCTCTCGCAGCACGCGGCCGACGGCACCTTCGGCGTCCTCGACGGCTCCGGTTTCTCGGAGCCGTCGACGCGAAAGGCCACCGAACTGGTCACGGCGTGGGGCAAGGAGCTTCCGCTCGTCGTCGTCACCGGGCGTGAGGAACAGAACGTCTCCAAGTCGTTCCGCAATCTCGACCGCGCCGTCGTGATCACGCCGGGCGAGCTCGAGGTCGCCGCGTTGGTCTGGGCCCGTTCGGTGCTCGTCACGCAGGACGCACTCGAGCTGGTGAAGGAGAAGGCGTCATGAGCCTGCATCCGAACGAGGTGCTGCTCGCTCCTGTCGTGTCGGAGAAGAGCTACGCGCAGATCGAGGGCAGCAACACGTACTCGTTCCGGATCCATCCGGACGCGCACAAGACGCAGGTCCGGCAGGCGGTCGAGGAGCTGTTCGGCGTGGAGGTGCTGCGCGTGAACATCTCCAAAGTTCAGGCCAAGCCGAAGCGGCGCGGTTTCCACCGCGGCACGAAGCCGGGCTGGAAGAAGGCGATCGTCCAGCTCAAGCAGGGCGACTCGATCGAGATCTTCACGGGGGCCCAGGTATGACGCGAAAAATGCTGCGCATTTTCCGCGTGTCTGGTTACACCCATCGCTCCGCTCGGGTGAGGGGAATCAATGCCAATTCGTAGGTACAAGCCGACCTCTGCGGGCCGCCGCTTCATGACCGTCTCGACCTTCGAGGAGGTCACGAAGTCGAAGCCCGACAAGGCGCTCACGACCAAGCTGAGCAAGAAGGGCGGCCGCAACAATGCCGGCCGGATCACGACGCGCCACCAGGGCGGCGGTCACAAGCGCCGCTACCGCGTGATCGACTTCAAGCGCAGGAAGGACGGCGTGCCTGCGAAGGTCGCCGCGATCGAGTACGACCCCAACCGCTCGGCGCGCATCGCGCTGCTGCACTACGCGGACGGGGCGAAGAGCTACATCCTTGCGCCCGCACGGCTGCGCGTTGGCGCGACGGTCGAGTCGGGCCCGGCGGCGGACATCCGCCCCGGCAACGCGCTGCCGCTCGAGAACATCCCGACCGGCACACTCGTCCACAACGTCGAGCTGAAGCCCGGCAAGGGCGGGCAGATGGCTCGCAGCGCCGGCTCGGGCGTCCAGCTCGTCGCGAAGGACGAGGGCTACGGCGTGCTCCGGCTCCCGTCCGGTGAGATGCGCCGCGTGTCACTCGCGTGCCGCGCTACCGTGGGGCAGGTCGGCAACGTCGACCACGAGAACATCACCGGCGGCAAGGCAGGCCGCAGCCGGTGGAAGGGCAAGCGGCCGACCGTGCGCGGCTCCGCGATGAACCCGGTCGACCACCCGCACGGCGGCGGCGAGGGCAAGTCGAAGGGCGGGCGCCATCCCGTTACGCCGTGGGGCGTGCCGACGCTCGGCAAGCGCACGCGCCGCAAGCACAAGGAATCCAACAGGTTGATCGTCCGCGCCCGCCGACGCGGAAAGGAAAAACGATGAAAATGCTGCGCATTTTCATCGTGGAGGAGTTTGATCCATCGCTTCGCTCGGATGAGGTGAAAAAGACAAGATGAGCAGAAGTTCAAAGAAGGGGCCTTTCGTCGAGGAGCGGCTGATGAGCCGCATCGAGGCGATGAACGACAAGAACGAGAAGCGGATGATCCGCACCTGGTCGCGCACGTCCACCGTCTTCCCGGAGATGGTCGGGCACACGATCGCCGTCCACGACGGCCGCAAGCACGTGCCGGTGTTCATCTCCGAGCAGATGGTCGGCCACAAGCTCGGCGAGTTCGCGCCGACCAGGACGTTCCGCGCGCACTCCGGCGACCGCAAGACCGAGGTGAAGAAGCGCACCTGATGAGCAGCGTCGAGACACCACGCGAAGTGCGCGCCCAGGCGAAGTACGTGCGCATGTCGCCGCGGAAGGCGCGGCTCGTCGCGGAGCACATCCGCGGCCGCAGCGTGCCCGAGGCTCGCGCCGTGCTCGCGTTCACCGCGCGCGAGGCAGCCGGCGAGATCGACAAGGTGCTGCAGTCGGCCGTCTCGAACGCCGAGGCGAACCACGGCATCGCCGAGGATCGCCTGTACATCTCCGCCGCCTACGTGGACGGCGGGCCCGTCATGAAGCGCTGGCGCGCGCGTGCGCGCGGCCGCGTCGCCCGGATCCGGAAGCGGACCTGCCACATCACGGTGAGGCTGACCGAGCGGCCCGAGGCCGTCATCGCGGCACCGCCGCCCGCAGCAGAGCCGGCGACCGAGGAAGCTCCGAAGCCGAAGCGCAAGCCGGCAGCCAAGAAGACGACCACCGCGAAAAAAGCTCCCGCGAAGAAGAAGGAGACGAAGGCGTAATGGGCCAGAAAGTCCATCCCGGCGGGATGCGCGTCGGCGTCATCCACGACTGGAAGTCGAACTGGTACACGGGCAAGAAGGAGTTCCCCGAGTACCTGATCGAGGACATCAAGATCCGCGAGCACATCACGGGGAAGCTCTCGCATGCAGGGCTGTCCGACATCCTGATCCGCAAGGACAAGCAGCGGATCACCGTCGACATCTACACCGCGCGCCCCGGCATCGTGATCGGCAAGTCGGGCGTCGAGGTCGACGCGCTGCGCAAAGAGCTGCACGCGATCACCAAGAAGAACGTCCATATCAACATCAACGAGATCAAGCGTCCGGAGCTGGACGCGAAGCTCGTCGCCCAGTCGATCGCGGAGCAGCTGCAGAACCGCGTCAGCTTCCGCCGGGCGATGAAGCGCGCGCTCGCATCGGGGATTCGCTCCGGCGCGAAGGGCGTCCGCATCCAGTGCGGAGGCCGGTTGGGCGGGACCGAGATGAGCCGCTCCGAGGCCTACTCGGAGGGACGCGTCCCGCTGCACACGATTCGCGCCGACATCGACTACGGCTTCGTCGAGGCGAAGACGACCTTCGGGCGCATCGGCGTGAAGGTCTGGATCAACAAGGGCGAGATCATGCCGGAGGGGTACGGCGGGCTCGACACCGAGAAGGACGTGCGGCTCGGCGAGCAGGATCAGGCGCGCCGCCGCCGTGCGAACGTCGAGGGTCTCGGCGCGTCGCGTGAGAGCGGCCGCGACCGGCAGCGTGACCGCGAGGGCCTCGGCCCCGTGCGTCCGTCACGCCGCGGCCGCGGCGGCCAGACCCGAGGCCGGGGTGCGCCGCGCGATCGCGCGCGGGGCCAGGACAACGTCGAGCGGCCGCGCACCGACGAGGCGGCGAAGTCGGCCGAGGGCCGCGAGCAGCCGCCGGTCGAGCCGCAGGTCGAGACGACCCCGCCGCCCGTTGCCGACGCTCCCGACAGCACGACCCAGAAACAGCAGACCGAAGACCCCACGAAGCAAGAGAAGGCTGACGAGTAGTGCTGCTCCCGAAGAAGACGAAGTTCCGCAAGTACCAGCGAGGCCGCCGGCGCGGCTACTCGAAGGGTCAGACGACCGTGCAGTTCGGCGACTTCGGGTTGAAGGCGCTCGAGACCGGTTGGGTTACCAACCGTCAGATCGAGGCTGCCCGAATCGCGATGACGCGGAAGATCAAGCGCGGCGGCAAGGTCTGGATCAACGTCTTCCCGGACAAGCCGACGACGCAGAAGCCGGCGGAGACGCGCATGGGTTCGGGCAAGGGCTCGCCGGAGCATTGGGTCGCGGTGATCAAGCCGGGCCGCGTCATGTTCGAGCTCGCCGGCGTGCCCGAGTCGCTCGCGAAGGAAGCGCTGCGGCTCGCCGGGACGAAGCTCTCACTGAAGACGAAGTTCGTGAAGCGGGAGGCGGATCTCTTTGAAAGCTAGGGACTTGAGGGACATGAGCGACGACGAGCTGGAGAACGCCCTGGCCGACCGGCGGCAGGAGCTGTTCAACCTGCGCTTCCAGTCCGCGACGGGCGCGCTCGAGAACAGCGCGCGGCTGAAGCTCGCGAAGCGGGAGATCGCGCGCATCCTCACGGTGCGCGTCGAGCGCGAATCGAAGTTGGGACGGAGCTAGATGGCTGAAGAACAGAACAACGAGACGACCGAAGAGACCCCGGAAGAACAGGCTGCGGAGCAGCCCGTCCGCGACAGCGGACCGGGGGAGGGGGCTCCGGGGGAACCGGGAGGTTCCCCCGGCTCCGAGCAGAGCGCTGCAGCCGAGCAGGCTGCTCCCGAGGCGCAGGCGGCCGAAGAGGCGCCTGCCCCTGAGGAGGCTCCCGCCGAGGAGCCGGCCCCTGAGGAGGCTCCTGCGGAGGAGCCCGCCGCCGAGGAGGCGGCGCCCGAACCTGCCGCCGTCTCGGAAAAGAAGAAGAAGCCCAAGCACGTCCCCCGCTCGCAGCGTCGCCAGCGCCCGAAGCCGGTGCGGGAGCGCCCGGCCGAGCGCAAGCCGATCGCGCGCACGCCGAAGCCTGAGTCCGAGCGCGGCCGCCGCCAGGAGCGCCGCGGCGTCGTCGTCTCCAGCGCGATGGACAAGACGATCGTCGTCAAGGTCGACACGATCAAGGCGCACCCGCGCTACAAGAAGGTCGTCCGCCGCAGCGCGAAGTTCCACGCGCACGACGAGCAGAACAGCGCGAACGTCGGCGACGTCGTCCGCATCGTCGAGACGCGACCGCTCTCGAAGACGAAGCGCTGGCGCCTCGTGCAGATCGTGGAGGCCGCCAAGTAATGACGGCGGCCCTCCTCGCATCTCGCGCTCTCTGGCGCGCTGCAAAGCTGCGCCATGGGGCGTCCTCAGTCGCGCCCGTAGCCTACGGCTACGCGCGCTCCCTGCGTCCTTCCCTGGCTTGCTTTTCGCGGCCAGAGAGCACGATCTGCAAGGAGGGACGCCTGTGATCCAGCAGGAGTCCAGACTGCGCGTCGCCGACAACACCGGCGCCCGCGAGCTCCTGTGCATCCGCGTCAAGGGCGGGTCGCACCGCCGCTACGCGCGCGTCGGCGACATCATCGTCGGCACGGTCAAGCTCGCCACGCCGCAGGGCGCGGTGAAGAAGGGCGAGGTCGTGCAGGCGGTCGTCGTGCGCACGAAGAAGGCGTACGGCCGCGAGGACGGCACGACGATCGCGTTCGACGAGAACGCGGCCGTGATCATCGACAATCAGCGCAACCCGCGCGGCACCCGCATCTTCGGGCCCGTCGCCCGCGAGCTGCGCGAGAAGAACTTCATGAAGATCGTCTCTCTGGCCCCGGAGGTCCTCTAAATGGCTCACACGATGCGCATTCACAAAGGCGACCTCGTCCACATCCTCAGCGGGAAAGACCGCGGCAAGCAGGGCCGGGTCATCGACGCACGCCCCAAGGACAAGAAGGTCGTCGTCGAGAACCTCAATCTCGTCAAGCGGCACACGAAGCCGCGCCCGATCCAGAACACGAGCCGCATGGGCACGGCCGGCATGACGCCCGGCGGTGTGATCGACAAGCCCGCGCCGCTCCACGTCGGCAACGTGATGGTCGTCTGCCCGGTCTGCAACCGGCCGACGCGGGTTGGAATGAAGGAGAAGGAGTCCCACGGGGAGCAGGTCAAGGTGCGCGTCTGCAAGCGCGCCGACTGCGGTGAGGAGATCGACCGGTGAGCAGCACGACCCGCGTCAGGGAAGTCCGCAAGGAAGCCGCCCGCGCCTCCTACGAGCCGCGCCTCAAGGTCCTGTACGAGCAGGAGCTGCGCGCGCAGCTGAAGGACGAGCTCGGCGCGTCGTCCGTGATGGACGTCCCGCACGTCGAGAAGATCACGCTCAACATGGGCGTCGGCGAGGCGAAGACCGATGCAAAGCAGCTCGACTCGGCGCTCGAGGAGCTGACGACGATCGCCGGGCAGCGCGCTCAGGTGCGCCGCGCCCGCAAGTCGATCGCGCAGTTCAAGATCCGCGAAGGGATGCCGATCGGCGCCAAGGTCACACTTCGCGGCGCACGCATGTACGAGTTTCTCGACCGGCTGATCTCGATCGCGCTGCCGCGCATCCGCGACTTCCGCGGGCTCAGCCCGCGTTCGTTCGACGGCCGGGGCAACTACTCGCTCGGGATCCGCGAGCAGATCATCTTTCCGGAGATCAACTACGACGACGTCCAGCAAGTCCGCGGCCTCGACGTCGCGATTACCACCTCCGCGAAGACGGACGAGCAGGCGCTCGCGCTCCTGCGCGGGCTCGGCATGCCGTTCGCGGCGGACGGAAGGGAGCAATAGCACCGCATGGCAAAGAAGTCGCTCGTCATCAAGCAATCCCGCCCGCAGCGGTTCAAGGTGCGGAACTACTCGCGTTGCAACCGCTGTGGACGTCCGCGCGCCGTCTTCCGCAAGTTCGGCCTGTGCCGGATCTGCCTGCGGGACCTCGCGCATCAGGGCGTCATCCCGGGCATGACCAAATCATCGTGGTAAACCGTGAAAAATGCTGCGCATTTTTCACGGTTAAGAGTTAGTCCATTCGCTTCGCTCTGGAGACAAGAGAAAAATGCTTACTGACCCAGTCGCCGACATGCTCGCCCGTATCCGCAACGCCAACAAGGCGCTGCACGAGACCACGGAGATGCCCACGTCCCGGCTCAAGCAGGAGATCGCCCGCATCCTCAAGGAGGAGGGCTACATCTCGGACTTCCACGTAAAGAAGGGCGAGAGCTTCGATACCCTGGTCATCCAGCTGAAGTACGGCCGGAGCCGCGAGAGGATCATCACCGACCTCAAGCGGGTGTCCAAGCCCGGCCGCCGTGTCTACGCGGGCAAGGACCGCCTGCCGCGCGTGCTCGGCGGGATGGGTGTGGCGATCCTGTCGACTTCGACGGGACTGGTCACCTCACGCACCGCGGAAGAGAAGGGAATCGGCGGCGAAGTCGTGTGCTTCGTCTGGTAACGGAATGAGTCGCATCGGCAAACAGCCCATCGAACTGCCCACGAGCGTCAACGTGTCGCTCCTGCCTGGGCGCGTGATGGTCAACGGCCCGCTCGGCGAACTGACGCAGGATGTCCCTGCCCGGATGAAGATCGAGCAGGCCGACGGCGTCATCACCGTTACCCGTCCGACCGAGCGCGGCGACGATCGCGCGCTGCACGGCCTGACGCGGACGCTGATCGCGAACATGGTCGAGGGCGTCACGAAGGGCTTCGAGAAGCGGCTCGAGCTGCAGGGCGTGGGCTACCGCGCCGCGATGCAGGGCGCCGATCTCCGGCTGGACGTCGGCTACTCGCACCCGGTCGTGATCAAGGCGCCGCAGGGGATCACGTTCGAAGTGCCCGTGCCGACCGAGATCCTCGTCAAGGGCGTCGCGAAGCAGCAGGTCGGCCAGATCGCGGCCGAGATCCGCAAGGTGCGCCCGCCCGAGCCGTACAAGGGGAAGGGCATCCGCTACCAGGGCGAGTACGTGCGCCGGAAGGTGGGCAAGCGCGCATGACCGTGCTCACGAAGCCTCAGGCACGGCTTCGCCGGCACAAGCGCGTGCGCGGCAAGGTCAGCGGGACGGCCGAGCGGCCGCGCCTGGTCGTCACCCGCTCGAACCGCGGCATCGTCGCGCAGCTCGTCGACGACACGAACGGCCGCACGCTCGCGTCCGCGAGCTGGTTGCAGGTGAAGAAGGCCTTCAAGGGCAACAAGACGGCGCAGGCGGCCGAGGTCGGCAAGCTGCTGGCCGAGCAGGCGAAGGCGGCCAAGATCGGCGGCGCGGTCTTCGACCGCGGCGGCTACCTCTACCACGGACGCGTCAAGGCGCTCGCTGATGCGGCGCGCGAAGGAGGCCTGAAGTTTTGAGCACCCGTCCCGAGTTCACTCCCGTCGAGCGGCAGGTGATCGAGCGCGAGGAGAGCCGCGAGCTGAAGGAGCGCGTGGTCGAGATCAACCGAGTCGCCAAGGTCGTCAAGGGCGGCCGGCGCTTCTCGTTCACGGCGCTCGTCGTGATCGGCGACGAGGTCGACCGCGTCGGCGTCGGCTACGGCAAGGCGCGCGAGGTGCCGCTCGCGATCACCAAGGCGGTCGAGGACGCGAAGAAGAACCTCTTCACCGTTCCGAAGCACGGGACGACGATCACGCACGAGATCCTCGGACGCTCCGACGCGGCCCGCGTGCTGCTGCGGCCCGCGAGCGAGGGAACCGGCGTGATCGCCGGCGGCGGCGTCCGCGCCGTGCTCGAGCTGGCGGGGATCCGCGACATCCTCGCGAAGAGCCTCGGCACGACCAATCCGATCAACATGGCGAAGGCGACGGTGAACGGGCTGAAGAACCTCCGCCGGCCCGACGAGGTCGCGAAGATGCGCGGCCTCTCGATCTCGCAGGTCCTGCCCTACAAGGCTCCGGAGGAGCCCGCTCAGGAAGATGGCGAAGGTACGAGTAACGCAGATTCGTAGCCGGATCGGCGAGACCGAGAAGCATCGCGGCACGCTCCGCGCGCTGGGCCTGCGCAAGATCGGCCAGACCGTCGAGCACGACGAGACGCCGGTGCTCGCAGGCATGCTGCGGAAGGTCCGCCACCTCGTGAAGGTCGAAAATGGCTGAGAAACTGAACCTCTCCTCCCTGAAGCCCGCGCAGAGCCAGAAGGCTCGCAAGCGCATCGGCCGCGGACTCGGCTCCGGCAAGGGCCGCTACTCCGGCCGCGGCATCAAGGGCCAGAAGTCGCGCGCCGGCTCGCACAAGATGCGCGCCGGCTTCGAGGGCGGGCAGATGCCGATCTACATGCGCATGGGCAAGCTGCGCGGCTCGACGTCGAAGGACGCGATGCCGATTGGCCCCTTCCGCACCTCGACCGCTCCGGTCAACGTCGGCTCGCTCGACCGCTTCGACGACGGGGCGGAGGTCACGCCCGAGTCGCTCGTCGAGCGCGGCCTGCTCAAGAACACGAAGACGGACGTGAAGCTGCTCGGGAACGGCGAGCTGAAGAAGAAGCTGACCGTGCGAGTCCACGCGATCTCGGCGACTGCGCGTGAGAAGGTCGAGGCCGCCGGCGGCACCGTCTCGCTCTTGAGGGAGCCGAAGCCGAAGAAGCGGAAGCAGCCGAAGCAGCCGAAGCCGGCACCGGTCGTTGCGGAAGAGCCGCCGGCAGCCGAAGAAGCGCCCGCCGCCGAGGAGGAATAGATGCTCTCCTGGCTCGCCAATGCCTGGCGCGTCCCCGAGCTGCGGAAGCGCCTGATGTTCACGTTCCTGATCCTCGCCCTCTACCGGCTGGGCTCGTGGGTGCCTGCCCCGGGGGTCGACTCGGACACGATCAAGGACTACTTCAACGGGCGCGGCGGCACGATCCTCGGGCTGCTGAGCGTCTTCTCCGGCGGCGCATTGTCCCGCTTCGCGCTGTTCGCGCTCGGGATCATGCCGTACGTCACCGCCTCGATCATCTTGCAGCTGATGACTGTCGTCGTCCCGAAGCTGGAGCAGCTGCAGAAGGAAGGCGAATCGGGGTACGCCAAGATCAACCAATACACGCGCTACCTGACGGTCGGCCTCGCGGCCGCGCAGGCGACGGGTTACGCGTACCTGTTCAAGCGCGCCGGTAACCTCGAGGCGAACACCGGCCGGCTCGTGTTGATCATCGTCACGCTGACCGCGGGCACCACGCTGCTGATGTGGATGGGCGAGCTGATCACGAAGCGCGGCGTCGGCAACGGCATCTCGTTGCTGATCTTCGCGTCGATCCTCTCCTCCGCACCCACCGGAATCGCCGCCTGGTACAACGGCGGGACGATGGAGCGGCTGTTCTTCCCGCTCGTCGCGCTCGCGATCGTCGCCGCGGTCGTGTTTATCCAGGAGGGCCAGCGGCGGATCCCCATCCAGTATGCGAAGCGGATGGTCGGGCGCCGGCAAACCGCGGGCGGCTCGACCTACCTGCCGTTGCGCGTGAACATGGCCGGCGTCATCCCGGTCATCTTCGCCGCTGCTGTGATGGCCTTCCCGCCCACGATCGGGCAGTTCTTCCCGACCACGCAGGGCTGGATCAACGCCCACTTCTCGCCCAGCTCGCTGCTCTACCTCGGGCTCGAGGGCCTGCTGATCGTCATCTTCACGTACTTCTACACGGCGGTGCAGTTCAACCCTGTTGACCAGGCGGACAACCTCCGCCGCTACGGCGGCTACATTCCGGGCATCCGCCCAGGGGCCCCGACGGCGCAGTATCTCGACCGCGTGCTGACGCGCCTGACGCTGCCGGGATCGCTGTACCTCGCGGCGGTCGCGGTGCTGCCAAGCCTCTTCATCGCGTACGGCGGGTTCTCGCAGGCGACGTCCCGCGCGCTCGGCGGCACGTCGGTGCTGATCGTCGTCGGCGTCGCGCTCGACACGATGCGGCAGATGGAGTCGCAGATGATGGCCCGCTCGTACGAAGGCTTCCTGAAGTAGTGCCTCTGAACGTCCTGCTCCTCGGCCCGCAGGGTGCGGGCAAAGGAACGCAAGCCAAGCGCATCTCGGCCGAGTACGACATCCCGCACATCGCGAGCGGCGAGATCCTGCGTGCCGAGATGCAGGCGGGGACCGAGCTGGGGCTCCGCGTGAAGGACGTCTACGACCGCGGCGATCTCGTCTCCGACGACCTGATGATCGAGCTGATCCGCACGCGGCTCGAGCAGCCCGACACGGAGTCCGGCTTCGTGCTCGACGGCTTTCCGCGCACGACGCCGCAGGCCGAGGCGCTCGACGCGATGTTCGCCGACATCGGCCGGTCCTTCAGCGTCGTCTTCGCGCTGCAGATCCCGGACGAGGTCGCCTTCGGGCGGCTGCGCAAGCGCGCCGAGCTCGAGGGGCGTGCCGACGACACGGATGCTGCGATCCGCCGTCGGCTCGACAACTACCACCGTGAGACGGAGCCGCTGATCGAGTACTACCGCGTGCGGGGTAACCTGGTCCCGATCCACGGCGACCGCAGCGAGAACGAGGTCTTCGCGGAGCTCCAGTCCGCCCTCGAGCAGGTGCCCGCATGATTATTCGCAAGTCCGCTCAAGAGATCGAAGGCATGTCGCGCGCCGGCGAGCTCGTTGCCGAGACGATTGCGCTCCTCGGCGAGCAGCTCCAGCCGGGGATCACCACAGGCGAGCTCGATCGGATCGCGGAGGACTTCGTCCGCGAGCGCGGCGGCTCGCCGACGTCGAAGGGCTACCGCGGCTTCCCCGCCGCGACCTGTATCTCGCCGAACGCGATGGTCGTGCACGGCATCCCGGGCGAGCACCGCGTCGAAGAGGGCGACTTGATCTCGGTCGACGTCGGCATCACGCTCGACGGCCTTGTCGCCGACAGCGCCTACACCTTCGCCGTCGGCGACGTCGACGCGGAGTCGCAGCGGCTGCTCGAGGTCGGCAAGCAGGCGCTCGAGGCCGGCATCGAGCAGGCGCGCGCGGGCAACCGGGTCGGCGACATTTCCCACGCGGTGCAGGAAGTGGTGGAGGGGGCCGGCTTCTCCGTCGTCCGCTCGCTCGTCGGGCACGGGGTCGGCCGCTCGTACCACGAGGAGCCGCAGATCCCGAACTTCGGCGACCCTGGACGCGGGCCGCTGCTCCAAGCGGGGATGACCCTCGCGATCGAGCCGATGATCACGGCCGGGAGCCCCGACGTCTATCTCCACGACGACGAGTGGTCGATCTCCACCCAGGACGGCTCCCTGGCGGCCCATTTCGAGCACACCGTGGCCGTGACGGACGGCTCGCCGCGGATCCTGACCCGGGCGAAAACGCCTGCAAAGGCGGGTTTGCTACCATAATCGGCTCGCGGCGGGAGGTCCCGCCGTGTTTTCGTGCGCAGACGCAGAAAGGCGAATTGGCGAACAAAGAAGAGAAGATCGAGGTCGAAGGCGAGATCACCGAGGCGCTCCCGAGCACGATGTTCCGGGTACAGATCGACGGTGGTCACTCGGTCCTGGCCACCATCTCCGGGAAGATGCGCAAGCACTACATCCGCATCCTGCCGGGCGACAAGGTGAAGGTTGAGCTGTCTCCCTACGACCTGACCCGCGGACGAATCACCTACAGACACCGATAGGACACGGATGAAAGTACGAGCCTCAGTCAAGCCCATGTGCGAGCGGTGCCGCGTGATCAAGCGGCACGGCAAGACCATGGTCATCTGCACCAACCCGCGACACAAGCAAAGGCAGGGGTAGTCACTTGGCACGAATCGCCGGAGTCAATCTCCCGAACCAGAAGCGGCTCGAGATCGGGCTGACCTACATCTACGGGATCGGCCAGCCGACGGCGCGCAAGGTCGCAGCCGCGCTCGGCCTCAATCCCGACACGAAGATCCGTGACCTCACCGACGACGAGGTCACGAAGCTGCGCCAGTACATCGACGAGAACCTCCAGGTGGAGGGCGACCTGCGCCGTGACCGCTCTCAGGCGATCAAGCGGCTCGGCGAGATCGGTGCGTACCGCGGGATCCGCCACCGCCGCGGTCTCCCGGTGAACGGCCAGCGCACGCGCACGAACGCCCGTACGCGCAAGGGCCCGGCGAAGACCGTCAGCCGGGGCAAGAGAGCAACGGCGAAGACGTAGATGGCGCCTCCTCGGAAAACAGCGGCACGCGGCCGCACGCGCCGCCGCGTGCGCAAGAACATCGCCATCGGTCAGGCGCACATCAAGACGTCCTTCAACAACACGATCGTGGCCCTGACCGACAAGGACGGCAACGTGATCGCGTGGGAGTCCGCCGGCTCGGCCGGGTTCAAGGGCTCACGCAAGTCCACGCCGTTCGCCGCCCAGGTGACCGCCGACTCGTGTGCGCGCAAGGGCATGGAGCACGGCCTGCAGAAGGTCGAGGTCTTCGTCAAGGGCCCCGGCTCCGGACGTGAGACGGCGATCCGCTCGCTGCAGGCGGCGGGCCTCGAGATCCTCGGCGTCAAGGACGTGACCCCGCAGGCCCATAACGGTGTCCGTCCGCGCAAGCGGAGGCGCGTCTGATGGCCCGCGACCGTTCTCCCAAGTGCAAGCAGTGCCGCCGCGAGGGCATGAAGCTCTTCCTCAAGGGCGAGCGCTGCCTGACGGAGAAGTGCGCGATCGAGCGGCGCTCGTATCCGCCGGGCGAGCACGGCCGCGGCCGCATCAAGCAGTCCGAGTACCTGCTGCAGCTGCGCGAGAAGCAGAAGGCGCGCCGCTACTACGGCCTGCTCGAGAAGCAGTTCCGGACGTACTACGCGAAGGCGACGAAGGCGACCGGCGTGACCGGCGAGGCGCTGCTGCGCATGCTCGAGACGCGTCTCGACAACGTCGTCTACCGGCTCGGCTTCGCGGCGTCGCGCGCACAGGCGCGGCAGCTCGTGCGGCACGGCCACTTCCAGGTCAACGGCCGCCGCGTGAACATCCCGAGCTACCAGGTCAAACCGGACGACATCATCACCGTCCCGGCGTCGTCCTCGGCCCAGCAGGTCATCCGTGATGCGACCGACCTGACCGCCTCGGTGGCCCCGTGGCTGCAGGCCGACCACGACGGGCTGACCGGAAAGATCCTCAAGTGGCCGGAGCGGTCGGAGATCGACACGCCGGTCCAGGAATCACTCATCGTCGAGCTCTACTCGAAGTAGAAAGGAACACCTTGGCAACACGCACAAGCCTGATGGAAT
>WNFV01012597.1_pt1 | contig 15317 bp, 14 predicted proteins | sample 5400101 | NCBI WGS metagenome assembly WNFV01 (sample SAMN13153361, study PRJNA577476) | soil metagenome | isolation source: 115 cm soil or saprolite under grassland replicate 1 | place: USA:California | collected 2016-06-15 | reverse complement strand
CCAGCGGCGTCCAGTGCCAGATCTCGACCAGCACGAGGCTGGGGATCACCCACGTCGGCGAGTAAACCCACAGCGAAGGCGGCAAGCCCACGATCGACAACAGATAGTTGAGCACGCCCTGTTGCGGATGGAACATCATCGTCCACACCAGCGCTACCGCGACCGGCGTGGCCATCATCGGCATCGTGAACACCCCGCGCAGCACGCCGCGGAACGGGAACTCGCGGTGGAAGATCAACGCGGCGACGAGCCCGAGAAACAGCGGCACGACGACGGCGAGCGCGGTGAAATAGAACGTGTGGACGATCGATTCAAGGAAGCGCTGGTTGCTCGCGAGACCGGTGTAGTTGGCGAAGCCGACGAAATGCGCTGCCGTGCCTATTGTCCAGTCGAAGGCGCTCATCCAGACCGTGAACAGCCACGGAAAGATGATCACCGCGCCGACGACGATCAGCGCCGGCACGACGAACAGATAATAGCTGCGGTGCCGTCGGGCCAGAAAGCCCGGGCGTGCCGCGGTGGCCGTCGTCATGCGCAGCGTCCCCTCACCCCGACCCTCTCCCCGCGCGCGGGGAGAGGGAGCGCGAAGCGCGGGTGAGGGGTGGTGCCAGGCGCGGAGCGGCTACTGAGGTACGCCGCGTCACGCCTTTTCGCTCTTGTCCAGGACCGGCTGGAACTCCGCGGTCGCCCGCTTGAGCTCCGTTGCCGGATCGGCGCCGTTGATCATGTTGGTCAGCGCCACGCCGAACACGTCGCGGAACTCGGTTACCGGCGAAATGATCGGCAGCCCCGGTTGCGCGATGCGCGCCGAGGCCAGCATGCATTCGACCCATTCCTTGGGGGCCTTGAAATCGCTCGACTGCTGCGCGGCGGCATAGGCCGAGTTGCGCACCGGGGCGCCAGCGGCCGCCTGCAGCATGCGCGTCTGGTTGGTCTTGTTCGACGCCCACTGGATGTAGAACCACGCCGGTCCCTTCTTCTTGCTGTAGGTCGAAATGCCTTCGCCGTCGGCGAAGAGCGCCGATACCTGCTGCTTGGGGCCTGTGGGCATCACGCCGTAACCGACCTTGCCGACGATGCGCGACTTGGTCGGATCCTCGAGCGGCTGCGCAAAGCCGATGCCGTCGAGCCACATCGCCGCCTTGCCCTGCAGGAACAGACTTTGCGATTCATTCCAGTTGAAGCCTGCCACGCCCTGCGGACCGTATTTGGCCAGCAGTGTCTGGTACATCTTCGCGGATTCGATCGCCTCGGGCGTATCGGTGAGAAGCTTGCCCTTGGCGTCGACGAAGCCGCCGCCGTAGCCGAGCAGGAAGCTCGTCCACACCGGTACGTTCGCATTCTTGAGACCGCGGCCGACAAAGCCGGCGATGCCCTTGCCGGGATCGTTGAGCTTCCCCGCGGCGTCGATCATTTCGGCGAAGGTCTTCGGATACGCAACCCCCTTGGCGGCGAAGACCTCCTTATTCCAGTAGACAACCCACGGATCGAGATTGAACGGCAGGCTCATGACGCGCCCGTCGGCCTCGACCGCGTAGTTGAGGCCGCCCTTCGCGAAGTCGGCGAAGTCGAGATCGGGCGCCGCCATTGACTTGTCGTTGATGAACGGCCGCAGATCGGTGAGCCAGTTGTTCTTCGCAAACTGGCGTTTCTGCACGTGATACGACAACGCGATCACGTCGAAGCTGGTGTTGCCCGAATTGAACTCGATGACCGCTTTCTGGCGCTGTTGCTGCTCGGGGACCATTTCGGACCCGATCTGGATGCCGGTCATGTCCTCGAATTCCTTGTGATACTTGGAGAGCAGGTCCCCGCGCGGGCTCTTGACGAGCAGAATCTCGATCTTCTCGCCCTTGAAGCGCTTCCAGTCGAAAGCTCCTTGCGCGTTTGCAGTGAGCAGGCCGGCGCCGGGCAGCGCGCCGAGCGCGGCGGCGCCCGCTCCCGCTTGCAGCAAGCGGCGGCGCAATGCATCGAGTCGATCATCGTAGGTGCGGTCGGTCATGGTGCTCCTCCTCGGTGGTCTTAAGCGGGTCCTCGCGCCGCGCGAGCCGCGGCGCGAGAATATTTTCAGGTCAAAATCATACTCGTCGGGCGCACATCCGTCAGTGGATCGCGTCCTGTTCCTTGAATACCGCGATCAGCTTCTCGGCGGTGCAGTCCGGGGCGCGCGCGACTGCGAGGATGCGGGCCTCGCGCTGCGCCACTCTTTCCGCCGCCGCTGGTAGCCCGCGGATCGCGGCCACCGGGATCACCACTGCGCCATGACGGTCTGCGTGCACGATGTCGCCGGAGCGCACGCGCATGCCGAGCACCTCGATCTCGCCGCCGAAGTCGACGATGTGGACGTAAGCATGCGAAGGCCCGACCATCGCCGCGAGGAACTGGAAGCCGGGAGCCCAGGCGTCGATGTCGCGCACCGAGCCGTCGGTGATCACGCCGAGCGCACCCAGGCCGTGATGAATCGCCGACTGGACTTCGCCCCAGAAGGCGCCGTATCCGGCGTTGGGGCCGTCGAGATCCTCGATCAGCACCAGCGACGGTTTTGGGCCGTCGTCGACGTAGCGATAATAGTCATGCCGCAGCTCGCGCGCCGCGGCCGCGGCCAGCGAAGACGGCGACTTGGCGCGGATCCGCGCCGTTCGAGCGTATCCCACGAGAGGCTTGAGCGCGGGAAACCCGCACAACGCTGGCCGCGTGGTGTAGCCGCGCCCGCGGGAGTCGGGCAGCACGACTTCCAGCGCATTGCATATCGTGGGCGTATCGAAGGCGGCCAGCGCGGCGAGCTCGGCGGATGTCGGGTGTGGCGAATTCATGGATGCGTTCCCGATCAGCTGGAGGCCGCGGCATCGCTCCCGGCGATGCCGGACGCCGCGGCGGCCGCGAGCCATGCCTCGCGCGCGGGCGATTCCAGCGGTGCCAGGGGAGGGCGCAGCGCATTCCACGCGGAATCGCCGGTCAGCTTCGCCTGCAGTGCCTTGAAAGCTGCGAACAGCGGAAAGGGCTCCAGCGCCGCGATGAAGCGCTCGACCCGCGCCAGGTCCTCGTGGTGGTCGGAGGCGAGCGCGCGATCAAACAGGCGGCGGATGAGGCGCGGGTAGAGATTCGCGATGCCGCAGATCGTACCCGCGCCGCCCGCGGCACGCGCGGCCGGCAGATGTGGTTCGAAACCGACGAAGATCACGAGATTCGGGAACGATGCGAGCAGCCGCAGCGAGTGCTCGAGGTTGCATTCGCTGTCCTTGATGCCAGCCAACACGGTTGGATAAGCCTTTGCGATCCGCGCCACGACTGCATCGGTGATCGGCACTCCGGTGGCTTGCGGGATGTGATACAGGAACAGGCGCAGGCGTGCGTCGGCCACGGCGTCGATGATGCGGGCATAGCTCGCATACACGCCCTCGTCACTGACGCCCTTGAAGAAGAACGGCGGCAGCACCAGTGCGCCCGCGCAGCCGCACGCCACCGCGTGCCGCGTCAGCTCGATTGTTTCCGGCAGCGCCGCGCATGCGGTTCCGGCGATGATCCGCGCCGGGTCGACGCCAGCATCGAGCAGAGCTTCGAGGCCGGCGAGGCGCTCGGCGACGGAGAACGACTGCCCTTCGCCGGTCGTCCCGAAAAGCGCGATGCCGTCGACGCCGGCGGCGAGCAAGCGCTGTATGTGCGCGGTGAGACGAGCATGATCGGGACATCCGTCTGCGTCGAGCGGCGTCAGCGTTGCGCACCACACTCCGCCTAGGGGCGAGCGTTCAGTCACGGCAGCAGCGGCTTGCCGGCCGTCCGGAAAACCTTGCGCGGCGCGCTTGACATATCAGGCTCCTCTTGCGTTGCTCGCCGTGCCACCGGCATCGACAGCGGATACTATATCGCCAATGCACGTATGAGGCGACCCGCCCCCGATCGCACGCCCGACATGACCAACAAGGAGGAAGCATGATCTCTCGACGCAGGTTCACCGCGGCCGCAGCCGCGACCATTGCCGCGGGTCCGTTCATCCGCCGCGCCGGCGCGCAGACCAAGACCATCGTCCGCTACGGCGACGTTTTGCCGGCAAACTATCCGAGTGTCGTGGCGCTGGAAGCCGCCGGCAGGGAAATCGCGGCCAAGACCGGCGGTCGGCTGGAAATGCAGGTCTTCCCGGCCTCGCAGCTCGGCACGCAGCGCGACATGATCGAAGCGCTGGGCTCGAATGCGCTGCAGCTCTATACCGACGGCGCCGCGACCTTCGGCTCCTGGGTTCCGGCGATATCGGTGCTCGAGGCGCCGTACGTCTGGCGCGACGCCGCGCACATGGCCAAGGGCATGGCGAGCGCCGACGGCCGGAACCTGAGCGATGCGCTGGTCAAGACGCGCGGCATGCGCATACTCGATACGATCTACTATGGCACGCGGCAGCTCACCACGGCGAGCAAGCCGGTCAAGGAACCGAAGGACATGGTGGGTTTCAAGCTGCGCGTGCCGCCGGTCGACGTCTTCAACGCGATGGCCGAGGCATGGGGCGCGCGGCCGACGCCGATCAACTTCGGCGAGCTCTATCTCGCGCTCAAGCAGGAGCTCGTCGACGGCCAGGAGAATCCGCTGCCGACGATCCAGTCGGCGAAGATTTTCGAGGTGCAGAAGTACCTGGTGCTGACCGCGCACATCATCACGCCGCGCTTCGTGGTCGTCAACGAGCAATTCTGGCGCGGGCTTTCCGACGCCGACCGGACGGTGATGCAGGCCGCGCTCGCGAAAGCCGTCACGACCGCAAACGCCGAGATCATCAAGCAGGAGGGCGAGCTGGTCGACACCTTCGCGAAGGGCGGGATGACCGTGATCAAGCCGGATGTCGCCGCGTTTCGCGACGCGGTGATCAAGGCGGTGCCGCCGAAGTTCGAATCGCGCTGGGGCAAGGGCACGTTCGAGCGCCTGCAGTCGCTGTGAGCGTTCGGGTCATCCCGTGGGTGTCATTCCGGCGGAGGCCGGAATCTAATTGCGCAGCGTAGCCAATTAGGCCCCGGCCTACGCCGGGGCGACGGCTATCGTGTCGCCCGACTACGCAAAGTTTCCTAAAGCAGTGGTGAGGCTCGCCGAGAAGGCGCTCGACACGCTCACGGTCGTGCTCTTTTCCGTCATGTTCGCCACGATCATCGTCCAGATCGTGCTGCGCTACGTATTCAACGCGCCGCTGGTGTGGACCGATGAGGCCGCCGCTTACCTCTTCGTGTGGGTCGCGTTCCTGGGCTGGGCGATGGCGACGCGCAAGCGCGTCCACATCGGCATCAGCGTCATCAGCGACCGGCTGCCGCCACGCTGGCGGCGCGTCTTGCACGCGTTCTGGTGTCTGGGGACGCTGGCTTTCGCGCTGATCCTACTCTTCGTAGGAGCGATGATCACGCGCAACAATGTCGATGTTCGCATGGTGTCGATCGATTTTGCGTTCTGGCCTGTGTATCTCGCGGTGCCGATTGCGGCAATCTACCTGATTGCCTACGCCTTGCGCGACCTCGTGGAGATCCTGCGCAAGGGCGATATCAAGGTCACGGAGGCGCAGCTGTGACTGCGACGATGACGACGATCCTCTGCGTCTGGGCGGCGTGCCTGTTCCTGGGGCCGCCGATCTGGCTCACGATGGCGTTCGCGGCCACCGCGTTCGTCTTTCTGCAGCACATCGATCCGATCATCATCGTGCAGCAGGAGGTGTCGGCCGCCAATTCCTTCACCTTCGTCGCCGCGCCGCTGTTCATCCTGATGGGGCACGTGATGAACAATGCTGGCGTCACCCAACGCATCTTCGGCTTTGCGACCGCGATCGTCGGCTGGCTGCGCGGCGGACTCTGCCACGCCAACGTCATCGCGTCGATGATCTTCGCGGGCATGTCGGGATCGGCGGTGGCGGAAGCGGGGGGCCTAGGCGTCGTCGAGATCCGCGCCATGCGCGACGCGAAATATCCGATGGGCATGGCGGCGGGTCTGACCGCAGCCGCGGCGACGATCGGTCCGATCATTCCCCCTTCGCTGCCGATGGTCGTATACGGGGCGGCGGCGGAAGTCTCGGTCGGCAAGCTATTCATCGCGGGGGTGATACCGGGCGTGCTGATGGGTCTGGCGTTGATGGTGGTTTGCTCGCTGATGGCGCGCCGCCTCGACCTGCCCAAGGGCAATTTCCCGACGCCCTCGGAGCTCTGGCGCAAGTTCCGCGAGGCGTTCTGGGCACTGATGACGCCGGTCGTGCTTCTCGGCGGCATGCTGTCGGGCGTGTTCACGCCGACCGAGGCGGCGGCCGTCGCGACGCTCTACGCGCTGATCCTCGGTCTTTTCGTCTACCGCAGCTTCAGTCTCGCGCGGCTGCCGCGCGTCATCCTCGATACGGTCGAGACCACGGGCGTCGTCATGACGCTTGTCATGGTGGCCAAGCTCCTTGGGTGGTGCCTCGCGATATCGCGCATTCCGCAGATCGCGGGGCAGGCCCTCACTGCCTGGAGCGCCAATCCGCTCGTATATCTGCTGATCGTCAACATGCTGCTGCTCGTCGTCGGCTGCTTTATGGAAGGCATCGCTGCGATGCTGATCCTGATCCCGATCCTCGTTCCCGTGGCGATGAAGCTCGGCATCGATCCCGTGCACTTCGGGCTGGTGTTCGTGCTGAACCTGATGATCGGAACCGTCACGCCTCCGGTGGGTGTCGTGCTCTACGTCGTGTCGAACATCGCCAGGATTTCCTTCGAGCGCATGTCGCGTGCCATCGTGCCGTTTCTGATCCCGCTGCTGGTCGTGCTGGCGGCGATCACACTATGGCCGCCGCTGACGACGTGGCTGCCAAGTGTTCTCATCGGCAAGTGAGCGGAGTTGCGCAATGACGACTCGACAGTGGCGGCGACCTTTCTGCATATTGCGGCGGCGCCTATGGCACTAAGCGCTGCGCTGCTTGCCCGTCTGCGCGCACCGCCGTTCGGTTTCGGCGGTGCGCCGCTCGGCAACTTGTTTCGCGCGGTCTCCGACGACGCCGCGGCGGCGCTCGTCGCTCGCGCGTACGACGTTGGTGTGCGCTATTTCGACACCGCACCATACTACGGCCTCGGCCGCTCGGAACGGCGCATTGGCGACGCGCTGCGCGTAAGGCCCCGCGATGATTATCTGGTGTCGACCAAGGTCGGCCGATTGCTCGAACCGCGCGCCGATGCGGCGCGCGACCAGCATGGCTTCGTCGATACGCTGCCTTTCGTACAGTGCTACGACTACGGCGCGAAGGGCGTGCGCCGCTCGCTCGAAGACAGCCTGCAGCGCTTCGGCCTCGCGCGCGTCGACCTGGTCTACGTGCACGACATCGATCGCGAGACGCACGGCGATGCGCATGCGCAGCGTTTGGCCGACGCGCTTGACGGCGGCCTGCCGGCGCTCGCGGCGCTCAAGGCCGAGGGCAGAATCGGAGGTTACGGTCTTGGCGTCAACGACGTCGCAATCTGCCTGCACGTGCTCGGCTTGGCCGATCTCGACGTGATCCTCCTCGCCGGGCGCTACACGCTGGCCGATCAATCGGCACTGCCTGAATTGCTGCCCGAGTGCGAGCGGCGCGGCGTGGCGATCGTGCTCGGCGGGCCGTTCAATTCGGGTATCCTCGCCACCGGCGCTCGGCCGGCAGACGGCTCGGTGCCGTACTTCAACTACGCCCCGGCGTCCCCGAAAATCGTCGAGCGCGTTGGCGCGATCGAGCGCGCCTGCGCCGAATTCGGCGTCCCGCTGCCGGCGGCGGCGCTGCAGTTTCCAACGGCGCATCCCGCTGTCGCGACGGTGATTCCCGGAGCGCGCAGCGTCGCCGAGTTCGATGCGAATCTGCGGCTGGCGCAAGTCGCGATCCCGCGCGAATTCTGGAGCGCGCTGCGCGAGCGAGGGCTGGTCGATCCACGCGCGCCGCTTCCCGGAATCAAAGCAGCGCGATGAGCGGCCGGGTCGACGCGCATCATCACATGTGGCGACTCGATCGCGGCGATTACGGATGGCTCAACCCGACACCCGTACTCGCGCCGATCTACCGCGATTTCGGACTCGCCGATCTCAGACCACTGCTCGCCGCGGCTAACATCGACGCGACCGTGCTGGTGCAGGCAGCGCCGACGCTCGCCGAAACGCGGTTCCTGCTCGACGTCGCGCGCAACAGCGATGGCTTGGTGCGAGGTGTGGTGGGCTGGGCCGACCTCGGCGCTGCGGACGCCGCAGAGACGCTGGAGATGCTCGGCGGCGATCCGTTGTTGAAGAGCATCCGCCCGATGTTGCAGGATCTCGCCGATCCCGATTGGATAGCCCGCCCCGAGGTGCAGCCGGCTCTCGCGGCATTGCCGCGGCTCGGCTTGCGCTTCGACGCGCTGGTAAAGCCGCGCGAGCTGAAGCCGCTTCTGCTCACGCTCGAGCGCCATCCGGAGCTCGCGGTGGTCATCGATCATTGCGCCAAGCCCGACATCGCCGGCAATCGCTGGCAGCCTTGGGCGGAGGATCTGGCGGCGCTCGCGCGGCACCCGCGGGTGCATTGCAAGCTGTCAGGGCTGGTGACCGAGGCGGGCGCGCATTGGAGCGTCGAGACATTGCAGCGCTACACCGATCACGTGTTGCAATGTTTCGGGCCCGAGCGCCTGCTGTGGGGCAGCGACTGGCCGGTGGTAACGCTGGCGGCCAGCTATGCAGCGTGGGTTGCCGCGACCGACGCGCTCCTCGCCGGAGTATCGCGCGCCGACAAGGACGGGATCTTCGGCGCTAACGCGCGTAGATTCTACGGGTTGATATAACCCCATGGTCCTCCGTTGCACGTTGGCGCAGTAGCCCGGGCTGAGCGCGCGAGCGCGATGCCCGGGGCGAAGGCTACTAGAAGATGTGCCGCTGCAACCCCGCCTTGTGCAGGATCGTCGTCGCGATCTCCTCGATCGAGCGGGCGGTCGTGTCGAGGGTCGCGATGCGCTCGCGCTGCATGAGCTGCTCGGCTGCGCGCACTTCGTAGCGGCAATTCTCGAGCGCGGCGTATTTGCTGTCGGGCCGCCGCGCCTGCCGGATCTGCTGCAGCCGTTCGGGATCGATCGTCAGGCCGAACAGCCGATTGCGAAAGGGCAGGATCGACGCCGGCAGCCGGTGGTCGACGAAATCGTCCGGCGTCAGCGGAAAATTGGCGGCGAGAACGCCGAATTGCAGCGCGAGGTACAGCGTGGTCGGCGTCTTGCCGCAGCGCGAGACGCCGACAAGAATCACCTGCGCCTTGCCGAGATCGCGCGTCGCGGCGCCGTCGTCGTGCGCCTGCGCGAAGTTGATCGCCTCCATGCGCGCAAAATAATTGTGGATGTTGGCGATGCCATGCGAGCGGCCCGCCGCGTGCGACGACTTCGCGGCCAGCTCCGCCTCCAACGGAGCGATGAAGACCTGGAACAGATCCAGGACCAGCGCGCTGGCTTTGCCAAGCTGTGCGCTCATCGCCTCGTCGACGATCGAGCTGAACACCAGCGGCCGCTTGCGGTCCGCCGTTCCTGTCGCATCGATCACGGTCACGACTTCGGCGATTTTCTCCGGCGTGTCGACAAAAGGAATGGTCCGGCGCTGGAAATCGAAGGCTTCGAACTGCGACAGCAGGCTGTTGCCGAGCATTTCGGCGGTGATGCCCGTGCGATCGGACACAAAAAAGACGGTGCGCCGATTCGGTGCGTGTTCACCGCCCGCGCTGCCAGTTGTCACCAGTCGTGCCAGACCGAAGTCAGGCCCAGCGGCAGCGGCGGCATATCGCCCAGGTCGAAGTAACTCTCTCCCGGGCCGTGGTAATCGGAGCCCGACGAGGCGAGAAAGCCGAAATTCTGGGCGTGGCGGGCGAAATCGGCGGTCTGCGCGGCGCTGTGGCTAGGCGAGATGACCTCGATGCCGTCGCCGCCGGCGTCGCAGAACTCGCCGAGGAGCTCGCGCAAGCCTGTTGCGCTCAGTTTGTAGCGTCCGGGATGCGCGAGCACGGCCCGACCGGCCGCCGCGTGGATCCAGCCGATCGCGTCGGGCAGGTTCGCCCACGCGTGGTCTACATGGCCCGGTTTGCCCGGGACGAGATAGCGCTTGAATACGTCCTTCGTCTCGCGCACGAGCCCGGCTTCGACCAGGAAGCGCGCAAAGTGCGTGCGACTGATCAGACCCTCGCTGGTGACGTACCTGAGCGCGCCTTCGTATGCGCCCGGGATTCCCGCGGCGGCGAGCGCGTCGCCGATGCGGTGGGCACGTCCCGAGCGGCCTTCGCGGATCGCTGCCAGGCCGTCGCGCAGCGCAGGGCATTCCGGGTCGATCCGCAACGCAAGGACGTGCAAGGTGAGGCCGCGCCAGCTGACCGACAGCTCGGCGCCGTCGACGAGCCGCAGGCCGGTCTCGCCGGCCGCGGCGCGCGCTTCGGCCAGGCCACTTACCTCGTCGTGGTCGGTGAGCGCGAGCACGTCGACGCCGCGTCGCGCGGCACGCTGCACCAATTCCGTCGGCGTGAGCAGACCGTCGGAGTGCGTGGAGTGGCTGTGGAGGTCGTAGCGGAGCATGGACAGGCGCTAATGCCACCTTGGCTGAGCCGGAGCCCCTGCGGCGGACGCGCAAAGGCGCCATTCTAGCAAACGGATGCTCTTCCCTTTGTGCACTGCACGTTCCAGTGCCCGCTCAGCTTTTGGCGCTGGACAGTCGGCGCCCACAGGCCCACACTTGCGCGAATCCCCGGTTTGGTCAACAATTATGCCAATGGTATTCACCCGGGATGGGCGACGTGGCGCGTCCAGCTTCGTGCTCGCCAGAACATAACGCATGACGAACCTGAGCGCACCGTGAAACTTTTTGACCGCGTCCTAAATCCGCGCGAAATCCGGCGCCGGCTCGGGCTGAATCAGGAACAGTTCTGGACGCAGATCGGCGTCACCCAGAGCGGCGGTTCGCGCTACGAAAGCGGACGCGATATGCCCAAGCCGGTGCGCGAGCTCCTGCGACTGGTGCACGTCGAGCAGGTCGATTTGTCGCAGGTAAAGCGCGTCGACTTCGAAATCATCAATTACTTGAAGGAATCGCATCCCGATCTCTATCGGAATCTCCGCCGCGCGGCGCGCAGCAGGCACAAGCGCAGCGAGGGTAACCCGCTAACTGCTGCGGGTAACACCGCGACCGATCGCCAGGCGGAAACGGTCGACGATCGCGACTGATCTCCCACGCTGACAGCGGTTTTTCGTAGCTGCGAATTTATTCGCACAGCGGGTCGCCATGCCGCGCCGCGGCCGAATGAATTCGGCCCTACGAACCGCGCGCTCAACGAACCGCACGCCGCGGCGCACGAATTTTTGCTGAGCCCGCCGCCGACCGGCTAGAATTCGCCGCGACAAATCGAAATCGAAGCAGCACCGGCGGCGACTCGCCGTGACGCCACAGCACGCGGGGAATTCCATGGCTGAGCAGGAACGAGTGGTCTGGTTCGATCAGCTGCGGATGTCCGACGTCGATCGCGTCGGAGGAAAAAACGCTTCGCTCGGCGAGATGATCAGCCAGCTCGCAGGAACCGGGGTCCGCGTGCCCGGCGGCTTTGCGACGACTGCCTTCGCATTCCGCGAGTTCCTCGACGAAAACGGCCTCCGGCATCGCATCGAGCAGGGGCTCGCGGCGCTCGACGTCGACGACGTTGCCGCGCTCGGGCGGAGTGGCGCGACCATCCGAGGCTCGATCACGGCCGCTACGCTCCCGACGCAGCTCGAGGCCGCCATCCGCGCCGCCTACGAGCGGCTCAGCGCCGAAGCGCCCGGTATCGGTGTCGCGGTTCGCTCGTCGGCAACCGCTGAGGATCTCGCCGACGCCTCCTTTGCAGGTCAGCAGGAAACATTCCTTAATATCAATGGCATAGATAATCTTCTTCATGCGATAAAAGAGGTATTTGCTTCCCTCTACAACGACCGGGCGATCGCCTATCGCGTCCATAAGGGCTATGTTCACGCCGACATCGCGCTCTCCGTCGGCGTGCAGCGCATGGTCCGCAGCGACACGGGTGCATCCGGCGTGATGTTTACGCTCGATACCGAATCGGGTTTTGATCAAGTCGTGTTCATCAACGCGTCCCACGGGTTAGGCGAGACTGTCGTGCAGGGTGCCGTCAACCCGGACGAGTTCTATCTCTACAAGCCCAATCTCGTCGCGGGCCGCCCCGCGCTGCTGTCGAAGACCCTCGGCACGAAGGCGCACAAGATGATCTACGCCGACGGTGGGCGCGCCGCGCAGTCGGTCAAGACGGTCGACGTTGCACCGGAGGATCGGCGGCGATTCTCGATCAGCGATGCCGAAGCCGAAGAACTTGGCCGCTGCGCACTGGCGATCGAACGCCATTACCAGCGGCCGATGGATATCGAGTGGGGCCGCGACGGACAAGACGGCAAGCTCTACATCCTGCAGGCGCGACCCGAGACGGTGCAGTCGCAGGACACAGCCGGCGAGCGCGATCGGCCAGAAGATCGGGCAGGGAACGGTGCGGCTGATCAAATCCGCGTCCGAAATGGACCGCGTCAAGGCGGGCGACGTGCTCGTCACGGACATGACCGATCCGGATTGGGAACCGGTGATGAAGCGCGCGGCAGCGATCGTCACCAACCGCGGCGGGCGGACCTGCCACGCCGCGATCATCGCCCGCGAGCTCGGTATCCCCGCGGTCGTCGGTTGTGGCGACGCGACCACTGCGTTGAGCGACGGCCGGAGCGTCACCGTGTCCTGTGCCGAAGGCGACACGGGCAACGTCTACGACGGGCTGCTCGCGATCGAAACCGTCGACGTCGCGCTCGACAAGATGCCGCCGGCGCCGACCAAGATCATGATGAACGTCGGCAATCCCGAGCTCGCTTTCGGATTCCGCCGGCTGCCCAATGAAGGCGTCGGGCTCGCGCGGCTGGAGTTCATCATCGCCCGCAACGTCGGCGTGCACCCCAAGGCGGTGCTGGAATTCGACGCCCAGCCGCCCAAGCTCAAGGCAGAGATCGAGACGCGGACCGCCGGTTATTCGGGGCCGGTAGAGTTCTACGTGTCCAAGATCGCCGAAGGAGTGGCGATGATCGCCGCGGCGTTCTGGCCGAAGAAGGTCATCGTGCGCCTGTCGGACTTCAAATCGAATGAATATTCGAACTTGCTCGGGGGCGATAAGTACGAACCGCACGAGGAAAATCCGATGATCGGCTTCCGCGGCGCTTCGCGCTACATCGCGTCGGAGTTCTACGATTGCTTCGAGCTGGAGTGCCGCGCGCTCAAGCGCGTGCGCAACGACATGGGCTTGACCAACGTCGAGGTCATGATTCCCTTCGTGCGCACCCTCGGCGAGGCCGAAGAGGTAGTCTCCCTGCTGGCGAAGAACGGGCTTGAGCGTGCCGCCAACGGATTGCGGGTCATCATGATGTGCGAGATCCCGTCGAACGCGCTGCTCGCGGATCGCTTCCTCGAGCATTTCGACGGTTTCTCGATCGGCTCGAACGACATGACGCAACTCACGCTCGCCGTCGATCGCGATGCCGGAGGCGCCATCGCGTCGACCTTCGATGAGCGCGACGATGCGGTCAAGGCGATGCTCGCGATGGCGATCGCGGCCTGCCGCAAGGCCGGCAAGTATGCGGGCATCTGCGGGCAGGGACCCTCCGATCATCCCGACCTCGCGCAGTGGCTGGTCGAGCAGAAGATCGAGAGCATCTCGCTCAATCCCGATACGGTCGTCGAGACCTGGCTCGCGCTGGCAAAAGCTCAGGAAGCGCAGCGAGGCTGACGTCATTCCGCGAAAGCGGCAATCCGTTGGCGTCATTCCCGCGAAAGCGCACCGAGACTGACGTCATTCCCGCGAAAGCGCAGCAAGGCTGACGTCATTCCCGACGAAAGCGCAGCAAGTCTGACGTCATTCCCGCGAAAGCGGGAATCCAGTGTCTGTTGCTCCGAAAAACGCTGGGTCCTCGCGTTCGCGGGGACGCTCACTAGGCCATTCGGTCGATTGACGTGCCTCCACGCCGGCGCGCCCAATCTCCGGCATGAAGTCCCCCGACCCGTTGAAAGTCGAGCTTGGACGCTCGCGGCTGGCTGCCGCGTTCGTGTTCGTGAGCCACATTGCGACCGCGTCCTTGCTCGCCTTCGCGCCCGTCGATGCAATGCTCCGCGCAGCCGCCGTGATCGCGATCGGTGCTCATGCGCTGCGAGCGATGCAAATCTGGGCGCTGCAGAGCGCCGCTCGCGCGGTGGTCGGGGTCGAGCTTTCAGGCGATCGGCGGGCCGTGCTGATCGAACGCTGCGGCCGCCGCTGCGAAGGCCAAGTCCGGGCGGAATCGTATGTCGGCGAGCGGCTCACCACGCTGGTGATGCGCCCCGACGGCGCACGCGTATCGCGCGCCGTCGCCATCCTGCCCGACATGCTTCCCGAAGAAGATCTGCGTCGCCTGCGTGTACTGCTGCGCTACGGCGATGCTTCGAGCACGTCGTAACGCCGTAGCCCGGGCTGAGCGCGAAGCGCGATGCCCGGGGCGCCGCTCCGTCGATACGCGATTTTCATACTCCCTCCCCCAGCGGAGGAGGGTTGGGGTAGGGGTCACCGCCTCGCAACCACGCCTGCCCATCGATCACCCCGCCACTATCCCTTTTCGGCTGGCCATTGAGCAGGTAGAGGTACAGCGGCACAAACGCCTCCGGAGAAGGTAGCCGCGTGACGTCATCGCCAGGGTGCGTCTGCGCGCGCAACGGTGAGCGCATCGGCCCGGGGACCACGCCGTTGACGCGCAGATTCGGCGTGTTTTCCCATTCATCCGCCAGAATCGCCAGAAGAGCCGACAAGCCCGCCTTCGCGACCGCATAGGCGCCCCAATACGCCTTGGGTTCTTGGCCGCGCGTGTCGAGCGTAAAAATTACACTTGCGTCCGGCGTGGCGCGCAGCAGCGGCAGCAACGCCCGCGTCAGGCCGAACGGCGCGACCAGGTCGACGCGCAGCGTCGAGAGCCACTGATCGAACGTCTGATGTTCGATCGGCGAGAGCGCTCCGAGTACGACTGCAGTGTGAACGATGGCGTCGACGCGACCGGTCTGTGCCTGCAGCGCGCTCGCGACGTTGGCAAAATCCTCAGCCTTGGCCGTGGCGAGGTCGAGCGGCAGGATCGACGGCTCCGGGTGGCCGGCGGCGGCGATCTCGTCGTAGAGCGCTTCGAGCTTGCGCACGACGCGGCCGTGCAGAACGACTGTGGCGCCCTGTGCCGCGCACGCGAGCGAGAGCGCACGACCCAGTCCGCCCGCGGCGCCGGTGATGACGACGACGCGACCGGCGAGTGCGGAAGAAGATGGATTTTCGGGATGAGGCAGCGGCATCGCCG
>WNFV01007594.1_pt1 | contig 15319 bp, 14 predicted proteins | sample 5400101 | NCBI WGS metagenome assembly WNFV01 (sample SAMN13153361, study PRJNA577476) | soil metagenome | isolation source: 115 cm soil or saprolite under grassland replicate 1 | place: USA:California | collected 2016-06-15 | reverse complement strand
CTACGCGCGACGAGGAACTTGTCCTCCATCGGCAGCGTGAGCGTGTACCCGAGCGCGCGCCCGCGGGGAATGATCGACACCTTGTGCACGGGGTCCGTCTTCGGCAACGCGTGCGCGACGAGCGCGTGTCCGCCCTCGTAGTACGCGATCACGCGCTTCTCGCCGTCGGAGATCAGGCGGCTCCGGCGTTCGGGTCCCGCCATCACCCGGTCGATCGCCTCTTCCAGCTGGGGCATGCCGACGAGACGCAGCTCGCGCCGCGCCGCGAGGAGCGCCGCCTCGTTCATGAGGTTGGCGAGGTCGGCGCCGGTGAACCCGGGCGTCCGCCGCGCGATCACGTCGAGGTCGACGCCGTCGGCGAGCGGCTTGCCGCGCCCGTGGACGCGCAGGATCGCTTTCCGGCCCTCGAGGTCTGGGCGGTCGACGACGATCTGGCGGTCGAAACGTCCCGGGCGCAGCAGTGCGGGGTCGAGGATGTCGGGACGGTTCGTCGCTGCGATGAGGATGACGCCTACCTTCTGGTCGAAGCCGTCCATCTCGACGAGCAGCTGGTTGAGCGTCTGCTCGCGCTCGTCGTGCCCACCGCCGAGCCCGGCGCCTCGGTGACGGCCGACGGCGTCGATCTCGTCCACGAACACGATCGCCGGCGCGGCCGCCTTCGCCTGCTCGAACAAGTCGCGCACACGTGACGCGCCGACCCCGACGAACATCTCGACGAAGTCGGAGCCGCTGATCGAGAAGAACGGCACGCCGGCCTCGCCGGCAACCGCCTTGGCCAGCAGCGTCTTGCCCGTGCCCGGCGGCCCGAACAGCAGCGCGCCCTTGGGGATCTTCGCCCCGATCTCGAGGAACTTCGCCGGCGCCTCGAGGAACTCCTTGATCTCCTGCAGCTCCTCGACCGCCTCGTCGAGGCCGGCGACGTCGGCAAACGTCGTCTGGGGCTGGTCCTTGGTGACGGTCTTGGCGCGCGACTTGCCGAACCCCATCAGCCGGCCGCCGCCCTGCACGCGGCTCAGCACGAACAGCACGATCCCGATCAGCAGGATGAACGGCAGCCATCCGAGCAGGAGACCCAGCCACGGGCTGTCCTCCTGGCTGTCGACGTCGAACTTGGCGTTCGACGCGACGATGTTCTTGGTGATCTGCTCGGTGTAGCCCTCGGGGAACTTCACCTCGTAGGCGGTCCCGCCGTCGAGCTTCCCTTGCACCGCGTGGTCCTTGTCGAGCAGCGTCGCCGTTGCGACCTTCCCGCCGGTCAGATCGGCTTCGTACCGGTCGAGGCTGAGGTGCTTGCGGGACGGGCTCGTGTCGATGAACTGCCACGCGGCGAAGGCGAGCACGACACCGACGACGAGATAGACGAGGAAGCTGCGGCGGAACCTGGTCACGGCCACTCCCGACGGGGGACGCGGCCAGGCTATAGCGACCAGAGGCCTATCCCGTCAGCGGCCCCGTGTACTCGTACACCGCGGGCAGGTTGCGATACCGCTCGCCGACGTCGAGGCCGTAACCGACGACGAAGTCGGGTGGAATGCCGAAACCGACGTAACGCAGGTTCAAGTCGTCCCGCTGGAGGCCCTCCTTGACCAGCAGCGCGCAGACCTCGAGCGACGCCGGACCGCGCGCAGCGAGGTTCTTGCGCAGGTACGCGAGCGTGAGGCCGGAGTCCACGATGTCCTCGACGATCAGCACGTGGCGGTCGGTGAGATCGATCTCGAGGTCCTTCTCGATGCGGACCACGCCGCTCGTGCGGGTGGCGGAGCCGTATGACGAGACCGCCATGAAGTCGAACTCAACCGGGAGGTCGATGGAGCGGGACAAATCGCTCATGAACACGAACGCGCCCTTGAGCACGCCGACGAGGAGCGGGGGGTGCCCCGCGTAGTCGGAGGTGATCTCCTTGCCCAGCTCGGCGACGCGCTGCTGGAGGTCCTCGGCCCCGACGACCAACCGACCGAGATGCGAATCGTTCACCGGCTCCCCCGCCTTTTGTCGCCGCGCCAAAGCTAGCCGTGGGTCTCGGCGTGCATCACACCTCCGCCGCGCCGGACCCGGCGTCCGCCGGCGAGGTCGACGGCCCGGCGCTCGCCGTGCGCGACCGCCAGGACCGCGTCGACCTCCTCGAGCGACGGCGGCGGGGGGCCGAGCCAGCACCGGACGGCGCGGCGCGCGAGCGGCACCGGGAGGGCAGCGAGGTCGCGCGCCCGCGCTCCGGCCTCCCCGGGCCAGGCGCCGCGGGCGAGCGAGTCGAGGAAGTCGGACTCTGCTCGCAGCACGTCGGCCTGACGGACGAGCACCGGCGTGAGATCGCGACCCGCGCCCCGCTCGAGCAGCGGGAGCACCTCGTGGCGGATCCAGTTGCGGCGGAACGCGAGATCGTCGTTCGACGGGTCCTCCACCGGCAGGAGGCCCCGTTGCTCGCAGACGGCGCGGGCGTCGGCCCGGCGGACACCGAGCAGCGGGCGCACCACGTACCCGCGGCGGGCCGGCATGCCTGCCAGCCCGCTCGCGCCGCTCCCCCGAAGGAGGTTGAGCAGCACGGTCTCGGCCTGGTCGTCGGCCGTGTGCCCCACGAGCACCGCCGACGCCCCGTGCGCGACCCGGGCCGACTCGAGTGCGTCGTAGCGTGCAGCGCGCGCCCGGGCTTCGAGGTTCGGGCCCTGATCGACGGTGACGCGCCGGGCGTCGAATTGCGCCCCGAGGTGCGCGGCGGCATCGGCGACGAGCTGCGCGTCGCGATCGCTGCCGGGGCGGAGCCCGTGGTCGACGTGCACGGCGATCGGCGCGAGCGCGGCGTCGACGGCGAGGGCGAGCAGCGCGAGTGAGTCGGCGCCGCCCGAGCAGCCGACGACGACCGGGGCGGTCACGTCGGGCGGCACCTCGAGTCGTACCCGGGCCGCCATCGCGTGCCGCTCAGGAGGTGGCGGTCGACCCGCCGGGCCCGGCGCGGGCGTCGAGCAGCGCGCCCTGCCGGAGGAGCGCGAGCAGCTCGTTCGTGCCCTTGAGGCCGAGCTTGCGTCCGATGCGGCGCAGGCTCGCGTACACGTTGCTGCGGCTGATGCCGAGCTGCTGCGCCACCGCGGTCACCGGGGTGCGGGTGGCGAGCGCTTCGAGCAGTTGACGCTGCTTGGGAGTCAACTCGCCGACGCGGTCGCGGGCGGCGCGGATGCGCGGCGCCGGGCTCGGGGAGGTCGGTGAGTGCTCGAGGCGGGTGAGCCGCACGCGGGGCTCGGGCGTGGAGCCGTCGCCGGGCGCGCCGGTCTTCTCATAACGCGCGAGCGCTTCGAGCGACTCGGCCTGCACCTTGCGGCGCTGCTCACGCTCGGACGGCGCCGTCGGGTGCAGCGTCTGTTCGAGCGCGTCGACGAGCTCGGTCGGGTCGAACGGCTTCGTGATGTACTGCAGCGCGCCTTGGATGCCCCCTCGCAGCCGCGCTTCGGGCTCGTCGGCGGCGGTGACCATGAACACCGGGATCTCGGAGAGGTCCCGGTGGCTTCCGGCTTTGAGCTCCTCGAGAACCGTCCACCCGTCGATGTCGGGCATGCGCACGTCGAGGAACAGCGCGTCGGGCGTCTCCTCGCGAAGGAGCGTGAGCGCTTCTACGCCGTTGGCCGCGGTGAGCACGCGGTGCCCCGCTTGTTCGAGGTTCACGCGTACCAACTCGCGAATGTCCGGCTCGTCGTCCACGACCAGAACCAGGGCCATCGCGGCCGAGGTTAGACGGCCGTCAGGCCACGCGACGGAGCCACTCGGCCGGCTGCGCGAGCTCCTCGATCGTCGGCAGTGATTCCGGACCGCGCCACGCGGCATCGATCGCCCGCGGGCCGCCCGCACGCTCGACCGCGGCCACGAATGCTTCGCCGACCTCGTACTGGCGGAGCTTCGACTCGAATCCCAGCAGCTTGTACAAGATGCCGCTGATGCCCCGGCTGCGGCGGCGCGCCTGGAGCACGCGCGCCATGCGCTCCTGCCCGGAGATGTGGAGACGGCCGAGCTCGTTCATGACGCTGTTGCCGTGGCCTTCCAACAGCGACATGAGCGCCTGCACCTGGGCGAGGACGCCGCGCTGTTCCGCCGACGCGAACAAAGCGACGAGACCGCCGTCGTCGAGCGGGTTGTGCCCCTTGCGTAATTCGTCAGCGGCGTGCGTCACCGCGTGCAGCAACCGTCCGGGGTCCGGGTCCACGATCCCCAGCGCCTTCTCGATCAGCGACATGAAGTACTGCTTCATCCAGGGGATGGCTGTGAACTGCGCCCGGTGCGTCACCTCGTGGATCGCGATCCAGAGGCGGAAGTCCCGGGGCCGGAAGGCGTACCGCTTCTCGAGGGCGAGGATGTTGGGGCCGACGTAGTAGACGGCGTCGTTCGCGTCCGGCGTGTCGGGATCCTCCAGCACGAGGAGGTCGTACTGGCCGAGCACTCGCTGGGCCATGAACCCGAGCAGCACGCCCATCTCGGTGCCAGCCACGCGGCGGCCGATCGGCGCGATTGGGCTGCGCGCCATGCGCTCACCGACCCGCTCCGTGAGCGGGTGGAGCATGCGGCGCATCGACCCGACGTTGGCGTGGACCCATTGCGGACGGTCGAGCACACGTGCCGACGCGGTGCCCGGAGCTTGCAGACCGGTGAAGTCTCCGACGAGCTGCTCGGCCTGGGACGTGACGTCCGAGAAGTCGGGATGCAGCGAGCCACCGAGGTACGACGCTGCGATCGGGTCGCGGCCGGCGAAACGGCACGCCACGCGCTCCGCGAGTCCCCAGTCGACGGGCTCGGGCGGCGCGGCGGTCTCGGTTTGCGTCACTTGTTGGCCGGCTTCCCGCGGTACTTGGGTCGCAGCACCCTGATGTAGTACCCGGCGCCGAGTGCGAGCAGGAAGAGCACCGCGCCGACCATGAGCAGCGGACCGATCCAGTAGAACCACTTGTGCTTGTCGTCGGCGAGCACGGGCCCGGCACCCGCCGGTACTGCCGCGACACCGAGGACGGTGAGGGTCGCGAGCACGAGCGCGGCGGTGCGAATGATCTTCACGGGCGGCGCCTCCCGGCGTTCTCGGGCGTCGCCGTCATCGTAGAGCGGCGGGGGTGGGTCACTCGGGTCGGTGCGACAGACAGGCGCGGCGGCGGCGGCGACAGACAGGTCAGACGTGATCGGGGCCGCGGCGCTCTTCCTGGACGCTGATGCCGATCGCGTCCGCGATCCGGCGCTTCAGCTCGGGCGGCACCTCGTCGCGGCATTTGGAGGCGACGACCTGCCGCAGCTCGATCTCGAAGTCGAAGCCCTGGGCACAGGGCGGGCACTCGTCGAGGTGGCGCGCGATCGCCCGTCGTCGCCAGACGGTGAGCTCGCCGTCGAGGTACTGATAGATCCGAAGGATTGCTTCGTCGCAGTCCATCTGTTGCCGTCTATCCCCCCGCTCGGTCGGTGGCCGGGTGGAGGCCTCGCTCCCCCGCAAATTCCCACAACGCCTTTTGCAGCTGCCTTCTTCCTCGATGGAGCCGGCTCATGACCGTCCCGATGGGAACGTCCATGATCTCGGCGATCTCCTTGTACGAGAACCCTTCGACGTCGGCAAGCAGGACCGCCATGCGGAACTGCTCGGGTAGCGCCTCCAGCGCCTCCTTCACGGTGGCGTCCGGGATCGCTTCCAGCACCTCGGACTCGGGAGTCTGCTCGGCGTTGGCGGCCTCGAGCCCGCCGAGACGGCGGTAGAGGTAGAAGTCCTCGGTGTCGTCGAGGTCGACCTCGTCCGGGCGGCGCTTCTTGGCGCGGTACGTGTTGATGAACGTGTTCGTGAGGATCTTGTACAGCCACGCCTTGAGGTTCGTCCCCTCGCGGAACCCACCGAAGCCCCGGTAGGCGCGCAGGTACGTCTCCTGGACGAGGTCCTCGGCGTCGGACGGGTTGCGCGTCATGCGCAGCGCGGCGGAGTACAGCGCCGACATGTACGGCATCGCGAGCTCGGCGAACTCCGCCTGATCGGCCATGGGCTCAGGCTACGCCGGACGTCAAACTGAGCGGGAAGCGAGCATGGTGCGCTAGCTCGGCACCACCTTCCAGATGGCGCCGTTCCCGCCACCGACATCCGTGGCGATGTACAAGTTGCCGTCGGGGCCCTGCACCGCGCTGCGGAGACGGACGCCATTCGCCAGGATCGGCGTCGCGAACGACACATTGCCGTTCCCGTCGAGGAACATCACCCTGGCCTTGCTGTCCTTGAGGAACGCGACCACCAAGGCTCCGTCCCAGGACTTCCACTGCGCGCCCGAGAGGAACGTGCCGCCCGACGGCGCGACGGTGCCGCTGTCGCCGGAGCGCCACGCCGGGATCATCGCATTCGGGAACTTCTGCAGGTCCGTCATCGGCTGCGACTGGTCGTAACTGCCGCCGGTGTTCGGGTCCCAGCCACCGTTCCCACCCGCGACGAGCTGGTTGACCTCGTCGTTCTTGTCCGGGCCGTGCTCGACGCTGTACGGCTGCCCGCTCCCCGGCCGGAAGGCGATCCCCTGCGGGTTGCGGTGGCCGAACGTGTAGATGCGGTCGTCGCCGGGCTGGTTCACGAACGGGTTGTCACTGGGCGCGCTGCCGTCCGGATTCAGGCGCAGCACCTTGCCGTTGAGTCCGTTGATGTCTTGCGGTGCAGGCCCGACCCCGCCGTCCCCGGTCGTGATCCAGAGTTTGCCGTCCGGCCCGAAACGCACGCGGCAACCGTCATGGAAGTTGGCCTTCGCCCAACCGCTGGCGAGAACGGTGCTCGGGGTGACGGCGTCGAGCCCGTTGAGCGTGCTGTTCACGTGGAAGCGAACGACACGGTTGTCACTGGCCGTCGTGTAGCACGTGTAGATGAAGCGGTTCGACGCGAAGCTCGGGTCGACGGCCATGCCGAGCATTCCGCTCTCTCCGCTCGCGGCGACGTCGCCCGGCGTCACGATCGTGTTGATCGTGCCGTTCGTCAGCCGAACCTTCACCGGGCCGGGTCGCTCGGTGAAGAACATCGTCCCGTCGGGCAGGAACGACATGTCCCACGGGTTGTTGAGCCCGGTCACGAAGTTCGTCGTGGTTGCAAGCGACGGCGAGTTCGCCGGCGGGCCCTGGTCGGGCGGGGGCGGCGGAAGCGACTGCGGCGGGGGTGGCGGCGGCTTCGGCGGGACGCAGGCGGACAAGAACGCTCCGACGGCCAGCACCGCGAGCCCCGCACCTACCTTGCGTCGAAGACCCACACCCGTCCCCTCTCGTCGCGTGCGGCCGCGCAAAACGTAGCCACTCCGTCACTATGAGTAACGGCGTTCATCGGGGTAGGGATTGAGGATTTCTTCGGTGAATTTCCCGACGCCTGCCCGCGAAAAGGCAAGTCACCCCATCCGGGGAGGGCGACGCCCTCCCCGGATGAGGCGCTGTCGGTTCAACTAGCGGAGGCCGAGCTTGCGTGAGCACTCCGGCCACGCTCCCCACCCCTGCCCGCGCAGGACACGATCCGCCACGATGATCTGCTGCTCTCGTGACGCGAGGTCGGCACGCGGCGCGAACGCCGCGCCACCGAACCCCTCCCAGGTCGCCTGCGCGAACTGCAGACCTCCGAAAAATCCGTTGCCGGTATTGATCGCCCAGTTCCCGCCGCTCTCGCACTGGGCGAGGCGGTCCCACACGCCGGGCCCGAAGCGGCCGTAGCGACAGCCGGCGACCACGGCGACGAGCGCCGCTGCGGCCGCGCCGCGCCGAACCCAGGACTTGATCTGCATGACGCTCTCCCTCGTCGTGAGCTCACGAAGAGCCCGCCATCGGGGAGAGCGGCGCGTGTGGCGCAACGGGCGCGTCCGAGCCGAGCTCGAGACGCGAAGACGCCGGGCCGAAGCCCGGCGGGGAAGCCACACGCACCATACCTGCCCATGTGGCGCGAAGGAAGAGCCGGGTCAGAACTCGACGTAGTGGTCGAACGCCCTCTCGATCGGGACCGCCGCGGTCCGGAGAGCAGCCCAACCGTGCTGCTCGTCGTCGCGCGAGACCTCCTCGAGCGTCCAGCCGAGGTTCGTCGTGCAGAAGGAGACGGCCCGAGCGACCGAGGGAAGCTGATGGTCGTCGACGATCACGATCCCGCCGGCGCGAACGAGGCGCCCGAGGTACACGAGATCGAGGAAGACGCCCTCGAAGCGGTGATTGCCGTCGACGAACGCGAGGTCGAATCGGCGGCCCTCGGCGAGCAAGCGCGGGAGCACCGTCTCCGAGCCCTCTCGGTAGAGCTCGATCACGTCGTCGAGACCGGCATCCTCGACGAGCTGCAGGCCGCAGTCGGCGAAGCGCGTCGACTGGTTCGGATCGATGACGACGTGGCGGGCGCCCGCGTGGTCGCTCGCCAGGAGCCCCTCGCAGACGAACAAAGCCGAGATCGCGTAGCCGAAGCCGACCTCGATCGTCCGAGTGGCGTCCTCGCGCTCCACCCACGCGCGGAGTGCCTCCCCTTCCGGGGGGCTCACGCTCACCGGGAAGACGGAGTGCGAGCTTCCGTCCGACCGGGCGACGACCGTCCCAGCGCCCAGCACGCCGTCGATCACAGCTCGGGTCCGCTGCAACCCCATGTCGCTCCCGCCTGACGCCCTGGAGCCGGGAAGGGGACTCGAACCCCTGACCTGCTCATTACGAGTGAGCTGCTCTACCGACTGAGCTATCCCGGCGCGGCTGCGCAGTCTACGGCCGAGCGTTCTGCTGCCTGCCGGAGGCAATACGTCCGAATTGGGCGTTTCGCCGGCCCCCGATGCGGGTAAAGGTGCATCCCCGGACAATTGGCGCGGTTCCTCCCGCGCGCCCTGTCGTCAGGAGAGCCCCTTGCGGTGGAAACGACCGTTGCGCGTCCGTCTCGGGGCGGCTGTCGCCGCCGGTGCCGTGATCGCCCTCGGGGCCACGGTCGTGCTCTCGACCGTCACCAGCGGCGCCACCCCCGAGCCCCGCAAGGCACCCCGGCGCGCAGCCGCCACCGACCCCGCCCTCGAGGCTGCCGCCCGGTCTCACGCCGAGCAGCGCTTCGCCGTCGCTGCCTGGGAGAACGCCGTCGCTGCCAACGCAGCCGCCGCCTGGGAGAACGCCGTCGCTGCCAACGCAGCCGCCGAGGCCCAGCGGGGCTCCGTGTGGGATGCGATCGCAGCGTGTGAAACGCAGGGCAACTGGTCCATGCGGGGATCGACGTACTCGGGCGGTGTCGGGTTCGCGAACAGCGCGTGGTCCGGGTTCGGTGGGCTCGAGTTCGCGCCCAACGCCGGCATGGCGACTCGCGAGCAGCAGATCGTCGTCGCCGAGCGCATCCGCGCCCAGGTCGGGCTCGGGGCGTGGGGCTGTGCGCGGCGGCTCGGTCTCAGGTAGCCGCGGCCGCGGGGAGATGCGTCAGCAGTCGTTCGAGCAGCAGGCTCTCGTTCGGGTTGAACTCGAACGCGTCGCGGGCCTCTCTGCACGCGTCGATCGCCGCTGCGCACGAACGCGCTGAGATCGCGAGGACGGGCTGGTCGGTGTTCACGCGTGGAGCATCCGGACCGGCCAGCGCGTCGCGATACACGGATTCGAGCGCGGTGATGCCCTCGACGATGAGGTCGCGCCGGGCACGGCGATGCTCGCGCCGGTGGCGTTCCGCTTGCCGCTTCAGCAACGCGGTGCGCGACCGATCGGGGTAGCCGGCGCGCTCGAGGTCCGCCATCAGCGCGTCGGCCTCGGTCGCCTGGTGGGCCTCCAGGTTGGCGACGGCCACCTGCATCGCCTCGCTGATGTCGTCGGCGCCGCGCATCATGGAGCCGCCCGTCCCGTCGATCTGCGCGGCGACGGTCACGAACGCGCGGCGCACGTCGCCGAGCACGCCGAGCATGGCCCGTCCTCGGTCGAGCCGGCCGCCGCCGAGGCGGGCCGCGAGCTCCGCCGACTCGGGATTCGCGCCCTCACGGACGAGCGCGTCGCGCAACGCCGCCTCGGCCAGCGGCGCCAGGTCGACCCGCTGGCACCGCGAACGCACGGTCTCGAGGAGCTCGTCCGGTGACGACGTGACGAGCACGATCGTGGTGCGGGCGGGCGGCTCCTCGATCGTCTTGAGCAGCTTGTTCGACGACGCGTCGTTGAGCCGGTCGGCCTCGAACAGTGCGACGACCTTGCGCTCGGCTTCGATCGGAGCGCGGTGGGCTTCGCGGATGATGGCGTCGGCCTGGGCGACGAGGATCTGGTTGCCCTCGGGCTCGAACTCGACGACGTCGGGATGCATGCCGCGCACGACGAGGTCGTTCACGCGCGGGTCGCCATCCGGCGCGATGACCTCCGCCGAGAAACAGCGGGCGGCGTCCTCCAGACCAGAGCCGCGCGGCCCTACGAGCAGGTAGGCATGGAGCGGGCGCTCGGCGGCGCGCTGGAGCAGCCCCACGGCGCGCTCCTGACCGACGACCCGTTCCCACATGCTTTGCAGACTACGGCGACCGCGCAGCGGCACACCGCCGCCGGGCTAGATGTCGAGCCGCTCCATGACGACACTCCACACGCGCTCGGCGACGTCGTCGACGCCGTCGTTGCCGTCGAGCACGATCCAACCGCGATCGGGCGCCAGCGTGCGGTACGCATCGCGCACGGCGGTGTGGAACTCGGCGCCGGCCTGCTCCAGCCGGTCGCCGGGCCCCTCCTGGCGAGACCGGGCCACCGCGTCGTCGACGTCGAGCACGACGACGAGGTCCGGCTCCAACCCCTCCGTGGCCCAGCGGTTCAGCTGCTCGACCTTCTCGACGCCGAGCCCCCGTCCGACCCCTTGGTACGCAAGCGAGGACGGCACGTACCGATCGCTGACGACGTCGGCTCCGCGCGCCAAGGCGGGCCGGATGATGTCGGCGATCTCCTGAGCCCGGTCCGCGGCGAGGAGGAGCGCCTCGGTGGTCGGATCGATCGGCCGGTCGCCGTCCAGGAGCAACGCCCGAATCGCGGCGCCGGCCTCGGTGGCGCCGGGCTCGAACGTCTCGACGACGTCACGATCCCGGGTCCGGAGCCGCTCAACGAGCAGCCGAGTCTGAGTGCTCTTGCCGCTGGCGTCGCCTCCCTCCAGGACGACGAACGAGCCCATCTAGCCCTCGGGCTCGGGCGCGACGCCGGCGCTCACCCGATCGCTTTCCCGTCGGTGGGCGCGCCGCACCGCGCGCCACGACACGAAGCCGGCGAAGAAGGTGATCAGGCCGCCGCCCCACAACGCGAGGCGGACCCCGGGTAATGCGTACGTGGCACCGCCCAGCTCGGCGGCGCGGTCGGTGAAGATCGCGTCGGAGACCCGGTCCCACATGTCGGCCCACAGCGGCGAGATCGTGAGCGAGATCAGCAGACACAGCCGGACCACGGTGTACAGCGCGGCAAACGTGCGGCCCCGCAGCTCGTCGCTCACGTTCTCTTGGAGGACGGTGAAGCCGGTGACGTACGAGCTCCCCGCGCACGCGCCGAGGATCACGACGAAGATCGCGGCGGGGACGATGCTCGACGTCGTGGCAGCGGCAATGAGCGCGATTCCGCTCGCCATGACCGCGAACTCGAACACCGTCTCGCGCGGTACGCGTCGTTGTATCGCCACGAGCGTCACGACGCCGAGCGCGGCTCCGAACCCGAGCGCGGTCATGAGGACCCCGAACTGAGCGCTGCCACCGCCCAGCACCTGTTGGGCGAAGACCGGACCGAGCGGGATCATGGCGCCGCCGCCGATCAGACCGACGCCGATGCCGATGATCACGCCGCGCACGACGCGCTCTTGACGGATGAACCGAAACCCTTCGGCGATGTCGCGGAAGGTTGCCGTCCAGTCGACGGCCTGGCCGTTCTCTCGTCTGCTCGCACGTGGTATCGGGAGTCGAAAGATGATCGCGGCGGACACGAGGAACGTGAGACCGTCGACCCACAAAGCGATGAACTCGCGGTCGAGCGACGAGAAGGCGCTGAAGCCGCTGATCCACTCGGCCGCGTAGGCGAGCACCGCGAAAACGAGCGACGCGAGTGGGAACGTGCCGAAGGCGGCGAGAAGGCCGAGCGAGTTCGCCGACGTGAGCTGCTTGTTGTCGACGAGGTTCGGGACCGACGCGTCCTTCGCCGGCCCCCAGAGCAGCGAGAGGATCTCGAGCGCGAACGAGATGAGAACGAGGCCGATCAGGGTGTCGACGAAGGGCAGCAACACGAGCAGGAGCGCGCGACCGATGTCGCAGGCGACCATGACCCGACGGCGGTCGAACCGGTCGACGATGACGCCGCCCACCGTGGCAAGGAAGAACCCGGGCACGACCCGGGCCACCATCACGAGGCTGATCGCCGCTCCCGATCCGCCCGACACTCGCGCCGCGATCCAGTCGCCCAGGCTGGAGACGACCTGGGCGATCCACAGCTTGAAGAAGGCGCGAGTGCCGAAGACGCGCCAGAAGGCCGGCGGGAGGCCGGTCTCCTCGGGTGACGCGGGAATGAACGGTGCCGCGTGGTCCGCCATGTTGGGGTGAGGTTACGGGTCGCCTCGCCGGCCTCGACAGGCCAACCCCTTGCCTACCACTCCGGTCTAAGACCGGTCAGGGGCGACGGATTCCTTCTGGTCCTTCTGACCGTTGCCGTCGTCGACGGTCTGCACGTCCATCGACGCCACGACGGCGGCGGCGGTGGCGGGGGGCTTCTTGGCCCGGGTGCCGCGCGCTTTGCGCGTCCCACCGGCCTTCTTGGTGCCCGTCGACTTCTTGGCCTTCCTCGACTTCTTGGCCTTCTTCGCCGTCTTCGACTTCTTGGCCTTCTTCGGGGCGCGCTTTGCGGGGCCGCGGGACTCGCGCTCGCGCAGGAGCTCGACGGCTTCTTCGAGGTTCACGGACTTCGGATCCGTGCCGCGGGGGATCGTCGCGTTCAGCGAGCCGTCAGTGACGTAGGGGCCGTACCGACCGTCGAGCACGCGCACCTGGGCGCCGGTGTCGGGGTGCTCGCCGAGCTCGGCGATCGGCGGCTTCGTCCGCCGCCGGTGCTGCTTGGGCTGGGCGAACAACGACTCCGCCTGCTCGACCGTGACCGTGAAGATCTCGTCCTCGGTCTCGAGGCTGCGGCTCTCCTTCCCCTTCTTGAGGTAGGGACCGTATCGACCGTTGTGCGCGGTGATCTTGTGCCCGTCGGCGTCGGCCCCGACGTCGCGGGGCAGCCGCAGCAGCTTGAGCGCATCCTCGAACGTGATCGTGTCGAGGCTCATGGACGACAGCAGCGACGCCGTCTTCGGCTTCTCCTCGCCGTCGACGAGCTCGCCCAGCTGCACGTACGGGCCGTAGCGCCCGTCGCGGGCGATCACCTCGAGGCCGGTCTCCGGATCCTTGCCGAGCACCTGCGGACCTTCCGCGGCGCGGTCGAGCAGCTCGACGGCGAGGTCCACGGTCAGCTCGTCGGGCGGAATGTCGTCGGCGAGCGACGCGCGCTCGTCCTCGCGCTCGAGGTACGGCCCGAACTTGCCGACCCGAACGTTGATCTGCAGGCCGTTGTCGTCCTTGCCGATCTCGACGGTGTTGACCTCACGGGGATCGATCTCGGCGAGGTGCTCTTCGCCCACGAGGTCCTTCAGGCCGCGCTGGCCGTTCCCGAAGTAGAAGTCGCGCAGCCACTGCTCCGACTCGCCCTCGCCGTTGGCGATGAGGTCGAGGGCCTCCTCCATCGTGGCGGTGAACTCGTAATCGACGAGGTGGGGGAAGTGGCGCTCCAACAGCTGGAGCTTGGCGAACGCCGTCCACGACGGCACGAGCGCGCTGCCCTTCTTCCACACGTATCCGCGTTCGTGCGTGATCGTCTGGATCACCGACGCGTACGTGGAAGGGCGACCGATGCCGCGCTCTTCGAGCTCCTTCACCAAGCTGGCTTCGGTGTAGCGCGCCGGCGGCTGGGTGCTGTGCCCCGCGGCCGCGAGCTCGTCGCAACGAATCGCGTCGCCCTCCGTGAGTGGCGGGATGCGCGACTCGGCGTCTTCGCGCTCGGCGGCGGGGTCATCGGCGCCTTCGACGTACGCGCGCCGGAACCCGAGGAACTCGTACGTCTTGCCTGACGCCGAGAAGACCGCGTCTTCGCCCGTCGTAGACGTGGCCGTGAGCCGGATCGAGACGCGCCGGGCGCGGGCGTCGGTCATCTGGGATGCCAGCGTGCGCATCCACACGAGCTGATAAAGACGACGCTCGTCGGTACCCAGCTCGCCGCGCACCTCGTCGGGGCTGCGCGTGCGCTCCCCCGCCGGCCGAATCGCCTCGTGCGCCTCCTGCGCGTTCTTCACCTTGCCCTGGTACGTGCGCGGCGTGTCCGGCAGGTACTCGTCGCCGTACAGGCTGCGGATCTGCTCGCGGGCGCCGTTGATCGCTTGGTCCGAGAGGTTCGTCGAGTCGGTACGAACGTAGGTCAGGTACCCGCGCTCGTAGAGGCCCTGCGCGACGCGCATGGTGCGTCCGGCCGAGAACCGCAGCTTCCGGCCCGCCTCCTGCTGGAGCGTCGACGTGGTGAACGGTGGCTTGGGCCGCTCGGTGAGTGCCCGCGACTCGACCGAGGCGACGCGGTACGCCACGTCGCGGAGCCGCTCGACCAGGGCCTCGGCATCCGCTTGCTGGAGATGGACGACCGGATCGCCGCTGCGGGCCCCGGCGGCGACCTGACCGGTGACGGGGTCGAAGTCCCGCCCGCTGGCCACCTTGCTGCCGTCGAGCTCGACCAGCGTGGCCGGGAAACCCCCGCCCGCCGCGGCGCCGTCGCCGCTGGCGGTGGGGACGAAGGTGCCCTCGAGGTCCCAGTACTCGGCGGCCCGGAACGCCATTCGGGCCCGCTCCCGTTCCACCACCAGGCGGGTGGCGACGCTCTGAACCCGGCCCGCCGACAGGCGCGGCATCATCTTCTTCCAGAGGACGGGCGACATCTCGTAGCCGACGAGCCGGTCGAGCACCCGGCGGCCCTCCTGGGCGTCGACCAGCTTCATGTCGAGATCGCGCCAGTTCTCGATCGCTTCCTGGATCGCGTTGCGCGTGATCTCGTGGAAGACCATGCGCCGCACCGGCACGTCGGGGCCGAGCACCTCGAGCACGTGCCACGAGATTGCCTCGCCCTCGCGGTCCTCGTCCGTCGCGAGGTACAGCTCGCTGGCGCCACGCAGCGAGTCCTTGAGCTCCTTGACGACGTCCTTCTTCTTCTTGGGGACGACGTAGATCGGCTGGAAGTGGTTCTCGACGTCGATCCCCAAACGGCCGGCGTCCGTGCCCTTGTACTTCTTGGGCACTTCGCTCGCGTTGCTCGGCAAGTCGCGGATGTGCCCGACGCTGGACTGCACGACGTAGTCCGCGCCGAGGAAGCCCGCGAT
>WNFV01005501.1_pt1 | contig 15322 bp, 14 predicted proteins | sample 5400101 | NCBI WGS metagenome assembly WNFV01 (sample SAMN13153361, study PRJNA577476) | soil metagenome | isolation source: 115 cm soil or saprolite under grassland replicate 1 | place: USA:California | collected 2016-06-15 | reverse complement strand
TTCTTCTTCGCCGTGGCCTTGCGCGCCGGTGCCTTCTTCTTCGCCGTGGCCTTGCGCGCCGGTGCCTTCTTCTTCGCCGTGGCCTTGCGCGCCGGTGCCTTCTTCTTCGCCGTGGCCTTGCGCGCGGGCGCCTTCTTGGCTGCAGCCCGCTTCGCCGGAGCCTTCTTCTTCGCCGCGGCCTTCTTGGCCGGTGCCTTCTTCTTCGCCGCCTTCTTCGTCGCCGGAGCCATCATCCAACCCCCGATCGTTTGCGGACCCGGCGAGCCTGCGCCGAGTGCCAGGAGTCTGCCACGGTCCCAACAAACGTTCACGGCTCGTGGGTAGCGTGAGCGACCGTGGCCTCCCGCCTCGACGCTGACACCACCGCGCTCGCGAAGCGCATCGCGGATCTGGGGTCGGGCGAGCGATCGAAGGTTTTCCGCATGTCCTGGTGGAGCGAGCGGATGCTCGATTGGGCCATGGCTCACCCCTCGTTCAAGACGCAGCTGTTCCGGTTCGTCGATGTCTTCCCTGCGACGTTCGACGACGCCGACGTTCTCCGGCACGTCGGGGAGTACTTCGAAGGCGGCGACGTCCCCAAGGTCCTCGATCTCGGCATCGGCGTCGCCGAGCACATGCCGTTCGGCAAATCCGTCACCGCCAGCGTCGCCCGCCGCAACATCGCCCGCATGGCCGAGCAGTTCATCGTCGGCCAATCGGCCCGCGAGGCGGTCGACGGGTTGCACGGGCTTTGGCGCAAGGGGAGCGCCCACACCGTCGACCTCCTCGGCGAGAAGACCATCGTCGAGGCGGAGGCCGACCGCTACGCGGCCCGGGTCGAGGAGATGCTGCGCGTGCTCACCGACGCGGCCCGGCACTGGGCGCCCGACGACCACTTGGAGCGCGACGACCTCGGGCCGATCCGGAGGGTCAACATCAGCATCAAGCCCACCGCTCTCGCGACCCACTATGAGCCGCTCACGCGCGACGAAGGACTCGACCAGGCGAAGCGACGCATCCGCCCGCTCCTGCATCTGGCCAACGAGCGCGGGGCCTTCATCCACTTCGACATGGAGCACTACGACGCAAAGGACCTCACGCTCCAACTCGTCCGCGAGCTGCTCACGGAACACGAGTTCGCGGCGATGGAGGCGGGCATCGTCATCCAGGCGTACCTGAAGGACTCACGCGACGACCTCGCCGATCTCATCGCGTGGTCGTCTCAGCGGTCGGCGCCGATCACCGTGCGGTTGGTGAAGGGCGCCTATTGGGACACCGAGACCGTGCACGCTCGAGCCGAGGGTTGGCCGGTCCCGGTGTTCGAGCACAAGGGCGAGACCGACGCGAACTTCGAGCGTTGCGTCCGTCTGCTCCACGACCATCACGGCGAGGTGCGCGCCGCGTTCGGATCGCACAACCTCCGCTCCCTCGCGTACGCCATCACGTACGCCCGCTCGAAGGGCATCCCCGACACCGGGTACGAGGTGCAGATGCTCTACGGCATGGCGGAACCGATGCACGCGGCGATCCGCCGGCTGGGCATGCGGCTGCGCGTGTACGCCCCTGTCGGCGAGCTGGTGCCGGGTATGGCCTACCTCGTGCGCCGTCTACTCGAGAACACCAGCAACGAATCGTTCGTGCGGCACCGCTTCGCCGAGGGACGCGACCTCGAGGATCTCGTCGCACCGCCCGCCGAGGGGCCGTTGCCGGGAGCAACGGCGCCGACGCAGGTCGCCGCCACGGATCCCAGCGAACCTGGTCTGTATCGGCCCGAGCCAGTGCTCGAGTGGCGCCGGGCAACGTCGCGAGCGTTGTTCAGCCGTGCCGTCGACAGGGCGCCCGACTCCTTCGCGCTCGAGATCTCCGCCCTCGTCGACGGCGACCGCTTCCGCACGGCCGGCGCGATCACGTCGCTCGACCCTGGCCTCGCCAGCCGGGTCGTGGCCATGTCGGCCAGCTGCACCGCCGACGACGCGGACCGGGCCGTGGCGGCCGCCCTTCGTGAGGTGGAGCGCTGGCGTTGCACCCCGGCGCAGGACCGGGCCGCCGTCCTGTTCCGGGCCGCGGCGTGGCTGCGGGCCCGCCGAGCCGACATCGCCGCGCTCGAGGTGTTCGAGGCCGGCAAGCCGTGGGACCAGGCCGACGCCGACGTGTGCGAGGCGATCGACTTCTGCGAGTACTACGGGCGTGAGATGCTCCGGCTGGCGCGCGGAGGAGTCGTCGACTCGCCGCCCGGCGAGGCCAACACGCTCCACTACCAAGGCAAGGGCGTCGGCGTCGTCATCGCCCCATGGAACTTCCCCCTCGCCATCCCGACGGGGATGACAGTGGCCGCCCTGGTCGCGGGCAACCCGGTCATCCTGAAGCCGGCCGAGCAGACGCCGGCGACGGCGTGGATGTTGATCGAGGCTCTCGTCGACGCGGGCACCCCCAAGGGCGTCATCCAGTTCCTGCCTGGGTTGGGCGAAGACGTCGGCGCCCGGCTGGTGACCCACCCCGACGTCTCGTTCGTCATCTTCACGGGCTCTCGGGCGGTCGGGCTCGAGATCAATCGCCAAGCCGCGGTCCACCGGGACCGCCAGCGCCACGTGAAGCGGGTGGTCGCGGAGATGGGCGGCAAGAACGCGCTGGTCATCGACGGTGACGCCGATCTCGACCAAGCGATACCAGCGGCCGTACTGTCGGCGTTCGGTTACGCGGGTCAGAAGTGCTCGGCCGCGTCGCGGCTCGTGGTCGTCGACGCGGTCTACGACTCCACCATCGACCGTCTCGTCGGCGCGACGCGCGAGCTTGCCGTCGGCCATCCGAGCAACATGGCCAACCGGGTCGGACCGGTCATCGACGCCGAGGCGTTCAAGCGAGTGCAGGGCTACGTCGAGCGCGCGCCCGACGAGGGCACCGTACTGCTCGCCCGGGACGACGTACCCGACGACGGGTACTACGTCGGCCCGACGATCGTGGCCGATGTCGATCCGGCAACGTCGTCGCTCGCCCGGGACGAGATCTTTGGGCCGGTGCTCACCGTCCTGCGGGCCCGAGACTTCGACCACGCGGTCGAGATCGCGAACGACACGGACTACGCGCTCACGGCCGGCGTGTTCTCACGGTCCCCGGCGAACATCCGGCGAGCCGCGGCCGAGCTGCGAGCCGGCAACGTGTACATCAACCGGGCCATCACTGGTGCGGTCGTCGGCCGCCAGCCGTTCGGCGGCTACGGACTGTCGGGCGTCGGGTCAAAGGCGGGCGGACCCGACTACCTGCTTCAGTTCCTGGATCCGCGCGTCGTAACCGAGAACACGATCCGGCAGGGTTTCGCTCCGGAGTGAGCCTGCCACCGACGAGCCCCGAACCCTGGGCCGCGCCGGCCGCGACGCCGCCGGTCGCCGGCACCCGGCAGCCGGCGGGGACTCCGGCGGCCGCCGTCGTCGCAGCCGCCAGTGCCGTCGTCCTGATCGCGGGGTCGTTCGTGCGGTGGTCCGTCGTGCGCTTCGACACCGTCGTCATGAGCGAGCTCTCCCGCAGCGGCTGGAACGAAGGGGACGGCAAGATCACGGTGCTCATCGGCATCGGTGGCATGATCGCCGCCTCCCTCGTCATCGGCGGGATACGGGAACGGTGGCTGAGGATCGGCATGGTCGTCGCGGGGGGCGTCGCCATCGTCGATTGCGTGCTCGCTTTCCTCGACGCCACCTCGGACGGCAAACCGGGTCGGATCGCCGACGCCCTCGGCATCACTGCGCCAGGGATCACGGTTGAGGCAGGTACCGGGGTATTGATCACTGCGCTGGCTGGGCTGGGGTTGGCCATCGCCGGGCTGCTCCTGGAGCGGCCACCTCATCCACCGTGAACCTCGCATCCGACCGCGTCGATGCGGCCGCTCGTTCAAGCCGAGGAACCGGGTTCGCGCTGTCCATCTACGTCGCCGTGGCCGCCGTCCTGTGGGTCGCGTCGTGGCTGAGCCTCCGGCACTACGGCGTGATCGCGCAGGGCGACCCTGGCGTCCGATTCGCGGGCCAGGGGTTCCTCGGGGGATGGGTGCGTTACGACGGCGGTTGGTACGTGGGCATCGCGGCCGCGGGCTACAGCTACTCACCCGGCGTCCAGTCGTCGGTGGCTTTCTTCCCCGCCTATCCACTGGCGGTCCGGGCCGTCGGTGAGGTCGTCGACAACTTCGGCATCGCGGGGGTCGCGGTCACCGTCCTGTCCGCCGCGGGGGCGGTGGGCCTTTACTGGCGCTGGCTGCGCGACCGGCTCACGGCGGCGGCCGCGCCGACCGCCCTGCTCGTGCTGCTCCTCTTTCCCTACGCCTGGTACCTGTACGGCGCGGTGTACGCCGACGCGCTGTTCCTCCTGGCCGCGTTGGCCGCGTTCACCCTCATCGAGCGCGATCATCCAGTCCTCGCGGGTATCGCAGGGGCGGTCGCCACGGCGGCCCGCCCCGTCGGGATCGCAGTGCTCGCCGGGCTCATCGTGCGGCTCCTCGAGCGGCGCCGGGCCCTCACCGTGCCCGAGCCGACGGCCGTTGAGGGGCACGCTCGAGTCAAGGCGGCACTCGCGTGGGCCCGGGTCCCGACGAGGGTGGAGCTGCGCCGCGTTCGCCCCGGCGATGCCGGCGTGTTGCTCTCGCTCGGGGGCATCAGCGCGTGGTGCGTCTACCTCTGGAACCGGTTCGGCGATCCGTTCTTGTTCTCGTCGGTCGAGACCTACTGGGGACAGCCGGCCAACCCATACACCTGGTTCAAGATCACCTTCGTCAAGTACCTCGTCCGCGGCGACGACCGCGTCTACGCATGGGGCACGTTGGCCCAGGGTCTCCTGGCGGTGGCGGCCCTCCTCGCCGTGCCGCGGGTGGCGCGCCGGTTCGGATGGGGGTACGGCTTGTACGTGCTGATGCTCGTCGCCATTCCCGTGATCGGGAGCAAGGACTTTCAAGGACTGGGCCGTTACCTCATCGCCGCGTTCCCGCTGTTCGCTCTCTACGGCGAGGAGCTCGCCGCCCGCCCTGGCCTGCGGCGCGTGCTCCTACCGGTGTCGGGTGTAATCCTCGTGGTCATGACCGCGGCCTTCGCCCACGGGATCTACCTTTCATGAGCCGCCCCGCCGAGCTACTCACGATCTTCTTCCCGATGTGGAACGAGGAGGCGACGATCCATCGCGCCGTCGCCGCGGCCTTCGACGTCGGCGAGGAGCTGATCGACGAAGAGGAGATCCGCGACTTCGAGATCCTCATCGTCGACGACGCGTCAACCGACGCCACCGGGAAGCTCGCCGATCAGCTCGCCGAACAGCACCCGCGGGTCCGTGTGGTCCATCACCCGGAGAACCGCAAGCTTGGAGGCGCCCTGAGGACCGGTTTCGCTGAGGCGCGGGGCTCGGTGGTGCTGTACACCGACGCCGACCTCCCGTTCGATCTGCTCGACGCGCAGAAGGCGTTGCGGCTGCTGCGGATCTACGAGGCCGACATCGTGAGCGCGTACCGCCTCGACCGTACGAGCGAAGGACCGCGGCGGACGGTGTACTCGTACGTCTACAACCACTTGATCCGCGTGCTGCTCGGACTGCGGATCCGCGACGTCAACTTCGCGTTCAAGATGGTTCGGCGCCGCGTGCTCGACAACCTGACCCTCGAGAGCGAGGGGTCGTTCATCGATGTCGAGCTGCTGGCCAAGGCCCATCGCCTCGGCTTCCGTACGATCCAATTCGGTGTCGACTACTTCGCCCGTACCCGGGGTGTATCGACGCTGTCGTCGGGCGCGGTGATCCTCGACATCGTGCGGGAGATGCGGCGTCTCGTCCCTGAGATTCGGCGGCTCCGGCCCCTGCCCGCGTCGGTGCGGCACTGTGAGCCCGAGCTGTGACCGACCGGCTCCTCATCGTCAACGCTGACGATTTCGGTCTCACCGGCGGCGTGTGCCGGGCCATCCTCGCGGCCCACCGCGACGGGATCGTCACCAGCACCTCCGCGCTCGCCGTCGCGCCGGCCTTCGACGCGTGGGCGCCGGCGCTCCGCGACACCGACGGCATCGGCGTCGGGGCCCATCTCGCGGTCGTCGGCGAGGACCCGCCACTGTTGTCGGCCTCCGAGGTACCAACGCTTGTCGATCGCCACGGGCGCTTCCACCTGTCGTGGCGCCAGTTCCTCGTCCGCGCCGCCCGCCGGGCGATCGATCCCGACGACGTCCGCCGCGAGTTCGGCGCCCAGCTGGAACGGCTCCAGGGGACGGGCCTGCGGCTGACGCACATCGACTCGCATCAGCATCTGCATCTATGGCCGATGGTCGGCGACGTGGTCGTCGAGATGGCTCGTCGTGCGGGCATCGGCGCCGTGCGCGTGACACGGTCGGCGGCCCGGTCGCCCGTCGGGATCTCGGTCCGGCGCCTGTCGAGCGGCCTGGTGCGCCGCGCCGATCGAGCCGGGCTCCGTTACACCGCCGTCGCCTCCGGGTTGGATGAGGCGGGCACGCTGGACGAGCCGCGGCTCGTGCAGGCGGTGGCGCGGCTGGGGGCGACGGGGGCAGCGACCGCGGAGCTGGGCGCTCATCCCGGCGAAGCCTCCGACCCCGACTTGGACCGGTACCAATGGGGTTATCGGTGGCACGGCGAGTTCGAGGCCCTCACCTCGCCCGCCGCTCGGGCCGCGGTCGAGCGAGCCGGGTTCCGCCTCGGCAGCTATGGCGACCTGACGGCCCGGCGTTGAATGCCGCGCGTCGGGCCCGCCGGGCGTACCGCGGCGCTCCGTTCGGTGACCGGTTCCACGTGGCCCTGCGGTGGCGGACCTGTCCGTTCCGCGCCGTCGAGGACGTGCTTCCGCGGAAGGGACGCATCCTCGAGATCGGCTGTGGCCATGGGTTGTTCTCGCTGTACCTCGCCGCGGCGTCGCCCGACCGGACGGTGGTCGGCGTCGACGTGGACGACTCGAAGCTCGCGGTCGCCCGCGCCGCCACCACCGCGCTCGGCGCTCACTCGGTCTCGTTCGAGGCTCGTGAGGCGCTCGAGGCCCTCAGCGAACCGTGGGCCGGGATCGCGATCGTCGACGTCCTGTACCTGCTCGGCGCGGATCCGGCACGAGCAGTGCTGAAGGCCGCGGCTGAACATGTCGAGCCGGGCGGGGTGCTGGCGGTGAAGGAGATCGACCTGGTGCCGCGATGGAAGTACCGGCTGGCGCACGCCCAGGAACTGGTGGCGACCAAGGTCCTGCGGATCACGGAGGGCGAGAAGGTGGACTTCCTGCCGCCGGCGGACGCCATCGCCGTGATGGAGGATGCAGGCTTGCACGTCGAGACTCGACGGGTCGACCGTGGGTATCCGTACCCGCACCTCCTCATCGTGGGCCGCGCATGACGTCGCCGCACCAGCCCGACGACGCGTACTTCGACGTCATGGCCGAGCAAGCTCGCCGCCACTGGTGGTACCGCGCCCGCCGGGCCCTCGCCCACGAGGTGTTGGTATCCGACGGCCCGCCCGCGGGGGGTGCCATCGACGTCGGCTGCGGGACGGGCGAGAACATGGCGATGCTGGCCGACGAGGGTCGCCGGATGGCGGTCGGTACTGACCTGAGCGTGTACGCGCTGCGCCACGCAGTGGGGGAGGGGCGACCGGTGCTGGCGGCGCGGGCGGAGGACCTACCGTTCGCGTCCGGCGCGGCCGCGGTGCTGGCGAGCATGGACGTGATCGAGCATCTCGACGACGACGCCCTCGCGCTGTCTGAGTACCGGCGGGTGTTGCATCCTGGCGGTGCGCTGCTCATCACCGTGCCCGCCTACATGGCCTTGTGGAGCGAACACGACGAGTGGGCGGCCCATCGGCGACGGTACCGGGCCGCGCAGCTGCGAGCGGTCGTGGAAGGCGCCGGCTTCGTCGTGACGAGGTGCACGTACTACAACTCGTTCCTGGTTCCGCCCGCCTGGCTGCTGCGCCGAACCCCGTTGCGCCGCCTCGTGAAGGGATCCGACGACGAGGTGGGCGCATCGAGCCCGGTCGTGGATCGGGTGTTCAGCACCCTGGCGGCGATCGAGCGGTGGTGGGCCCGTCGGTGGCGCGTCCCGTTCGGCCTGTCGATCCTCCTAGTGGCGCGGAAGCCGCTCGCGGGCTCGGTCCCGGGCCCGAGGCGACGAAGCCGAGCGCCTCTCCCGTGTTCTTCACCAGCGCGTGGTTCAAGCAGCGACGGTGCTCGGTGACGGGAACTGCTCGCGTGGAAGCGCCCCCCGTCAGGTCTTGATCACTTGACTCACGAGCGGGAGGGCGCGCAGCTTGAGCTGCTCGGTGAGGGCGATCTGGGTCGTGGTGCGGTTGATGCCCGGCACCGCCAGCACGGCATTGATCACGTGTTGAAGGTGTTCGTTGGTGCGGGCGACGACGCGGCAGTGAAGGTCGCCCGGTCCAGTCGTGGCGTGCGCCTCGAGTACCTCCGGGATGCTCGCGAGGTGCTGGATGACATCGCCCAGCCGGCCCTGCGCGATCTCGAGGGTAATGAAGGCGAGGACGTCGTAGCCGAGGGCGCGCAGGTCGAGATCGGGACTGAAGCCGGTGACGATGCCGCGGCGCTGGAGCTTGTCCAACCGGGCCTGTATCGTCCCCCGCGCCACGCCGAGCTGACGGGCCAGTTCCATCACGCCGGCGCGGGGGGTCTCGCTGAGAGCCCGTATCAGCCGGGCGTCGAGGTCATCGATCCCCGTAGGCAACATGACCGAACTGTACAGCAGTTCACGCGCTTGTCTAGTCATTATGACCAGCGAGCTTCCCCGTGGTTGACGGGAGTGTCGCCGAGACGTTCACTGGGTAGGGCATATCGCATCATCGAACCAGTGAAGGGGGAGCGTCACATGGCCTTGGCCACCGCCTCGGACCTCGAGACATTCCGCACCCGGGTGGACGATGTCGTCCACCGTCACCCCGTCGTCGTCGACAACGAGTACACGAAATGGTTCGCCCAGGGCGATGCCACGCGCGACGAAGTGCGTCATCTCACCGTGCAGTTCTCTGTCTTCAGCCATCTCTTCGTGGAGGCGCAGCTGCGCAAGGTCATCAATGCGGCCAACATCGAGTCGTACCGCGCCGGCAAGGAGATCCTCATGAACGAGCTGGGGGTCATCTTCAACGGCGGCGTCGACGAGGAGGGTGTCGCCACCACCGGGACGGTCGACGGCAGCCGGTTCAAGTTCACCGCCGCGCACTTCGAGTGGCTGCTGCGGTTCGCCCGCCCGTTGGGGCTCGACTTCGAGGACCTCGGGAAGCGCCACCACGCGACGAAGAGCACGCTGTTCTTCTGCGACGAGTTGCTGCGGATCTATGGGTCCGAGGACGCGTCGGAGGCGGAGGGCGCGTCGTACGCAGTCGAGCACTGGGCCGCGGCCGGGTTCTGGAAGGAGCTCATCGCCGGGTTGCAGGCGTTCAAGTCCCGCGAGTGCTCCGAGCTCAACCTCGCGTTCTGGACGTGGCACGACAAGGTCGAAGACCAACACGCGGCCCACACGGCCGACGAGTTGGCCGAGGCGTTCTTCGCGCCCGGCTTCGAGCCCGACCGCTTCCTGCAGGGCGCGGCGGAGATGCTCGACGGCGTGAAGGCGTTCTGGGACGGGCTCGAGGCGGACCGGGTCGTGGGGAGGGTGTCCTGATGGTGATGACTCAACAGATCGCGGACCTGTCCGTTGCGCCGCCGCGTCTCGGAGGCATCGATCATCTCGAGTGGTGGGTCGGCAACGCCCGCACGTTTGCCGGGTTCCTCGCGGCCGCCTTTGGCTTCGAGTTCGTCGCCCACGCCGGGCCCGAGACCGGCCGGCGCGACCGCGTGTCCTATCTGTTGCAGCAGGGCGACATCCGCTTCATGGTCACAGGCGCGCTCCATCCCGAGTCGCCGGTCGCCGACCATGTCCGGCGCCATGGCGACGGCATCCGCGACATCGCGTTTCTCGTCGACGACGTCGACGACGCGTACGACGCCTCGCTCAAGCGCGGAGCGTGCGGCCTGCGGCCGCCGACCGATGACGAAGACGACAACGGGATCATCCGCCATGCGGCCATCGCGACATACGGCGAGACCGTGCACACGTTCCTCGACCGTTCCCGTTACCACGGGCCCTTCGCCCCGCAGTTCGAGCCGGCCGAGATGGCCGGTGGCATGGGCCCGGCCGTCGGTCTCGCCCGTATTGACCACGTGGTCGGCAACGTCGAGTTGGGAACGCTCGAGCAGTGGGTGCACTTCTACGAGCGGGTGCTCGGCTTCAACCAACTCGTCCACTTCTCGGATGAGGCCATCTCCACCGAGTACTCCGCGCTGATGTCCACAGTCGTCTGGAACGGCGACAAGGTCGTGTTGCCGATCAACGAGCCCGCCGAGGGGCGCCGCAAGAGCCAGATCGAGGAGTACCTCGACTACTACGGCTCGCCGGGCGTGCAGCACATCGCGATGCGCACCGACGACATCGTCACCGCGGTGCGGGTCCTGGCGGCGCGGGGCGTGCGCTTCCTCGCCGTACCCGCGTCGTACTACGACGACGCCCGGGTGCGGATGGAGGGCATCGAGGGGTTGCCGTGGCGGGAGCTGGCCGAGCTCGGGATCCTCGTCGACCGCGACCAGGACGGGTACCTGCTCCAGATCTTCACCGAGACCGTCACCGATCGGCCAACCGTGTTCTTCGAGATCATCCAGCGCGAAGGCGCCCGGGGCTTCGGCGAGGGCAACTTCAAGGCCTTGTTCGAATCCATCGAGCGCGAGCAGGCCAAGCGCGGCAACTTGTGAGGCCTGCGGGGTAGGTTGCCGGCGATGCAGGGCGTGCCGCAGTGGGTCCGGGGCGTCACCTCCCGCCAGGCCCACGTCGGCCTGCCGCCGGGCACCGTCGAGGAGGAGCACGGCCGGTCTGGCTTCTACGGCGCGGCCTCGCACCTCTACCGGCTCCATCCGCCGACGGACTGGGTGTCGGTGGACGGCCCGGCTGCGCACCACGCGTACGACACCGGCCGGCTGCCCGAGGGGGCTGACGACCTGTGGCCGACTCTCCTCCTCGGCAACGACGACACGTCGATCGGCGTGCACCGGTTGTCCGGGCGCGGGCGGCTTGAGTTCCGCCGTGACGCGGATGGCGACGAGTTGTACTTCGTCCACCGCGGCGCCGGTGTGCTGCGCACTGAGTACGGACCGCTGCGCTATCGGGACGGCGACTACCTGTTGCTCCCGCGGGGGACCACGTATCGGTTCGAGCCATCGTCGGCTACCGACCTGCTCGTGATCGAGGCCGCGGGTGGCGCGTTCTCGTTACCGGAGCGGGGACTGCTGGGGCGCCACGCGCTCTTCGATCCCGCGGTGATCGAGGTGCCCGAGCCCGAGGCGGTCGACGAAGCGGGCGAGTTCGTGATCGTCGTGAAGCGGGAGGGCCTCGACACCCGCGTCACCTACCCGTTCCACCCGTGCGACGTGATCGGCTGGAAGGGCGACGTCGCACCTATGCGCCTCAACGTGGCCGACATTCGTCCCGTCGTGTCGCCTCGCTATCACCTCCCGCCGTCAGCCCACACGACCTTCGTGGCCGACGGCTTCGTCGTGTGCACGTTCGCCCCTCGGCCCATGGAGGAAGATCCCGAAGCCCTGCGGCTGCCCTTCTTCCATCGCAACATCGACTACGACGAAGTGATCTTCTACCACCGCGGCGAGTTCTTCTCGCGGGCCGGCATCGGTGAAGGGCTGATCACGTTTCACCCGCACGGCCTCCACCACGGGCCTCAGCCCGGTGCGCGGGAACGGGATGCCGCCGCCGCGACGGCCGGAGCTGACGGCAACGGCGATCGACGGCGGATCGCCAACGAGTACGCGGTGATGGTGGATACCCGGCGCCCACTGCACCCGGGGGCGGCGGCGGCCGCCATCGAAGTCGAGGGTTACGTGCGCTCCTGGGCCGCCGGCCCCGACCGGGGGTGAGGCTCGCCTGCTACGGGGGTGCGGGTCCCGCGACTTTCGTCGGGCTCGTGTCCGAGGACGAGATCGTGCCGGTCTTCGAAGGGCCGTTGTCCGCAGCGCAGTCTGCGCTGCTGGAGTTCGCGGTGGCGACTGCCGCGCCCGCTCCGATCGGTCCGCCGATGGATCCGTCGACGGTGAGTGTGCTGGCACCAGTGCCGGTGCCGCCGTCGATTCGGGACTTCTATGCCTTCGAGGCCCACGTGGCCACGGCCCGGTCAACGCGCGGCCTCGAGATGGAGCCCGACTGGTACGAGCTTCCTGTCTTCTACTTCTCCAACCCGGCGGCCGTCATCGGATCGAATGCGCCCGTCGCGGCGCCGCATGGGAGTGTCGAGCTCGACTACGAGTTGGAGGTGGCGGCGATCGTCGGGCGGGACGCCCGGGACCTTCCGCCGGACGCGTCGGCACTGGCGGTAATCGCTGGGTTCACGATCATGAACGACTGGTCAGCCCGCGATCTCCAGCGGCGCGAGATGCGACTGGGGCTCGGGCCGGCGAAAGGCAAGGACTTCGCGACATCGCTCGGTCCGGTGTTGGTGACCCCCGACGAGCTCCCGGGGTTCTCGGCCGGCCGACCGTCGGGTGCGATGGTGGCGCGGGTGAACGGCGTCGAGTACTCGCGGGGCGAGCTGAGCGACATCCACTTCTCGTGGGCCTCATTGCTGTCGTACGCGTCCCGGTCGACCACCCTGCATCGCGGCGACGTGATCGGCTCGGGCACTGTCGGCACCGGTTGCATCCTCGAGCTGAGCGCGGTCCACGGCCGCGAGAAGTTCCCGTGGTTGCGGTCGGGTGATGTCGTGGAGCTCGAGGTCGACGGACTCGGCGTGCTCGTCAACTCGATCTCTTAGGATTCGTCGAGAAGTTTCAGAATTGTTTTGGTCGACGTGCCGTTTCGCGGCCGAAATTGTCACACCCCCTGGGGATAATGGGGGCATGTTGGAGCTGCTGTCGAGGGCGGTCGCCGAAGTCCAGGAGCTGGACGTCGATGCGATGTCCAACGCCGAGCTGAGCGGGTCGGTGGTCGAGCTGCAGCGGTTGAGGAGTCAGTTGGAAGCCGCCGACGCGAGGCTGACGAGTGCGTGGGATGCACGGCGATGCTGGCAAGACGACGGCGCGCGCAACGGGGCCGCGTGGCTCCGGTCGAAGGGCCGCATGGCCAGCGCCTCGGCCGGCCGGCGGCTGCGGATGGCACGGGCCGTCCGGTGTATGCCGACCGTCGAGAAGGCGTGGGCGGCCGGTGAGATCAGCAGTGACCATGTCCATACGTTGGTGCGGGCGCGCCGGCCGGAAACCGAGCAGTGCTTCGCCCGGGACGAGAAGGTGCTCGTCGACCTCGCCCGCGACCAGACGCTGCGATTCGCGGACTTCGAGACGGCGGTGCAGTACTGGCTGCAGGGCGCGGACCCCGACGGCACCGAGCGATGCGCCGCCGAACAGCACGGCCGGCGGCGCATGCACCTGTCGCAGTCGCTGGGCGGTTGGTGGTACGGCGAATTCGGACTCGACCCGGTCAGCGGTGCGATCGTCAACGAGACGCTCGAGCAGATCTACGAGGAGTTGTTCCGAGAGGACTGGGCGGAGGCCAAGGCACGGGTCGGCGAGAAGGTAACGGCCGCCGACCTGTCCCGATCGGCGACGCAGCGGCTGGCCGACGCCCAGGTGGAGATGGCCATCCGAGCTCGGACCGCCCCTGCGGACGGGCGCCGGCCGGCTCCCCTGTTCACGGTTCTCGTCGGCTACGAGACATTCGCCGGACGGATCTGCGAACTGGCCAGCGGAACGGTCGTCGCACCCTGGTCGCTGGCGCCGTGGTTGGACGAGGCCTACGTCGAACGCATCGTCTTCGACGGCCCGTCGCGGGTCACCGACATCGGACAGCAGCGGTGCTTCACCGGCGCACTCCGGAGGGCGATCGAGGTGCGAGACCGGATCTGCTACCACCCCACGTGCGACATTCCCGGGTATCGATGCCAGGTCGACCACGTGATCCCGTCGGCGGCCGGCGGCCCCACGATCCTCGAGAACGGCCGACTCGCATGCGGGTTCCACAACCTCCTGCGCCATCGACAACGCGGGCCGTCCTCCGAGGAGGAAGGCGACCCCGGCACACCCGACTAGGGGACGACTCCTCTATCGGTCGCGCACCATCCCCTTCGGGTCGAACGCGCCTGGCTGCTAGCCTGACCCGTTTACGGGCCGTTGGCGCAGCTGGTAGCGCACTTGCATGACGCGCAAGGGGTCAGAGGTTCGAGTCCTCTACGGCCCACCCGAATAGTGCCAGGTCAGATGTACTTTCGAGGCTCCCGACAGGGAGCCTCGAATCGTCTACAAGACTCAATGATCACGAACTGATCACGGTCTGTTCTCAAGCGGCGATACGATCACCGCACCGCTCACCGGGAGGGGCCGACTGCAGGGTCGGGTCTTCCAACGCAACCCGGGTCGTGGTCGATCGTGGAGCTACGCCGTCGATCTGCCCGCAGGTCCAGATGGCAAGAGGCGTCAGCGTCTGAAGGGTGGGTTCCACACGAAGGCGGCCGCGCAGCAGGCGCTCACCGCAGTGCTTGCCGATGCGCACCGATCCCGACGACCTCCCGGCGCTACAAGACCGTCTACGCGATGCGCGACGTCGACCGGCTCCGCGCCATGGCCGCCGAACACGGCCCCAACGTCGGCGCCTACGCGTCGGCGCTGCTGGACATCCCGCTGCCCTGGACGAAGATGCGCCACGTCTACGCGCTGCGCTTGCAGCCTCGTCCCAGTCAGGGCAGAGGTTCTTGTCGTGGAGCGAACATACGTTCTATATTACGCGTCGTCAACCGCCCTGCGGCGCACGACGGCAGCGGTGTCGGGGTCGGCCCCTGGTCGTTGCGGAGGTGCGGATCCCGGTGGACCGGGACTGGGAGCAAGATGCCGCTCGCGATCCGCGGCATGAGATCCGACGATTCACGCGCCTCGCTGTACCGAGGGAGATTTACGCACAGGTCAGGCTGCTGGCGTCACGCGCCGGCGTCACCGTCGAGCGGTATCTGGGCGCGCTGGTCGAGGAGGGGTTCTCGTCAGAGGGCGGCCGATGAGTCGTCGAGGGTCTCGACGTCGGTGTAGCGGCAGCGAAGCCCGTAGAGGTTGGTCAACGCGCCCCAGGCGGCATCGGCAAGCCACTCGGGATCGTCATGGGCCTCGTGGTCGTTATCGACGGTGACCATCAGCGTGAAGGTGAACGTCCGGCTCATGCGTCGATCATCGCTCGAGGGCACGCAATCAGTCCGACTGCTCGCCGAGGACCACACGACGCACACGTACCGCGGCATCGTGCGGGTCCTCGTGCTCCCACACCCGAACGAAGGTCCATCTCTCGGCCGCCAGCACGGCGTCCGTCTCAGCGTCCCG
>WNFV01005498.1_pt1 | contig 15324 bp, 19 predicted proteins | sample 5400101 | NCBI WGS metagenome assembly WNFV01 (sample SAMN13153361, study PRJNA577476) | soil metagenome | isolation source: 115 cm soil or saprolite under grassland replicate 1 | place: USA:California | collected 2016-06-15 | reverse complement strand
CTTCTTGCACCCGCGATCGCCCCAACGGTGGTCTTCGTAGGAGACCGACGCTCTGAAGAGCCGAACGTTCAGCATCAACACACAGACAGACTGTCCTCATCATGCCGCGGCAGCTCCTACCCGTGGATTTCAGTAGCTAGGACGCCGGGCCGATCCTCCCGATTCCGACGTCCGGGAATCCATCTTGCCACGAGGCGTCCCACTGTCGACCAGGTGACCGTTCCAACGCGCCTCAGAGTGAGCGGCGTTGCCGCGGGGCTGGCCGGATCGTCGGCCGCCCTCCTTGCCCTCGCCGTCGTCCACCTCGCGGCCTCCGGCATACCATACCCACCCGTCGCTGCCGCCCAATGGGTCGTGAAGGTCACGCCCGGACGCGTGGCCACCTTCTTCATCGACCTCCTCCACCACCTCGCGCTGCCCCTAGCCGTCATCGCTGCCGGGTCGGCCTTCCTGGCTGCCGGGGCCCTCCTGGGCTTCCTGTACCCCCCGCTGCTGGGCAAGCTTGGCGATCGGCGCCTCCTCGCCTGGTGCCTCCTCATGCTGCCCGTATGGGCCGGGCCGGTCGCGTTGCTGCCCACGGAGCCGTCCTCGCCTTCCCGTTGGGTGTTCGCGGTGGCCACCCTGCCGCCGGCGCTGGTCGGCGCGACCGCCGCGGCCTGGGCCTCGCGACGTCTCGAGACCGGTGGGGACCGTGCCCCCGAGCCCTCCGTTGCTGCGGATCCTTCTCGGCGGTGGGTGCTGACCTCGCTTGGCGTGGGGGCGGTGGGGCTGGTCCTGGGAAGCACCGATCTCGTCTCCCGCCTGTTCGGCGTGCGGACCCCCACTCGCCGGCTGCACCTGCCGAACCTCTCTCGAACGGTCCTCCCCCGTGGGTCGGCCTCCGACGCTTCCTTCCGCCACCTCCCCGGCCTGACCCCCGGCGTGACCTCGGTCGGGCGGTTCTACGTGGTCGACGAGGCGATCATCGATCCACGCCTCGACGCCTCGACGTGGCGGCTCTCGGTGAGAGGCCTGGTTCGCCGACCGCTCGGCCTCTCCTTCGCCGACCTGGAACGGCTGCCTGCCGTGGAGCGGTTCCAGACGCTCGAGTGCATCAGCAACCCGGTGGGCGGCCAGCTCATCTCCAACGCCCGCTGGGAGGGGATCCCGCTTCCTGAGATCCTCGACCGCGCTGGGGTGGACCCTCGGGCGGTAGAGGTCGTGTTCCGGTCCGCCGACGGGTACTCGGACAGCCTCCCCATCGAGACGGCCATGGACGAGCGCACCCTCATCGCGTTGGGGATGAACGGATACGAGCTCACCGGGGCCCACGGGTATCCGGCACGGCTGCTGTCGCTGGGAACGTACGGCATGAAGAACCCCAAGTGGCTCACCTCGATCGAGGTGATGGCCCGCCCGTACACGGGCTTCTGGGAGACCGGGGGTGGTCCAAGCCAGCCGTCGTCAAGACCGAGGCCAGGTTCGACCTCCCCCGCCCCGGGTCACGGGTCGCCGAACCCACGACGATCGCCGGCATCGCCTTCGCGGGCGACCGGGGGATCTCCAGGGTCCAGGTCTCGACCGACGCCGGCCGGACCTGGGAGGACGCCGTGCTGGAAAGCGCCCTCTCCCCGTACACGTGGGTCCGATGGCTGTACCGGTGGGTCCCCTCGGCCCCCGGCGACTACTCGCTGTGGGCCCGGGCCTTCGACGGCGATGGGGCGCCACAGACGTCGTCCTGGGCGCAGCCGCACCCGGACGGCGCGAGCGGCTACCCGGTCATGGGCCTCTCCGTGGCGTCGAGCGACTGAGGGTGCGCGTGTTCGGCGCATGAACGGAATCGCTCGCCTTCTCGTGCGTCCGTCCCATTGGACGTCCGAGCGGACGTCGTGGGGAGGTGAGGTATGTTCGCGACCCCGTCCAGAGTCCTGCGGGTCCTTGCCGCTGCCGCCACGCTGGCCCTGGTCGCGGCGGCCTGTAGCAAGGGGACCACCACGGCCGCCGGCGGCAAGCCCAGCCCGTCGATGAGTGAGGGCGAGATGATGATGCAGCCGGGCGCGGACAAGATGCACGTGAAGATCGTGTCCCCCGCTCCCGGGTTCGTCCTCACCGGCAACACGCTCGACCTCACCGTCAAGACCTCCGGGTTCAAGGCGAGCTGCGCCTGGGCCGGCAAGGAGGACAAGCAAGGCGTGGGCCATTACCACGTGCTGCTCGACGGCTCGCTGGTGGACATGTTCTGCACGCCGACCGCCAGCGTGAGCATGCAGAACGTCTCCCCGGGCCAGCACATGATCGAGGTGGTCCCCACTCAGGACGACCACGCCGAGATCCTGGAGAACGCCGAGGAGATGCCGTTCACCTACCAGCCGTCGAACCCGCTCCCGCACATCACACAGCCCGGCGCCACGGGGCAGCCCGGCATCACGATCCTCTCGCCGAAGGACGGCGTCACGCTGTCGGGGCGGTTCGCGGTGAAGGTGGCGTTCACGAACTTCAAGCCAGCCTGCGACCTGATGGGCAAGCCCGACGTGCCCGGGTACGGCCACTGGCACGCGAACATCGACTCGATGACCGGACCGATGATGGGCATGGGCACGATGCTGGGGATGAGCTGCACCAGGACGTTCGCTGGGACGACGGTGGGTCTGCCGCCGGGCAGCACCCACACGCTCTTCGCGCTCCTGACCGACAACGGCCACGCGCCCCTCGACGTGTTCGCCCAGCTCCAGTTCACCGTGGGGTCGTGAAGCCGAGGTTGGAGGGAGCGGTTCGCCGCCGGTCCGCTCCGGTCCTCGCGCTCGCGCTCACGCTCACCGCGTGCGGCTCGAGCGGAGGAGGCCAGGCTGCGGAACCCTCCCCGCCTGCGGGGGCCGCTCCCTCCATGGCGTGCCGGGCTCGGGCCGGCCTGACGGGGAAGGTGAGCGACCAAGGCACGACTCAAGTCGCGGGGCCGGCCATCCAGTTGGAGGCAGACAACTTCTTCTTCGCACCAACGTGCGTTGCCGTGGCGCCAGGCACGCTCACCGTCACCGTGAAGAACGACGGGACGGCCCTCCACAACCTCAGCATCACCAGCCTGGGGATCGACGAGGACGTTCCGGCCGGCCAGTCGATAACCGTTACGGTGACGTTCAGCGGCTCCGGCCCCCTTCCGTTCTTCTGCAAGTACCACCTGGCCTCTGGAATGCAAGGAGCGTTCGTCCCGCGGTGAGGCTATGGGCCAAGCAACCGGCGCCCGTGCCGAGATCGCGAACTCAGGGTGCCTTCGCGACCGTCGTGTGCGGGTAGAAGGCTGACCAGGCGAACCAGAATGCCGTGGCCTGTGGGGGCGCGAGAAGGTGCTCCCCCGCCAGAGGACCCGTGACCCCGCGACCGAAGAGATCGAACACCGAGCCCGTGGTCGTCTCGACGAACGTCCCTCCTCGAACCGTGAACCGGAGGGCCCGGGCGCCGACGCGAGCGACCCACACCGAACCCGACCACCCCTTCGGGGAGGTGGACAATTCGTAGTTCATCTCCGGCTGTGCGGCGCCGTACCGGAAGAAGGCAACTAGGTGTAGGTCACCCAACCGGGCGGTCTCGACTTCTGCCCTCGAGCGGCGCATCGGGGCCGGGAACGCCACGGACCTCCCGTTCGTCGCGACACCGACCACGCGCCACTTTGGCGGCAGGCGTGGGTCGACGGGCTCGCCGCGGGCCACCACACTCGGGCGGGTGGGATCGAGGTCGTACCCGTGGAAGGGATCGACGCCGTAGTGAAAGGGGAAGGGCGGCCGCCGCATCACGAGCCCGTTCGGATGCGCGGCGCGCCACTCGCCGAAGGAGACCATCTGGGCCGGCACGAGCCTCAACCGTGCGCCTTTGAACGGGCCGGAGATGGCCACGCCCTCCAGCTGTCGCCATTGGCTGACCGTCTCCCGGTCGAACATCACGAGGTTGGCGAAGTTCAGCTGCCCGGTGACGGCGAACGTGAGGGTCCGGCCACCTACCCGCCGGGAGAACGCCACGCCGCTGTTGCACGGGGGGCAGAAGGTCACCGCGATCGGCCTGCTCCCCACCACGTCGTTCACGATCTCGTGGTACGCGAGGATCTGGACCGGGTACGCGCGGTCGGAGCTACGCCAATCAAGCGCGATCACGGGTTCGTCGGGGCGAACGAACCCGACCTTCGAGGCGCGGAGGAACCGGGGGTGGTCGATAGCAGGGATCGAGTCCCACGGGGCGCAGATCGGGCCCACGCCGTACAGGAGGGCCTGGGCCAGCCGGGGGCCCGAGCACGCGCCGAGGGTGGGGTCGTACCCGGGGCGGGACCCGGGCGGCGCGTGTCCGGTCCCGGCCCCGACGACCCCTGGAAGAGCGATCTGCGTACCTGCGCGTGCCGGAACGTGGGGCGTGGCCCTTCCGAGCGATCCAGCGACCGCGCCCGCCGCGATGATCAACAGCACCGCGACCCAGCGGACGACGGGTCCGCGCAAGCCGTTCATGGCTCCAGCCACCCGGCGTTCGTCCTCGACACCTCGTTCCTTCCTGAGCAAGCCTCTCTCGTCACGCGTCCGAGAACATCACCGCAACTCGTACGGCATCCCGCAGGACCGGCGGCGCCGTCTCTCGAGCGGCTTCCGCCATCCGACGGCCCTCGCGACCCAGCCATACTTCGTTCCAGCAGTCGTCGCACTCGAGGAGATGGGCCTCGAACCAACGGCAGAACCGACGGGGGATCTCGCCGCACAGGTACTCGGCCGCGTAGCGTTCAGGATCGTGGGTCCTCGACCGGTGGATCACTGCTCCAGCTCCCCAACCCACGCTCTTGCGGCTTCATCGTGCGCTCTCGATCTGAGGGACGCCGAGCATCCTCCGACGATTCCCCGGGACGGAATCCATCGCGGAGCGCCGACGTCGTAGATGTCATGAAGACGGCACCGCCGGCCCACCGCATGCCGTTCGTGCTCCTCGCGTCGCTGCTCGCCTCTGCGCTCCTGCTGGTGGCCTGCAGTGGATCCGGAGGAGGAAGCCGAGGTCCATCTGCCGCAAGCGGGGGGGCGTCACCGTCCTCGTCGGCGGCGCCGGAAAAGACAGCGACCCCGGCCCCCCTTGTGGACCCCAGCGAGATCGTGTCCCTCCTCGCTCCGGACAGCATCCCCTCCATCGACCACCCCACGTTCCTCCCGGTCCCAGAGGTGGACTTCCTCGACCCTCGAGAACCGGTGATCGCGATCGACCTGGGGGGCGTCGCCAGGGCATATCCCGCACAGATCCTGGTCTGGCACGAGATCGTGAACGACCTCGTCGGCGGCGTGCCGGTCGCAATCACCTACTGCCCTCTGTGCAACACCGGGATCGCGTTCAGGCGACCCACGATCGACGGGCAACTCCTTGACTTCGGGACATCCGGCAAGCTCTATCGCTCGAACCTGGTGATGTACGACCGGCAGACCCAGTCGCTCTGGCCCCAGGCCTTGGGGGAGGCGGTGATCGGCCCCCTGACCGGGACGAAGCTGAGGCTCGTGCCGGTGCAGATGGTCTCGTGGGGGGACTGGAAAGCCGAGCATCCGGACGGCAGTGTCCTCTCCCGAGACACGGGCGCCTCCCGCCCCTACGGCGAGAACCCCTACGGCGGCTACGACAGGCCCGACTCCTCCCCGTTCGCGTTCGGCGGGGCTGCGATCGATCGCAGGTTGCCTCCGAAGGCACGGGTGGTCGGTGTGCAGGTGGGGGACGATGTCGAGGCCTTCCCCTACGAGGCGCTGTCGGCACGCGGACTCGGGGGGTGGAGCGTCGTGACCGATCGGGTCGGACGCCATGACGTGGGGGTGTTCTGGAAGGACGGGACGGTCTCCGCGGTGGACGCGCCGGTCATCGCGGACTCTCGCGACGTGGGATCCACCGGCGTGTTCGACCCCACCGTCGGGGGCCGAATCCTCACGTTCCGGGCCACCTCGGGCGGTATCGTCGATGAGCAGACCGGGAGCACGTGGGACATCTTCGGGCGAGCGGCCTCAGGCCCGCTGGCCGGCGAAGAGCTCCGCCCCATCGTCTCGACCGAGAGTTTTTGGTTCGACTGGGCGGCGTTTCATCCCGACACGAGGATCTTCGGGACCGACGGATAGTTGGAGTGGGCTTTCGCAGGGCCACTCGGATTCCTACCGCACCGTCTGCACGCTCTACCTGTTGTCCGAGGCACGTCCGCCGGGCTGCTGTTCGAAGCCACAGACGAGATCTAGATTGCCGGCGTAAACCGGTTGACGAGGCGTAAGAGCGGCACGAACAGCCGAACCCACAGCCCGCTGATCAGCAGCACCCCGATCGAGATCATCGTCGCCCCCGCCGCACCCGCGATCCAGTGGTAGTTGCGGCTGATGAACCGCGACGCCCCCAGGACCCAACGCATCCCGGCTCCGAGCAGCAGGATGGGAAGGCCCAGGCCAAGCGAGTAGAAGAATAGGAGGAGAAGCGCCCGGAGGGTCCCTCCCTGCGCGGCGGCCAAGGTGAGGATCGCCCCCAGCGCCGGGCCGATGCACGGTGTCCACCCGATGGCGAATGCCATCCCCAGGGGGAATGCCCCAGCCTTGCCGGGCTGGATCCTCGACAGGAGCGGCCGTCCCTCGCGGTACAGCCACGGCACCCGGGCCCCCACCGCGTACAGCAGCATGAACAGGCCGAACCCAAACACGAACGACCCCGCCAGGCGCTGACCCACCGGCAGGCGCAGCCAGCGGCTCACCGAGCCCGCGGCGAAGCCGAACACGAAGGTGAACACGACCGTGAACCCCAGGATGAAGAGCAGGATCGGCGTCATGGTCTGCCTGCCTCGCTGCGGCGCCTGCCCCCCCGCGACGAACGCAACGTAGCCGGGCAGGAGCGGCAACACGCATGGAGAGGCGCACGACACGGTCCCCGCTGCGAAGGCCAGCGCGGGAGCCCACCACGATTGAAGAGCGTGCTGGACGACGCCGGCGATCACGCCGATTATCCCATGAGGCCGAAGTACCTCTGGATGTACTGCCTGAGTGAGCTCTCGTCCAGCGGCCCCACCTGGATGTGGACGATCCGGCCACCAGGCTTGATGAAGAGCGTGGTCGGCATGCCGCCGCTCCCGATCGCGTCGAAGAACCGTCCACCCTCGTCGCTTGCCGCAGGGTACGTCGCCCCGGTCTGGCCGACGAGATCGAGGCTGGCGCTCGGCTCGTCCCTCTGGGAGATCCCCAGGAACGCCACCCTTCCCCCGAGCGAGGCGTAGACCTTCTGGAAGGCGGGCATCTCGTTGATACAGAACGGGCACCACGACGCGAAGAAGTTCAGCACCAACGGCTGGTTCCGGAACCGGCCGTAGGTGATGGACCCCCCGTTTCCCAGCGCCGGCAGGGACAGGCTCCGCACCGTCCCTCCCGTCTCGAAGTCCCCGGTAAAGACCTCCTGGCCGGTTCCGACCGATGCCGCACCGGGGGAGTTGCGGCCTGAGCCTCCCGCGGCTATCGCGAACGCGACACCTCCGAGCGTGAGAAGGAAGACCGCCGCCACGGCGACGCGCCCCCATCGCTGCCGACTGGCCCTGCGTTCAAGCCGTCGTTGCCGCGTGAGCCGCGCATCGAAGCGCCGGTGCTTTCTCGAGGTCGACTCGGCCCCGAGCGAGACCCTCGATCTATCACTCCTCGGGTTCCCCACGTCCGCCTCCGATGCTTGAGACGCCGGACCGTTGGGAACGATTCCCCCTGCGGGATACCGGACCTGGCGGCATCATTGATCGATGCTCTCCTTCCAGGCGGTCCCGCTTGCCTCGACACCCACGGTCACCGCCGAGCAGATGCGCGAGGTCGACCGGCGGATGATCGAGGAACTCGGCATCGATCTTGCCCGCATGATGGAGAACGCGGGCAACCGCCTGGCTGCCCTCGCGATCGATCTGTTCGCGCCGGCCACGGTCGCGGTGCTCGCCGGGCCCGGCGGGAACGGCGGTGGGGGGCTGACGGCCGCCCGCCACCTCTCGAACCGCGGCGTTGCGGTCAGCGTGATTCTGTCGCATGGCGAGGACCGACTGGCGACCGTCTCGGCGGAGCAGCTCGCCATCCTGCGCCGGATGGGCGTGGCGGTCGCGAACGAGCCTCCCAGCGCGGACCTGGTCGTGGACGCGCTGATCGGTTATTCGCTTCACGGACCGCCCCGAGGCCGAGTCGCCGAGCTCATCGGCTGGGCGAACGGCTCAGGTGCATCCGTGCTCTCGCTCGACGTCCCCAGTGGGCTCGAGGCGACGACGGGCATCGCCGGCAAGCCATGTATCCGGGCAGCCGCCACGATGACCCTCGGGCTCCCGAAGACGGGGCTCGAGGGCGCGCCGGAGATCGTCGGTCGCCTGTTCCTGACGGACATCTCGATCCCCCCGCTGGTGTACGAGCGGATCGGCCTGAAGGTCCCTAGGTTGTTCGACCGGGACACGATCGTTGAGTTGACCAGCTAATCCCCGCGGGCGCGCGCCGCTGCACGTTCCTCGGCAGCGGTTCGGATCTTCTCCAGGCTGGCGGCGACGACCGCGTCCCAGGTCCGGGCGACGCGCCTTCCCCACCAGCGGCCGAGCAACCACAGATCCGAGCCGAGGCGGCCCTCGTACGAGAGCTCGGTCCCGCCGCCCTCTCGGTCGCGGAGCTCGAACTGCTCGACGACGAAGGCGACCGGCCCGCGGACCAGTCGGAAGTCGACGCGCTCTGGGCGGGTGAACCGAACCGTCTCGACCGTGACGACGGTGATGCCGCGTACGTGGGTGCGGTGGGCCGCGAGCACCATGTCGCTGCCGCGCTCGAGCACCTCGATCTGCTCCCGCGACGCACGGGGCTGCCGGCCGAAGTACGGCGCCCGGATCACGTCGAACACGAGCTCTCGTCCCGCTTCGATCGATACCGAGAGCGGCCCCAGCCGGTGGTAAGAACGTCCCCAGCCAAACACGTCAGATCCGCGCCTCGATCGTAGGCATGCCCCTCTTCATCGCCTCGACTCCATCACAGCACGATCGCGGCGTAAAGCGCCCCGGTGACCACGCCGAACGCCAGGTGGGCCATGAGCGACCCGATCGGCGTCAGCGCACCGAATCCCGTCAACGCGACCGCGGACGCTCGATCTCGCCCCGGCGGATCAGCGGGTGCATGAACTCGAGGGCCATCGGCAAGACCATCCCACCGCGTACAGCGTCGAGCGCGGAGCCATGGATGCGGGCATCGAGCCCGGGAGGTACAGGAAGTTCATCCGGTCATCCGACCGCGAGCCCCAGCGTGACGACCATGAGGAACGCGAGCGCGCCGACGAGTCCGGGCCACGATGGCCCTGCCGCCCTGGAAACGCCCGGCCAGCGAGACTGCTCCGATCAGATCCATTTCTTCCCTCCCCGCTCCGGTCGACTCCCGTCCCTACCGGGCAAGGAGATCAGATATGGCGGGAGTGTCAGCGGGCAGACGCTCTGGCGAGGATCCTCGGGCCCCTTCGCGTTCGCCGGGATGCCATGATGCAAATGAGAGCGCGCGGGAGGCTCATGAGGATCGTGACCCGTACAGACGCGGTGGAGTTCATCCGCAAACACGGGGGAAGGCTCTATGTCTGGGCCGACCTCATGCGGTGCACCGGGCAGAGATGTACGTTCTTCACCACCTCGATCGAGCCTCCGACCGAGCCTCACGAGTTCCGCCGGTTCGGCGGAGGGGATTTCGAGCTCTCCTTCAGCGACGAGGGCCTGGAGCCGCCCACCGAGCTTCGGCTCGAGCTCGCGGGACGGCGAAGGAAACACATCTCCGCCTACGAGGGTCTCTCGTGGGTCTTGAGAGACGAAGGCCCGCAGGTGCTCGGTCCGCCGGAGTGAGCTCGAAGGCTTAGTTCCCAACGCATAGCCCTCTCGAAACGCCCGGCCGCCCTCATCCGTCCGTCTCGGAACCGGAACGACTGCGAAGCGTCTACCCTGGTCGAAGGCTGGGACGAGGAGCGGTCGCAGCCCGCCGGACGCCATGGAGAGCGACAGCAGATGAGACGCCTGGGCCTCGGGCACCGCGGCCCGACCGACATGATGCACGAGGCGGCCTGGCTCGCGCGGTGTGTCGGGCGCGGCGAGTGGGCGCCACTCACGGAGGCCGACATCGTCGACCTCGGCACTCGGATGGAGCGCGTCGACCTCGAGGCTGGCGCTCCGCTGTTCGCACAGGGCGAAGCGAGCCGAGGTGTGTGGATCGTCCGCGAGGGCCGGGTCGAGCTCGCACATCGGGAAGGAACTCGGCGCGTGATCGTCGCGATCATGCATCCCGGCGACGTCGACGGAGACATCAACCTCATTCTCCATATGCCGCTCGCCTACTCGGGCCACGCAATCGAGCCCGTCCACGCGCTCCGGCTTTCCGACGAGAACTTCGAGACGCTCCTCCTCACCAGCCCGGCCTTGGCGCGCAGGTGGCTCTCGAGCGTGGCGTTCCGCCTGGCCCACGCCCACCGGCGCGTCCTTCAGCTCTCCGGACATGACCTCACCCAGCAGCTCGCAGGCTTGCTCCTCGACGAGGAGCGAGGCGGCGAAGTGGCACTGCCGCAGGAATCGCTCGCTGCTCTCCTCGGTGTCAGGCGGCCTTCGATCAACAAGATCCTCCGCACCCTCGAGCGTCGGAACCTCGTCCGGACCTCCTACGGCAAGGTTGAGCTCCTCGATCCAGACGCTCTTCGGGCCGTCGGTGGGCGCCCCGGCGCTCAGACGTCGAGCTCGATGGCGCAACCCCAGTCGAGGCGACCGCCAGGAACAGTGTCACCTCGCTGACACTTCGCCCCGGCACCGGTTCGCGTCGCGGTTCCTGCCGGAAGACTCTCGAAGAGAGGTGGGCTTCCAGTCGTGGACGCGCGAACCGACTTCGATGCGGTCGTGCTCGGTGCCGGCGAGGCGGGCACCATCGTGGCCAGCCTCGCCGTGGAGGCAGGGCTCAGCGTTGCCCTCGTGTATCGAGAGCCATGGGGCAGCACGTGCCTGAACGTCGGCTGTGTTCCGAGCAAGTTCCTGATCCACAGGGCCCGAGTCGCGCACGTCGCCCGGACGGCGAGTCGATTCGGCATCCGGGCGGGCGAGCCGAGGAGCGATTTGCGCGCGATCGTCGAGGAGAAGCGCGGGATGATCGACGGCCACCGTGCGCAGTCGTGGAATGGGGCGTTGTCGGCCTCGGGGCTCGAGCTCGTCGAGGGAGAAGCGCGGTTCCTTTCCCCCAGGCAGGTGAGGGTCGGAGAACGAGACCTGCGAGCCGACCGGGTGTTCATCGCGACCGGGATGCGTCCCCGGATACCACCCGTGCCCGGCCTGGAGAACGGTCCGAACCTCACGAACACGAGCGTCATGGACCTCACCTCGGTCCCCGAGCACCTGATCGTCCTCGGTGGTGGCTACATCGGCTGCGAGCTTGGGCAGGCGTTCCGCCGGTTCGGATCACGTGTCACCATCGTGCAGCGCGGCGACCGACTGATCCGCGAGGAAGATGAGGACGTCTCGACAGTCCTGCGCCGCGCGTTCACGAACGAGGGCATCGACGTCCTCACTGAGACGGAAGTCCGTTCGGTGTCGTGGTCCAACGAGCGGCCTAGCGTGGAGGCCATCGGCCAACACATCGACGGCCCGTCGCGACTTGAGAGCTCACACCTGTTGGTGGCGGCCGGCCGGCAGCCGAACACGGACACACTCGACCTCGCCGCGGCGGGGGTCGAGTGTGACGAGCGGGGCTTCGTCCGCGTCGATGACCGCCTCTCCACGACCGTTCCTGGCATCTGGGCGGTCGGCGATGTCAACGGACAGCAACCCTTCACCCGCGTCTGCCAGGAGGAGGCGAAGGTCGCGTACGCCAACGCGTTCGAAGGAGCCGACCTAAGGATGGTCCGGCACTTCCTGCCGCACGCCATCTTCACCGACCCCGAGATCGGCAGCGTCGGACTCACGAAGGAACGTGCGCTGGCCGAGGGCCACGACGCGGTCGCCGGGCTGGTCCCGTTCGAACGGGTCGAGAAGGCCGAGCTGATCGGCGAGACCGCCGGGTTCATCAAGTACGTGGCCGACCGGACCACTCACCGGCTGCTGGGGTGTGACGTCGTCGGCTCCGGAGCCGCCGACCTCGTGTACGACGCCGTCGTCGTGATGCGAGCAGGTGGTCTGATCGACGACCTCGCGACGGCCGTCGGGGTCTTCCCCACCCTGCAGGAGGGGATGGAGGGCGCGGCTCGTGGCCTCTTGCGACGGATCGCACCCGAAGAGGTGGCGGGGCCGCTCGTCACCGCGTACCACAGGTGAAGGAGGTGATCACCATGGCGTTCCGCTGTCCGGCGTGCGGTGCGGAGTTCGAGACGCAGGAGGCGCTCGACGCGCACGTTCGCCAGGAGCATCAGGAGCAACAGACGGCTAGCTTCCGCTGTCCGGCGTGCGGCGCGGAGTTCGAGACGCAGGAAGAGCTCGACGAGCATACGAAGGCCGAGCACCCGGCGTGACCGCATCGTCCGGAGCAAGCCCTCCTCCGACGGGTCTCTCAGGGAGGGCTTGTTCCCGTCCCGCGCCTCCGTCGCGTCGGCCCAGGACGTCTCGTCGAGAGCGGAACGACCGTGATCTCGACCGAGGCTCCGGCCACGCGCGGGCGGACGCGGCAGGACGCTCGACTCCTGGTGGATGACCGGCCCGGTGACCCCACCGGGCCGTGTCATCATCATCTGGGAGGTCGAGTTTGATCGGTACGACCACCAGATCTGAGTCGGGACGAGCCGATTATCCCAGGCCAGCGTCAGCCATCGGTCTCATCATCCGCAGCGAAGCCAAGGAGCTCCGGCCTGGACATGCCTTTGGGCCCCGTGGCTCTCGTTACGATGCGGACGATGGTTCCGAGGAAACAGCGAGAGAAGGCCCCTCCCGCGAAGACGCAGGGAAGCCCTTCTAAGAGAGACTGGATCGCAACGTACTATAAGGCGGAAGATGGCCGAGCCCCGGCGCGCGATGCACTCCGGTCGGACGAATTTCCGAAGAACGTTAGGCTCGCCCTCGAGGCGCGAGCCAAGGCGGTTCGGGACGCGCCGCCTCCTTCCTTCCCGGCGGGATCTCCGATGTGGTCAGCCTTGTCCAAGGACAGAGAGAAAGGTAAGGTGGACATGAGCGGAATCTTCGAGATCCGTGACAAGCAGGGTGATACCCTTACCGGCTGTTCTGCGTGGTGGACAGCGATGCGGAATCGCACGGCCTGGAAGCCCCCGCCCTGGTCATGCTCTCGCTCGCAACCAAGCCGGTCCGAACGGCCATGCCTCATTCCACATACTCGGGAAGTACGCGCGCAGGCAGACCGCTACTTCGCGACCTCGCCTCGGCCGGTCATCCTCCCTCCCGAGATCTAAGAAGCGGCCGAACCCCTGCCCGGCGAGTACTTGACATATATGTTAAAGTCTGTGCACAGAGAGGCTGATGAGGAGAACAAGGAGGGTCGTTCAGATGGCAACCAAGACGCGCCGGAGAGCTGGGGACGTCTTCGAGGCAGACATCGCCCGAGACACCGAGGCTCCTGAGGACCGAGCCTTCTTCGAGAAGGAGTATGCGAAAGCCGTGGCCATCGCCACTCTCCTGCAACAGCTGGAGGCCGCCCGAGGCAGGCAGCACCTTTCGAAGAGAGAGATCGCCAGGCGAATGGATCGGCAGGAATCAGCAGTCTCCCGACTCCTCAAGGGCGAGGGAGCCAACCCCACCCTGAGCACGATCGCTGACTTGGCCTACGCACTGAATCTCGAGATCGAGGTCCGCATCAAGGAGCGCCCCCGGAAGAGCACGAAACCGTTGACTCCCGTCAGGATCCTTGCGGCATAGGCCGCGACGACTGGTTCCCAACTCGGCACTCCCAACGCGGAAGGGCACGGAAACCTTGATCGCGACCTCATGCAGCGAGTTCGTACTCGTGAACGAGGCCACCCAGGAGGTCACGCCGTCTCACGCATCCGAGGTCGGGGAGCAGAGCGGGAGGATCCGGCGGCGCGTCAGGCGCTCGGAGGCCGAGGCCGCGGTGCGGCCGGCTCGCGTTGTAGTGAGCCAGGTACTCGCGGAGGACGTGCTCGAGGTGACGCCGACCGAAAACGAGCGTCCAGTCCAGGCACTCCCGCCTGACGGTCCGCACCCACCGTTCGGCGAAGGCGTTCGCTCTCGGCGCCCGAAACGGGGTGAGGACGATCCTCATGCCATCGGCTGCGAAGACCGCATCGAAGCTCCTGGTGTACTTGGAGTCCCGATCCCGGATGAGGAGGCCAAACGGACCCCGCCCAGTCAGGTCGAAGGGTAGGTTCCGGGCTTGCTGGGTGATCCAGGCGGAGTGGGGATGCCTCGTCGCTCCGGCCATGTGGAGCCGTCTCGTGTGGACCTCAAGCACGGAGAATACGTAGAGCGTGGGCAGCCACGCCGTCTCCACCGTAAAGAAGTCGACGGCGAGGATCTCCGTGGCCTGGTTGCGCAGGAACTCGGCCCATGTCGGCGTTCCACGTCGCGGAGCCGGGCCAAGCCCCTCGCGACGCAGGAGAGTGCGAATCGCCGTGGCCGAGACCGTGATCCCGAGCTTGGCCAGCTCGCCCTTGATCCGAAGGCATCCCCACCGGGGGTTCTCCCGGCCCATACGGAGGATCAGGTCTCGCACCTCCTTGGCGATCGGTGGCCTCCCGCCGAGAGACCGGCGGGAGTAGGTCCACTTCCTGCGAATCAGCTCACGGTGCTAACGAAGGAGCGTCTGCGGGCTGACCGGGAAGGCAGACCAGCGCTGACGAGGGAGTGCCCTGCTCGCCGCTGCGAGGAACAGCCGATCCCGGGGACGAAGTCGCGGCCGGCCCACCTGTCGCTTGAGGACGGCTAGCTGATGGCGAAGGACGAGAACCTCGATGTCGTTGTGCCGGCCGTCCGACGAGCCGATTGCAAGGACGACCAGACGGCGCAAGAGTAGGTAAACCAGCGCGAAGAGCATGGACGAGCCTCCTTCCGAAGGGAGGCCCGATCCTACGGACGTGCTAGCCGTTCGAACGATCGAAGGTTTCCGTGCCCTTCAGGCAATCGACCCAGCGCCGCCACGACAGGCGCCCCGAGGCCCGGGATACCGGCCTGTGGATCATCGGCTCCCGGCATCCTCATCGTCGCCGCGTTGCCCAAGGTGAAGATGGGGGCAGCCCGCTAGGATCACGTTCCCTCTAGCCAGAGTAAGGAAGACAACGACCATGCGCGCTTGCGTCTTTCTCACCCGCACGCCACACATCCCAGAAGGGGAGACCGTCGTCGTCCTCCCGCCTGAGCAGGCCGACCTGTTCGAGTACGCCGGCGACATCTGGGCAGACTCAGTCGAGGACGCGCTCGGG
>WNFV01015094.1_pt1 | contig 15331 bp, 16 predicted proteins | sample 5400101 | NCBI WGS metagenome assembly WNFV01 (sample SAMN13153361, study PRJNA577476) | soil metagenome | isolation source: 115 cm soil or saprolite under grassland replicate 1 | place: USA:California | collected 2016-06-15 | reverse complement strand
AGCAGCCGCGCCGTCACCGCGGTCACCTACCTGCCCCGGCAGGACGGCGGCGCCAACGGCCGGATCGGCCGGTACGAGATCTACGTCAGCGCCGACGGCAGCACCTGGGGTGCGGCGGTCGCCACCGACACCTTCGCCGACGACGCCAGGTTCAAGGTGGTGAACTTCCCGCTGAAGTCCGGCCGCTACGTCCGCGTCCGCGCCCTCACCGAAGCCGGCAACCGCGGCCCCTGGACGTCCGCCGCCGAGTTCACCGTCCTGGGGAGCTGATCCCCGCACCGGAGGGTCGCCGCCGCAACGAGCTGGCCGGCGATGGTGCCGAGGCCGAGCACGAACACGCCGATCACCCGGACGAACGCCGCCGCCAGGCTGATGAACGCCACCCCGCAGGCGCCGCCGACGTACAGCCACGGGTCCGACGGCAACGGCCTCGGCGCGCCCCGGAACACCAGGTCGACGGCGAACAACGCCGCCAGGGCCGTCGTACCGACGAGGAAGTTGATCACGGCGGCGGCGACCGCGCCGTACGCGGCGTTGGACGCGGTCCGGGCGACCCGGCCGTTGATGCCCTGCTGGAGCGCCGTACCGATGCCCGCGAGCGCCGGGAGAACCGCGAGCGCGAGGCCCTGCGGATGCGTGAGCCGGTCGGAGACCGCGAACACGACCGCGGCCAGCGCGGCGACGGCGCCGATCACCCGCAGCACGGTCAGCGGCTGCTTGCCGGCCGGGCCGATCCCGAACCGGTCGACCAGAAGGCTGCTCATCGCCTGTCCGCCGACCACCGCCACGGTGAACACCGCGACGCCCAGGGTGGCGACCGTCACCGACTGGGTCGCGACCAGGAACGCGCCGCCGACACCGCCGACGCACTGGTACCACCGCAGCCCGCCGCCGGGACCGGTGATCGCCCGCCACACCCGCAGCAGCCCGTTCCGCACCCGCGGCAGCACACCCGCGGCGACGAGCAGGATCACCAGACCGGAGCCGAACGAGATCAGCGCGGCGGGGATGCCGTCGCCCAGCCGGTGGCCGAGCTCGCCGTTCACCCGGGACTGGATCGCGACCAGCACCCCGATGCCGAACGCGGCGCCGAGCCCCACCAGCTGGTGCCGCCGAGGCGCGGCCACTGCGGGTGGCGAGGCCAGGGTCGTCTGAGTCACCGCACCATCATCACTCTCACGACCTACGCACCTGACACCGATTCCACCGCTCGGATCGAGACAAATCTCGCACCCCGGGGCACCGTGTACGAGCTGCCCGATATCTCGGGCAGCTCGCAGGTTGACCGTGGCGGACCCCTCTGACTGTTGGATCCGGACACGCGATCGCCGCACAGATCGTGCCCGGAAGCAACAGTCTCGCGGCGGACAGCTGGGTGGTTGCGGATACCCCGCGACAGTCAGGAACGCCGGATCAGGGCGAGGTACATCGCGTCGGTGCCGTGGCGGTGCGGCCACAGCTGCACGTCCGGCCCGTCGCCGAGGTGCTCCACGCCGGGCATGCTCGGGCGCGCGTCGACCAGTTCGGCGTCGTCGCGACCGCCGAGCACCGCGTCGACGACCGCGCGGGTCTCAGTGCGGTGCGGCGAGCAGGTGACGTAGGCGACGACCCCGCCGGGCCGCACCGAGTCCAGCGCGGATCCGAGCAGCCGCTCCTGCAGCGGGCGCAGCGCCTCGACGTCGTCCGGTGTACGGCGCCAGCGCGCCTCGGGGCGGCGGCGCAACGCGCCCAGGCCGGTGCACGGCACGTCGGCCAGCACCCGGTCGAACCCGCCCTGCTCCCAGGTCGGCTGGGTGCCGTCCACGACCAGCACCCGGTGGTCCCCCGGCACGGCGCGCAGGTTCTCGCGGACCAGCTCCGCCCGGTGCGGCAGCGGCTCCACCGCGGTCAGCGTGACCCCGCGCCCGGCCCCGACAGCCGCGAGCAGCGCGGACTTGCCGCCCGGCCCGGCGCACAGGTCCAGCCAGCGCTCGTCGCGCCCCTCGACCGGCGCGGCCGCGAGCGCCAGCGCCACCAGCTGCGAGCCCTCGTCCTGTACCCCCGCGCGCCCGTCGGCCACGGCCGGGATCGCCCCCGGGTCGCCGCTGTCGAGGACGACCGCGTACGGCGACCACTCGCCCGGCGTGCTCGCCGGCGCGGCGGCGCGCAGCTCGTCGGTGGTGGCCAGGCCGGGGCGGGCGACCAGGGCGACCCGCGGCGGTTCGTTGTCGGCGGCAAGCAGCTGCTCGACCTCGTCCAGGTCGCCGCCGAGCGCGTCGGCGAACGCCTCCACCACCCAGCGCGGATGGGCGTTCGCGACCGCGAGCCGGCCGATCCGGTCCGCCGGGGCGACCGCGTCGACCCACTGGTCCAGCGACCTCTGGCTGACCTTGCGCAGCACCGCGTTCACCAACCCGGTACGACGCTGGCCGAGCTCGGCGCGCGCGAGCGTGACGGTCTCGCTGACCGCGGCGTGCGACCCGACCCGCATCCGCAGCAGCTGATGGGTACCCAGCCGCAGGACGTCGAGCAGGTCGGCGTCGAGATCGGCCAGCGGCCTGGTCACGCAGCGCGCCAGGATGTCGTCGTACGTGCCCTGCCAGCGCAGCGTCCCGTGCACCAGCTCGGTGCAGAACGCGGCGTCGCGGCCGGTCAGGCGTTCCTCGCGGAGCACCTTGCCGAGCACCAGGTTGCCGTAGCCGTCCGCGCCGTTGACCTGGCGGACGATCTGATAGGCGGCCCGGCGGACCGGGTCCGCGCGCTTGGCCGGGGTGCGGTTGCGGGGTGTCCGGGAGCCGGTCACAGGCCGAGCCGCTCGCCCGGCTCGGGGCGGACACCGCGGGCCCAGTCGGCGGCACGCATCGGCTTCTTGCCCTGCGACTGAACGGTCACCAGCTGCAGCGGGTGCGAGCCGGTGCCGGCCTCGACGGCGTGCTTGGCGACGCGGAGCTCGCCGGGCTTGAGCGTGTCGGCGTCCGGGGTGAGCCGGGCGGCGTTGATCTTCAGCCGTTCGCCGCGGAACGTGGTCCAGGCGCCCGGCGCCGGGTTGCAGCCACGGATCAGGCGGTCGATCCGCTGGGCCGGCGCGGTGAGGTCGAGGTGTGCGTCCTCGACGGTGATCTTGGGCGCCAGCGACACCCCGTCGGCCGGCTGCTCCTGCGGCCGCAGCACGCCCGCCTCGATGCCGTCGAGGGTGTCCACCAGCAGCCGCGCGCCAGACTTCGCGAGCCGGTCCAGCAGCTCGCCGGCGGTGTCGGTGCGGCCGATCGGCTCGGTAAGCACGCCGAACACCGGACCCGCGTCGAGCTGCCTCACGATCCGGAACGTGGTCGCGCCGGTCACGTCGTCGCCGGCGATGACCGCGTGCTGCACCGGCGCGGCGCCGCGCCACGCGGGCAGCACGGAGAAGTGCAGGTTCACCCAGCCGTGCTCCGGGATGTCCAGCGCCTGCAGCGGGAGCAGCCCGCCGTACGCGACCACCGGGCAGCAGTCCGGCGCCAGCTCGGCCAGCCGGGCCAGGAACTCGGGCTCCTTCGGGCTGGCCGGCTTGAGCACCTCGACACCGAGCTCGGCGGCGCGTTCGGCCACCGGCGAGGCGTGCAGCCTGCGGCCGCGGCCGGCGGGTGCGTCCGGCCGGGTGACGACGGCGATCAGCTCATGCCGCGAGGCGGCGACGGCGTCCAGGGACGGGAGCGCGGTGTCCGGCGTACCGGCGAAGACGACCCTCACATGCCCGTCCCGAACATCGGGTGCGGCGACACCTGTACCCGCAGGCCGGACCACTCCGCCTCGCGGATCGCCTTCATCGCCAGCTTGCGGGTGTCGGCGTCCAGGCGGTCCACGAACAGCACCCCGTCCAGGTGGTCGGTCTCGTGCTGGATGCACCGCGCGAGCAGGTCGGAACCCTCGATCACCACCGGGTCGCCGTACATGTTGTAGCCCTTGGCAACGACCCGCAGGGCGCGCCGGCAGTCGAAGGTGAGGTCCGGGATCGACAGGCAGCCCTCGGGCCCGAACTGGTCCTCGTCGGACAGCGACAGGTCCGGGTTGATCAGGTGCCCGAGCTCGCCCTCGACGAAGTACGTGAAGACCCGCAGGCCGACACCGATCTGCGGCGCCGCGAGTCCGGCGCCGGGCGCGGCCAGCATCGTGTCGGTCAGGTCCGCGACCAGCCGCCGCAGCTCGGCGTCGAAGTCGGTCACCAGCTCCGCCTTCGTGGTCAGCACCGGATCACCGAACAACCGGATGGGTTGAACCGACACGCACGCTCCTCAGATCAGGACCAGGACAACCCGCCCAAGTCTACGGGCGGGCGGTCAGACGCCGAGGCCCGCGGCGCGGAGGTGCTCGCGGAGGGCGGCGGCGCCGGTGAAGAGCTCGGCGCGCATGCCGACGGCGCGGGCGGCGTCCACGTTGTGCTGGACGTCGTCGGTGTAGAAGGTGCGCGCCGGGTGGAGGTCGTAGCGCTCGAGCAGGATCCGGTAGAGCTTCTCGTCGGGCTTGGTCACCTGCTCGACGCCGGACACGACCACACCGTCGAAGTGCCGCAGCGCGTCGAACGTCCGGGTCGCCACCTGCCACTTCTCCGCGGAGAAGTTGGTCAGCGCGTACGTCGGGACGCCCGCCGCGCGCAGGTCGTCGTGCACCGCGGCGGTGTCCTCGAACACGCCGCGCGCCATCCGCAGCCAGTGCTCGTCGTACGCCGCGATCCACTCGGCGTGCTCCGGGTGCAGGGCGGACAGCTCCGCGACCGCCTCGGCCCAGGTCCGGCCCTCGTCCTGGCGCAGGTTCCACGCCGGCGTCGCCACCTCGCCCAGGAACCAGGCCCGCTCGGCGGGATCCGGGATCAGATCGTCGTACAGGTAGTTCGGGCTCCAGTCCAGCAGCACGCCGCCGATATCGAACACCACCGCGTCGACCAAACTCATGACCGCCACCTTATGCACCGACGGGCACCGGCTCCTCGACGCGTACGACGCGCCGCCGCAGCGCCGGGCCGAATCCGAGCTGGGCAACGAACAGGACGCACCCCAGCACCGCGCAGCCGCTCACATACCCGCCGCGCGGGATCGGCCGGCTCTGGGAGTCCCAGGAGGAGACCGACGGTACGCCGCTGGCGGACCTGGTCGGCAGGACCCGGGCCGCGATCGTGGCCCAGCTCGACCTGCCGATGTCGACCACCCAGCTCGCCTGCCAGCTCAACCTGAGCGCGCCCACGCTGAGCGTCCACCTCGGTATCCTGCGCGCGGCCGGTGTGGTGGACTCGCGCCGCGACGGCCGCGCCGTGCTCTACTTCCGCACCCGCCTCGGCAACCTGCTCCTCGACGGGGCACGCACGGACGCGGCCTGACGCCGGTCAGCCCTCGACGATCTCGAACCGGTTGCCGTCCGGGTCGCGGACGCCGAACATGGCCGGCACGCCCGGCCAGCGCAGCAGCTCGCCCACCTCGATCCCGCCCTCCCGCAGCTCCGAGTGCAGCGACTCCGCGTCGGCGGTGACGAGCCGGACCCCGGTCTCGACACCGGCGGGAACGCCCTCCCTGGTGGGCACCAGCGCGAGCGTGGTGGTCGCGCCGGGAGGCGCCACCTCGATCCAGCGACCCCCGAACTGCGGAACGGGATTGTCGCGGATCGTGTCGAGCCCGAGAGTGCCGGCGTAGAAATCGAGCGCGCGGTCCTGGTCGGTCACGGGAATGCCGACGGTGTACACGCCGGTGATGGTGTTCTTCACTTCGTGGTCCTCCCATACTCACGTGAACCTGACACCAGTGTTGACTGCGCCGCCGACCAGAACTCATCGCGGTTGTCAGGCACATCTCGCGGCATCTGCCTGACAAGTCGGGTCAAGTCAGGGTGGCGGGATCCACACGGACGCGGACGTTGCCGGGGAGTTTCTTCGTGGTGCGTGCGGACTGGGCTTCGTGGACCGCGCGGGCGAGGGCGGCGCCGGAGGCGCGCGGCACGCTCACCAGGGCCCGGACCGTGCCCGGGTCCAGCGGCACCGGGCCGAGCACCCGCGGTCGTACCCGGGCCCGGACGAGCCCCTCGCCCATCCGGGTCAGCACGTCCTCGACCGCCTCGGCCGGCCCGGACAGCTCCACCAGCCGGGTCGCCGGCGGCAGCCCCGCCGCCTGCCGGTCCGCGAGCTCGCGCGCCGCGAACCCCTCCGGACTCCACCGGACCAGCGCCTGCAGCGGAGCCGCCGACGGCTCGCCGACCATGACGACCGTCCCGCCCGGCCGGACCAGCGTCGCCGCGTTGAACCAGCGTCGTACCGCCTCCTCCGCCGCACGCAGGTCGGGCCGGGCGAGCAGCAGCCAGGTGTCCAGCAGCAGCGCCGCGCCGTACCCGCCGTCCGCCCATGGCTCGGCACCGGGCGTCGCCACCACGAGCGCGGGCCGGGCCGGCACGTCGTCCAGCACCGCGTCCCCGCCCGAGGTGCGCACCGGCACCCCGGGGAACGCCCGGCCGAGCTCCTCCGCGGTCCGCCGCGCGCCGACCACCACCGCACGCAACCGGCCGCCGCCGCACTCCGGGCAGCGGTACCCGGCCGCCTCGAGCCCGCACACCCCGCACACCGGCGCGGCGTCCGAGCCGGTACGACGAAGCCCGCCGCCGCACGTCGTACAGCGGGCGGGTGTCCGGCAGTCCTGGCACACCAGGCTCGGGTGGTAGCCGGCCCGCGGCACCTGCACGAGTACCGGTCCCTCCTTCAGACCGGCCCGGGCGGCCTCGAACGCGCGGTGCGGCAGCCGTGCGGCCCGGGCGGCCCCATCGCGGGCCAGGTCCGTGTCCGACTCGCCGGACACGTGCACCGCCGGAGCCGCCGCGCGCACCGCGGCCCGGTCCCCCGCCAGCTCGTGCGCCCAGCCGGACTCCAGCAGCGCCTGCGCCTCCGCCGATCGCGCGGTCGCGCCGACCAGCGCCGCGCACCCCTGCCGGTGCGCGCGCAGCAGCAACACCTCGCGCGCGTGCGGGTAGGGCGCGCGCGGTTCGGCGTACGAGTCGTCGGCGTCGTCCCAGATCGCCACCAGCCCGAGATCCGCGACCGGCGCGAACGCCGCCGCGCGGGTCCCGATCACCACCCGGGCCCGGCCCCGCAGCGCCGCGAGGAACGCCCGGTACCGCGCCGTCGGCCCCAGGTCCGCCGACAGCGACACGAAGCCCTCCGGCCCGAGCGCCACCTCGCAGGCGGCCGCCAGCCGCGCCAGGTCGCGCGCGTCCGGCGCCAGCAGCAGCGCCCCGCGGCCGGACTCCAGCGTCGCGCGCGCCGCCTGCGCGAACGCGGCCGGCCAATCCGCCCCCGGCAGCGCCGTCCACACCGCCCGCGGCGGCTCGGACCCGCCCAGCGCGTCGAGGAACGACCCCGCCAGCCGGTACGACGACCAGGCGTCGCGGGTCGCGGCGGGCAGGTCCGGCACAGGCTCGATGGAGCACGGCTCCTCCAGCACGAACCCGCCCACGTCCTTGCCGGCGAACCGCACCTTCACCCGGCAGCCCGGCCGCGCCAGGTCGTCCAGGTCCTCCGGCACCAGGTAGTCGAACGGCCGGTCCAGGTGCGCCAGCGACACGTCCACCGCCACCCGCGCCACCGGCCGCACCGCCGCCAGTCCCGGCGGCTGCTTCGTCGACGAGCGCCGGACGGTCTCGCGCAGCAACGTCAGCTGCTCGCCCCCGTCATCGCTCACCACGGCCCCGACTGTATCCGCCCCCGCCGACCCCACCGCACACCGCCGAAACGGTCCGCTGCGAGCTGCCCGAGATCTCGGGCAGCTCGTACGGCGCGGCGCGGGGTGCTGTCGAAGGCGGTGCTGATCTTGCGGTCCGCCACCCGAGTTGCGCTTCCCGTCCTGCCGGGCGAGTGGGGAAGCGCATCGGCGGTGGCGGAGCGCAACTGTGCGCACGGACCTTGCCGGCGATCGCGCGTGGGCGCGGACGGGAAGCAGTCGGGCCGGCTGTGGTTGTCCACAGCCGGCCCGAGATGCGACGAACGAAGGGGTCAGATGCCGGCGGCGGCCTTGAGGGCGTCGACGCGGTCGGTGCGCTCCCAGGTGAAACCCTCGCGGCCGAAGTGGCCGTAGCGGGCGGTCTCGGCGTAGATCGGGCGCAGCAGGTCCAGGTCGCGGATGATCGCGGCCGGGCGCAGGTCGAACACCTGCTTGACGGCCGCGGCGATCTTCTCGGCCGGCACTGTCTCGGTGCCGAAGGTGTCGACGTAGAAGCCGACCGGCGCGGCCTTGCCGATCGCGTACGCGACCTGGCACTCGCAGCGGGTCGCGAGGCCCGCGGCGACCACGTTCTTGGCGACCCAGCGCATCGCGTACGCGGCCGAGCGGTCGACCTTCGACGGGTCCTTGCCGGAGAACGCGCCGCCGCCGTGGCGGGCCATACCGCCGTAGGTGTCGACGATGATCTTGCGGCCGGTCAGGCCGGCGTCGCCCATCGGGCCGCCGATCTCGAACCGCCCGGTCGGGTTGACCAGCAGCCGGTAGTCGGTGGAGTCGACCTCGTAGTGCTCCAGCACCGGGTCGACGACGTGCTTCTTCACGTCCGGGGTGAGCATCGAGTCGAGGCTGATGTCCGCGGCGTGCTGGCTGGACACCACGACGGTGTCGATCCGGACCGCCCTGTCACCGTCGTACTCGACCGTGACCTGGGTCTTGCCGTCCGGGCGCAGGTAGGCCATCGTGCCGTCCTTGCGGACCGCGGACAGCCGCTCGGCGAGCCGGTGCGCGATCGTGATCGGCAGCGGCATCAGCTCCGGGGTCTCGTCGCAGGCGTAGCCGAACATCAGGCCCTGGTCGCCGGCGCCCTGCAGGTCGAGCGCGTCCGAGGACGCCTCGGCGCGGGTCTCGTGCGCGGTGTCGACGCCCTGGGCGATGTCCGGGGACTGGCTGCCGATCGAGATCTGCACGCCACAGGACGCGCCGTCGAAGCCCTTGAGCGAGGAGTCGTAGCCGATCTCCAGGACCCGGTTGCGGACGATGTTCGGGATGTCCGCATAGGCCTTGGTGGTCACCTCTCCGGCGACCACGACGAGCCCGGTGGTCACCAGGGTCTCGACCGCCACGCGGCTCTTCGGGTCCTCGGCCAGCAGCGCGTCGAGGACGGAGTCGCTGATCTGGTCAGCGATCTTGTCCGGGTGACCTTCCGTCACGGACTCTGACGTGAACAGGCGACGTGCCACAGTTCTCCCTCGGTTCTTCGCTCGAAAGTGCTCCGGGCAGTATGACAGGTCGAGGCCTGCACGAGCGGATTCACGCCACGCCGTGGACATCCGATGAACCCGCCGAGTCGTGGATCGCCGCACGCGGCAAGCGCTTTCCCGGCGCCGAAATCCACGACTCGGCGGAGTGATTTGTGGTGGTGGTGGGAGGGTGAGGAGACGTGGGGGTCAGGACCAGTGGGCGTGGACGAGGTTCCAGATGACGCCGGCGAGGGCGTCCTTGCTGCCGGCGGGGACGGGCATGGCGTCGCCGTCGCGGTCGAGGATGACGGCCTCGTTGCTGTCGCTGCCGAAGACCTTGCCTCCGGACACGTCGTTCACCACGAGCAGGTCGCAGCCCTTGCGCTCCAGCTTGGCGCGGGCCAGGTCGAGCACGCCGTGCTGGCTGTCACCGGTCTCGGCGGCGAAGCCGACCACGACCTGCCCGGGCCGGCCGCGGTCGTGCGCGACGGTGGCCAGGATGTCGGGGGTCTGCACCAGCTCGACGGCGGGTACGGCGCCGTCGGGGGTCTTCTTGATCTTGTGCTCGGCCGCCGACGCGGGGCGGAAGTCCGCCGGGGCGGCCGCCATCACGATCGCGTCCGCGTCGGGAGCGCGCGCGGTCACCTCGTCGTACATGTCCTGGGTGGAGACGACGGGGACGACCTGGACGCCGGCCGGGTCGGGCAGCTCGGAGTTGGCGGCGACGAGGGTGACCTTGGCGCCGCGGGCGGCGGCGACCCGGGCCAGTGCGTAGCCCTGCCGGCCGGACGAGGAGTTGCCGAGGTAGCGGACCGGGTCGAGGTGCTCGCGGGTGCCACCGGCGCTGACCAGCACGTGCCGGCCGGTCAGGTCGGCGACCCGTTGCCCGGCCGCCCGCGCGGCGCCGTCGGCGAGCATCAGCTGGGTGATCGCGAAGATCTCGTGCGGCTCGGGCAGCCGGCCGCGGCCGGTGTCCTTGCCGGTCAGCCGGCCGACCGCGGGCTCGAGCACCGTCACTCCGCGCGCGCGGAGGGTTTCGACGTTCGCCTGGGTGGCGGGGTGCTCCCACATCTCGGTGTGCATCGCGGCCGCGAACAGGATCGGGCAGCGCGCGGTGAGCAGGGTGTTGGTGAGCAGGTCGTCGGCCAGGCCGTGCGCGGCCTTGGCCAGCAGGTCGGCGGTGGCGGGCGCGACGACAACCAGGTCGGCGCTCTGGCCGATCCGGACGTGCGGAACCTCGTGCACGTCGTCGAACAGGTCGGCGCTCACAGGCCGCCCCGACAGCGCCGCCCAGGTGGCGACGCCGACGAACTCGAGCGCGGCGCGGGTGGGCACCACCCGCACCTGGTGACCGGACTCGGTCAGCCGCCGCAGCAGGTCACAGACCTTGTACGCCGCGATACCGCCGCCGACGCCGAGGACGACCTGCGGCGCCGGCCGGCTGTCCGGATCGGTCATCGAGCTACCGGGTCACTCGGAGTGGGACTGCTCCGCGGCGGCGGCCTGCGCGGCAGCGGCGGCCTCAGCCTCGGCCTCGGGGTCGATGTCCGTGCAGGTCAGCACGCCCTCGTTGATCTCGCGCATCGCGATCGACAGCGGCTTCTCCTGCACGTGGGTCTCGACCAGCGGGCCGACGTACTCGAGCAGGCCCTCGCCCAGCTGGGAGTAGTAGGCGTTGATCTGCCGGGCGCGCTTGGCGCTGTACAGCACCAGCTTGTACTTGGAGTCGGTGCGGGTGAGCAGGTCGTCGATCGGCGGGGAGGTGATGCCGATGGCGACGGGCTGGGTGCCGGACAACGTCAGGCCTTTCCGGTGGTGGAAGGTGATCGGACCAACTTTACCAATTCCTTGGCGGCTTCCCGAACCGAGGCGTTCACGATGGTCACGTCGAACTCCGGTTCGGCCGCCAGCTCCTCCTTCGCGGTCTCCAGCCGGCGCTGCTGCTCCTCGGCGGATTCGGTGCCGCGGCCGATCAGCCGGCTGACCAGCTCGTCCCAGCTCGGCGGCGCCAGGAAGACGAAGAACGCGTCCGGCATCGTCTGCCGGACCTGCCGGGCGCCCTGCAGGTCGATCTCCAGCAGCGCCGGGCGGCCCTCGGCGAGCTTGTCCAGCACCGGCTGGCGGGGCGTGCCGTAGCGCGCGGCCTTGTGCACGACGGCCCACTCGAGCAGCTCGCCGGCCTCGATCATCCGGTCGAACTCGGTGTCGTCGACGAACAGGTAGTGCACCCCGTGCACCTCACCCGGCCGTGGCTTGCGGGTGGTCGCGGACACCGAGATCCAGATCTCGGGGTGGTGCCTGCGGATGTACGCCGCGACCGTGCCCTTGCCGACCGCGGTCGGGCCGGCGAGCACGGTCAGGCGCGTGCCACCGCGAGCGCCGCCGTCGCTCGCCACCGGGCTCATCGCTGTGGAGGTCACTCGGCGAATTCACGCTCGAGGGCGGCGATCTGGTTCGTGCCCAGTCCGCGCACCCGGCGGGTCTCGGAGATGCCGGCGCGTTCCATGATCTGCTGCGCGCGGACCTTGCCGACGCCGGGGATGCACTGGAGCAGCGCGCTCACCTTCATCTTGCCGATCACGTCGTTGACCTGGCCCTCGCGCAGCACTTCGACCGGTGAGGCTCCGGAGTGCCGGATCCGGTTCTTGATCTCAGCCCGCTCGCGTCGCGCGGCGGCGGCCTTGTCGAGAGCGGCGGCCCGCTGCTCGGGCGTCAACGAAGGAAGTGGCACCGTGTCACCTTGTCCCGTGGTTTGCGGCTATCCAGGTGAACCTAACCAACACCTCCCGCCGCCAGCAAACACCGGCGCGGCCCGTCACACTGTGTCGCCGGATGCTGTGTCGCCGGATGCTGTGTCGCCGGATGCTGTGTCGCCAGAGGCTGCGTCAGGAGGGGAACTTGGGCAGGTCCACCTTGCAGGCGTCCTTGGCGTGTGTCGCGATGTGCTGTCCGGCCCTCGTGAGCGCCGGGGTCCGCTTGGACAGCGCGGCCAGCTTCAACTTGTCCTCGCCCGCCGCCTTCGCCTGCTCGGCGAACGAGACCACGACCTTCCAGTCGGCCTTGACCTGCTCGGGCGCCTTGCTCTCCATCTTCTTCGCCTCGTCGACCAGCTTGGCGTACTCGGCCGGCTTGCTCGGGTCGACCCGGCTCGCGGCCGCGACGTAGCCGGCCAGATCCGCGCAGTACTTCGCGTCGTCCGAGCACGCCGTCAGCGAAGCGGCGCCGGCCATCAGCAGCGCCACGGTCATGCTCGTCCTACGCATTCCACTACTCCTGTCAGCCGGGGACCCGGACACCCTACTGCCCTGAAGGACAGCGCCGGGCACGCCAATGGTTCGGCGTGCCCCGGCACACGTGCGCTCAGCTATCGGGTCAGGACTTGAGCTCGAGGTTGCACTTGTCCTTGGCGTGCTTGGTGATCGCGTCGGACGCGGTCTTGATCTTGCCCGCCTGGGCCGCGAGGTCCTTCGTCTTGGACGGGTCGCTCTTGGCCGCCTCGGCCTTCTCCACGTAGTCGATCAGCACCTGCCAGTCAGCCTTGACCTCGGACGGCGCCTTGTCCTTGACCTTCTTCATCTTGTCGATCGTCGACTCGTCCGCACCGGTGGACGCCGCGTCCTGGTTCTTCTTCAGCTCGTCGCAGTAGGCCTTGCTGCCGCCCGAGCATGCTGTCAGCCCGCCCAGGCTGATCGTCAGGACTGCCGTGATCGCCGCTACCTTGCGCATCAGTGGACCCCATCTGTGCTTGCTGGGGACCCTTCCGGTCCCCTGTTCGGTCGCTCAGCCTGCCGGACACAGAGGGTCAGTCCCCGCGTCGCCGGACGTGATCAAGAACCCAGAACGGAGCGGAACCCGTCGGCTGCGCGCTGCGTCGCGTCACGCAGCGCGGTCGCGTCCGGACCGGCGCCGAGGATCTCCCGTGACATCGCAGGTACGACGTTCCGCAGGGCGTCTCCGAACACGCCGCGCAGGCTCTCGGCGGTGGCTCCCTGGGCTCCCAGACCCGGGGCCAGCAGCGGGCCGTTGATCGCCAGGTCCTCGTCGGTGCTGCCGATGGTGGCGCCCACCACCGCGCCGAACGAGCCGAGCTCCTCCCCCGCGTTCAGCTTCGCCAGGGCGGCCAGCACCGCGCCGGCGACCGTGGTGCCGTCGGCGGTGCGGGCGGACTGGAACTGCGGCGCCTCCGGGTTGGAGGTCAGCGCGATCACGAACAGGCCGTTGCCCGCGGCAACCGCCTGGTCGATGGCCGGCCGCAGCGAGCCGAACCCGAGGTACGGGTTCACGGTCAGCGCGTCGCTGGCCAGCGGTGACGCCGGGTCCAGGTACGCCGAGGCGTAGCCGGCCATGGTCGAGCCGATGTCGCCGCGCTTGGCGTCCATCAGCACCAGCGCGCCGGCATCGCGCAGCCTGGCGACGGCACGCTCCAGTACGGCGATGCCGGCCGAGCCGAACCGCTCGAAGAACGCGGACTGCGGCTTGAAGATCGCCACCGAGTCGGCGAGCGCGTCGACGACGCCCATCGTGAACGACTCCAGCCCGGCCGGGTCGTCGGACAGACCCCAGGCGGACAGCAGGTGGGCGTGCGGGTCGATGCCGACGCACAGCGGGCCACGCTCGTCCATCGCGGCGCGCAGCCGGGCGCCGAAGGGTCTGTCGTGGGTCATGGGCGGTCTCACTCTCTGTCGATCTTCGCGGGCGCCACCGTCACCGTCGTGCGCCTCCCGCTGCGAGCCTGGCGTTGGTACGACGCACCAGTCCGGGGCCGCGGTAGACCAGCCCGGTGTAGAGCTGGACCAGACTCGCGCCGGCGTCGAACATCCGGCTCGCGTCGTCCGGATCGAGGATGCCGCCGACGCCGATCACCGGGAGCTGTCCGGCGGTCTGTTTGTGCACATACTCGACCATCCGCCGGGACCGTTCGGTCAGCGGCCGGCCGGACAGACCGCCCGCCTCCGCGGCGCGCGACTGGTCGGCGGCGGCGATGCCGTCGCGGGCGATCGTCGTGTTGGTCGCGATCAGCCCGGCGACCCGCTCGTCCGTGCAGACGGCCAGCAGCTCGTCGACGGCCGCGTCGGTGAGGTCGGGGGCGATCTTCACCAGCACAGGCTTGGGCGTTTCGTTGCCATTGGCAAGCACCTCGGCCTCGTGTCGCAGCGCGGCGAGCAGCTCGCGCAGCTGGCCGGCGTCCTGCAACGAGCGCAGTCCCGGCGTGTTCGGTGAGGAGACGTTGACGGCGAAGTAGTCGCCGTACTGGTACAGCCGTCTGAGCGAGGTCACGTAGTCATCGACGGCCTCGTCCAGCGGGGTGACCTTCGACTTGCCGATGCTGATCCCGAGCGGATAGCCGAGGTCGCCGTACCGCTCCAGCCGCGCGGCCAGCGCCGCCGACCCCTCGTTGTTGAACCCCATCCGGTTCACGATCGCCTGGCTCTCCACCAGCCGGAACAGCCGCGGCCGCTCGTTCCCCGGCTGCGCCTGCGCCGTCACGGTCCCCACCTCGACGAACCCGAACCCGAGCGCCCGCCAAGCCGGCAACGCCACCCCGTTCTTGTCCATCCCCGCCGCCAGCCCAACCGGCCCGGGAAACCGCACCCCGAACACAGTCCGCTCAAGCTCGGCGTCCAGCCGGCCATAGGTCTTCACGAGAGCCCGTACGACGGACCGCCGCGCACCAAGTCGTGTGAGCCACGCGAGTGTCCGCTCATGCGCGACTTCAGCGTCGCCCCCACCGATCCGGTACAGGACCGGGCGGACGACCCGCTCATAGGCCCGGCTCATCGCACCCCACCCCCAGCCGCGACGAGAACCTATCCCCGGCCGCGGCGAGAACCCCAGAGCGTTCATCGGTCGCTTTTTCCGTTTCTGTGGAAAACCGGAAAGGTGACCGCCGGCGTGCACGTGTCCGCGTTTTCCACAGAAACGGAAAAAGCGACCGATGAACGCCTGAGGTGGTCGGCCCGCCTGATGGAGTCGGCCCGCCCGAGGGAGGTGCCGGGGTCGTAGGTGCGGGGGTCACGGCTTGCCGACCTCCGGGCGGATCCGGGTGGCCCAGTCTTGGAGGGAGCGGACGCCGATCGTGCCGGAGCGTTGGGACTCGATGCCCTGGACTGCCGCGGCGAGGCCCTGGACGGTGGTGATGCAGGGGATGTTGCGGGCTACCGCGGC
>WNFV01005793.1_pt1 | contig 15333 bp, 18 predicted proteins | sample 5400101 | NCBI WGS metagenome assembly WNFV01 (sample SAMN13153361, study PRJNA577476) | soil metagenome | isolation source: 115 cm soil or saprolite under grassland replicate 1 | place: USA:California | collected 2016-06-15 | reverse complement strand
CAAGAGGCCGTGTCCAGGTGACAGTCACAGGGACAGTCACAGGGACTGTCCCTGTGACTGTCACTTCAGGCCCCCAAAATGGACAGGTGCCCGGCGCCTCCGGGCGCCGAGCTACTCCCACTCGATGGTGGAGGGCGGCTTGGAGGTGACGTCGAGGACGACGCGGTTGACGGCCGGGATCTCGTTGACGACGCGGCTCGAGACCGTCTCCAGCAGGTCGTAGGGCAGGCGCGCCCAGTCGGCGGTCATCGCGTCCTCGGACGTGACCGCACGCACGACGACCGGATAGCCGTACGTGCGCTCGTCACCCTGCACGCCCACGGAGCGAATCGCCGGCAGCACGCAGAAGCACTGCCAGAGCTCCCGGTAGAGGCCGGCGCGGCGCACCTCCTCGAGCAGGATCGCGTCCGCCTCGCGCAGGATCTCGAGCCGCTCGCGCGTTACGTCGCCGATGATCCGGATCGAAAGCCCAGGCCCCGGGAAGGGGTGACGCCAGACCATCGGCTCCGACAGGCCGAGCTCCTCCCCCACGCGGCGCACCTCGTCCTTGAACAGCGAGCGCAGCGGCTCGACCAGCTCCATGGTCATGTCGTCGGGAAGGCCGCCGACGTTGTGGTGCGACTTGATCTTGGCCGCGACCCCCTCGGTGCCACCGGACTCGATCACGTCCGAGTAAAGCGTGCCCTGGACGAGGAAGGTGGTCTGCCCCAGCCCCTCCGCCTCCTCTTCGAAGACGCGGATGAACTCCTCCCCCACCCGGCGTCGCTTCTCTTCCGGATCGGTGACGCCCTCGAGCCGCGCGAGGAAGCGCTCCTCAGCATCGACGTGTACGAGCGGAATGTGGAAGTGGCCCTCGAAGGTCTCGACCACCTGCGCCGCCTCGTTCTTGCGGAGGAGGCCGTGGTCGACGAAGACGCAGGTCAGCTGATCGCCGACCGCTTTGTGGACGAGCACCGCCGCGACTGCCGAGTCGACACCGCCCGACAGAGCGCACAACACGCGCTCGCGACCGACCTGCGCGCGGATCCGCTCGACCTGCTCCTCGATCACAGCCGCCGGCGTCCAGGCCGGCCGGGCTCTGGCGACGCCGTAGAGGAAGTTCTTCAGGACGTCCTGGCCGTGCGGCGTGTGGACGACCTCTGGGTGGAACTGGACTCCGTAGAGGCCGCGCTCGGGCGCCTCGAAACCGGCGATTGGCGTGGACGGCGAGTCGGCGGTGACGGTCGCGCCCTGAGGAGGCGCCGTCACGGAATCGCGATGACTCATCCACGCCGTTTGTTCTTCGGAAAGGCCCTGGCCTAGCGCTCCGCGTAAGCGGAGCGCTGCCTTGCCGAACTCCGAGGCGCCCGTGCGCTCGACGCGGCCGCCGAGCTCCTGCGCCATCAGCTGCATCCCGTAGCAGATGCCGAGCACGGGCACGCCGAGCTCGAAGATCCCGGGGTCGACCTTCGGCGCCCCCTCCGCGTAGACCGAGGCGGGGCCGCCGCTGAGAATCAATGCGGCCGGGTTCCGCGCGCGGAGCGTCGCCGCCGGCGCCTGGTGGCCGATGAGCTCCGAGTAGACACGGGCCTCTCGCACGCGACGCGCGATCAGCTGCGAGTACTGGCCGCCGAGATCGACGACGAGCACAGGGCGATCCTCCGGCGCAGGTTCGGGCACCGGGAAGGGCAGAACCTCGGCCTCAGCGCCGATAGTTCGGCGCCTCCTTCGTGATCGTCATGTCGTGCGGGTGGCTCTCGTGCAGGCCGGCGGCGGTGATGCGAACGAACTTCGTCTTCTCCTTCATCTCCTCCGTGGTCGCGGCGCCGCAGTAGCCCATCGACTGGCGCAGGCCGCCGACCAGCTGATGGAGCACCGTCTCGACCGGCCCCTTGTAGGGGACGCGCCCCTCGATCCCCTCGGGGACGAGCTTGTCCACGTCCTCGACGTCGCCCTGGAAGTAGCGGTCCTTGGAGAACGAGCGCGCCTTCATCGCGCCGAGCGAGCCCATGCCGCGGTACTCCTTGAAGCGCTCGCCCTGGACGAGGATCACCTCGCCCGGGGCCTCGTCGGTGCCGGCCAGCACGGAGCCCAGCATGACGCAGTCGGCGCCCGCGGCGAGCGCCTTCGCGATGTCGCCCGAGTTGCGGATGCCGCCGTCGGCGATCAGGGGCACGCCCTCGGTGGCGCAGACGCGGGCGCAGTCGTAGACCGCAGTCACCTGCGGGACGCCGACGCCGGCGACGACGCGGGTCGTGCACGCTGCACCCGGACCCTGGCCAACCTTCACGCCGTCCACCCCGGCGCGGATCAATGCCTCGGCCCCCTCGGCGGTCGAGATGTTGCCGGCGACGAGCTGGACGTCGAGCCGCGAGCGCAGCTCCCCCGCCATCTCGACGACCGCGCGCGAGTGGCCGTGCGCCGTGTCGAGCACGAGCACGTCGACGCCCTGTGCGACCAGCGCCTCCGCGCGCTCGACGGCATCGGTGCCGACCCCGACGGCGGCGCCGACGCGCAGACGGCCCTGGGCGTCCTTCGTCGCATCGGGGTACTCGAGCCGCTTCGAGATGTCCTTGACCGTGATCAGGCCCTTCAGCCGCCCGTCGGCGTCGACCACCGGCAGCTTCTCGACCTTGTTGCGATGGAGGATTCGTTCGGCCTCGGCGAGCGTCGTCCCGATCGGGGCGGTGACCAGGTCGCGGCTCGTCATCAGCGCGTCGACGGGCTGGGCGGTGTTGGTCTCGAAGCGCAGGTCGCGGTTGGTCAAGATCCCGACGAGGATTCCGTCGGCGTCCGTGATCGGGACGCCGGAGATCCGGTAGTGCGCCATCAGCGCCAGTGCCTCGAAGACGGGCGCGTCGGGCGGCAGCGTCACGGGCTCGACGATCATCCCCGACTCGGAGCGCTTGACCTTGTCGACCTCGGCGACCTGGGACTCGATCGAGAGGTTCCGGTGGATCACTCCCAGCCCGCCGGCCCGCGCGAGCGCGATCGCGAGCCGCGCCTCCGTGACCGTGTCCATCGCCGCGGACACCACCGGGATCGCCAACTCGATCTCACGCGTCAGTCGCGTGCGCGTCGAGACGTCGTTCGGCAGCACCTCGGACTCGGCCGGGACGAGCAGGACGTCGTCGAACGCCAGCCCCTCTTTCGCGAACTTCTCCTCGAGCGCGAGGAGCCGCTCGACCTCGATCCGACCTAGCTCCAGCCCTTCCAAGGAGAACAGTCTAGCGCTCGGATGTGACGGCCTCGAGGTCGGCCACGTCGACATCCGGGTGAAGGCGCGCGGCGTCGCGGGGCTCGAAGCGGCCCGCCCCGAGCTCGAGCGTGGAGGCCGTGCCGGCAGCGACGGCGTCGCGCAGCGCGTCCTCGGGAGACCTGCCCTCGACATGCCCCGCGATGAAGCCCGCGACGAGAACGTCACCCGAGCCGACGGACGATACGGGCTCGACCTGCGGGGCGAGGGCGCGGTAGCGGCGCGTCTTTCGCCCCTCGCGCAGCCGTGCGAAGCAGCCGCTCTCGTTCGTGATCAGGACGTTGCGCGCGCCGAGCTCGGAAATGTGCTCGAGCGCCAAGGCGAAGTCCTGCTGCTCGTAGAACTCCTGCCCGACCAGCGCCTCCGCTTCCCGCTGGTTCGGCGAGACCAGGAAGGGCTCCGCCTCGAGGCCGAGCCGGAGCGGCTCGCCCTCCGAGTCGAGGACGGTCAGCACCTGGCGGCGGTTGAGCTCACGGATCAGCTCGGCGTAGAAGCCGCGGTCGACCCCGCGCGGCAGCGAGCCGGACAGCACGACGAAGTCGGCGCCGCGAGAGAGGTAGCGCAGCTTCTCGAGGAGCATCTCCAGCTCGTCGGCTTCCACGTCGGGGCCCCACTCGTTGATCTCGGTGTACGTCTCCCCGGTCGGGTCGACGACCGCGGTCGAGGTTCGCGACTCGTCGCCGATCCGGACGAAGTCGTTGAGGATCGCCTCGCCCGTCAGCTCCTCGACGATCCGTGTGCCGGTCCCGCCGCCGGCGAGGCCGGTTGCGACCACGGGCACGCCCAGGTGCTTCAGCGCGCGGGCGACGTTGATCCCCTTGCCGCCGGCGAGCGTCAGGCCGGCGCTCGCGCGATGCCGCTGGCCGAGCTGGAAGTTCGGCACGGTGAGCGTGCGGTCGATGGCGGCGTTGAGCGTAACGGTGACGATCATGAGAACCAGCTGCCGACTTGGTGGAGCGCACGGCCTGCGTACCACTCGGAGCGGCCGAGGAGACCGGGCTTGGCGATCGACCGTGAGGCTACCAGCGGGCGGGTGGCGATCAGCCGGGCGCCGGCGTAGACCCGCACGTCGCCGAGCCGCTGGCCCTTGTTCACCGGCAGCGACACAACTGAGGGCGCGACCACCCGCTGGACGAGCGGGCGGTCGACGCGCACGATCCGCGTCTCCAGGCCGCCTGCGACGAGCAGCAGCGCGCGCCGCCCGTACGGCGCCGTCGCGGTGGCGTAGACCCGCTCTGGCGTGATCACGTGCACGGTGCGGTAGCGCGTGATTCCCCAGGTGAGGAGGGCCGCGAGGTCGGCGTTCCGTCCGTCCCGGGTCTGCCCGCCGAGCAGCGTCGCGTAGATGGTCACGCCGTTCGACCGCGCGGCGGCGACTTCGGACCAGCCGGCCCCCGCAGTGTGCCCGGTCTTCACTCCGAACAGGCCCGGGTAGGTGTCGAGCAGGTCGTTCCACGTCGTGAGCGTTCGGCCCCCGGAGATGGTTGCCGTGTCGTGGCGGACGACGTCGCGAATCACCGGATTCTTCATCGCGATCCGGGCGAGGCGGGTCACGTCCCGCGCGCTCGAGTAGTGGCCGGGAGCGTCGAGCCCGTCCGGGTTCGCGAAGTGCGTGTCCTTCAGCCCCAGTTTCTGCGCCTCCGCGTTCATCATTGCCACAAACGCGGACTGGCTGCCGCCGACATGCTCGGCGAGCGCGACCGCGGCGTCGTTCGCGCTCTGGATCAGGGCCGCCTCGACGAGGTCACGGACGGTGAGCTGCTCGCCCTGACGGAGGTAGATCGACGACTCGCCGACCTTGGCTGCGCGCCCGCTGACCGTGACCACATCGTCGAGCCTTGCGTGCTCGAGCGCAACGAGCACGGTCATCAGCTTCGTGATGCTCGCGATCGGCAGGCGCTCCCGGTCATGGCTGCGTGCCAGCACTTCGCCGCTGACGCCGTTCTGGACGAGATAGGCCCGGCCGGTGACCTGCGGTGCGCCCGCGGTCGCTGCCTGGGCGGAGAGGAGGAGGGCCGTCGTGAGGAGGGCCGACCAAAGCTTCACGGCCGGGAAGCCTATCCGTGCTACTTGATGCGGACCTGATCGCCCGGCGTAAGCGCTGTCGGCTCGATCCCCGGGTTCAGCCGCAGCAGCTCGTCGACCGTCGTCGCGAACCGGGACGCAATCGCGTCGAGCGTGTCGCCGGTCGCGATCACGTGGTACTGCGTCGGCGGCAACGGCCGCGGCGCGGCGGGGGCCGGGGTCGACGGGGCGTTCGTCGTGACCAGCGTCGAGGTGGTCGTGGCAGCCGGCTTGTCCGAGCGAAGCGTCGAGCGCACGAGCAGCACGACCCCCGTCACCGCAAGCAGGAACACCGCCGGGGCCACATACCGCGCTGCTTTCCCGCCAGCGCCGACGGGCGAAGCCCGCCGGCCCGGCCCAGACTTTGGTTTCCCGCCAGCGCCGACGGGCGAAGCCCGCCGGCCCGGCCCAGACTTTGGTTTCCCGCCAGCGCCGCCGGGCAAAGCCCGCCGGCCCGGCCCAGACTTTGGTTTCCCGCCAGCGCCGCCGGGCAAAGCCCGCCGGCCCGGCCCGAACTTTGGCAGCTGCCGGATTCTCACCACCCGGAGACGGTCCATACCTCGTGACTCAGCCGGGCAGCCTCGGCCGCTGCCGCCGATCGCCAGTCCTCCTCGCCCTCCCGCCAGGCGTACATGACGGAGCGCGAGGAGTTGACGAGCGCGCTCGCGGGCCCACTCGTGAACGCACGCGCGATGTCGGCAGGCGTGGCCCCCTGCGCGCCCACTCCCGGCAGGAGCAGGATCGCCTGCGGCAGCAGCTTCCGCGCCTCGCCGATCGCACGTGGGTGGGTCGCGCCGACGACCGCACCGACGCTGGAGAGCCCGCACTCGCCGACGAGCTCCTCGCCGAGCTCCTGCACGAGCAGCGCGACCTGCTGCCAGAGCGGCCGACCGTCGGAGAGGACGAGGTCCTGCACGTCCACGCTGCCCGCGTTCGACGTCTTGACGAGACAGAACAGCCCGCCGCCCCCACGCCGGCAGGCGGCGACGAAGGGCTCGAGCGAGTCTCGCCCGAGGTACGTATTCACCGTGAGGGCGTCCGCGACCGGCTCGCGCCCAGGGCCGGGCTCGAGGTACGCGTCCGCGTACGCACGGGCCGTCGAGCCGATGTCTCCGCGCTTCCCGTCGACGATCACGAGCAGGCCGGCGGCGCGCGCATAGGCGGCGACCCGCTCGAATGCCGCGATTCCGTCGCTGCCGAGCACCTCGAAGAAGGCGAGCTGCGGCTTGACGGCGACGACGCACGGCGCGACCGCATCGACGATGCCGCAGCAGAAGCGCGCGGTTGCCTCGGCCGCGGCGGGCCTCCCGATGTGGGCGTCCCCGCGCAGCTCCAGCGGCAAGAGATCGAGCCGCGGATCGAGGCCGACGACGAGCTGGCTGTGCTTCTGCTCGACGGCCTCGGCGACCCGGTCGGCGAAGACGGTGGTCGCGACCGCGGCTCCGGCTTCCATCGCCTACAGAGTACGCCGAGGGCCGCCCAATACCTGTCTTCGGGCGGCCCTCGGCTTCAGACTCGGAGGGGAACCTCGCGAGCTAGCCGCCGCGGACGGTTTGCTTGAGCGAACTCCCCGCGGTGAACTTCGGCACCGTTGCGGCCGGGATGTGCACCTTCTGGCTCGGGTTGCGCGGGTTCACGCCCATGCGCGCCTTGCGCTCGGACGTCATGAACTTCCCGAATCCGGTGAAAGCAACGGAATCGCGCTGTCTGAGCGCTTCCGTGATCGTCTCGAGAACGGCGTCGACCGCCTGTCCTGCCTCGCGACGGTTTAGCCCGCTCCTCTGGGCGACTGCATCGACGAACTCCTGCTTAGTCACTGATGTTCCTCCTCCTGTGGACTGGACGAATGACGGGGCGGAAGCTACCACTCGCACGGTTTCCGCTCAACCATGCGGCTTTGCGAAACTCTAGCGCCCCTCGACAACCTGTGCCGCACAAAACAGGGGATGCAGGCGCACGCCGAGGCGCGCGAGGGTGTCGACACCGCCCTCCTCCCGGTCGATGACACAGATGGCCGTGCGGCATTGCAGGCCAGCTTGGCGCACGGCTCGGACGGCATCGGCAGCCGCGCCGCCCGACGTGACGACGTCCTCGATCAGGACGACGAGCTCCCCCGCGGTGTACGCGCCCTCGACCCTGTTGGCCGTACCGTAGGTCTTCGCCTCGCCCCGCACGATCAGGAACGGCAGCCTGGACGCGAGCGAGGCGGCCGCGGCCAGCGCCACGGCGCCGAGCTCGGGCCCCGCGAGCCGCGCCGCGTCCGGCTCGATCTCGGCGGCCTTGGCCGCCAGGCGGGCACCGAGGGCCTCTAGGAGGTCGGGGACGGTCTCGAACCGGTACTTGTCGAGGTAGTAGCGCGAGCGCTTCCCGGAGCGAAGGACGAAGTCGCCCTCCAGGTACGCATGCTCGCGCAGCGCCTGGATCAGCGCCGCGTCGTTCACGGCACTTACGAGCGGGCGGTGTCGAGGATCCGCCGCGCGAGCGGGAGCACCGTTGCGGCCTCGGGCGAGCCTTCCGCAAGCGAGACCATCGAGCCGTCCTCGTAGTAGACGTCGATGCGCTCGCGGTTGCGAGCGGACCGGCGGCGGTAGAAGATCGTGCCCGCGAGCGAGCCGACGGTGAGCAGGAAGCCGGTCAGCACCCTACGCCGCGGCATCGCCGGCACCCTTCCTCGGCGCGCGCTTCGGCTTGGGCTTCTTCTCAGCCGCGACGCTGCGCAGGCAGCTCTTCAGGTCGTAGAAGACGAGCCCGACGGTCGGCTGGGGGCCGGTCGTGGCGGCGATCGTCCGCTCCCCGTCCCGGACGACGAACACGCTGCCGTCGGTGGTCGCGACCTCGAGCTGCGCCAGCTCCCTGGCTCCGTCTCCGGCGGCGCGACCCACGGCCGCGAGCAGCTCCTGGGCCGCCCGCGCAAGCTCCTGCGAGCGAGTTCCGTCCAGTGTCGATGCCATCGTCGAGCCGTCGGCGTCGAGAACGAGCGCGGCCTCGATCTGGGACGAGATCTCGGTCAGATCCGATAGCGCTTGCGCTGCGTCCATCGGCGGCACACGCTAACACAGTGAATATTCGCGAGACCTTCACGAAGTTCTTCGCCGACCGCGGCACGCACCTCGCCGCGATGATCGCCTACTTCGCCCTGCTTTCCTTCGTCCCGCTGCTCTTCCTGGCGCTCGCGCTGCTCGGCCTGTCGGGTCGCGCGAACGAGTCGAGCTACTTCGTCACGGAACTCCAGAAGATCTTTCCCGGGGCGTCGATCTCGAGCATCGTGTCCGTGATCCGGACGATCCAGCAGAACGCGACCTCGCTGGGCATCATCGGCGGAGGCTTCCTGCTCTGGTCCTCGTTGTCGCTCTTCAGCGTGCTCGAGTCGGCCTTCAACATCGTCTACGACCGGCCAAACCGGCCCTTTCTGCAGGGCAAGGCCCGCGCCGTGATCTTCATGCTCGCCTCGCTCGTCACCCTCTTTGCGGGGCTGCTGATCGGCAGCCTCGGCGCCCAAGCGCTCAACCGGTTCGCTCCCGGGCTCCTCGGCAACACCATCGTCGCCTACGGCATCTCGGTGCTCGTCTCGACGGTCGCGGTCTTCCTCTTCCTCGTCTCGGCCTACCGCTACCTGACGAACGCCGACCTGACCTTCCGCGACGTGCTGCCCGGCGCGATCGTCGCGACCGTCGCGCTCGAGGCGACCTTCCAGGTGCTGCCCCTGTACATCGGGCTCTCCAAGCACGTCCCGGCGGCGCAGGCCTTCGGCGGCCCGGCACTGCTCCTGATCTGGCTCTACGTGATGTCGAACGTGATCGTGTTCGGAGCCGAGGTCAACTGGCGGCGAGCGCAGCCGTGAGCGCTGCCGCCGCGCGAGCGCGGTGGGAGTTCGCCTGCTTCCAGGCGTTCCCAAGCTCGGCCACCGTCAGCTCTTCGCCGTCCGGGACGAAGACCGGGTCGTAGCCGAAGCCTTCCGAGCCCCGCGGCTCGGCGGCGATCCGCCCCTCGAGCGTCCCCGTGCCGCTCAGCTTCTCGCCGCCGGGACCGATCGCGACCAGCTCGCAGACATAGCGGGCCCGGCGGTCGGTCACGCCCTCCAGCTCCACGAGGAGGCGCGCGGTCGGATCCTCGGCCCAGCGCGCCGAGTGGACGCCCGGCGCCCCTCCGAGCGCCTCGACCTCGATCCCGGAGTCCTCGCCGAGCATCCAGTCGCCCGCAGGCCCGACTTCACGGCCGAAGGCCGCCTTGGCCCGCGCGTTCTCTTGGTAGCTCTCCCCCGTCTCGGGCAGGAAGTCGTGGGCGTCGAGCAGGCGGACCGTCCAGCCGGGCAGCGCCGCCTCGAGCTCCCGTCGCTTGTGGTCGTTGCGGGAGCAGAGAGTGGCGGTCAGTTCTGCCAGCGGGCTTCCTCGACCTGCGGCAGCGCGGACACGGCGTCAAGCGCGTGCGTCCTGCGCTCACGGTCGAGTCGCAGCTCGACCTCCATGCGTTTCCCGTCCCGGCGCAGGGCGAGTAGGTCCCCGGCCTGCTCGAGCGCGTCGAGCACGTCTCCGCTCGTTCCCCCGTCGGCCAGCTCGATGACCATCCTGTTGGACGCTCGATACGGGATCGCCCGCTCCTTCAGCCATTCGACCGGCCGCAGGCCGATCAGCCCGGCCCCCGCCGCGATCACAGCGCCTTGCCAGTAGCCGGCGCCGGCGGCCATCCCGACCGCGGCCACCAGCCAGAGGCTCGCCGCCGTGGTCAGCCCGCGGATCGTAAATCCCTGGCGGAAGATCACGCCGGCGCCGAGAAAGCCGATCCCGGTGACGATCTGTGCGGCGATCCGCGTCGGGTCGACGCTGCCGCTCGGAAACCCCGAGAATCCGTACGCGCCGACGAGTGTGAACAAGGCCGAGCCGACCGAGACGAGCATGTGCGTGCGGAGGCCCGCGGCCTTCTCGTCGAGCTCGCGCTCGAGCCCGATCGCCCCACCGAGCGCGGCGGCGACGGCGACGCGGAGGAGCGTGTCGTCCCAGCCCAGCGAACGGAGCTCAGCTACGAGGCGCATCGACTGCCTGCTGCTGGGCCGCCCCGATCCGCTCGATGCCCTTCGTCGCCAGCTCGAGCAGCTCGTCCAGCTGGTCGCGGTCGAACGGAACCTGTTCGGCAGTCGCCTGCACCTCGACGAGGCGGCCGTCACCGGTCATGACCACGTTCACGTCGACGTCGGCGGTCGAGTCCTCGGAGTAGTCGAGATCGAGGAGCAGCTCGCCGCCGACGATCCCGAGCGAGACGGCCGCCACCGAGCCCGGCATCGCCTTCGAGAGCCCGAAGCCGTCGAGCGCCCGCCCGGCCGCCACCCACGCGCCCGAGATCGCCGCGCAGCGCGTGCCGCCGTCCGCCTGGAGGACGTCGCAGTCGAGCCACAGCGTTCGCTCGCCCAGCGCCTTGAAGTCGGTGACCGCGCGCACGGCGCGGCCGATCAGGCGCTGGATCTCGACCGTGCGGCCCTTCTGCCGCCCGCTCGAGGCCTCGCGCTGCGTGCGCTGCCCCGTCGAAGCGGGGAGCAGCGAGTACTCGGCCGTGATCCAGCCGTTGCCCTTGCCCGACATCCAGCGTGGAACGCTCTCCTCGATCGACGCAGTGCAGAGGACGCGGGTCTTGCCCTGGGAGAAAAGCACCGAGCCGTGCGGCTGCTCGAGGTAGTCGGGGACGATCTCGAGCGGGCGGAGCTGGTCCGGCCGGCGCCCATCCGCGCGGGTCATGCTGCCGCCCGCTCGAGCTCGGCGAGCTCGACCCGCTCGACCTCGTCGATCGGCAGCTGCAGGAAGCGCGCCCCGGTGACCCGGAAGACCTCGGCGTCGCCGGTGGTCAGGAAGCGGTAGGCGCCCTCGCGGCCCTGCTCGTTCTCGATCCCCTTCCGCGCGAGCGTCTCGACCACCTCGCGGGCGGTCTCTTCTGCGGAGAAGACGAGCGTGACTCCGCGGCCGAAGACACGCTGGAAGATCGGCCGGATCAGCGGGTAGTGCGTGCAGCCAAGGATCACAGTGTCCACATCGGCGTCCTTCAGCGGCTCGGCGTAGCCGCGCACGGCCTCGGAGGTCTCGGGCCCGAACGGATCGTCGCTCTCGATCAGCGGCACGAGGCGCGGGCAGGCGAGCGAGGTCATCCGCACCCCCGCGTCGAGCGTGCGCACGAGCTGCTCGTAGCGGCCGGAGGCGACCGTCGCCTTCGTCGCGAGCAGCCCGATCCGGCGGTTGCGCGTCGCCTGGACGGCGGCGTGCGCCTCCGGCGTGATCACGCCGACCACCGGGACCGACAGCGACTCCTGGAGCTCGGGCAGGGCGGCCGAGGTCGCCGTGTTGCACGCGACGAGGATCAGCTTCACGCCCTGCGCCTCGAGATACGCGCCGATCTCGCGCGCGAACCGCGCAACCTCTTTCAGCGGCCTCGGCCCGTACGGCAGGCGCGCGCCGTCGCCGAGGTAGAGGAAGTCCTCGTGCGGCATCGTCACGAGGCACTCGTGCAGGACGGTCAGGCCGCCCATGCCCGAGTCGAAGACGCCGACCGGACGCGAGTCCATCGCGCGGGATTGTAAGTTGCCTATCCTCGCGTCATGGCGCCGATCCGCCTCGGCACGTGCAGCTGGGCCGACGAAGGGCTGGTCAAGCGCTGGTATCCGCGCGGCGTTTCCTCGCCGGCCGCGCGCCTCGCCTACTACACGGAGCGCTTCGACGTGGTCGAGGTCGACTCGCCCTTCTACCACCTCCCCTCGCCCGAGACCGCTGCGAAGTGGGCGGAGCGGACGCCCGACGACTTCGTCTTCCACGTCAAGGCGAGCGGCGAGATGACCGGTCATCGGGAGGCCGACCGCGACGAAGCGTTCGCCGCCTTCCGCGAGGCGCTCGCGCCGCTCGAGGGGGCTGGAAAGCTCCGCGGTGTCCTGCTCCAGTACCCGCCGCGGTTCGTGAAGTCGCGCGAGGCCGTCGACGAGCTCGCCGCCGCCGCCCCGCTGCTCGACCCGCTCGTACCGCTGGTCGAGTTCCGGCACCGCTCCTGGCTCGACGAGGACGAGCGGGCCGACACGTTCTCGTTCCTGGAGCGCCACGGGCTTGCCTACGTCTCCGTCGACTCGCCGCGGACGCGCGCGAGCAACGTGCTGCCGCGCATTGCGGCCGCGACGCACCCCGTCGCCTACGTCCGCTTCCACGGTCGCAACTGGCGGACGTGGAACCTGAAGGGGAAGACGTCGGCGGAGCGGTTCGACTGGATGTACGACCGGGAGGAGCTCGAGGAGTGGGTCGAGCCGCTGGCCGAGCTGGCCGGACAGGCCGAGGAGGTTTACGCGCTTTTCAACAACAACCGCTACGACTACGCGCCCCGCAGTGCGCAGCTCCTGCGTGGGCTGCTCGACGAGCGCGGGCTGACGGCCACGGGCGGAGTAGAGCCGCCGGCCGCCGGCCAGTTAGAGTTGGGGATGTGAACGTCCTTGGCGTGATCCACGGTGCGAACGCGAGGGCAGGGACGTTCGGCGAGGTGGTCGAGGAAGCCGGTCACCAGATCGAGGAGTGGAGCCTTGCCTGGGGCTCGCCGCCCCCACGGCCCATCGACGACTACGGGGCCGTCTTCATCTTCGGCGGCTCGATGCACGCCGACCAGGACGATCACCACCCCTGGCTGCGCGAGGAGAACCTCTTCATCCAGCGCCTGCTCGACCGGCATGTGCCGCTGTTCGGCGTCTGTCTCGGCGCGCAGCTGATCGCGAAGGCCGAAGGCGCTGCCGTCTATCCGGTCGCGGACCTGCCCGAGATCGGCTGGGTGCCGGTCGAGCTGACCGAGGCGGCGGCGTCCGACCCTGTCTTCGGCCGCCTGCCCGAGCGCTTCGACTCCTTCAACTGGCACTACTACACGTACGACGTTCCGGCCGGAGCCGTCGAGCTCGCGCGCAGCCCGCGCTGCAACCAGGCGTTCCGGCTCGGCGAGGCGGCCTGGGGCATCCAGTGCCATGCCGAGGTGACCCTGGAGACGGTCCGCCTCTGGCTCAAGGACAAGGACGAGCTGCCGGGCGACATTGATCGCGCCGAGCTGGCCGCCGAGACCGAGGCGCGGATCGGCGAGTGGAACGAGCTCGGGCGCAGCCTGTGCAGCGCCTTCGTCGAAGTGGCCGAGCGTACGGCTGTTCCCGCTTAGAGCGTCGGGCGGCCTAGACTCGATCCGTGGCGACATGTGCTAGCTGCGGGAAGGAGAATCCGGAGGGGTTCGCCTTCTGCGGCTACTGCACAGCGCCGCTGGTCGAGCCGCCGCCGCCGCCCGTACTGGAGGAGCGGAAGGTGGTCTCCGTCCTCTTCTGCGACCTGGTCGGGTTCACCGCTACTTCGGAAGAGCAGGACCCGGAGGACGTGCGCGCGCGCATCAGGCCCTACCATGCCCGGCTGCGGGAGGAGATCGAGCGCTACGGCGGCACGGTGGAAAAGTTCGTCGGTGATGCGGTGATGGCCGTGTGCGGGGCTCCGGTGGCGCATGAGGACGACGCCGAGCGGGCGGTGCGGGCTGGGCTGAGGATTCTGGAGGCGATCGAGGAGCTGAACGAGGCCAATCCCGATCTCGACTTGCAAGTGCGGGTGGGGATCAACACGGGCGAGGCGGTGGTGGCGCTGGCCGCCCGCCCGGAGCAGGGCGAAGGGATGGTCACCGGTGACGTCGTCAATACGGCCGCTCGAATCCAGAGTGCGGCGCCGGTGAACGGGGTGGCGGTCGGGGAGCAGACCTACCGGGCGACGAGCCGCGTGTTCGAGTACGAGCCGCTTCAGCCGGTGTCGGTGAAGGGGAAGGCGGAGCCGTTGGCGCTTTGGCGGGCGGGGGCGGCTCGCGCCCGCTTCGGTAGCGACATCAGCGGCCAATTCAAAACGCCGTTCGTCGGTCGCGAGCTGGAGAAGCCGCTTTTGATCGGGACGTTTGAGCGGGCGGCGCAGCAGCGCTCGGTGCAGCTGATCACGGTCGTCGGCGAGCCGGGGGTGGGCAAGAGCAGGCTGGTCGCCGAGCTCGCTGCCTACCTCGACGCGAAGCCCGGCATCGTCCGCTGGCGGCAGGGGCGCTGCCTGCCCTACGGGGAGGGGATCACCTTCTGGGCGCTGGGCGAGATCGTCAAGGCGGAGGCGGGCATCCTCGAGTCGGACTCGGCAGAGGTCGCGACGAGGAAGCTGGAGACCGCTGTCTCTCCCGAGGAGCCCGAGCGGCAGTGGCTGCTGCAGCGGCTGGCGCCGCTGGTCGGGGTCGAGACGGCTTCGCCGGCGGAGCGGCAGGAGCTGTTCACGGCCTGGCGGCGCTTCCTGGAAGGATTGGCCGCCGCCCGTCCGAGCGTGCTCGTGTTCGACGATCTGCACTGGGCGGACGAGGCGCTGCTCGCGTTCCTGGAGCACCTGGCCGAGTGGTCTCAACGCCCACACGATCAACCTCTCGCCGCTCTCGGATCAGGAGACGGCCGAGCTCGTCTCCCACCTGATCACCACGACCGTCCTCAGCGAGGAGCTCGAGCGGGCGATCCTCGAGCAAGCGGGCGGGAACCCGCTCTATGCAGAGGAGTTCGTGCGCCTGCTCGCAGACCGCGGCCTCGAGCAGGGCGGAGAGGCGGCCCTGGCCGAGGCGGCGTTGCCCGAGAGTTTGCAGGCGTTGATCGCCGCCCGCCTGGACACGCTCTCGCCGGAGCGCAAGAGCCTGCTCCAGGACGCGGCCGTGCTCGGCAAGGTGTTCTGGGTGGGCGCGCTGGCCGAGATCGGCGACCGCGACCGGGGCGAGGTCGAGCTCGCCCTGCACGAGCTCGCCCGCAAAGAGCTCGTCCGCCCGGCTCGAACGAGCTCGATGGAGGGGGAGAGCGAGTACTCGTTCTGGCATTTGCTCGTGCGCGACGTTGCCTACGGCCAGATCCCGCGGGCGGAGCGTGCACGCCGTCACCGCGCAGCGGCAGCCTGGATCGAGCGCAAAGGGGGCGCACGGGTCGAGGACCTGGCCGAGGTACTCGCTCACCACTACCTGCAGGCGCTGGAGCTGGCCGAGGCCGCCGGCGACACGAAGCA
>WNFV01005493.1_pt1 | contig 15336 bp, 16 predicted proteins | sample 5400101 | NCBI WGS metagenome assembly WNFV01 (sample SAMN13153361, study PRJNA577476) | soil metagenome | isolation source: 115 cm soil or saprolite under grassland replicate 1 | place: USA:California | collected 2016-06-15 | reverse complement strand
CGACAGATCCGCGGCCACACCCCGGGAAATCTCTTCACGCTCGTCTATACACAATGGCCTACCCCGCACCCGCAACCCCCAGTCAGCACAAACACATGATCATCTCATGTGATGCACTGACCGCTGGAGACCGCCGAGCCCATCGATTCCTCGGCGAACATGGCTGCGATTGTGGCAAGCGGCGCCGTGCCGGCCGACGCCGACCCGGCCGCTATCCGTACGATCGTCGCCAGCGCCGCGACGGGCGCGCAGCCGGTCGCGGCATCCCGCTGAACCCACTGACCTCTTCACCGGACCTTGAGGAGCAACGCTGTCTTGCATGGCCACGAGCTGACCACCGGTCGAACCTTCGGAGTCGCCTTCGAGCACGGCAAGGATTTCTTTACCACCCTCGCCGAGTTCTGCCGAACCAACGGCATCCGGCACGGATACATCCCGATGTTCCTGGCCGGGTTCAGCGAAGCCTTCATCGTCGGCGCCTGTGACAAGCTCGATGATCCGGGCGCCCCGGTGTGGAGCCGCGTCCATCTGACCAACGTCGAGGCACTCGGCTGCGGCACCCTCGCCTACGACCCGGACAACGACGAGGTGCTACCCCATATCCACACCAGCCTCGGCGAGAAGCGCCGCTCCGCCGTGGCGCACACCAGCCATCTGCTGGACGCGACCGTCCAGTTCCTCGTCGAGATGCTCGTCGTCGAAGTGCTTTCCCCGACCATGACCCGGCCGGGCAACCCGGACCTCTACGACGTGCCTCTGCTCACTTTCCGGCGCCAGTCGTGAGCTGCCGCATGAGCCCGCTCGTTGTGGGCGTTGCGGAGCTCGGTTCGGGTTGATCAGGGTCCTGTCCCTCTGCCGGGAGTAGGCCAGTGGGTTGGTCTGCGGCCGACTCCGGCAAGGACGTTTCCCCTGCTGAGTTCGACGACGTCGTCTGAGTCGGGTCGCCAGCGCGGGGCGTACATCACGCCGGGCCGGGTGAGGGTGAGCCCGGTGAATAGGTCCTTGACCTTGGTACGGCTGCGCGGGACCCAGCAGTGCCCGGTCGCCGGAGCAAGATCGACCAGCGCGGCGATGTCGTCCGGGCAGCTGTCCGCGGTCAGGTGACTTGCCACCAGGACGCTGCCCGCTGGCAGGCGCTCCAGCAGTCGACCAATGATCGGCTGCGGCTGGTCGAGCAGGTGCAGCACGCTGATCGCAAGGACCGCCACCGGCTGGTCAAGGTTGAGCAGCGCCTGGGTGGTGTCGTGGTCGAGGACGTCGTCGGGCCGGCTGATGTCGGCTTGGACGACGGCGGCCCGGGCGTCGTGGTGCAGGACGGTGGCGCACACGTCAACGACGAGCGGATCGAGGTCGACGCAGAGTACCCGCGCGTCGGGGGCGGCCTGGCGAACGACGGCTCGGGCATTGCCGACGGTCGGCATACCGCAGCCGAGATCGATGAACTGGGTGACTCCTTGCTGGGCGCACAAGCGGACGGCGCGAAGCAGGAAGTGTCGCTCGGCGTAGAGGTCTTGGGTGAGGTCGGGCACCGCGGCGGTGAGGTGGGCGGCGATGGCCCGGTCGGCGCCGAAGTTGTACGCCCCGCCGAAGAGGGCGTCATGGACTCGGGCACAGTTGGGCAGCTCGGTTTCCCCGGCGTCGTCCGGCCAAGCTCGGCCATGACGACGCGGAAGCGTCGCGGCGCGGGCTCCTGCCGATCCCTCGCCAGACGGCGGGAGCCGTGCGGCGCCTGCGGTGTCCCAGTACCGCGTGGTCATGCCCGGTCGCCGCCTTGTCGGGCGAGGTGGTCGAGGACGACGTCGAGATGGTGACACACCGTCTCGGTCGGCAGCGGCGTGGATTGTGCTCGCAGCCACCCGGCCAGTGACGGGGGAAGGCCGGCCGGGACGAGCCTGGTACGGGTCGCCGTGCGCAGCGCGAGCAGGCGGGCGACGTGCGCTTCGACGTGCCGCAACGCTGGCGCGGGTACGCCGAGCCAGCGCTGGGCCACCTCGGCTGCGAGGAGTTCCCACATCACCGCCTCCGTCGCGACGCCGGTGTCGGCGCGTAGCGTGACGAGGTGCGGAACCCGCACTAGTCCGTCAGCGGTGTCGGGCGTGTCGGTGCTGACGATGCGGACCTGGACTGGACCGTCGTGGCCGGTCACCTCGCTGGTCAGGCGATGCGCGAGGCGCAGCGCGGCCTGGATGTGGGGTGGGTGGCCGCCGGCGGGTGCCAGGGCGACACCGCGCACGCCGGGCCGGTGCGTGACGTCTGGCAGCGCTGAGTGGGGCCGGTGGCCGCAGGCTGTCCACAGCACGAATCCGTCGTGGTGTTGGGCGAGGACGCAGTCGGCCCATGCGGTGGAGGCGCTGCGGTCGGGGACGCACGTAACCAGGCCGTCGGCTGCGGGCAGCGGCCGCCAGCCGGGCCAGCTAAGGTCGAACAGACGCGGGTCAGGGCGCGGTGGCGCGGCCATAGGCGCTCCGGTCGGCGAGCGATGCGGGTGGTGGGCAGGGCGGGTATGCCCCCGGGTGCGGCCGAGGTGTCAGACGGCGACCATGCTGGGGTCGGGCCAGCGTTCGAAGCGGATGCTGTGGCGGCGGAGATGGCAGCCGATGCCGATGTCCGCGTAGCGTCGGGCGAGGATCGCCAGCCGCCGGCGGGTTTCGTTGGCGTCGAGCCAGTACCGCGGGTCCGGCTCGCCCCATGCCGCGCGGTAGCAGCGGTAGGTGTAGTCGCCAGCCTGCCAACCCGCCGACGTCCACGCGGTGGTCTGCGCGACCAGCCGTACGCCCGTCTCGTCGACCAGGTGCCGGCACAGGCTGTGTTCGGCCAGCACGGCGCGGACTGTGTCGTCGACCGGTGGCGGCGCGACGAGCGTGGCGGCTGTGGTGTCGCTGCCGGTCAGTTCGTACACGGCCGCGCGTAGGGCGAGGATGCGTACCGCTTCGCGCAGCAACGGCCCGGTGTCGGTGGCCAGGTCGAGGGTGGCGACCAGGGCCAAGCCGGTCAGCATAGTCCACGGCGGCGCCCATGTTTGGACCGTGGTGCATACCCGCTGCCAGGCGACGCTGGCCGTGACGCGGTCGCTGGTCGCGGCGGCCAGTGCGCCCACCGACCCGGCGTCTGGGCGGGGGACGTCGGGTGGAACCAGCACGGTCAGCAGCTCATCGGCGGTCGTGTCCGACGCCAACGGCACGGTGGTGCGGTCGGCGATGGCCAGCCGCACCGGCGGTTCGAAGCCGGGCACCTGGCCGAGGTACCAGAGGGTGAAGTCGACGGCGGCGGCCGGGTCGGCGGTGTCGATGACGACCTCCCAGCCCGGCTCTGGCAGGGTGACGGCGAGTGCCCGGATCGGTGGGTGGTCGCGGATGGTGGCGTGCAGCAGCGCCGGGGCGTCCGGTCCGTCGTCGGTACCGGTGCGTAGGCGTGGCCAGCGGCGGCGCATCCGCGTGGCGAGGTCGTCGGGTCGCCACCGCCACGGCGGTGCTGCGTCTGGCGCCAGGAGGTACTGGGTGCCCATCACTTCATGCCTTTCTGGACCGGTGGACAGTCAAGGGGTGGGGCCGGCGTGCGTGACACTGGTGTCGGTGACGGCCGTCGACGGTGCCGGGAGGGTCACGCCGGGCATCGGCGGTGGCCCAGCCGCCGGCTTTGTCGATGCGCGGAAGGCGCCCGGAGTGCAGGTGCGCCCAGACGCGGGTGTGGGTCAGCCATCCAATCGGCTCGCCGGACCACAGGCACCAGCCGAGCAGGCTGTACTCCACGCCCGCCTCGGTGAGCGCCGTTCGACAGGAGTCGGCGAAGCTGTCGTCGGTGCCGGCCCGGTGCCCACCGGGCCGGCACCGTGGGGCCGCCGCGACCGTGTGGCTGCGACAGCCGGTGGCGATGCGGCGTCCGCGGGACGAGCAGCCCGCCCAGCACGTGGACGCCGGGCACTGGCAATGCGGGGCGGTGGCAGTCGGGCTGCTCATGCCAGGATTTCCGTCGACGCGGCCAGGTCGCTCAGCGCTTCGGCGACCATCGCTGGTTGCTCCAGTGGCAGGTCGTGTCCGCCGACCACCCACTGCACCCGTACTCGGTCGCCGAGCTGGGCGCGGGCGCGGCGGATCGACTCGTGCCGTGGCTGCCTCAGTGTGCTCTCGACGGACTGGGCGGCGAGGACCAGCACAGGGACGTCGACGGCCACCAACGCGCGGATCGGGTCACGCCGCCAGAGGCTGTGCGCGAGCTGTTGGCATGCCTCACGCAGTGGCCGGGGCCACAGGTAGCCGTGTCCGTCTGCGGTGTAGTTGCCGAGCACGGCGGGTAGCGCCTCGCGGGGCAGCGTGCCTTCGCCGGCCAGGTACGCGGCAAGCACCGCTTCGCTGGTGGGGGCACGGCGGTCGCCGACCATGCGCGGCGACGCGGTTGCCCAGGTGTCCCCGAACAGCAGCCTGGGGTCGTAGATACCACCGTCGACCAGTGCCAGCGCGGCAACGCGGTCGGGGTGGGCGGCCGCAACGGCGACGGCGTTGTCGGCGCCGGCGCTGTGCCCGGCCAGCAGCACCCGGTCAAGCCCGAGATGGTCAAGTACGGCGAGGGTGTCGCCGACCAACCGGTCGACCGTGTAGCCACCACGGGGGCCGTCAGTGGATCGACCATGTCCGCGCTGGTCGTAGCGCACCACCCGGTGCCACGGGGCCAGCCGAGCGGCGACCGGGTCCCACCAGCGCTGATTGCTGGACAGGCCGTGCAGCAGCACGATCGGCCGACCGCCGGGCCGTCCTTGGTCGTCACCGACGAGACGCACGCCGTCGTCGGTGGTGATCTCCCAGTCTTGATGTGTGGATGGCATGCTTACCGCACCGCCTTACCGCACGGCCGTTGCGGGCTGGACAAGCGCGGCCAGCCGCCGGGGTGTGGGGTGGTCGATGACCTGCCGCACGGGCACCGACGCTCCGAACCGGGCGTCAATGCGCACGCTGAGTTCGGCGGCGAGCAGGGAGTGGCCGCCGACGGCGAAGAAGTCGTCATCGACGCCGATGTCGTCGCGGCGCAGGATGGCCCGGACCAGCGCGAGGACGTCGGCAAGAACCGGGTCGTCCGCCAGGTCCGGCGCCGGGTGCGTGGCGGCGACGGCGCGGGTGATCTCGGTGAGGGCGTCCATGTCGGTCCTGCCGTCGACCGTCTCGGGCCAGTTGTCGACCAGGTGCACGATCGGCACGACGGGCGGGGGAAGCTGCTGCGTCAGCAGGTCCGTGAGTTCCGTTGCCGTCAGCGGCGGATCGGCGCTGACGTAGGCGACAAGTTGCCCGCCCACCTTGGTGATCGCGCATTGGTGCACGCGCGGATCGCTCCTGATCGCGGTGGTGATTTCGGCGGGTTCGACTCGGTGGCCGTGGATCTGGACCTGGCTGTCGGCGCGGCGCACGAACCGCAGGCTGCCGTCGGCTTCGCGGGTGACGATGTCGCCTGTGCGGTACCAGCGTGTTCCGGTCTGGTCGGTGAAGAACGGCCCGCCCGGGTCGATCACCCGTGTGCCCGGCCGGTCCGGGGAGGGGTCGGTGAGGTAGCCGCGAGCCAGGCCGATACCGCCGACGAGGAGGTGGCCGGGCTGCCCGGCCGGCATCGGGGTGTCGTGGTCGTCGACCACCCGCACCAGTACGCCGGGTAGGGGTGTGCCGATGGTGACTGGCTGGCCGGGCCGGCAGCGGGCGACGGACACCGCGACGGTGGTTTCGGTCAGCCCGTAACCGTTGAAGAACGCCCGACCGCCGGTGGCCCACCGGTCGACCAGCTCGGGTGGGCAGGGCTCGCCGACCGCGGCGAGGGTGTGCAGGTGGGGCAGGTCTGTGTCGGGCAGGGCGGCCAGAAGCGACGGGGGCAGGGTGGCGACCTGGACGCGTTCGGCGCGCAGGAACGCGGCCAGCTCCGGCCCGCCGGTGCGCAGTTCCTGCGGCACGAGGACGATGGTGGCGCCGGCGGCGAGGGTCATCCAGATCTCGCATGCGGAGGCGTCCCAGGACCAGGCGGCGAACTGCGCCACCCGGGTCCCGGCGACCACGCCGAACAGGTCGGCGAGGGCGACGGCCATGTTGGCCACGCCGGCGTGTTCCACGGCGACGCCTTTACGGGTTCCGGTGGACCCGGAGGTGTACACCACGTACGCCAGGTCCTGCCGTCTGGCTTGGGGCTGCGGCGGCGCGCTGGTCCAGCCGAGGGTGAGGATGTCTGCCAGGTCCAGGGCGGGCAGCCCGAGCCTGGCTGCTGGATCGTCGCCGGTGCCGTCAGTGGCGCCGGTGTCGTCGGTGAGGATCTGCGGGGTCTGGCACTGGTCGGCCATGCGCCGCAGCGTGCGGATGGGCCAGGTCGGATCGAGGTAGACGTGGGCGGCGCCGGCCAGCGCGATGCCGAGCATGCCTACCAGCCCATCGACCGAGCGGGGGCAGGCCAGCCCGATCACCCGGTCCGGGCCGGCGCCGCGCTGCCGCAGGACGGCGGCGACCCGGGCGGCGCAGCCGACGAGTTGCCCGTAAGTCCAGGTGCGGTCGTCGGCGATGACCGCGACCGCGTCCGGGCGGTGCACGGCATGGGTCAGGATCCGGTGGGGTAACAGCGTGTCGGTCGCGATCGGCGTGCTCATCGGGTCTCCTGTTCGTGTTCGGGTCCTTGCGTGTTCTGGTTGCCGGTGGGGCGGAAGGCGACGGGTAGGGTGGCCAGGCCCCGCAGGTTCGGGTTGGCTCGCCACTCGCGGGTCCCGGCGGGCCGCAGGTCAGGGCAGCGGGCCAACACCCCGGCGAGCACATGGCGGATCTCCAGGCGGGCCAGGGCGGCGCCGAAGCAGTAGTGCGGGCCGTGGCCGAATCCGAGATGGCGGGTGGTGGCTGGCCGGTCCAGCAGCAGCGTGTCCGGGTCGCTGAAAGCGTCGGGGTCCCGGTTGGCGCAGGCCAGCATCAGCACGACGCTTTGCCCGGCGGCGATGCGCTGACCGTGGATGGTGTGGTCGGTGCGGGCGATGCGGGCGGTGTACTGGTTGGACGGGTGCAGCCGGCCAAGTTCCTCGACGGCGGCCGGCAGGAGGTCCGGCACGTCGCGCAGCAGGTCCGCCAGCGGCGGATCGTCGGCCAGCGCGGCGACCGCGTTCGCGATCACGTTCGCGGTGGTCTCGTTCCCGGCCGCGAGAAGCATCATCAGGTTGCCGACCACCTCGTCGTGGTCGAGGTCGCCGACGTCGGCCGCGGCGACCAGCGCGGCGGTGACGGTGTCGCGGGGGCGGGTGCGGTGGGCGGCGACCAGGTCGACGAGGTAGTCGATGAGGGCATCGACGTCGGCGAGGATCTGGTCGGTGTCGACGCCGATGAGCAGGTGGCCGGGCGCGGCGACGACCGCGCCCCACGCCGCCGACCAGCGCCGCAGCGTGGCCAGGTCCACGTCCTGACAGCCGAGTAGCCCGCTGATGACCTGCAGCGGCACCCGCGACGCCAGGTCCGCCACCACTTCCATCCGTCCGGTGGCGGTGACGCGGTCCACGGCGGCGGTGACCAGGTCGCTGATCTCGCGGTCGAGCCGTGCGGTGTTGGCCGGGCTGAACAGGCCGGCCAACACCCGGCGGTGGCGGGCGTGGTCGGCGGAGTCGACGAACGCGACGATCCGGTCGAGATAGAAGAAGGCGCGCCGCATCCGCGGCGGGGCGCTCGCGGCGCGCCGTTCGTGGTTCATCCACACGGTGAAGTTGTCCCGGTCGGCGAGCACGGTGGTGATGTCGGCGTACCGGGTGAGCAGCCACGACCCGCTGTACGGGTCCCACAGGACGGGGCCGCGCTCGCGCAGCCGGTCGTACCAGGGCCACGGGTCGGCGATGACTTCTGGGCGGGTCAGGTCGTACACACTCGGCACCGGCGCACCGGTACCCGCCCGGCTGTCGGTGACCCGGGTGGTGGGGGTGGCGGTCATCGCGGGCTCCTGGAATCGGTGTCGGCCAGCCGGAGGTGGCCGGAGGATGGCGGGGGTGCGCCGCCGGGCCGCGGGGGGGGAAACGGCCACGGCGACGCACGTCTGGGTGCCCTGATCGGGCTGGCGAACGGCGGTGACGGTGCTCATCGCTGCCCTGCCGTCGGGTCGGCGCCTGTGACCAGTTCGGTCGCCCGGGATGTGGTGCCTGGTGAGCCGGTCAGCAGCGGGCGGATCAGGTCGAGGTTTCGGTACACGGTGCGGGTGCTCAGCGGTCTGCCGGCGAGCACCGCGGCCAGCCGCTGACCGGCCGTGGTGTCCGGCAGGGTGCCGGTTCGGGCGGCGGTCCGCAGTGCCATCAGTCTGGGCAGGTGCGCCTCGATGAAGCCCTGGCTGGCAGGTGGGACGCGGCTCCACTCGGGGGCGGCGACGCGGGGGATCAGCTCCCACACGACCGCGTCCGCTACGTGGCCTGAGCTGTACCGCAGGGTAAGCAGGTGTGGGATGCGGATCGACCGGTCCACGGTGGTGGGTCGGTCGGCGGTGGTCAGGTGCGCCCGCGCCGATACGGCGTCGTCACCCCGGGGCATTGCGCAGCCGGTAGGCGAGTTGCAGCGCCGTTCGCAGCCGCCGCAGGTCGTGGCGAGCCGGGGCCAGGCTGACCGCCCGCACCCCGTGCCGCTGGGCGACTTGCAGGCCGGTGCGTTCCGGCTGGACGCTGGTGCTGATCCAGACCAGCAGTTCGGTGTCGTCGCCGGCCAGGGTCTGCTCGGCCCACCAGAGGTCCGCGGCGGGGTCAACGACCACGAACAGACCCGCCTGGGGTTGGGGCTTGCGCCAGCAGGGCAGGCGGGCGTCCAGCCAGGACGGTTCGGTCCGGGCTGCGGCGCTCACCGCTGGTCACCTGCCGTGCCGGCGGCCGGTACCGGCTGCGCGTCGGTGGGGCGTCGGCCGCGGACGGACACGAACGGGTAGGACGTGACGGTGAAGTCCGGGTCCTGTAGCAGACCTCGGACCCGGTCCAGTTGGGTGGGGCGCAACCCGGCGTGCAGCAGGGCCTCGTGCTGTTGGTGAGAGTTGGCGTCGAGCAACTGGCAGCCGTACCCGCCGCCGGTCCAGCTCTCGACGTACCGCAGGCTGTGTACGTCGGTCAGCCCGGCCCGGACCATGGCGGCGTGCACCTGGCTGGCCCAGGCCAGGTCCACCCCGCGGGCGGTGAGCACCCCGAGCAGGGTGCGGATGAACGAGTCGAACAGTTCCGCGACGTCGGCGCCCGCGGCGGTGATGACCCGGGGCGGGGTTTGGCAGTCGAACTCGCCGAGCAGCAGCCAGCCACCGGGCGCGAGCTGCGCGGCCAGGGTGGGGATCAGCTCGCGGCGCTGGGGCAGGTGCTGGGTGACTAGCCGGGCATGGATGAGCTGCCACGGGCCGCCGGGCGGTGGGGCGTCGGCGGCGACGTCGGCGCGATGGATGTGCAGGTTGCCTTCCGGGGTGAGCCGGCTGATGTCCAGGTCGGTGGCGGCCACGCGCCCGTGCGGGACGATGTCCCGGGCCAGCCGGGTGGCCACCGATCCGCCGCCCGCGCCGATCTCCCAGCACGACCCGCCGGGCGGCAAATCCAGCTCCCGGATCCGGCGCATGGTCAACTCGTCGAGGTACGCCTCGATAGCGGCGAGCTGCTTGCCGGTGTGCTCGGTGCCGGCGAATGCGTAGACCGGGGCTGCGGTGATCATCGGGGTACTCCTGGGTTGAGGTCGGTGGGTGCGGTGGGCCCGGTGGTGGTACGGGCTGTGGTCGTCGGCCGGTGCGCCGACGTGGCCGGGGCGAGGGCGGCCAGCATCTGCGCGGGGTCGGTGGGCAGGCTGGTCGGGTCGAAGCGGGCGGTGACGCGCCCGGCCGTCAGGACGGTGATGTGACTGGCAACGGTTCGGGCCAGGTCAGGGTCGGGGGTGGCCAGCAGCGCGGTCACCCCATTGGCGGCGAGCCGGTCGAGGACTTCCTGACGTACCCGTTGCGCGATCGGAGGCGACAGGCCCTCGGTGGGTTCGTCGAGCAGCAGCAGCCTTGGCTGGCAGAGCAAGGCCCGAGCGATGGCAAGCATCTGCTGTTCACCGCCGGACAGGTGCCTGGCCTGGGTCTCGAGCCGGCGGATCAGCGGTGGGAACACGTAGGCCAACCAGTCACCACTCCAGGCGTTGGCTGGATGGGCGGCGCCCGGCAGGAGCGTGAAGTGTTCGGCGACGGTCAGCGTCCCGAAGACCCGGCGCCCCTGCGGGACCAGCGCCACCCCAGCCCGGGCCCGGCGATGCGCCGGCCAGCCAGACACGTCGCGGGTGGTGTCGTCGAGGAGGATCCGGCCGCGGTGCCGGCGCGCCAGGCCGATGCCCGCGATGGTGTGGATGAGGGTGGTCTTGCCGGCGCCGTTAGCGCCCAGCAGGACATGCACGGTACCCGCGGGAACGTGCAGGTCGATGTCGTGCAGGACGGTGCCGCCGTGGTAGCCCGCGGACAGGCCGGCCACCCGAAGCCCGAGTCTGCGGGTCGACACGCTCTGGCCGGTGGGCATGTCACGTCACCACCGTGGCGGTGCGCAGGTAGGCGGTGCGGAAGGCCGGCTGGGTCAGCACGTCGCGGGCGGGGCCGTGCATCGCCACCTGACCGTCGGTGAGGACGGTGACGTCGGCGTCCAGCGCCGAGACGATGGCCAGGTGGTGGTCGACCAGCAGCACCGCCACCGCTGGTGGGAGCTGGCGCAGCGCGGCCAGCAGGCGCTGGTGGTCGTGGGGTCCCAATCCGGCGGCCGGCTCGTCCAGCAACAGCAGCCGGGGGCGGCCGGCCAGCGCCACGGCGAGTTCGAGCAGGCGGCGCTGCCCGTGCGCGAGGGTTCCGGCTGGCCGGTCGGCACACGCGGCGAGGTCGAGGTCGGCCAACTGCCGGCGGGCGGCGGCGGCCAGCCGCCGGTAGCGGACCGGCGCCCACGCGGCACGCCCGCCGGTGTGGCGCCAGGCGGCCAGGACGAGGTTGTCGACCGCGGTGGCGGTGTCGACCAGGTGTGGGGTTTGGAACGTGCGGGCGATGCCGGCCCTGGCCCGGCGGGCCGGGTCGAGGCGCGTGATGTCCCGGCCATCGAAGTGGAGGCGCCCGGCGGTGGGTGGGCGGATGGTGCCGGCGACGAGCCCGAGCAGGGTGGTCTTGCCGGCGCCGTTGGCGCCGACGATGGCGTGCCGGTCGCCTTCGGCCAGTTCAAGGTTGATCCCGGCGAGGGCGGTCAGGTCGCCGAAGCGGTGGGTGAGGCCGGTGATGGAAAGCAAGGGGCTCATCGCCGCCTCCACTGCCGCAACGGTCGCAGTGGGCGGGTGGTCCGGGCGTAGACGGCGGCGATGAACAGGCCACCGAGCAAAGGCCCGGCGTGTCCGGGCCACGGCCCGGCCAGCCAGTCCCGGGTGGCCACGATCGCCGCGGCGCCGGCCATGGCACCGACCATCGAGGTGGTGCCACCGATGACGACGGCCAGCAGCACCAGCACGGCGGTGTCGAAGCCAACGTCAGCTGGGGAGATGTAGCCGGTGGCGGTGACCGTCAGAGCACCGGCGGGCGCCAGCGAGGGATCCTGCGGCGACAATGGCGGTGTAGAGGTACCGGCCGACCGGGTGACCCGAGGCGGCCATACGGGTTTCGTTGTCGCGGCAGCCGATCAGCAGCAGCCCGGCGGGGCCCCGCAGCACACCAAGCGTGATGGCGGTCAGGGCGGCGGTGACGGCCAGGACGTAGCGGTAGACGGCGTGGTCGTCGCCCAGCAGCGAGGTGCCCCACACCGCCCGCACCGGCGGGATCCCGGCCAGCCCGTCGGTGCCACCGGTCAGCGGGGTCGCGGTGCCGGCGGCCGTCGCGGTCAACACCCCAAGCAGCAACGTCACCAGCAGGAAGGTCACGTCGCGGGCATGGGCGAGGGCCACGCCGGTCGCCGCGGCGAACACGGCGCCGGCCAGCGCGGCGGCGGCCACCTGTGCCACGCCGACGTCTGTTCCGGTGCGGGCCAATGCGGCGGCGGTGTAGGCGCCAGCGGCGTATGGGGCCACCTGTCCCAGGCTGGCCAGCCCAACCCAGCCGGCGAGCAGGGCGACGCTGACCGCGAGCAGCCCGACGGCGAGGGCACGGCTCAGCAGCGTCACCAGGTAGTCGTTGACCAGCCACGGGGCGGCGACCAGCAGCATGCCCGCTGCTCCGGTGGCAGCGCGTCGTGCGACCTGTCCGGCTGGCGCGGTCCTCATGCCGCACCGCCGCCGACCGCGACCCGCCGTGGAGTCCTTCGCCACCGCGGGGCGAGGCGGACACGGACGACCAGCGCGGTGATCGCCGCCCCGGACAGGAGATAGGGCGCGACCCAGTCAGGGAGCGCGCTGATGCCCAGGGTCTGTGCCTCGCCGACGCCGATCGCCGCGATGAGGGCACCGGGGATGCTACCGAGCCCGCCGACGACCACGACGACCACCGACAGCAGCAGCACCATCTCGGCGGTGCCCGGACCGGCGCCGATCACCGGGGCGCCGACGACCCCGGCCATGCCGGCCAGGGCCCCCGACACGGTCAGGACGGTGGTGCGCACCCGGGTGGTGCTGATCCCGAGGCAGGCGACCATCTCCGGGTCGTCGACCGCGGCGCGGATCAGCCGCCCGATCCTGGTGCGGGACAGCGCGAGGTATCCGCCGGTGGCCACGAGGAGCGCGACGACTATCAGCGCCAGCCGGTAGGTGGGATACCGGTGACCGGCCGTATTGACCGTGCCGGCCACCGCCGCCGGCAGCGTCACCGTCAACGTGGTGCCGCCGGTCGCCGTGGACAGCAGGTCGCCGCCGACCAGCGCCACCCCCATGGTCAGCAGCGCCTGCCGCAGCTCGCCCCGCGCAGGTCCCGGAGCGAGCAGCGCCGCCAGCACCGTTCCGCAGGCGGCGCCGGCGGCGGTGCCCGCCACCACGGCGAAGGCCAGGCTCGGCCAGGTGCCGTGGCACAGGACCCCGGTGGTGTAGGCGCCGACGGCGCAGACCGTGCCATGGGCCAGGTTCAGCACCCGGGCCGTGCCGTAGCTCAGGGTCAGCCCGCCCGCGACGAGGAACAGCAGCAGCCCGTAGGCGATCCCGTCGATACACGGCACCACCTGTGCGCTCAGCCAGCCCACCACCATCTTCCCTTCCCCTGCTGCGGTCGCTGCTTGGTGGTTGGCTGGTCAGCCGGTGCTGCCGAGGGTGGCCAGATCCGAGACGACCACGTTGGCCAGTGCGGAACCGTCGTTCTGGACCCGCCGCAGGTACCACTTCTGCACCGGCGAGTGGGACTTCGGGCTGAACTGCCACGGGCCGCGGGGGCTGTCGATCTGCCCGAGTCGGCTGATCGCCGCGTTGATCGCGCTGGGGGTGGGCTGGTCACCGGCGGCGGCGATTGCCTTGTCCAGCAACGCCGCCGCATCCCACGACGCCATCGCATAGGTGGTCGGTGGGCCGGTGTGCTTGACCGCATCGGCCTGCCATGCCGACAGGAATGCGCGGTTGGCCGCGTTGTCCAGGTCCGGCGAGTAGTTCAATACCGTCTGGATCCCGGCCGCCGCAGTCCCTTGCGCGGGCAGCACGGAGCCTTCGGTGAGGAACCCGGCCGCGTACAGTGGCACGTCTTTCACGTCCGACTGGGCGTACTGGGTCACGAAGTCAATGGCGGCCTTGCCGGCATAGAAGCAATACACCGCCTTCGCCTCCGACGCCTTGATCTTCGCCAGGTACGGGCCGAAGTTGGTCGTGGCCGGGAACGGGGTGAACGTGGCCTTGCCGTCCGGGTTGGCCAGCTGCCCGCCGGCCTTGGCGTACGCGTCGGTGAAGCCGCGCAGCTCGTCCCAGCCACCCTGGTAGTCCGGGCCGATCGCGTACACCGGTCCATGCACGGTGTCGTGCACATAGCCGGCGATCGCCGCGCCGGGTTCGTCGGACAGGAAGCTGGTGTGCCAGACCCAGGACACGTCTTTGAGGTCCGGTCGGCCGTTGGCGCCGACCAGCGGGGTGTGTGTCTGGGTCACCAGGGGCGCGATCGCCGCGACCGACCCGCCCCCGACGATCCCGGTCAGCACGTCGACCCGATCCTGTTTGATCATCTTGGTGGCGGCAGGCAGGGCGGTGGCGGGACCGTCGCCCTCGTCGGCGATCGTCAACTGCACGGGGTGGCCGCCGAGCTTGTTGCCGTGGGTAGACAGGTAGAGGCGGAAGCTGTCGCGCATGTCGGTGCCGACGCTCTGGTAGGTGCCCGACAGTGACACTAACAGCCCGATCTTGATGGTGTCGTTCGCGCCGCCGTCGCGCGGCTGATGGCCACAGCCGGGGATGGTGGTCGCGGCGAGGGCGACGGCGAACAGCGCACACGTACGGCGGCGCAACAGTCGGGTCATTCGCATGTCCCTTCCGGGTGTTGAAGCGGTCAGCGGCTCGGTACGTCGCGTCCGGGGGACGCCAGCCGACGGGATGCCAGATGTCGTGGGTCGCGAGCCGACCGGACCGACTGGCTTTTGGACGCATCGGCGTGCATGGGACGGGGCGGCAAGGCTGCTCATCGGCCGGCCGTCCCGTATTCGGATCGAGGTGGCGGCGCAAGGACCTGCCCGACCCGCTCGATCAGCTGGGCCAGTTCGTGGCCCACTTTCCCCACGTCGCAGTCGGGCTGCGCGAGGACCAGAACGGCCGCGGTGTTGCGGTCGTCGACCGACATCACGAACAGGTAGCCGCCGTGCATCTGGGTCACGTTGTAGATCACTGGGCCGGCGCCGAGGAACCCAGCAGCCCCGCTGAGCAGGGACACCAGCCCCGAGCCGGCGGCCGCCAACTGATCAACCCGATCCGGACCCAGGTGCCGGCTTGCCGCGATCACCAGACCGTCGCCGGAGATGGCCAGCACGTGGGTGATGTCGGGTACGCCGTCGACGAAACGGTCCAGCAGCCAGCCGACATCCTGCGCCCGCCGGTCCCTGCCGGGATGAGCCATGGTCATCGTCGTTCTCCCTGTACGAACCCAGCCCGTTCAGCCGGCTGCGTGCCGCCCCATGCCCGGGCGGCGAAGCCGCGGGCGAACGCGCTCATCGACGCCGCGATCTGTCCCGGATCCGGCCGGGCTACCGGACCGCTAGCCGGCTCGGCGACCGAACCCGGAACCAGCTGTGCCCCTTTCACCCGCACCGGCAGACCCGACCGCGTAGAGCCGGCCACCGGCGGGTCAGCCGCCCGGCGAGCCATCGCCCAGGCCGCATCAGCCCCGGATCCGCGGATAGCGGAGGTGAGATCGCCACGTATCGCTAGTAGTCGATGGGTTGTGTGGTGTTTCGACCGGTGGGCATGCTGGTGTCCCGGGTGGCGCCGGGTTCGCTGGTCTCTGTGGGCTGGGATGGGGCCG
>WNFV01009948.1_pt1 | contig 15339 bp, 9 predicted proteins | sample 5400101 | NCBI WGS metagenome assembly WNFV01 (sample SAMN13153361, study PRJNA577476) | soil metagenome | isolation source: 115 cm soil or saprolite under grassland replicate 1 | place: USA:California | collected 2016-06-15 | reverse complement strand
ACCCCCGCCCTCGTCACCGGCGTTGCTGCCGCCGTCGCCGGTGCTCTTGCCGCCGCCACCACCTTGGCCGCCGTCGCTCCCGTTGCTGCCGATCGCGCCACCATCACCGCCGCGCCCCAGGCTGACCGGGCCGCCGCCGCCCCCGCCGCCGCCCGCGATCACCAGCGCCGCGCCGTCCGAGGTCACCACGGCCGACGCCCCGCCGCCGCCGGCGCCGCCGTTGAGGCCGGGGCCACTGCCGCCACCGCCACCACCGCCGACGCCACCGCCGCCACCGACCAAAAGGCTGCTGTTGTTGCCCTTGCCGGCCACCAGCAACGAGAGCGTGTCACCGGGCGCGACCGTCACCCGCGCCGCCACCATGGCCCCTTTACCGCCGACAGCCTCCTCAGGAACCGAGCCGCCGTGACCGCCATCGGCGTGCACGGTCACAAAGCAGATCCCGTCGGGCACTGCAAACGACGCCGAACCCGGCGTCGTGAACTGCTGCGGCACCGGCTGCGCACCCACCGACGCGGCCGGGCTGGATGCCACCGCCGCCCCGACCGCCAACGCGGTGACTGCCAGCACCGTTACCCGACGCATCCGCTCGGCGGACACCCGGGATACGCGCACGCCCACCTCCGCGATTGACGTCCTCTTCGTGGCGAGAACGAAGGCGGCGAACCTTACGGAGAACATGGTCCGACAAGCAAGCACTCGCCAACCGCTCGCCCACAGCCGAACGACGCACATGACGACGCGCAGCGAAAGAGCATGCGACACGCCGGACCATCTTCAAGCGGTCTGGTTCGTGGCCGGCGACAGGTGCTCCCCCAACTCAGCGTCGGGTGCACTTGAAGCGCGGGAACTCGCGACGCCCGAACAATCCGGCAGCATGTCGTGGCGGAGGGGGGACTTAAACCCCCACCCCGTTGGGGGACTAGCCCCTAGAGCTAGGCGGATCGACCGACACATCCGTTGCGCTAGCCAACATCCCCAAAAGGGAGTACGGCGGGCGGCGAGGACGCCCCATCCAGGCCCCTTCCTGTGAGCCCGAGCTCACTATCAGGTGTCCACCGAAGCCGGGCAACTCCAATCGCCGGGCGCGATGTTCGGCTCGCGTGTTATTGCGCGTCCGGCGCCAAGCAAGTGAGTGCTGCACGCGGTGGGCCCAGGTCTGGGCAAAGGGGTCTGCGCGCCTCAGCCAGTGAACGTCGGCCCGACCTCCACGGGGTTCGCCGGAGGCCGAGGCGGCGGCGGTGGGGTCGGTGTCGCCGCGCAGGGGGTGAAGGCCACGTCGGCGGGGGCGGAGCCGACCGGGACATCTTGGCCGGGGGCGGTCCTGGTCGCGACGTCGATGGTGGTGATGTCACCGCCATCGAGGTTGGCGGTGTAGGCCTGCACCCCGTCGGGGGTGATCGCCACCGCGATCGGACTGGCGTTCGTCACGATCTCATCCGGGTCCTTCGTCCGAGTCGCGACGTCGATCGTCGACACATAGGCGGGGCCGCCCGGGTTGAAGAAGTCGGTGACGAAGGCGGTCTTGCCGTCCGGTGTGACCGCCACTCCCGCCGGATGCTGGAGGCCGCTGATGTCGGTTGGGTCCTTGGTGCGCGTCGCGACGTCGATCGTCGAGACTTTCCCGCTCTTGCTCGGGTCCGGGGTCGGATCGGTGCCGTCGCGGTTGGCGACGTAGGCGGTCGTGCCGTCCGGCGTGAAGGCGATGCCGTCGGGGTTGGGGCCGACGGCGACGTCGGTGGGGTTCTTCGTCCGAGTCGCGACATCGATCGTGGAGACGGAGTCGCCATCGAAGTTCGTGACCCAGGCCTGCTTGCCGTTCGGCGTGATCGCGACCCGTTCGGGCTGCATACCGACCGCGATGTCGGGTGCGTCCTTGGTGCGGGTCGCGACGTCGATCGTCGAGACCGTGTTGTCGCTGGCGTTGGTGACGAAGGCGGTCGTTCCGTTCGGGGTGATCGCGACGTCGTTGGGAGACCCGCCAACCGGAATGTTGGACGGGTTCAGGGTCCTGGTGGCCACATCGATGGTTGCGACCGCGTTGCGCCCGGTGAGCACGACGAACGCCGTCTTACCGTCGGGAGTGATCGCGACGGCGCTGGCAAAATTGCCCGTTCCCGAGAACAGGATGTCGTTTGGGTCCTTGGTCCGGGTCGGGGCGTCGATCGTGGACACGCGGTCCTCACCGCCAGCCGGAACGTAGGCCGTCGTTTGGCAGACGCTCGCCGACACAGCATCGCTCGCCACCGACGCGCCCGGCGCGATGACCACGACACCGGTCGCGACCGACGCGCCCGCCGCGGCGAGAACCCCGCCGATCACCACGGACGACAAAACGGCCAACACAGCCGCCCAACGCCTCATGGCACCTCCGTTGCGCTCACCTCCGGTCATGGAAATCTAGCGTCGCGGCGACCTGCCCTTCGGGACGCATCAAACAGCTCGCCACGCTGAAGAGTTCGTGACGCCAGGCCCCCGACGACCAGTGTCTTGGCCGGAGGCGTATTCGTCATCGCCTTGACCGTCGCCGGCTGCCACGAGAGTGGAGGCCCTCCCAGACGCACAGAATGTCGGGGCCACCAGCACCTCGTGCGGGCACCGAACCGGCAGAACAGGCGCGCGCCAGCCGGGAACGGGACACTGATGCGTAAGAATCTCCTCGCCAGGCGACAGGGCGCTCCGAGCCTGAGCATGAGCCATCTCGCGGGCGGATGAAGGTCGCATAGTCGAACCCCCGACCCCTCACCTTGGCAAGGTTTACGGCACGCGCTGTTGAGCAACGCATTCGTGCATTCCTGCGGGTCAGATTGTGTTCTCGGTCTATCCGTGAGTCCCTGCAGGTAACCGCGTTTCACTGCGACTCGTGGTGCAGGCGGGGTGAAGTTGGTGAGGGCAAAGCTCCCCTACTGCGAGGGCTGTCACTTCACGGAGAGTGTGACGAGTGAGACCTCTTGCCCTTAGAGATGGAGACTGCAGGCGGCGACGCTGAGCTTGCGCGGCCATGAGTGGGTGCACAGAGCAGAACGTCTCAGACCAATTCACGGGCCGCGAGGTCGGCGAAGAGGCCCGGCGTTGAGCCGAGCTGCGCATAGGTTCCCTCTTGGATCACCTGGCCCCGGTCGAGGACGATGATCCGGTCGGCGGCCATGATCGTGCTCAAGCGATGGGCGATGACGACCCGGGTCACGCGGAGGCGCGCGACGTGGTCACGCACGACGGCTTGGGTGACTCTGTCCAGGAAGCTTGTGGCTTCGTCGAAGAACAGAAGTCGCGGTTTCGAGGCCAATGCCCGAGCGATGAGGAGACGTTGCTGCTGTCCGCCGGACAGCGTGCTGGAAGTGTCGTTCACCACCGTTTCGAGGCCCATGGGCATCGCCCTGATCTCGTCGGCCACGCCGGCGGCTTCGGCCGCCGCCCAGGCGTCGGCTTTGCCGATGACGCGGCCACCCGCGATATTCGTGAAGATGGTGCCCGGGAGCAGTCGTGCGTCTTGGAGCACGGTGCCGATCTGCTGCCGGACGGCCGTGACATCGAGGTTCGCGAGGTCGCGACCGTCGTAGGCCACGGTCCCGGATTCGGGTTGCTCGAACCCGAGGAGCAACCGGAGCAAAGACGACTTGCCCGCGCCCGACGGCCCGACGATTGCGACGAACTCGCCGGGTTCGACGTGTAAGGAGAGATCCTCAATGGCGGCGGGCCCGTTGGGCTCGTAGCGGAAGGTGACTTGATTGAGCTCGATCGTCCCCCGCAGCGGGCCGGGGGCTTCGCGACCGGCGACTGCCTCGGGCTCGGCGTCGAGGATCGGAACCAGTTGTTCGAGTTGGGGCACGCAGAGGGCCACCTGGAACAGGCTGTTCCCGACGGCGGTGATACCCGCCAGGATCAACCCGAACGCGGCGGTGAACGCCAGATAGGTGCCAGGTTCGACACCGCCGACTTCGACGACGGCGGCCGTCACCGCGAGGACCGTCACTGTCGCCCACACGGTGCTGAAAACGGTGTAGCGGGCCGCGGCCCTACCGGCCGCGAAAGCGGCCCGACGCTGGGCGCTGAACGCGCCTGCCCAGTGCGCCAAGGCGCGCGTTTCCGCGCCGGCGACGCGGACCTTCGCGATCCCTTGGATCATCTGGTAGGAGATGGCCTGTGTCCGGTTCGTCGCGGTCAGCTGTTCGCGGGCGCGCCGAATCTGCACGATCGTCAAGAGCCCGAGGATGATCAATTGCACGACGATGAGTGCGATCGCGACGGCCGCCAAGAGCCAGCCGCCCGCGACAAGGATGACGATGTTGACGAGCGCGAACGTGCCGGTAACGAGCGTGGCGAGCACCGTGTCGGTCAGAAGCGTTCTCACTGCGGTCAGGCTCTGGGCGCGGCTCAGCAGCGCGCCGGTGGGATATCGGCCGAAGAAGGCGGCCGGAAGCCTCAGGAGTCGGTCCCAGACCGCGCTCTGTGACGCGAGGTCGAACATGCTGCGTGCCCGGGTCAGCGCGACCCCTCGGAGTAGACCACCGAAGGCCACGGCCAGCGCGACGAGGGCGAGGGCGATCATGATGCCGAGGAGGCGGCCACGCTGGTTGCCGGGCACGATGTCGTTGAAGATCACTCCGGTCGCGACCGGCACGAGCACGCTGGCGAGCCCTCCGAGGAGTCCGGCTGCGAGGACCAGCCCGAGATCGCGGCCCGTCCCGCGGAGGCCGATCCGCAGCAGCCCGAGCAGCCGGTGACGGCCGGCCTCCAGCGGTGGGGTCAGCACGAACGCTTGCTCGCGGAGCTCGGCCGCGACGTCGGCGTCGACGCGGCGCCGATCGACGCGTTGGGGATCCTCGACGTCGTAGCCGTCATGACGGCGAAGTAGTGCGACGGGTGCGCCGTTGTCGGCGCGCGCGCCGACCATCGGGGCTGATCCGCAGCTGCTGTGCGACGGCCTGGGCGGCGACGAGCAGCGGATCGGTCACGACCTCGAGCGGCGGCTGGCGCCGCTCGGTGAGAACACTTGCGAGCTGCGAAACCGTCGCCCGACTCTCGGCCGCCGTGATCGCCTCGGTCTTGGCGGAGCGCTCGGCCAGGTCGCGGGTGTCGGCGTCGACGCGGTTGCGGAACATGACGAGCACCTGATCGCTCAAGCGGAGCAGACCAGACCACCCTTCGGCAGTGACCAACGCCTGCGCAGTCGAATAGGCCGCGACGTTGCTGTCGATCTCCGCCCGGGCCCACGCACGATCCGCAACCGCGAGGGGAGGCTCCCCGGCACGGCACCTCCCGGCCGAGTCTCCCAGCAGCGCAAGCGAACCTGACAGCGGACGCAACCACACCACGCCCTGGGCGGACTCGACGACCGTTCCCCCCTTGAGCAAGGAGATCGCCCCGAGCTGCGGCGTTGTCGCGTCGGCGGGCCGTACGCCGTCCGACACGCAGTCCGTGAGCACACGCACCCATCGTTCGATGGCGTCCAGCACCGCCCCACCGGCGGCGCTCGTCGCGAGGACTTGCACGCCGACCAGCGGCGCGGATTGCACCAACGTGTCGCTGCTGGCGCCCGTCGCGACGACGGCGAATCCGACGCCGAGGTCGGGACGCCATCCGAACGCGAGATCGCCCGGTTGGAAGCTGCCGACGAAGTGGCGCCGCCCGTGCGGTGCTCCGGGACGGGTCTCGATTGCGAAGACGATGAGCTCACCTCGCTCGACCCGCCAGACGGTGCCCGGATCGTCGAGCGCGAGCATCCGGTTCCCGGCGAGACCGGCGTAGACCGACGGCGCCGACGGGGACGCGGGTCCGAGGCCGCTAGGCGACGACCAGAGCTGCATAGCGCCCTCCGTACGCGAGGAGCTCCTCGTGGGTGCCTTGCTCGACGACCTGGCCGCTTGCGAGTACCACGATGTGATCCGCGTCCCGGATCGTGCTCAGTCGATGCGCCACGATCAGGCACGTGCACCCGCGCCGACGGAGCGCGAGATCGATGGAGTACTCGGTGGGGGGATCGAGCGCGCTCGTGGCTTCGTCAAGAACCAGCAGCGAAGGTCGACGCACGAGCGCGCGTGCGATCTCGAGCTGCTGTCGCTGGCCGCCGCTGAAGTTGCGGCCGCCTTCTTCCACGTGCGTATCGAAGCCTCCGGGGCGGCTGAGGATCGTGGTGAGAATCTGCGCGTCGGAGGCGGCGCGGATGAGCTCGGCGTGGGGCACGGTTGGATCCCAGAGCGTGAGGTTGTCGCGTACCGAGCCTTCGAAGAGCATGATCTGCTGGTCGACGAAGGCGATGCTGTTCGTGATCGCGTGGCGATAGAAGGCCGCACGCGGTCGCCGGTCGAGGAGGACCTCGCCTGCCCATGGCTGGTAGAGGCCGGTGACGAGCCGGGAAACCGTGGACTTTCCGCTCCCCGTGGGGCCCACGAGGGCGACGCGCTGCCCGGGTAACAGATGGAGCCAGAGATCGGTGATCAGGGCCGGATCGGCCGGGCTGTACCCGAACGTGACGTTGCGCACCTCGAGCTCCCCCTCGAGGCGCGGCGGACTTCGGTCATTCGAGAAGCCGCGCCTCACGACGCGATGCGCGGCGGGCCGACCCCCATTGGGAGAGGGCGGCTCAGCCGCGCCGCCGTCGACGCTGCCCGCCGGGACGTCGGAGGGCTCTGCAACCTCGGGGTCGGGTGCGGCCATGAGCACGTCGTCGAGCCGGTGGAGCATGCCGGCGACCTGCTGGTAGTTGGAGCCCAGCGAGACCACCGCTGTCAGCGGCGTCAGGAACCCCGCCATCAGCACCTGGAAGAGCACCAGGGTCCCGATCGTGATGTCTCCGCGTAGCACGAACAGCGCGCCGATCCCGAGAACGGCGGCGACCGCAATTGAGCCCAACATTGGTGGAAGCACCGAGAGTGGAACGACGCTGAGGTCGAGGCGCTGGCGAACCTGAACGAGAGAGGTGAACTTCGACGACCACCGATCGAAGAGAGCGCTCTCGCCACCTCCGGCCTTCACCGACTCGATCAGGTTGATGCCCCCCGCCGCCGTCGATGTCACGTCGGCTTCTTCTCGCAGCTGGCGGGCGTTGAGGTCGCGACGCCGTCGCGCTCCGACCAGGAGCGTCACGACGTACAAGGACGTAATGACCAGGAGCACGCCGGTGAGCCAAAGGTCGAAATAGAACATGAGGCCGATGTACAGGACCGCGGTGAGCAGCCCGAGCACGGCCTGCGAGAGCTGCCCCGAGAGAAGCTGTGCGAGCTGGTCGTTCAGTGATGCCCGCCAGGCCAAGTCACCTGCCGAACGCTGTGTGAAGAAGCTCATCGGAAGCCGCAGCAGGCTCGCGATGGTCTCCGTCGACATGCGAAGCGCCAGCTTGGTCTGAACCCTGAGCAGCACTCGTTGCTGTACCGCCGTGAGCAGCAGCTGCAGCAAGGCGGCCGCCACGAAGCCCACAAGGATCGCTCCGAGCACCTGGTCGCGTCCCCCGACGAGGTAGTCATCGACGAACATCCGCAAGAGCAGCGCCACTCCAAGACCGGGCGCGACGAGGGCAAGGCCCGCGATAATGCAGTACACGAGTCCAGCCCGCGCCCGGCCGAGCCTCCGCAGGAGCCCATGAGCCGCGCTTGGCCAACGCCCACCGCGGGTGAAATCGGGCCCGGGCCGGACCGCGAGCACGATGCCCGTGAACGATCGGTCGAACTCGTCGAGGTCGACGATCCGAGGACCCGTGGCCGGATCGTTCACGAAGACGCTGTCCCGCCCGAACCCCTCGACGACGAGTACGTGATTGAACTGCCAATGGACGATGACGGGCATGGGGAGGGCTCGAAGGTCATCGATCTCGAGCCGCAACACTTCGACCTCGAGGCCGTAGTACGCGGCGGCAGCCGTGACCTTCTCGAGGTTGGTCCCGTCTCGTGACACGCCGCAGGCGACCCGCAACTCCTCGAGCGGCACCCGCCGGCCGTGGTAGCCGAGCACGATGCCGAGCGAGGCGGCGCCGCATTCGGTCTCCTCGAGCTGGAGCATGAGCGGCGTTCGGACGCGTCGCCGACGGGGCGGACGACGCTGGTCCCGTGAGGACGACTGATCAGACGCGTCGTGCGTGTCCGTGTCGACCGGGGCGCTCACCCGACTCCTACCCGACGAGATGGTCGATCGGACGCCCGCCGCGGATGACGATGCTGCCTTCGAGAGGGGTGCCTTCCGTGATCTTGAATGGTGCGCCGCGCCCGGAGGTCCACCGGTAGCCGCTTGGGGTACTGCGGGTGTTGATCAGGTCGACGCGGACTTCGAGCACCGATCCCCCGACCGCCGGCAGCGACGCGTTGACCACGTCGTTGGCGACGAGCTGCTGGAGTCGAGCCTGCGAGAGGGCAACATCGGAGACGCTGACAACCTTTCCTTCGATGGAGCCGTATTGCGACGCCGGTGCGGTCGACGGAGAGATGTGCGTCGACATGCCAGGACGGATGAGCTTCCCGTTGCCAGCATCGACGAACATGATCGCATCGCTTTTGTTGCCCACCGGGATGAGCTGGGCGATGAGTGTTCCCGGCTTGACGAACGCGCCTGGTTCGACGAGCACGAACGCGACCCGCCCCTGATTCTCCGTCCTCAACGAGACACTCGATCCGTCGCCAAGCCGGAGCGAGGCCACGCTCTGCCCTTGAGGCACGACGTCACCAGGGCGAACGGTGACATCTGTGATGATCCCGCTGTCGGTCGCGCTGACCTCGGTCAAACCCTGTCCGGGCAGGAGCACACCCGTGGCTTGTACTTCCTGCGGGTCCGAGCCGAGGAAGGACCACGCCACAATCGCCGCGATGAGTGCGAGGGCCACGGCCAGCGCGAGCCACAGTCGCGGAGAGGTGAGGCGAAGCATGACGTCGAGCTGCTCGGGCTCCTGGTACTGCTCCACCGCCCGTCGGCGGAAGGGACGCTCCCACGCCTCGTCGTCGTGAGGTGCTGCCTCCGGCGTCGGCTGGGAGGCCGGGTCCAGCGTCCTCGTCACCTCGCCTTCTCCTCCTTCCTCGTTTCGCCGTCAGCCAGCATCGTGTAGCAGTACTCGCGCACGAGGGCGCGCTGGAACTCGTGCTCGTCGACGTAGCCGAGCTGCTCCGCATAGGCACGCAGGTCCTCCGGCATGTCCGTTCCGACGCGATCTTCGAACCACCAGTGCAGCAGCATCTCGTCGGTGAGATCGATCCCTTGAGGGTCGATGCTCTGCAGGCCGCGGTCGTCCAGGACCCGCTGCTTGTCGAGCGCGCGTGCGACCACCCGCTCGTAATCGTCGGAGAGCCGGGTCTCGTCGAGCAGCTCCTCGGTGAGCTCGAGTTGCGTCGCGCCCGTGCCCCAGCGCCGATACGCCTCTCTCTCGATCAGGCGCATCATCGCCGCATCGTCGAGCCCCCGAGCGGCCATCCAGGCCTCCGCTTTGGAGGCACCGCCGATGCCCCGCTCGGACCAGAAGCGATCGGTCGCCTCGCGCAAGGCCTCACCTTCCGCGCCGACGCCGGCCTGTTGCCCGAGGCGCCGAGCCAGGATCGCCACCTGCGCCCGGGCCCGGATGCGCTCGAAGGCTGGTTCCAGGCGAAGCTCCTCGAGAAGGCGCTCGGCCACGAGCTCGCCAGCGGCGCCGCCAACGGTGTCCCTCCCGACCGCCTCGTTTTGGAGCGCTCCCCACAAAGACGTGTGCACGAAGTCGAAATTCACCTGTTTGGGTCGGGCGCCGTTCGTTGCAAGCGACCGGAGCTTCTCCAACATCGCGATCGCGTCCGCGCGTTTCTGGTCGACACGCCCCTCAGGAAGCCACTCCTCGAGCGCGTCGAGCTCGGCTGCAGGGAGATGGTCGTGACGCGCGTCCCGAAGCAGCGCCGGGAAGTTGCGGTCGGGGTAATAGGCGGCCTTCGCGACCTTGACCAGAGCGGCACGAGTACCGGTCCCGATCACGTCGCTGGCCTCAGCGGCCGCCAGCGTGGCGCGGATGTTGACCATGGACTCGGACGTGGGCGCGAAGCCACGATCGGCCGGCCCGTGTGCCACCGCGACCTCGTCGTCATCGACCAGTTCGCCCCGGCGGTACGCCTCGAAAATCACACCGACGCCTTCCATGCCGAACACCGCAAGCTCCGCGGCTCGGAGCGCGCCCATGCTGGCGCTTCCATAGACGTGGACCCCTTGGCTCATGGCCCAGAGAATCTCTTTGTGCCAGACGGAGGGAACACGTTCGAAATAGCCGTCGATGATGCCGATTGCGAACGGCTGCTTGCGCGCCGCTCGGTAGAGGTCGCTCTGGGCGACCGGTGGCAGATACTCGGCATCGAGGATCTCGCGGCCTTCCGCAGCCGAGATCGTGGGCCCGGTGAAGACGACGAAATTCATGCTCGACGCTCCGTGACGGCGTGGGCTCGCCGGCCGAGCGACATACTCGGCAACTCTTGGAGTGGTCCCTCGAGTCCTGGAATCACGACTCGGATCACCGGGATACCGAACTCGGGCTTCGTAAGATCCACGAGGATTGTCTCGGTGATGCCTACGGCGCGGAGGCGTTCGAGCTCCCAGGCGATGTCGTCTTCGAACGTCGCTCCCGCAAAGGTCGGCACCTCGCGGAAGTCACGCCGTCCGCGGGCATTCACAGTCTCGCGGTGGAGGCGGACAGTATCGGGGCTGCGCACGCGCGCATAGTCAGAGTGGGGCATGTCGTCGCGCGCACCCGAGATGTACGTAAGCCGGCCCTGCGCCGCCTCGGTGAGGGCACGCAGCAACGCGATCTCCCGGGCGGGATGACAGCCCATTCCCCGGGCCGAGAAGAGGAGCCGCACCGGATCGTCGACGCGATCGGCGATCATCGCCAGGAACGAGGGAATGCCGACATCACTGGTTGTTTCCCATACGGCGACACCGACGCCCGCGTCATCGAAGCGCTCGAGCGCTTCCCGACAGCGCGGGTCATCCACAGTGTCGAGATCCAGTCCCGTCGCACGCCAGGCATCCCCGTCCTGCAGCGACCACAGCGTCGTGGCGTCGCGCTCGATCACCTCGCAGATCCCGTGGCTCATGGCTTCGAGGAGGTGATTGCCCGACGCCAGCCCGTTCGAGCTCGCCGCGAAACAGCCGGCGCCAGCCGGTTGGGGCAGTGCGAAGTCGGTGTGCACTGTCTCGTACGGCACCCAGCTCGAAGCTCCGTCCAGCAGGTTGGTCCCTTCGACCCACGGGAACTGGAACCCGTCGTGGAAGAGGCTCGAACGCCAGCGCGGAATACCCCCCACATCGGCGAGCCGGTACGACGCGCGCAGCTCCGCACAGCTTCCGAACAGCAGCGGGTGTGTGACGAGCTCAGCGTGATACAGCTCGATCGACTCCATCAGGCCAGACGCGATTGCTGCCAAACGGTCGAGTCCCTTTCCCTGAGAGACGGAGAGCGACCGCGAGTTGGGTCGCACCACCATGATTACGGGAATCCCAATAACGTCGAGGCCGGTCACGTCGGCCGCACGCGTGATGCCCATGGCGGGCAGAAATCGCCGCAAACGCTCGATCGTCTCGTCGGGAGGAACCAGGCGGTGCGTGCCTCCTCGGTACGCCTTCGGCGTTGCCGAACTCACTCGCGGCGCGCCAACGATGCCGCTCCCGGCATCCTGCGTCGTCGCTGGAGCCGAACCCGCGGCGAACTCGGTCACACTGCCCGACATACCAATCCCTAGGCCGCTCGAGCCCTTCGGTCGCTTCCTATTCCTCTACAACACGGTCGCTCAGGAGGTCGCGCCGGGGTGGCCGTAAGGGACGCCAGGGACGAAATAGCCCTCAGCGGGCGCGCCGTACCCTGGTGTCGCCGGCGCGGCGGCCGGGGCCGCCGGCGCGCCCATCGCCACCCCACCGAACGCAGGCGCCGCGCTCAGGGCGCCCGGCGCGCCGGGCGTAGGGAGCGCTGTCGCGGGCGCGGCAGCCGGTGCCGCCGGCGCGCCCATCGCCACCCCACCGAACGCAGGCGCCGCGCTCAGGGCACCCGGCGCGGCAGCTGGTGACGCCGGTGCCGCGGCCGGTGACGCCGGTGCCGCGGCCGGCGCCGCCGGCGCGCCGTACCCTGCTACGGGCGCTGCGTATGGTGCCGCGGGAGCCGCGGACGGCGCCGCCGGTGCTGCGGGCGCAGCTCTTACGGATGTAGGTGCGCCTACAGGGTCCGCGCTTCCGAAGGCCGGCACCGCGCTCGGGGCCCCAGGCGCCGCTGTCGGCGCTCCGGGGGCGGCTGATGGTGCTGCTGGTGCACTCACCGGGACCGGAACGAATGCAACCTGCCCGAACCCCGTCGCCGGAGCTCCTGCGCCAGAAGCCGAGGCATTGGCCTCAGCCATGGCCTCTTCGTCTGGGACTACGAGGGCAACTCGACCCACGCCTACTTCGACAACCTCGATCTCGTGTCCGTCCGGGATGCCAATTCCGAGCAGACTCAGGGTGTCGGTCGGGTTGTCCTTGAGCGCCTCCCTCAAGTCCGGGCGAGCAGCCAGGATGGGGCCGGCGTCGATGATCGGTTGCATGGAACCTCCTGCCCTCGGAGCACGTCACTCGTTTTCTTCGACACGTCAGGTGCCGAGGTTGAGCGATGACTCGGCGCGCGAAGCGTAAACCCGGGCCGCCAGCTCCGTCGAGGGTCCTGCCTGCGCGAACGCGCTGTTTGCTCCGTATGCGACACAGTTCGCAGTACGAGCAGAAGGCCGAGAATGATCAGGCGTACATGTCGAGTTGGAGCGGGCCATGCGCAGCATCGGCTTCGGCTACGCGCTGTTCATTCTCGGCTTGATGGGTGGCTGGAGAGCTTCGGTCAGCTCGTCTAGCTCGCATCGCCGACTCCGATCTCGCCAAGGAATGCCATGAGGCCCGGTTCATCTCCGATCGCCGGGAGCGACACCGACTGAGAGAAGTCCGAGCTGGCGACCGCGATGTTCGGAGAGCCTCCGTAGATATTGGTGACGATGATTGCATATCGGCGCGGTCACCCCTTCTTCATGGTCAACAGATTCTCTGGGCTGCCAGAGAGCAGCAAACTTCTTCAGCGACACCGCGACTCCCGGACTAAAGGCGCGCGCACCGAACGACGCGACAGAACGCGCGACCGCCGACCATGGACGCGCACCAGAACCGGCTTGGTCTCAGGGGATCAACGCAACAGCACCCTCGATCGGGTTTGATCGGATCGGGAGGTGCGGCGTGGAACGGTTGTCGGAGGGTGACAAGGAACGGATCGCGGAGCTGTGGGCGGCGCAGGCTCCGGCGTGGGTGATCCACAAGGAGATCAGCCGGTCACGGTGGGCGATCCGGAGATACATCAACAGGCTGCAGCGGCCGCCGAAGCGCGAACCGAACCGGTCGCCGCTGCGGCTGTCGCTGGGCGAACGCGAAGAGATCTCGCGGGGCCTGGCGGGTGGTGAGTCGCTGCGGTCGATCGCGCGCGGGCTTGGTCGGGCGCCGTCGACGATCTCGCGGGAAGTGCGGGGCAACGGCGGTGCGCGCTGGTATCGCGCCTGCCGGGCGGACCGCGATGCGCTCCGCCGAGCTCGTCGGCCGAAACGAGCGAAGCTGGCGCAGTGCGAACGGCTCCGAGCGGTGGTGGAGGGCAAGCTCGAGCTGCGCTGGTCGCCGCAGCAGATCTCCGGTTGGCTCGGTCGAGCTTTCCCTGACGATCCGGAGATGCGGGTGTCTCACGAGACGATCTACCTGTCGTTGTTCGTGCAGTCGCGCGGCGCGTTGCGCAGGGAGCTGACCCGCTACCTGCGTCGTCGGCACGCCACTCGCCGGCCGCGGGGGCACTCCGTGATGACCGGCCAAGGCCAGCTCCGGGGAACGATCAACATCAGCGAGCGACCCGCCGAGGCCGACGACCGTGCCGTCCCGGGCCACTGGGAAGGCGACCTGCTCTTCGGTAAGAAGATGAGCGCCGTCGCCACGCTCGTCGAACGCAAGAGCCGCTTCGTGGTACTCGTCGGGCTCCCCGACGGGCACCAAGCCGACGTCGTGGCCGACGCCCTCGCCGCAAGGATCGTGACGCTGCCCCAACAGCTCCAACGGTCCATCACCTGGGACCACGGCAAGGAGATGGCCCAGCACGCGCGCTTCAGCGTCGACACCGGCGTCACCGTCTACTTCTGCGACCCTCGCAGCCTGGCAGCGCGGCAGCAACGAGAACACCAACGGTCTGCTGCGCCAGTACTTTCCGAAGCGCAGCGACCTCAGAACTCACACCCAAGCCGACCTCGACGCGGTCGCCGCAGAGCTCAACAATCGTCCTCGACAGACCCTCGGCTGGCTGTCACCATCCGAAGCACTCGACGAGGCGTTGCGTTGACCACTTGAGTCCGCACCGGATCGAGGGCACTCCGAGGTGCCGATATGTCGCGCCCAGCGGAGGTCAGCTGGCGACGTTCGGTGCGCACGTTAGGTGCACAGAAGTCGAGTACGAATCAGGGGTTGCTGATGCAGCCGACCGCGTGATTCACGACTTGGGCCTCCAACGAGGGTCGCGGCCGATGAGCCCGAGGACGCGATCTTGCAGCGGAGCGTCCTCCGGTACCGAGACCGGGGCGGCGTACCAGCCGTTCTCCCGCTGCCAGGCCCACACCTGCGGAGCTTGCACGAGGCTGCTCCACAGGAGCTGGACCTCTTCGGGGTTGATCGTTGGATCCTGCCCCGTCGCCTTGGCGAGGTCCCACCCGTGTTGCGGGAGGTCGAAGCTCACCGCGAGATCCAGATGGCTCATGACCTCAGGTGGCGTCGCCGGATCGTCGAGGACTCGCTCGACAAGCTTCCGAATGGCGCCGAACGCGGCGGCTGGATCGTCGAGGTCCGCAAACGCAGGGACATCCGATACGCCCGCCGTCTCGCGGAGCACGTGACCCGAGTAGTCGACGACGTGGGCCACAACGTCGCGGGCGAGCCATCCGTCCACCGGCGAGGGACTCTTCCATCGCTCCGGCGCGGTGGCGGCGATCAAGGCGCTAAACGCGTCCGCACGCCGCCGGTATCGGTCCGCGATCTCGGTCATGCAGGAACAGGTTGCCCGCTCGTGCGCTCACTCGTCGAGTGCCGAACGGCAGATATGGCGCGGTTCATACCTGCTTGCGGTAGCGCACCTCGTACAGCCCTGAGTCGCCGAACGGCTTCATGCCGTTGTCGTCGCGCCAGCCTGCGCGTTCATAAAACCTGCGCGCCCGATCGTTCCCTGTCAGAACCCAGAGTGCCAGGTCGCGTCGCCCCGTCGCGGCGAGCGCTTCTTCTGCATCGTGGAGTAGTGCGTACCCGAAGCCGCGCCCCCAGTGCGACGGCGCGACGTAGAGAGTCCAAAGCTCGCCGCGGTTTGCGTCGTTCGGCAGGTCTCGA
>WNFV01014437.1_pt1 | contig 15347 bp, 18 predicted proteins | sample 5400101 | NCBI WGS metagenome assembly WNFV01 (sample SAMN13153361, study PRJNA577476) | soil metagenome | isolation source: 115 cm soil or saprolite under grassland replicate 1 | place: USA:California | collected 2016-06-15 | reverse complement strand
ACTTGATATTGCGGATCGGAATACTGCCGCGCGGAGCGTGAGTTGGGGGTCGCAATGTGGGACCCATGGATCGGCCGAACCCCCATACGTCCATCGCTTGTTGTGATACCGTCTCCCGCCAATCAATGGGAGGAACTTATGAAAGCTAATTACAAAATGACGGTAGCTGCGCTTGCGGGCGTCGCACTTGGCGCTCTCGCGATGATGGTATCGGGTATCGCAACGGCCTTGGCGCAGGATACGGTTCGTGTACGCGGCACCATCGAACGCATCGATGGCTCGATTTATGTGGTCAAGGCACGCGATGGTGCCGAGCTAAAGGTGGCGCTCGCCGACAACCCGCAGATCGCCGGCGTGATCAAGGCATCGCTTTCCGACATCAAGCAGGGCTCGTTCGTGGGCGTTACGGCGATGCCACAGGCTGACGGCAGCCAGAGCGCACTCGAAGTACATATCTTTCCTGAGGCAATGCGCGGAACCGGAGAAGGACACTACCCATGGGATCTTCGGCCCCAGAGCACAATGACCAACGCGAACGTTGAGCAGGTTGTCACCGCGGTTGATGGGCAAACGCTGACGCTGAAATACAAGAACGGAGAAAAGAAAATCTTTGTCCCCGCCAATACGCCCATTGTTGTTTACGTGCAGGGGGACAAGAGCGATCTCAAGCCTGGCGCGAAAGTCTTCATCGCTGCGATCAAGCAGCCCGATGGAACGCTGCAAGGTCGCGCGTGGCGGGTCGGTCGGGATGGAGTAACACCGCCTATGTGATCGCGGCGCGAGCAAAAAGTTTGGAGTGAAGAACTGCTCGCGTGCCGCCGACGCTGCTCGCCCGCGCCAATGAGGTGATCGAGTCAGGCTGGCCCGCTTCTGGCACGGAACGGACCTGCCAGCCGCCGCGAGCGATGTCTGCTTATTGAGGCTTAGCGGACTCGATGCGACGGTCGCTCTTGGGCTGTTCATGACCGATATTGTTGAAAAAGTCGCCGTGGAAAATCTGTAGAATAAGAATGCGCAACAATCGAATCATGGGCGCTAACTTCTTGAATCGATCTTGCGCGTTCGATGCTCGTCTTGAATCAATGTTGCTCGGGGTCCCCCCTCAAAATCCTTTTTCAACTGCATCGACCCGAAGCCGACATAGACAGGATTGAAATCCCGCAGCGCAGCAGTCCCCTGCCGTACCGAGGTGTGCTATCGTTTTGTTTCCGGAGCGCGGGAGGTACTGGCAGTGAGGCGTCGCGACTTCATCACGCTGCTCGGCGGCGCGGCAGCGTGGCCGCTCGCGGCGCGCGCGCAGCAGAAATTGCCAACGGTCGGGCTTCTTGGCACGACCACGGCCTCGGCCTGGGGGCCGTGGACCGCTGCTTTTGTGCAGCGGTTGCGCGAACTCGGCTGGATCGAGGGTCGCAACCTCACGATCGAGTATCGCTGGGCGGACGCACGCAGCGAGCGCTTCGCAGAGATCGCGGCAGAATTCGTCCGGCTCAAGGTCGATGTCATTGTCACGGGTGGAAACGCGGCCGTCGCGGCAAAACAGGCGTCATCGGCCGTCCCGATCGTCTTTGCGCTGGTGGACGACCCGATTGGTATGGGCCTGATCGCAAGTCTGTCGCGACCGGGCGGCAACGTCACCGGTCTGGCGGTGCAGGCAACCGATCTTGCTGGCAAGCGCCTCGCACTATTGCGCGAGGTTGTGCCCGGTCTCCGCCGGTTGGCGATCATGGTCAATGTCGACTATCCCAGCGCCGTGCTGGAGATGGGCGAGATTCAGACGGCTGCGGACATGCTCGGCCTCGAAGTGGCCCCTTTAGAAATCCGACGAGCTGAGGATATCGCGCCCGCCTTCGAGGCGCTCAAGGGCCGCGCGGAGGCGCTCTATGTCGTTGGCGACGCGCTCGTAATGACCCACCGGGTCCGAATCAACACTCTGGCGCTTGCCGCACGACTTCCGACGAGCTTCAATTATCGGGAGTACGTCGAAGCCGGCGGTCTGATGTCCTACGGAGCAAACCTCTCGGACCTGTTCCGACGCGCGGCCGATTATGTCGACAAGATTCTGCGCGGGGCAAAACCGGGGGACCTTCCGGTCGAGCAGCCGACCAGATTCAATCTCGTTATCAATCTGACCACTGCCAAAGCACTCGGCCTCGAGATACCACCGACGCTGCTCGCCCGCGCCGACGAGGTGATTGAATAAGGGACTGCAACCGCGCATTTCGTTTGCTGCGGTGCATGAGTCGGCTCCTGGCAGATTTTGTTGCAAAACGATTTTGCGCATCCGAGCGCGCAACATTGATTCAAGATCAGGCACCAATGCGCAATGTTGATTCAAAAATGCATTGGCTGCGATTCGATTGTTGCGCATTCTTATTCTACAGATGATTTGCGGCGACTTTTGCAACAAAATCGGCACGAAGCGGACATGCCGAGATCAACATCCGATGTCTGCTATCGGGTGAAAAGCGGACCTTGAGCAAGGCGCGTTCAACAAGCCCGATTTATGAGTACACGGCCTAAATTAGCGGGGAGCAGGAGCCGTTTCCTAAGCACCACATCCGCACTGCTTCATTGGCGCACGTAAAACACTTGGCGTGCAGGAGAATGTTGGATCCCAGTTCCACTCCCTCCGCCACCACCCCAGGACACACTATTTCTCCGGTTGGATGAGGCCCTCATTCGAGCCCGGCGCGAGGCTGTTTTCGGCGATGATCTCTGGACTCCGTGAAGAGCCAAGGCCGCTAGCACGTTCTCTGATGCGCCGCTTTTCTCCGGACCTGTGTACCAATTCGGTTTGGTACAGAGCTTCGGGTGCGCATATTTTCAAGCATCTGCTCGCAACCGAGTTCGAACTAATCTCGCTTCTCCAAGACGGTCAGTGCGGACCGATGCGACTGCGACAGAGCTTCGATTCCCTAAATCGAAGGTCACAGGTTCGATTCCTGTCGTGACCGCTCAATGGAGTCGGCATTGCACCTCCGCACCGAAAACGTAGCGGCGCAGTTCGGCTAGCTTAGCCCAGCAGAGGGCAAAGCGAGAGGACGTTCGTCGTCACCGCACCCGGATCACCACCGGCTGTTCGCAAAGCCGCAACGGCAGCGGCGATGTGGGCACGACCAGAGGCTCGTTCTGGCTTTTGCCGCCTTCCGTATTGATCTGCCAGTCCTCGCGTCGCCTAGATCTGCGACGTAATCGATCCAGACCGCGCCCTTGTCATCACGCGGCAGCTCGGCAGTCTGCGCCGCGCGTTTCAGAGGTTCGGATTCGTCGGCTTTGTCGAGGGATGCCTGGATCAGGCGCCGGTCCGCATACTGCCCGAACACCGCGGAGACGACCGCCTGACGCGCAATATCTAGCAGCATGGGCGGGTCGAACCAGCCGACCATGCGTGGATGGGCATCGAAGTCCTGCAGATCGGGCGGCGTCACCATGAGCGTGTCCGCTCAGTCTGAAAGAGCGTCTTGCGCCGCGGATTGAGCAATGCTCCGGTCATGCGCAATATAGTTTCGTTTGCGACCGATTGTTAGTGAAAAAATTACACCCCACCCTTGCAAGGATTTAATGTGTTCCCATCTTGTTCGCGCGGGGAACCCGCCCTTCGGCCATCCCTGTAGCTCAGACCCTGAGTTCGAGCGCGCCGGCCTGCTTGCCGGCGCATAGGAAAGCTCGCGCGCGTGGGAAGTACTTCCAGCTGTGCTCGTGAGAGGGCGTTCACGTGTTGATCCCGGACCATGAAACCGAAGTGGACTTCCTGAACTGCGAGGCGATCTCGCGGACGGTGGTCGATCTGCTGAAGGGCAATCGGGCGCGCGCGTTGACCATCGGCATCCACGGGGATTGGGGCGCAGGCAAAAGCAGCATCCTGAAGATGGTCCAGCGCGATCTCGCCAAGGACAAGGATGTCGCGTGCCTCTGGTTCAACGGCTGGGCATTTCAGGGATTTGACGACGCCGATACGGTGATGATCGAAGCGACCATCGCCGAACTGTGCCGGCAGCGTTCCACCGTCGGCAAGGTCCAGGAGCTTGGTTCGCGTCTGCTCAAGCGTATCGATTGGCTGAAGGTGATGAAGCGGGGCGGCGGGCTCGCCTTCAACGTGGTGACAGGTCTGCCATCACCCGATCAACTCGAGAGCCTCTGGAACGGACTCCAGTCCACGATCAGCGGGGTCAAGAATCTCAAACCCGAAGAGATCGAGGCACGCCTGACGGAGGCCGCATCCTTCCTCAAGCCCGCCGCCGAAGCGAACGTGCCGGAAGTGATCCACCACTTCCGGAAGGAGTTCAGCGAGTTGCTCAGCGAAGCCAAGATCGAGCAACTGGTCGTGCTGATCGATGACCTGGACCGTTGCCTGCCGGCCACGGCGATCGAGACGCTCGAGGCAATCCGGCTGTTCCTCTTCGTGCCGAAGACCGCCTTCATCATCGGTGCTGATGAGGGAATGATCGAGTACGCGGTACGGCAACATTTTCCGGACTTGCCACGCGCCGTCGGCACGGTGCCATACGCGCGCAACTATCTCGAAAAGCTTATCCAGGTGCCCTTCCGGATTCCTGCGCTCGGCACACAGGAGACACGCATCTACGTGCTGCTGCTGCTGATCGAGGGCATCGTCGGCGCGGAACACGCCGGATTCCAGACGTTACTGACAGCAGCGAAGGAGGCGCTGAACCGGCCGTGGCTCGGCGCGGGCCTGACGCAGGCGCAGGTGCAGGCGGTCGATCCCGCCAAGCGCGAAACGCTCGATGCGGCGTTTGTCCTCGCGGCGCGCATCGGTCCGGTGCTCGGGGAGGGGACAAAGGGCAATCCCCGCCAGATCAAGCGCTTCCTTAATGCGCTGCTGGTCCGTGAAGCCATCGCGCGCGCCCGCGGCTTTGGCGATCTGATCAACCAATCCGCACTCGCCAAGCTAATGCTGGCAGAGCGGTTCCAGCCGGATTTCTACGAGCATCTCGCCGCGCAGGCCGTCGCCGCAAGTGACGGAAAAGCGGCGGAGCTGAAGGCGCTCGAGGCGGCAGGGCGCGAAGAACCGGCATCGGTTGCAAAGGGGAAAAAGGGCGAGACGCCCCAAGCGCGCGAGGCCGCAGATGCGGACTCGGGCCGATGGCTGGAACGGGAATGGCTGCAACGGTGGGCGAGGATCGAGCCCGCATTGGCCGATATCGATCTGCGGCCGTATGTCTTCGTCGCGCGCGACAAACGTGTTCTCGCGAGCGCCGCGGACCTGGGAGGACTCGAAGCACTGATCGAGAAGCTCTCCGCCGGCGGCATGGCCCTTCGCATGGTCGAGCCGGAAGTCAAGGTGCTGCCGGCCGCCGATGCGGAAGCGGTGTTCTCGGCCTTGCGTGAACGTGTCCTGCAGGCGCCGTCACTGTCAGCGCCGCCGCCGGGATTCGAAGGTTTGGGGATCGTGGCGAAGCATCATGCCAAGTTCCAGACCGAGGTGATGGCGCTCGTCGGCAGTCTCGACGCGAAGGTGCTCGGCATCTGGATCGTGAAGGGGTGGAACGAGGTGCTCACCGAGCGGCCGGCGCAAGAGCAGCTGCGCACGGTCATGGCGCAATGGGCCAAGCAGGATGAGAACGCCTTGCTCAAGAAGGCCGCCGGGCAGGCGCTTGGCGGCTTGCGATCGACGGGGCGCTGATGGGTACATCGGGGTCATCGAGAGGGCCGGGATCGAATAGCGCACTGGTGCCCACCTTTCTCAACGAGCCATCGATAGGTCCGTTGCCCGGTGGCGTCGATGTCGTGCCGGCAGATGGCGCGCCGCCGGACGGTGACGGACAGCCGGTACCGGCGGACGCGCCGCCGCGTCCCGCGATCGTGGCGCCGCCCGTCCCGCCGTCGTTCGGCAACGCGCGGGGCAACTTCACCTCCTTCGCCTCCTCCGGGGGGAGTGATCGTCGTGCGCTTCGCCGCGCTGTCAGGGATTATGTGCGCTCCGGCGCTCGCGGCAGCGGCAACGCGGTGCGGCGCATGGGGTCGTCACGCGCGGCGGCGAGCGGCGCGCTCGGCGTATTCCGCGGATTCCAGCGCGACGGCGTCGCGGATACCCTAGTCCGTCTCAACCTCGGCAACCTGGTCGGACGGTCAACCCGAGAGGTGTTCATCGGGCTCACCGACGTCATCTGCCGGGACGGCGGGCCCATCGACGAGGCAATCGCCCGCGATGCGTGGCTGGAGACATGCGCCGACCTCGAGCGTTTCGGAATCCAGGATCTTGACGCGTTGACGAGTGATCAGGTCCGCGAGGTATTCCTGACCTTCGTTACCCACGCGGTTAAGACGAAGCTGTTCCAGTACATCGGCGTGAACGGCTTCCGCGTCGCCGACCTGAATGCGATCGAGGCCTTCGAGGCGCAATTCCGAAGCTATGTCGAAAGGGCGGTGCGCGATTCCTTCGCGTCCGACCTCTCGGCGCTGTCGCAGATGTCCGATCATCAGATCAGATCCATCGTCGACGAGACCTACCGCGACGCGTGGGAGCTCTTCGAAACCTGGGGAGATCAGCAAGGATGAGGCGGCATAGCGTCATCGTCCGGCTCGGGCCCGCCGACAAGAAAGCGGTCGCGCTCCGCGAGCCCGGCACCGTTCGGACCGAGATCAGGTTTATCGACGGCGAACTTCGTCTTGGCTTCGGGCTCGGTCAGATGATCGATCAGTTGGTGAAGCGCGGAATCCATCCCTCGGAGCGGGCCGTGGACCTCGCGATTCTTGCCGCGACGGTGACGGCGGCCGATACCCGCATCTCGCGTGCGACGGATTCGCAAGACACCTGGACACGCGAGATCGATTTGTACGTGCCGGTCGAAGACCCTGCGCTCTGGAGTACGCAGTCTGGGGCGATCGAACGGATGCTGAAGTTCCTGACCGGCGATGTCTGGTATCTATCATTTCGTAAGCGTGATGCGAAATACGCGAAGCTCTTGAAGAAGCCGGATGAGTTGGCGCTTCCGACCGTGGATTCGGTCTGCTTGTTTTCAGGGGGGCTGGACAGTTTCGTCGGCGCGATCGACCTCCTGGCAAATGGCGCCAAACCTATTTTCGTGAGCCACTATTGGGATGCGAGCACGAGCTCGCAGAAGCTCTGCGCGCAACGCATCGGCTCGGTGTACGGCGACATGGAGCCGCGGCATGTCCGCGCTCGTGTCGGTTTCCCGACTGATCTGGTCAAAGGGTCCGCCCCGGAGAAAACGATGCGGGGCCGTTCGTTCCTGTTCCTGGCGCTTGCCGCATTGGCAGCTTCCGGGATCGATGCGCCGGTGATCTACGTGCCCGAGAATGGCCTAATCTCACTCAATGTACCGCTCGACCCGCTCAGAGTCGGCGCCTGGAGCACGCGAACGACACACCCCTTCTACCTGGCGCGATGGCAGGAACTCCTCGCCGGGCTCGGCATCACCGCGACGGTCGAGAATCCATATCGGTTCAAGACCAAGGGCGAGATGCTCTCGGGTTCTGCGAACAAGAGTCTGGTCGAAAAATACGTGGCGGAGACGATTTCGTGCTCGTCGGTGATAAAAGCAACACGTAAGCACTTGCCTCCTGGTCATTGCGGTTATTGCACGCCGTGCCTCATCCGGCGCGCCGCCATCAGCGCCGCCTTCAATAGCGATCCGACCACCTATACGCTCGCGAATCTGGCGGCGAAGCCCCTGGATGGGCGTCGCGCAGAGAGTGAACACGTCCGCTCGTTCCAGTTGATGGCCAGGCGGCTTTCCAAGACAGCTGCGATCGAGGACATACTCGTCCACAAGCCCGGCCCGCTATTGGACTATGCCGCTACCGAGATCGCGGAATATGCCGGCGTGTTCCGGCGGGGCATCGAGGAGGTCGACGCGATTCTGACGGGCGTGACGGTAAAGCCATGAAGGTGGCCCTGGATCATGCGCGTGGTTTCGACTTCCACTGCCATGTGGATCTGGATCGCGATCCAGCGCGGCTGATTAGCCAGTGCGAAGGAGAGCGGATCGTGACCGTGGCGGTCACGACGACGCCGAAGGCCTGGGCCCAGAACCATAAATGGACGGCACGCAGCGGATACGTGCGTGCGGCGGTCGGTCTGCATCCCGAGCTCGTCGGCGAGCGGTACGGCTGGACGGAAGTCCGCAGCACAAGAACCATTACGGCCGGCAGCGCGAGGTGTTCGGACGCGTGCTTCGCACGGCGCAAGCGTTCGGAGGGCGGGTGCTCACGGTCCATAGTCGAAGGGCAGCAAACGACGTGATCGAGATGATCGCCAAGTGCACAACCCCAGACCGTGTGCTTCCGATCCTGCATTGGTTCTCGGGAGCGCCGGCCGCGGCGGCGCGTGCGGTGGAATGCGGCTGCTACTTCTCAATCAACACGGCCATGCTGGACAGTGAGCGCGGTCAGGCTCTGATCAGGAAGTTGCCCGCCGATCGGCTGCTCACGGAAACAGACTCGCCGTTCACACAGGTAGGCGGGCGGAATAGCGTCCCCTGGGACGTGAAACTCGCTGCCGACCGCCTGGCAGCCGTGTTGGGGATTACCGGGGAGCAGGTGAACGAGGTGCTGAAGCGTAATGCCAGCCGCGTGTTGGCATTCGGTGATCTCGCCGACGAGTGTCGTTGAGACAGGATAGACGCGAGTACGAAGATATGGCGAAGAACCCAGGGAAGGGACGGTGCGTCCACTGTCTCAAAGAAGTGCCGGAGCGGAATTGGGATCACGTGTTTCCGAAATCCTGGTACCCCGACACGACTCCACAAAACCTGGAGAAGTGGCAGATACCGAGCTGCATTCGTTGCAACAGGAAGTACGGCAAAATCGAAGAGGACCTCATCGGGCGGTTCGCGGTCGCTCTCGACTCAAAAAATCCCGCATCCGCTGGACTCGTTGAGACCGCAATACGTGCCATTGATCCCGCGGCCGGCCGCGATGACCGCGATGCGGCAGCGCGCTTGGCCAAGCAAAGAAAATTCTTGGCCGACATGTACAAGGGAGAGGAGATAGCTGGCGCACAGGTGATGCCCGGTCTCGGCGAGCGCTGGGGGCGGCCGTTGGCGCAGCAGCTGGCCATCAAGATTCCCGGCGAGAAGCTCATGGCTATGACCCGGAAAATCGTCCGCGGTCATGTGTATTTGGACAACAAGACCTTCATTGTGCCGCCCTACAAAATTGAGTGCTATTTGGCGGAAGATGAAAAAGTGAAGGTAGTTAAGGAGCTGCTCGACAAGCACGGCAAGGAATACAAGCGAGAGCCGGGCCTTGTGATACGTCGCGCCCCCGTGGAAGGCGACCCGCTGACCGCGCTCTACGAAATAACCTTCTGGGACCAGTTTAGGACGTACGCGATCGTCTCCACGGGGAAGGCCTTGCCTCGTCTATCTCCGCGCCAGCGCCGCGCACTCAAGCGGGCGCAGCTCAACGCGTGGCTGCAACGGCGCGCACGAAAGCAGGGCAGACCAAAAGCCAGGGCGCGGAGCCAGGTGAAATGAGATTGAAGCCGGCGGCGGGGCTGCCGGAGGGAAGGCGTAGGATTTGTAGGAATGGTACGCGAACGATCGAAGCCTGAAGGGCGGAGACTGCAGAGCAGGCTCCGGCGCTTAGCGCCGAGAGCGTGACTGGGCGGTGGGAGAGGATAATGCTGACGCTTTATGACTCTATAGGTCGAGCCGTGGCCTACATTTTTGACGACGGAAAATCTGTATACTTGTACTCAGGACGGCCCGTTGCGTGGCTGCATGACGAATATGTGTATGCGTACAGCGGTCGGTATCTTGGGTGGATTCACAACGGATGGATTTACGATAGAAACGGGCATCCAGCGTTCTTCACCCAAGAGGCTGCTGGCGGTCCGGCTCGGCCGGCTCGACGAGCAAGGCCCGCTCGCGGGGCGCGCGGTGCACGTCCAGCACGTGGAGCGAGAGAGGCCAGGCCCGCAAGACCTGCACGATCACTCACGTGGTCAGAATTGTCTGGCGTTGATTTCTTCAGTCAATGAGATTTGGTGAAGTCGGTAGTTATCCCCAGGCGCAGTCATTCACGCTTCCTTCACCCGCGCGGCTATGACGGGATGGTCATGAGCGAGGAGTGCGATGAGACATGCAGATCTTAATGGGCCGCTCGCTATCGAAATCCTTCGTGAATCTCTGACGTTGCTCCGCCCAAATCAGGGGAATTGACTGAAGAAAGTCCGAAAGTTGAAGGCGACAATTCTGCGTCCCGTCTAGCAGCGCCTGAATAACGTCCGGCGCTAGTAGCGTGAGACGTAGCATGCGGCAGAGGTAGGAGAGGTTGATGTTCTCCGCTTTCGCCAAGTCTGTGACGGATGCATAGTCGCCACTCTCCAACATCGCTTTCCATCGATGGGCTCGCCCTAGTGCCTTGACGATGGTGTTGTCGATGACCACCCGTCGACCCGTCCAAGTAATGCCCCCCGGCCCGACGACGAATTTCCGCCCTCCGCGACGCCGAGGTGGAAGGGGCACGCGGATGATCAACGTTCGGTTGGTACCGGCGAGCTTGGTGCTCGCGCTCATGCTGCCTCCCGATCATTCTTGAAATCTTCCACCAAACTCGCGAGTCCATCGACCCGGAAACGGATCTCTATCCCGTCTTCCTGGATATCGACCCGCTCGACCAACAGCTGGACAATCCGGGCCTGCTCGGCCGGGAAGAGCTCGTCCCAGAGGGGGTCCAGTTGCTCGAGCGCGTCGCGCACCTCGGCCTCAGTGACGTTGTCAGTCTTCCGCCGCGCGGCCCGCCACGTCCGAATGATGATTTCAGGGGCGCGGAGGATTGCCCGCAGCTGGTCGAGCACGGCACGCTCGACGTCCCCAGCCGCAATGCGGCTGACCGGGCCAGGCGTGCTACCTCGTTTGAGCACGTCCATGGCGATGTAGTACCGGTAGAGCTTCCCGTTCCGCCGGGTGTGGCTCGGAGTCATCGCGGTACCATTCGGACCAAAGATGAGTCCCTTGAGTAGAGCGGGCGTTCGGGCGCGGCTGTTGGCGGCGCGCTTCCGCGGGTTCACCTTCAGGATGTCCTGAACGCGCTGCCAGAGGGCGCGATTGATGATCGCCTGGTGCTCTCCCGGGTACGACGTTCCCTTGTGCACGGCCTCACCGACATAAACCGGATTGCTGATAATCCGGTAGAGATAGCCCTTCTCGACCGGCTTACCGCTCTTGGCCTTGATGCCTTCGGCTGCAAGGACGGGGATCAGCATGGTGACCGAGCGCAACCGTGCGAAGCGCTCGAAAATGAACCGGACGTGGTCTGCCTCCGCGATGTTAATGACGAGTTTGCGGTCCCGGATGTCGTAGCCGAGCGGTGCCCAGCCACCCATCCACATGCCCTTCTTCCTCGACGCCGCGAACTTGTCCCGGATGCGCTCGCCGGTCAGCTCCCGCTCGAACTGGGCGAAGGAAAGCAGGATGTTGAGCGTGAGCCGTCCCATCGAGGTGGTGGTATTGAATGACTGCGTCACGCTTACGAACGTGACCGAGTTGCGGTCGAACACCTCCACCAGCCTCGCAAAGTCCATGAGCGAGCGGCTGAGCCGATCGATCTTGTAGACCACGACCACATCGACGCGGCGCGCCTCAATGTGCTCCATCAGCCGCTTGAGCGCTGGCCGCTCCAGTGTGCCGCCGGAAAACCCGCCGTCGTCATATCGGTCGGGCACGAGCAGCCACCCCTCGGCCTTTTGGCTCGCAATGTAGGCTTCGCATGCCTCGCGCTGGGCATCGAGGGAGTTGAACTCCATCTCGAGGCCTTCCTCGGTAGACTTACGGGTGTAGACCGCGCAGCGAAGCTTGCGGACGACCGGTTTGTTCATGGCCGCTCCCGCTGGTTCTTGAGCCCGAAGAAGATCCAGCCGTTCCAGCGGGTGCCGGTGATCAGGCGCGCAATGGCGGAAAGGGATTTATAGGGGCGGCCCTGGTACTCGTAGCCGTCGTCCCGCACCGTCACGGAATGCTCGACTCCGTGCCACTCGCGGACGAGTCGGGTGCCTGCAATTGGCCGATCCTGGGCCGCGCGGGCTCGCCTTGTGGCCTTTCCATCGATCTGCTCGGCCAAAGCGGCCAGGCGTTCGAGGGTTTCCGGCTTGAGACCGCCATAGGCCAACTCCTGAATGCGGTAGGCCAGCCGGCTTTCGAGGAAGCGGCGGTTATAGGGCGGCGGCTCGGCAGCGAACAGCTCGCGCCAGCGGGCCTTTAGGGCCGTCACAGGCATGGATTTGAGGGCCCCTATCTGGGCCAGAACGGAATTGCTCATGGGGTGTCGCCTTCAATTTCGGCGACAACACCGCTCTGACGGGGGAGTGTCTCAAGCGAAAAAGCTGGTTCTCCAGACAATAATCCACTGGACTTCCGAGCCCGAAGACGCATTAGGCCGGCCGCCAAGATCTCCCCAATCTCGGCCAAGCGCTCGTTGTCGCGCCGGTCAGGCGGAATGACGCGGTCCGAGCCAGCTGTTCGTTTTGTCGGGCCCGTGTGCGCCGCGGCAGGCCTCATTTCGAGAGCTTCCTGGGATTGGCCGCCTGGCGGTCGCACTCTCCAAGCCAGCGGTCGATCTCATCCTGGAAGTAGTAGACGATCCTGGGGCCGCAGTGGTGAAACAGCGGTCCCAGACCGTTCATCCGCCACTTGGCGAGGGTGGAGCGGCTGACCCCGAGATATCGGGCGGCTTCTACTGCTCGGAGGCGCTTACGTTCCTCTGGCTTCAAGGTGTTCCTCTCGGCTCCTGGTGATTCCACGAGAGCCGAAAGAGTGAGGGAGATGGCGTTGAGTGTCAGGTCAGATAATTGGCGTGATTTCCTACCCTAACGAGAAGCCGATCGGTGATCCGCAATCAATCATAAGGAACGACAATCATCCCTGTTCGTGCTTTGCTTCCCGTGAAACATTGCAGCGCTATCGCAGTCAGATACTTCCGTGGAGACTTCGTCGAACGAGCGTCTGCTTTTCGCGGAGGACGATAACCTCGTTCCACCGCGTCAAGTCGATCATGTCCTGTCGATGTCGCGCAATTGTACCCGCGGCGCGTCCTCGTCTGATGGGCTTCTCACGCTTCAGCAGATCGCAAATCAGGTCTAACGCTGTCCTCATGAGCCATGGGGGAGCGGAAAGCCCATTTTCACAGCAATAGTACAGCGCTGCCGGTGCCCCCAAGGGATTGCCCTCTTGAAACATGTCTCGGAATTGCTCCAGCTCGCGGCCGTGAATCCGCTCCAGGGCCCTGTTCGGTTGGATGTCGCCGGCCATTTGGCAGCCCTCCATGATGCTCATCCGCGAACATCGAAACGCTCGCTAGATTGTCAGCTCGTACAGCGGCACCTTCTTCCTGCCGGGCCGCATTTCGATTTCATGCTTCAGGCCAAGCATCCGCGAAAAGTCAGGGTCCAACATGTGGTAGCGCATCGCTTGCCTGGGGTCCCGGTTGTTACGTTCCACCTGGAGGTAGCTGCGCTTGATCGCATCGGGCCGCCGTAAGCTTCGCTGCCTTCCAGAATCATGGCGGCGCATTCGAATGCCCGGTTCAGCGTCGTACCTGCCCAGGCGAGCATCTGCCGTCGTTCTTCCAATCGCTCTGTCGCCACATTGGCTAGACCTCGAAGTTCCTGGACCTGCTCGGCGATCTCGATTTGCCTTCGCCGTACTTCTTTCACTTGGTCCCACCGCGCATAATCGATCATGTCTTGACGGTGTCGGGCCACCGCCCCGCAGGCTCGCCCGCGTCGATTGGATTTTTCACGTCTAAGAAGACCGCAAAGCAGCTCGTCCGCAGCAGCAACAGCCCATGGCGGGACGTTAACGCGGTGTCGGCGGCAATAGTGCAGTGCTGCAGCAATCGCGATGACTACCCCCGAACCCACCATCGCCTCAAAGCAGGCCAACCGCGTATCGTGGGCTTCGCTCAATGATCGAAATGGCCGATCGAATCGGGGCATGCCGTCCTCCGTCCCGTGGTCTGCACCACGCTCGAATCATTTTTTTCAGCGTAGCCGCAGCACCGATCGATCTAAATCGCGTTGATGCCTCCAACGGAACGATCATCACAATTTTCGTGGCGCGGATCCCGTGGAACAATCCGCCATCAAGATTCGCGCCGTGTCCACTGAACCACTGGGCACGGTCAGCTGTGGGTGGATGTTCAGGGATGCCTTTTCGTCGCCTCTCCAGCCACCAGGCGCCAATCGTCGGCCGCCTGCACGAGGAATTGAGATTGGGCAAACCGCCGGACGAAGAGCTTTGTGATCCCGGCTCGGGTCCCGAAACGCTGTACAAGCGTGTTGCGCGCGCGAAGGCGCGCTGGCTCAAGCGTGTGATGTACGGGACGGTCGCGACCTCGACGGAGAAATGCTTCGCGTATGCGGTGGCGGAACACCTCAATTGTGTGACGCTGGACGCTTGGCCGGGGCAAGCACGGCTTGCGCAACTGCTGGGGTTCAAATCAGCGAAGACCATCCAGCGTGCCGCAAGGGCGCTCGACCAGCTTTCGGTCCTTGAGGTGAAGTGCTGCGGCCGCAGCCTGTTTCGGTATGCCCCGGTGTTCTTGTCGGCCGATGAGGACGAGAATGTCCTCGCAGCGGGACAAATGGGGTCGGTGACGAAGGACACCGATGTCCGCGAATCCTTATTACTCATCCATACTAAATCAGCCCCAATGAAAGGGGAATCCGATGGACGAAATGGTCACCGAGATGAACGCGAGTACCGCAGACGCGAACGAGGAGCTATCGAGTTCAAGGTTGCAGCGATGCTCGGCAGTGACGGCATGGAGGTTCTGTGCCGGCTGGGCCACGTCGACGACGAGATCGTTGAGCGGCTCTGTCGCGCATACGTCAGCGGCGCACTTGCTGAGCGCGAGCTCATCGCAGCCCGGCTCGCAGCTGAGCAGTTGCGGTAGTGCGTCAGGCACCCATGAACCGGTCGTCTCAACAGCTCCTGCCAGGTTGGGGGAGGGGGGATTAAATCTCTACAGGTTCGGGGCGCGCGAACCGCCCTGGCTCTCATGCGGAGATTTTTTTCTCGCACGCGAGATTTCAGACCCTTCGCCAGCACCTCGGATCGACCCCAGCCAAAGAAATCCAAGGAAATCAACATTCGTTCGTCGTGCTGGTCGCCATTCAACTGGCAAGGCGCCGATTTGTTTTCGGTCGATGCGCACGGGCCCGGGGGGAGCGTGCAAGAGTTGGAAGCGTTCATTTCGGGACCGGTGGGCCAAGAACATTTTTTTGGGCGCGAAATTGGCCGAATTATTTATTTTCGAAGCCCGACAACAAGCGGACCGCAACTGCGGCGCTGCTCATCGGAGCGCAACCATCCGGGCAGATTTCGCTGCCAGGGTCCGCTCGGAAAAACGTCGCGAAATTT
>WNFV01005483.1_pt1 | contig 15348 bp, 9 predicted proteins | sample 5400101 | NCBI WGS metagenome assembly WNFV01 (sample SAMN13153361, study PRJNA577476) | soil metagenome | isolation source: 115 cm soil or saprolite under grassland replicate 1 | place: USA:California | collected 2016-06-15 | reverse complement strand
TGCCTAGCCCATGTCATGTATCAGTGCCGTTTGATCCAGCGTCACCGCTCCGCAAAGAGCGGATGGTGAGAACCGTTGCGAGAGATCGAGGCAGCAGCTCGCTGCTATAACCGCAGACTTTTGCAACAAAATCGGCACTCTGCGGCGTCGGCCAACTCGGACGCCTGGCCCGTATCAATCCGACGAAATGCCCCAAAAAGGGACGCACCATGTCGCGGTGCTGTATTACGAATTCAGTCCAGCAGGCCTAGCTCGCAGGCCTTGATCTGCAGCGCGAGATATTTCGAGTAGATGCGGCATTGGGCGAAGCTGCCCGCGATGAACCAAAGGCCCGACTGCGCGGTTCGCGTGAACATGTTGCGCAGTTCTTCTCCGTCGCCGAATCCCCAGATCGGGCCGACGCGGTCGGCGACATCATCGCCGAACAATTTACTGACCAGATGCTCCTGACCCTTGTAGCCCGTGGCCAGCACGATCAGGTCGGCGGGAAGCGTTTCGCCGCTATGCATGCGCGCTCCTGCCGCCACGAAGCTGGCGATATCGGAGAATTGCGTCAATCCGATCTCGCCTTTGACGATCAGATCCGAACAGCCGACATTGAAGTAATAGCCGCCGCCGCGGGTGAGGTACTTGAACTGCCAGCCGGTTCCGTCTTCGCCGAAATCGAGCTTGAAGCCGCGGTGCTCGAGCCCATCGAGCAATTCCTTGTCCATGTTCCGCGCCGTTTCGGTCAAGGCCTTGTGGCTTTTGCGTACCAGTGAAAGCGGCATCGATGTCGTGATGAGATCGCAATCCTCGAGCGGAAGTCCTTCGTCATAGAGCGCGTACTGCAGTTGCGCGCTCGGCTCGACATTGACGATCATGGTCGAGCTGCGTTGCACGAGCGTGACCTTCGCCCCGGCCGAGTGCAGGTCCTGCGCGATATCGTGGCCGCTGTTGCCCGAGCCGACGACCAGAACGTTCTTGCCCGCCCACGTCTCGCCGTCGTCGTATTGACTGGAGTGCAGAACTTCGCCGCGGAAGTTGCGCAAGCTCGGAATGTCCGGAACGCTCGGGATGCCGCTCACGCCGGTCGCCATCACGACGTGGCGCGGGCGCATCTCCCGCTGCCTGCCGTCGGCCCCGCGCAGCACGACGGACCATCGTTTCGCGTTTTCATCGTAGCGGCCGCCTTCGAATTCGCTGGCCGTCCAATAGTTCAACTCCATGCTCTCCACATAGGCCTCGAACCAGGCGGCCAGTTTGTCCTTGGGAATGTAGGTCGGCCAGTTTGGCGGAAAAGTCATGTACGGCAGATGATTGACGTGCACCTGGTTGTGCAGGACCAGCGCGTGGTAGCGCTTGCGCCAGTTGTCGCCGATGCGCGCTTCACGGTCGACGATCAGCGTATCCACGCCCAATTGCGCGAGGCGAGCGGCGATCGAAAGCCCGGCCTGTCCCCCGCCCACGACGAGCGCCGCGGGTTCGCGGCCGGCATATTCGGCGGCGGCCTTGCGCAGGTCGAGCCAGTTCGGTCCGCGAAAATCGCGCGAATAGGCCTTGCCTTGCGGCCGTGCGCTTCCGAGCCGTTCCTCGTGTCCCTTGATTTCATCGAGCGCGGTGAGCAGCGTCCATGCCCTGAATGCGTTGCCGTCCTCCGCATCGGGAGAGAGCCGCAGCACGCCGCTGCCGCGGCCCTGCGCCGTTTCAAAGCTCAAGATCGCTTCGATCGCATCGGTGCCGGCGCGCCTCACGTTGCGGGGCGCGGTGCGATGCGGGTCCAGCCTGAAACCGGTCGGACGCGCGCGGCCGGCATGCGTGGCAAGCTCGCGTAAAATCGCATCCGCACCGCTGACCGTCTTGATCTGCCACGTCAGCGCCAGCACATCGCGCCAATGGCTGTCGGCATGAAACAGCGTCTCGAGGCGGGCTCGGCTGGGTGCCGCGAGCGCTCGTTCGAACTGCGCCAGCCAATTCTCCGCAATCGTCGCGACGGTGTCTGCTCTGGCCAGCATGGGCGCTATCGGGCTTGGGCGGAACGGCTCGTTTGGATTGAAACTAACATATCCGCCGGCGGCTGCGCAGCGCGCACCGAGACATGAAGGGAGCGATTCGCTTGCCGACGAAGCGGCGCCGGATAGCGCCCTTATAGCCTTTCGATATGGAGAATCGTCCCGGAGACCCACGGAAACGCGATTTTTCCATCCCCTGCTAAGCACCGCGTAACTGTGAACTTGACTAGCCTCCCCTTGTGGTGGCATTGGCTCAGATCGCAGTGGCATGCGTATTTTTCCTTACACCAAGCAAGTCCTCGTCGCGTCGTCAGCCTTTGGTACGATGACGGAAAGATTCCATCGGCGCGCGAAAGAAACCCGAACAACACTAGCGCACCTCTGACGTGAGTAAGGGCGGTACGAAGGTTGTATCGCTCCAGTGCCCGGAGCTCGCAGAGTAACCGCAGAGTTGCGCGTGGGCGCCGGGTTGGGTTGGGACAAAGACTTCAGAGGGTCAGGTCGTGATTCACACGCGGGGTGAATCCTTCGACGCGCGCGAGGGCTCAGCGGCGATTGCCGCTGCGCCGGACAGCGCCGTGGTGACCATCCCGGACGCGCACTTCCTCTTCACCGCCGATTTCAAGCGCAAAGGATCCGATCTCGTTTTAACCGGGGAGGACGGCCGCAAGATCCTCGTTCCGGATTATTTCCGGCAGGAGAAGCTGCCGGATCTCGTTTCGCCTGAAGGGGCGATTCTTTCCGCCAATGTCGTCGAGCTTTTGGCCGGCCCGGCCACGCCCGGACAATATGCGCAGGCGGGGGCGCCGGCCGCGCCGCAGCCGATCGGGCGGGTGGAAACGGCGGCCGGCTCGGCGACGGCGGTGCGCAACGGCGTCGCCGTCGAGCTCAACGTCGGCGATCTCGTCTTCCAGGGCGACGTCGTCCAGACGCTGACCAGTTCGGCGCTCGCGATCGCCTTTTCCGACGGCAGCGCGTTCACGCTCAACGAGAACGCGCGCATGGCGCTCAACGAGTTCGTTTACGACCCGAACGGCACGGCGAACTCGGCGCTGATCAACCTGGTACAGGGGACGGTGAGTTTCATCGCCGCCCAGGTTGCCAAGACCGGCACCATGCGGGTCGAAACGCCGACGGCCGTATTGGGCATTCGCGGCACCTTTATCACTCTGTCGGTATCCTCCGTCGATGGCCACACCGTCGCGTCGCTCGGCTTGGAGAGCCATCCGGTCACAGGGGATCAGTTTGCCGGGGCGTTCACGTTGACCAACCGGATCACCGGCAACCAGGTGCTGGTGAGTCAGGTCAACAGCATATTCTCCGTATCGCCCGGGGGGACGACATCCGAATCGCCGAAGCCCGCCGAGATCCACGCGCTCGAGCAGGCGACGTTCCAGGCGCTCGTGCCGGTCTTGCAGTCTGCCGCCAACCTCGGCGTGCAGACGGGCCTCAACCAAGGTACGAATCAAAACCTCAACCAGAATCCGAACCAGAACCCGGCCCAGGACGGCCAGCAGGGCCAGAAGAGCGACTCAAGTCCCGGGCCGAGCCCCGGCGGCTCGAGCGGGGCCAACCCCGCCGACAACCAGCCGCCTGCCGACACCAAGCCGACGACGGTGCCGCTCACCCCCGCCGGTCCTGAGACTCAACCGCCGCCTGCGACCCCGGCTCAGACGCCGGTCCCGACCAACACGCTTCCGGTCACCACTCCGCAGACGCCGACGCAGACGCCGACGCAGACGCCGACGCAGACGCACATCACCCCGACCGGAAGCGTCGCCGACGTTGCGAAAACGGAGGCACCGGGCGCGCAATTCGAAAGCTTCAACATTTTCGAGCGCGTCAGCATCGCCAATGCGGGCTCGGCGACCGGCTTTGTCGACGGCAGCGCGGTGTTGGTCTCCGCAACCTACACCAGTGGCCTGCCGTCCACGTTCACCAATGCGGCGTTCCTGAGCAGTCTGCTGACGGTCGATGCCGCCGGGACGGTCCACTACGACCTCGGCAAGTTCAACTTCTTGTCAGCGGGACATTGGCTCTCCTACACCATCGCCTTCGACGTCGCATCCGGGACGGACACGCTTCATCTCACGCTGACCTTCACTGTGAACGGAGCAAACGAGGCGCCGCGCATCACCGTCGCAGCCGGCGACGCCGCGTCAGCGACGATCACCGACGATACGCATGCGACGACGCTGCCTGTTGCCGGCGGCACGCTCTCGTTCAAGGACGCGGATTCGGCGGATGGGCATTCCGTTTCCGTCGCCGTGAAGTCCGGGCCTGCGATCGGCAGCTTCGCTGCCGGCGTGATTGCCGACACGACCGGATCCGATCCCGCGAACGTGACAGGCGACATCCTGTGGGCCTTTGCCGCCAACAAGGCACAGGCGCAGTCGCTGGCGGCGGGCGAGAGCGAGACCGAAGTTTTCACCGTCACCTTGCATGATGGGCAGGGCGGCAGCACGAGCCAGGACGTCGCGGTCACGGTTGCGGGGGTCAATGACGCGCCGGTGGCGGTCGCCAATACCGTTGCGGTGAACGAGGATGCGACGGTCTCGGCAACAACGCGTCCGACGGGGGTGCTCGGCAACGACACAGACCCCGATACCGGCGAGACATCGACGCTGGTGGTCAGCGCCGTTCGTCCAGGCACCAGCGGGACGATGACGGCGCTGACCGGCGGCACCGCCGTCGTCAATGGTACCTACGGCACGCTGACCATTCATGCCGACGGCACCTATAGCTACACGCCGAACGATGCCGCGCCGCAGAGTCCGCCGCCGGCGGCTGACGTCTTCACCTATACCGCCAAGGACATCCATAACGCGACGGCGACGACCACGCTCACCTTCAACGTTGCCGGGCAGAACGACGCGCCGGTCGCGATGGCGGACACGGCCGCGGCGACCGAGGATGCGCTGCCGAACACGGTCAACGGCAACGTGCTGACCAACGATACTGACGTCGACACCGGCGACACGCATACTGTGTCGGCGGTGACGATCGGGGAAATCAACGGCACCGACAACGGAACAACCATCACAAAGGTCGGCACCTACGGCACGCTGGTGGTCACCAAAGCGATCGGTGGTTACACCTACACGCTCGCGAACGGCCAGGCCAACGTGCAGGCGCTGGCGCAAGGCCAGCAGGTCACCGACGTCTTCAGCTACACCAACTCCGACAATCACGGGGGCTCGAGCTCATCGACCCTGACGGTGACGATCACCGGCGTCAACGATACGCCAACGCCGGTCGCGAATACTGTTGCGGTAAATGAGGATGCGCCGGTCTCGGCAACGACGCGGGCAGCCGGCGTGCTGGGCAACGACACGGACCCCGACACCGGGGAGACGGCGACGCTGACGGTCAGCGCCATTCTTGCCGGCACCAGCGGGACGGCGACGCCACTCGCCGAGGGCACCGCCAGCGTCAATGGCACCTACGGCACGCTGACCATTCATTCGGACGGCACCTACAGCTACACGCCGAATAATGCCGCGGCCGAGGCTTTGCCGCAGGATACGCCCGCGACGGATGTCTTCACCTATACGGCCAAGGACGTCCACGGCGCGACGGCGACGGCCACGCTCACCTTCAACATCACCGGACTGAACGACGCGCCGACGCTTGCCGCCGGCACTACCGCAACAGGTCACATGGTGGCTGATACGCAGGGTGCCGGCGCCCCCCTCACTGAGCTCGCAGCGTCGTACCTCACGGCCAGCCACAATCTCATCAATGGACTCGGCGGCTCGAGCGGATTCGGCGAGACCGACCTCGCGCAGGGCGACGACAACTCCAGCTCGGCGATCGACATTACGCCGGTTTTCGGCGCGGCGGGCCTCAACTTCTTCGGCCAGCACTACACGTCACTCTACATCAACAACAACGGCAACATCACCTTCAACGCTGCCACGACCCAGTTCACTCCCTCGGTGATCACAGCCGGCGCAAACAATCCCATCATTGCCCCGTTCTGGGCTGACGTGGATACGAGGGGCGGTGCGGCCAGCGCGACGCCGGGGGGCAATTCGACCGGCGCCAACCGCGTCCACTACGATCTCGACACGGTCAACGGGGTGATGACGGTCACCTGGGACGACGTCGGCTATTACAATCAACAGACTAATCGGCTCAATGCTTTCCAAGTCCAGTTGATCAACGTGGGAAATGGCGATTTCGACATCGTCTTCCGCTACGAGGACATCAACTGGACCACGGGAACTGCGAGCGGCGGCTCGAACGGCCTGGGCGGCACGCCGGCTCGCGCGGGCTACTCCGCTGGCGATGACAATAGCGCTCATTATTTCGAGCTTCCGCAGTCCGGCAATCAGACGCAGATTCTCGCTCTCGAGAGCACAGCCGGAAATACCGGAATAGCCGGCGTCGACGCCTTCGAAGTGCGCGGCGGCAACGTCATCCCCAGCTTGACGGCGAGCGGCACGGTCCAGTTCGCCGACGTCGATCTCGCTGACAGCCACAGCGTTGCCGTCTCGCTCGCGTCCGCGGTTCGCTCGGGCGAAGGAGCCGTTCCCGCCGCAACGCAATCGGATCTGCTGCACGCGCTCACGACCTCAATGACGGCTCCCAACGGGCACGACAGCACCGGGACCGGCTCGGGGGCGCTCGGCTGGACGTTCGCTCTACCCAATGCGGATGCCACTTTCTTGGCGGCGGACGAAACGCTGACGGTGATCTACAACGTGACGATTAGCGACGGCCACGGCGGCAGCGTCACGCAGCCGGTGACGCTGATCATCACCGGCGCGGAGCACAGGACGGACTGGAACTCTGCAGCGAACGGCAATTGGGAGACTGCCGCAAATTGGTCGGATGGCGTGCCGAGTTCGACCATGGCCGCGCTCATTGCCGCTGCCGGCGCCACTGACTATACGGTCACTGTGACCTCGAGCAGCGCTCAGGCACACTCTCTGAACGTCGCCGATTCCCATGCAACTGTCGCGGTCGAGGCCGGCAACTCCCTGACGATCGCCGACGCATTGACCGTGGACGCCGGCAAGATCACGCTTAACGGCGGCACGGTCCAGGCCGGCTTAATCGATCTTGAAAGCGGCGGCACGTTGCAGGGCTGGGGCACGGTTTCGGGCCCGATCAGCAATTACGGGCTCATCCAGGCTTTCAGCGCTCACACTTTGAACATTTCCGGCAACATCACCGGAACGGGTTCGCTCCAAATCGTCAACAATACCACCGTCGAGATCGACGGCTCCGTCGCCGCGACCCAGACGCTGAGTTTCGTAGGTGGTGCAACGGGCACGCTCGTTCTCGATCACTCTTCAACGTTCCACGGCGTGCTATCCGGGCTGGTGGATTCACACCAAAAGGTTGACCTCAAGGACTTCACTTTTACCAGCGGGCATATGACGGCCGTGCCAACGTATACGAACGGCTATACCACGCTGGTTGTATCGAACGATGTCACGCATCAATCGGTGAGCCTCACTCTCGCCGGCGATTACACAAATCCCCTTCAGCATACTTGGCACTTCGACCCGGATTCGGGGACGGGCACGATCTTGTACGATCCGCCGGCGACCGACGCGGGTGCGCGCAACCCGACCGTCGCGGACTCAGTATCCACGGATGTGGCACAGACGGTGGCCGCGCTCACAAATGTGGATCAGTTCACATTCCAAGATGACGCTGAGAGCGGCACGCTGCCCGGCGCCTCGACGTTGGTCGCTTCGAACGAGGACGCGAGCGCGACGGATGCGGCGACGCTCGAGGCGACCGCCGATACGTCCAGCGATGATCAATCGACAACCGCCGCGACCGCGAACGGATCAGCCGGTACCGATCCCACGAGCAACCTCGCGACGAACCTTCTGCCAGCAACCGGCGATTCCACCGGCAACGGCCCGCAAGTCGGCGCGACGGTGCAGCCGGCCTCCGCGTCCACCGCCACGGCCGGGCTCGCGGGGGGCGATACTTTCGTGTTCGCGGCCAATTTCGGCAACGTCACCATCGGCAATTTCCACCCCGAGACGGATGTGATCGAAATCGATCACACCGTCTTTGCCGATTTCCAGGAGCTGCTGGCCGCCGCACACGATGATGGGAATGGGAACGCCGTAATCGCCGCAGATCCCCAAGATACGATCACGCTCAAGAACGTCACCGTCGCGCAGCTCGTTCAGCACCAAGGCGACTTCCACTTCGCGTGATCGGCCGCGAACGGCGTTAGCCCACAGCGCAGCAACTGCGTCACATGGCACCGCAGGCGCGATATCGCCGCTCGTGCCCTTTCCCCAGCCGAAGTCGGATTTATCCGATTACGGCCATTCTGCGAATTCCTTCGTGCATCCAGAGACATGCGTTTTACAAGGCATTCTTGAGAAAGCCCGTATTTCCACACATCGATCCGGCGAATTGTAAAACATCTCGGCCGACGGGTCGCGGAGCAGCAACCATCCGAAACGAAGCGGCCCGGCACCGTCTAGCGAAGTCGGGGCATTAAGCGGCCATGACCGGCGCGGTGTCCCGACGAGCGGCGCGCTCGTGAGTTCGCCCGGTGCAAGCCCGAAGTGACCCGACGCTGACGACGCGGCTAATTGGATCAGCAGCTACTGCTTGCGCAGCGCCAGTGGGCGCTGAGTCCGCCGAGATCTCGCCTTGATCGCGTGCGCGATGAGTATCACCGCCCGCGAGTGTAGACCGGATGGCGCGGGTCGAGCGGCCAACCATCGAGGCCAATATCAGGATGATAGCCGCGCGTCTCAACGAAGCGCTTCGCGCTATCGTGGCAGCGCTTGCAGAGCGACTGGAACGGTCCGGCCCAAAACTTGTTGAGGTCGCCATGGTGCGGCTCGACGTGATCGCAGATCGTCGCCGGCTCGACGATGCCAGTCTCGGCGCAGTATTTGCACAGCGGATGCTCGCGCAATTGATGCTGGCGAATCCGCATCCAGCGCGCCGAAGAGTAAAGATCGTTCCATGCCGTTGGCCTGCCGCGCACACCCATGACCTTGCATCCTGCAACCGATAGCGAGGGTCGATAATAGCATAAACCGATGGCCCGCAGTGTCAGTGCAATGGCGCGTCGAAATCGCGTTCGCGCATCAATGTTGCGGCGGCCGCTCGATCTAACCGTGCCCAATGTAGTCCATCCGCCCACCGTCCACCGTCAGCACCTGTGCTGTAATCCAACCTGACTTTGGTGAGGCCAGGAACACCACCGCGTTGGCGATGTCCTCAGGTTCACCGATGCGGTTCATCATCGCTCGTGCGGCGAGGCGTTCCTCCGTCCCCGGCCAGTCCGCGGCGCCGCGGCCGCGCTGCGTCATGTCGGTGCGGACGAAGCCTGGCGCCACGGCGTTCACGGTGATGCCGTGCGGCCCCAGCTCCAGGGCAAAGCGCCGCGTGAGAATCGCCACCTCGGCCTTCGTTGCCGCGTAGAATGCATTGCCAGACAGCGCGGTGCCGATCGCCGCGATCGAGGTCAGATTGACGATGCGCCCGTAGCGCCGCGCCCGCATGCTCCCCATCACGGCGCGCGTGGCATGGATCACGCCCTCCACGTTTACTCGGCGCATGCGCGCGACCTGCTTCCGGTCGTAGGTGTCCAGCGTGCCCTGCCAAGCCACGCCAGCGTTATTCACCAGGATGGTCACCGGACCCAGCTCTGCTTCAGTGCGGGTGACCATCGCCTCGACCGCGGCCGGCTCGGCGACGTCTGCCGCCACCGCGATAGCTCGTCCGCCCGCGGTCGCAATTTCGGCGACCGCCGCCTCGGCCGCATCGGCATGCACGGCATAGTTCACGCACACGGCGGCGCCACGTTGCGCCAGGAGCCGCGCCGTTGCTCGGCCGAGGCCGCGGGCGCCGCCCGTCACCACCGCCACTTGCTTGCGCCATTCCATCATGTGCCCTTTCATGGGCCGGATCAGCATGCCGGCCAGTTATTCTATCGCGATACGGCTCGCGCAGGCGGAGGGACGGCGATGGAAATGCGAGTATTCGGGCGCACCGGAATGCAGCTCTCAGTGCTGGGCTTCGGCTGCGGCGCTGTGGGCGGACTGATGGTACGCGGCGATCCGCTCGACCAGGAGCGCACCGTCGGGCGGGCGATCGCCGCCGGTGTGAACTACTTCGACACCGCGGTGCAGTACGGCAACGGCGAATCCGAGAAGAATCTCGGCCGTGTCCTGCAGAGGCTTAAGCCGGCCAACGTGGCCGTCGGCACCAAGGTCCGACTGCCGAGCCGCGACTTCGGCGGCATTGCCGATGCCGTGGCGAAGTCGCTCGAAGGCAGTCTGGTGCGACTATGCCCTCGAGCGGGTCGCCATCTTTCACCGAGACGGGCGGCGGGGAAGCGCTCAGCGTCCGACAGGTGCTCGACGATGTGGTGCCGGCGTTTGAGCGGCTGCGGCAGCAGGGCAAGATGCGTTTTCTTGGGCTCACGGCCACCGAGGACGATAGGCCGCTTTGCCGCGGCCAGCCGCTCGACGGCCTCGGCCACGACCTCGGGATCGGGGTGCGTGCGCCCGACTTTGAGCTGGTACATCGCCGAGGTTTCGTAGGGCTGGTTGGCCATGTGCTCGACCTTCTGCAGGTCGTAGGGAAATGCCCAGCACCGCCGGCCGCCGCTCGTGCTTGGCGATGTGGAAGGCCTCGCGCACGTAGTCCATCATGCGCGGCACGCTATGCGCGGCGATGTAATGCGCCCCGGTCGCCGTCACCAAGGGCGCCTGGTCGATGTACTGATTGTAGAATTTGGCGTTGATAGGCGGCTCGCCGGCGAACACCACCATCGGCAGGCGGGCGCGAACCGCGGCCGGCAGCGCCGTCATCAACTGGGTCACGCCAGGGCCGCACGTGACGGAGGCAACGGCGACCTTGCCGGTGGCTACGTTGTAGGCTGTCGCCGCCGCAACGGTGCTGTGCTCGTGCCTGACGTGGACGGTATGTACGCCCGGCAGTTTGGCAAAGGCGGTAGACCAGTGCATGTTGCCGTCGCCCATCAGGACGAACTGCGTGTCGACTCCCTCCGCAAGGAAGGCTTCTGCGAGGGCTTCGTAGAGTTTTGGCATGGTCGCAGTACCCTTGGCTGGAGGCCCGCCGATGGCACCCTTGCCGCCGTTGCAAATAATTAGGATTCGGCACCTCCCGCTGGCGGCTCCAAGGAAACGCTACATCAGGCTTGCGCGCAGGCGGAAGGGGGCATCATCTTCGCCCGCTCATCGCTGTTCGCCCGGCGCAGGGTGTGAAGGGCACCGGCATGATGACCGCCCGTGGGACGAGGTCTTAAGCACAAATGCTGAAGACGCGAAGCGGCCTGCCTAAGCATTGCACCTATCAGCCGGACCGCAATGGCAAGCGGCGCGTGCGCTTTCGTCGGCGTGGCGTGTCGGTCTACCTCACCGGCATCCCGTGGTCCGAGGACTTCATGCGCCAATACGCGGCCGCGCTCGAACGCGAGCAAGGCCAGCGGGCGCAGATCGGAGCCGCCAAGCGCACCTTGCCCGGCTCGTTCTCGGCGCTGTGCGTTGCGTACTATGGCTCACCCCGATCGCCCCCGCGCGGTCATTGCAGCGTGCGTCAGAACGTGAGCCCGGTCCGGAAGACTTCGATCGCATAAAAGGCCAGTTCCGCATCGAGGCAGCGCTGAATGTTGCCAGCCTTCCGGAAGCCATGCTGCTCGCCCGAGAAAAGGAAATAGCCGACCGGATTGTCCTTGCGCCGCAGCGCCTCAACCATGCTCTCTGTCTGGTTTGGCGGCACGACGGCGTCCTCGTCCCCCTGGAAAAAGATCACCGGCTTCGCGAGCCGATCCGCGTGATAGAGCGGCGAGCGCTCGCGATAGCGCGCTTCCTCATGCGGATACGGTCCGATCAGCCAGTCGAGATAGCGCGACTCGAACTTGTGGGTGTCGCGCGCGAGCGCGGCGATGTCGCTCACGCCGTAATAGCTAGCCCCGCCTTGAAAGAAGTCGCGGAAGGTCAGCGCCGCCAAAGTCGTGTAGCCGCCGGCGCTGCCACCGCTGATGACGCATCGCTTGCCGTCGACCCGCCCTTGCGCGGCGAGGAACCGCGCGCCGGCGACGCAATCGTCGACGTCGATGACGCCCCAATTCAGCTGCAGACGGTCGCGGTAGGTGCGGCCGAACCCGGTGCTTCCGCGGTAGTTCACGTCGAGCACCGCAATGCCGCGGCTCGTCCAATATTGAACGCCCAGATTGAGCGTGCTCGACGCGGCCGACGTCGGCCCGCCGTGGCACTTGACGACAAGCGGAGGCCGCTCCTCCGCCCCCGGCGCATAGTCGGGATTGCAAGGCGAATAGAATAGGCCGAAGGCCGTTTCCCCGCCCGTGGTCGGGAATTCCACTCTTTCGACCCGCGTGAGGTAGTCGCCAAGATGCAGGTCGGTACGATCGAGAACGTCGGTCGCCTTCTTCAGCACGGAGTGCCGGCCGGACGCGAGATCGAGTGCCACAATGCTCGGGGGATGATCGGGCGCACCGGCGCGAAACACCGCGCGATCGCCCGCGGCGCGCATCGAACCGAATTCCGTGAACGGCGTGGCCACCGGCGTGAGCGTTTCATTCGCCAGATCCAACACCGCGAGGCAGCCGAGCCCCCCTTGGGAATAGGTGCAGACGATCCGCTCCGGTCCGGCGAAAGCGTAGGTCGACATGCCAAGCAACCATTGCGGCAATCCAAACTCCGCGGCCATCGGCGCCAGCGACAGCGTCGCTCGCGTTGCGAGATCGAACGAGTAAAGATTCCACCAGCCGGAGCGATCGGACACGAGCACGATCTGCGCGCCGTCGGGCGACCATTCCGGTTGGAAGATCGATTCCGTCGCTCCGCCGGCGATTGGCTCGAGCTTGCTGATTGCACCATTTTGAGCCACCTCGCCGAGGTAGAGCCGCGTGCCGTTCCACGGCATGTTGGGATGATCCCAAGCCAGCCATGCGAGCCAGCGTCCATCCGGCGACAGCCGCGGCGAAGCATAGAAATCGTGCCCGCTCGCGAGCACCTGTCCGGGCCCACCGCCGCCGAGATCGACGGCGACGATGGCATTGACCGGCTCGCCGTCGACGGTGTGATCCTCGCGCACGCCGATCCAGCGGCTACGGCGCTGATCGATCACGCCGTCGGCGAAGCGCCACTGCCGCCCGCGCGCGGGCGGCTCGGGCGTGAGCGCCTGCGGCTCGGACGTGCCTGGCCCCTGCCAATACAGGCGGCCGTCCGCGAAATTGGAGAAATAGACCGTCCCGTCCCGCACGGTCCATGATCCACCACCGTATTCGTGCACGCGGGTGCGCGCATTGTAGGGCGGCGGCGTGATATCAGTGGGTCGGCCGTCTGCGTCCGCGCGCACCACAACGTATCGACCCTGCTCTTGCGGGCGCCCTTCCAGCCAATAGACGTGTCCACCGTCGAGGCACAACTCCGACAAGGTAATGGATTGCGCGACGATGAGGTCGGATGTGATCGGCGATTTCCAGGAGCCGTGCGGCGCCGTCTTGGTCAAGAGAGCCGACATGACAGCGTTGGTTTCGCGGAATGGGCATTACGGAATATCTCGGCCAACGTTCTCGGATCAGTCCGGCTTGGCACCCGAGAACTCCACAACCTTGCCCCACTTCTCGGTTTCTTCTGCGATGAGTTTCCCGAAGTCGGCGGACGAGCCAGGGAGCAGCGAGGCGCCAAGCTCCGCAAACCGTGCCTGCGACTTGGGATCGGCGAGAATCGCATTCGTCGCTTTGTTGATCTTGTCGATGACCTCGCCGGGGGTGTTCTTCGGCACACCCAGCCCATACCACGCGCTCGCCTCGTAGCCGGGCAAAAAATCGGCCACCGTGGGCAGGTCTGGCAGCACCTCCGACCGCGCCGTGCTTGTTACTGCCAGCCCACGCAGCTTGCCGGCCTTGATATGCTCAGCGGAGGTCGGAACATTGTCAAACATCACGTGCACCTGCCCGGCGATCAGATCGGTGAGCGCCGGCGCGCCGCCGCGATAGGGCACGTGGACCATGTTGATACCGGTCAGCATCTTAAACAGCTCGCCCGACATATGGATCGTCGACCCGTTGCCGGAGGATGCCATGTTGAGCTTGCCGGGATTGGCCTTAGCGTAGGCGATCAGTTCGGGGATTGTCTTGATCGGAAGCGACGGATTTACCACCACTACGTTGGGAAAGCGGATGATGCCTGCGACCGGCTCGATGTCGCGGAGGAAGTTGAAGGTGAGTTTGTTATAGAGCGTGGCGTTGATGGCGTTGGCCGGCGCCACAAGAAGGAGTGTGTAGCCGTCGGGCGCCGCACGTACGACCGCCTCAGTGGCGAGATTGGTGGCGGCGCCCGGCCGGCTTTCGATGACAACGGGCTGGCCGACCCGCTCCGAGAGCCATTGGCCCGTCAGGCGCGCAGTAATGTCAGCCGAGCCGCCCGGCGGATAGCCGATGATCAACCGCAGCGGCCGCGTCGGGTAGGTCTGTGCCCCGGCAATCCGCGACACGGCCGGCAGCGCAGCAGCGCTCGCTGCCAGCTGCAGAAATTGTCTTCGGTGGGAAAGTTTCATAGGCGTTCCCCCAGTGGCCCACGTCGCCGTTAGCGAAGCGTCGCGGCAGCGACAAGATACAGCCCAATCGCGATCAGGAGAACCGCGCTAAATCCTAGGCTCATCGCTAGCAGGATCGCCAGGATCGCGCTCAACACGGAGGCACAACCGTTGATCCCCCACGCCCAGGGCACGAGCCCTGGCCGGGCTGCGGCAACGCGGACGAGCGCCAAGGGAAATGGCAGGCCCATGAAGAATGCTAGCGGTGCGATTAGTACTAACGATACTGCGATCTTGAGCGCATCGGGCAGCGGCATCAGCCAGCGAAACAGCGGAGGCACGGCAACGAGATGCAGCACGGCAGCCGCGACGATGCCGGCGACGGCGAGCGCGAGCGCGGGGTGCCGAACGCGGACAACCCATAGGCGACGCCTGTCGCCTCCGGTGAAGCGAATTAGCGCGCCGGGAGACGACAATCCCTGCAATGCGTCGAGTCGCGCAGTTAATCTCGGTGCGAAGCCGCTGCCAATGCCCGCGAAAAAAAGAAACGCACATAGCACGACTGGGATCGCATACACGGGGTGACCGAGAAACAGCACGAAGCGCTGGATCGAGGCGATCTCGACAAAGAGAAAGGCGAAGCCGATCGCAAGGAAATACACAGCGATTTGCCATCGCGCGAGAGCAGCGGCAGCGGCTTGCGGCCTATGACGGCCAAGCCACAGGAGGGGTGTCAGGATCAAGACCAAAGCTAGCACCGACGCTTGCACGAGCGTTGCCACCAGCACGGCGTAGCCCCAGTCAAGCAGCGCCGCACCGCCGAGCGTGC
>WNFV01005474.1_pt1 | contig 15361 bp, 11 predicted proteins | sample 5400101 | NCBI WGS metagenome assembly WNFV01 (sample SAMN13153361, study PRJNA577476) | soil metagenome | isolation source: 115 cm soil or saprolite under grassland replicate 1 | place: USA:California | collected 2016-06-15 | reverse complement strand
GCTGTTTTCGAGCTTACTTCGATCAAATCCGGAGCGAATCCGTGAGTGCAATAAACATCGTGCATCAACCGGTTGAATTCATCGTGGGTAATGGTTTCCTGATATTTCTCGAGCACGCTCCATTTCGGTTTGCTGCCGAGGACGCTGACGTTTTCTTCCGCTTGAAGAGCCGTTGGAAAGATCGCGGGGAATAAAAATGACGAAGTTCGAATGACGAATGACGAAACAATGACGAAGGCTGAATGACGAAACTTCGCCTTTCGCGTTTCGTGGTTTGTCGTTGATTCATTCTTCTTCCGCCACGCCGAAGCTTGGCGAAGGCGGGTCATTTGGATCTCGCCATCAATTTTCACATCGACGTTTGAAAGCGCTCTAATACGATGCTCTCAGAATGCTAACCGTTCTTTTTCTTGGCGACATTGTTGGTGAGCCGGGACGCACAGCGGTCATTGCCCGGCTGCCGGAGCTGAAATCGAAGCACGCGTTGGATTTCATCATCGTCAACGGCGAGAACGCGGCAGGCGGCCGCGGAATAACGGGGAAAATCACGATTGATTTTTTGCGAGCCGGTGTCTCAGTCATCACCACCGGCGATCATATTTGGGACCAGAAAGAAATTCTTTCATTCATCGACACCGAACCGCGTTTATTGCGTCCGGTGAATTATCCCGACGGGGCGCCCGGAAGCGGATCGATTGTCTTGGAAACCGCGAAGGGCAAAATCGGCGTCATCAATGTGCAGGCACGCACGTTTATGCAGCCGATTTTGGAAAACCCGTTCGGTGCTGTCGAAACAGCGGTTACGAAGATGCGCGAGGAGACGGCAAATATTCTTGTCGACGTTCACGGTGAAACCACAAGTGAGAAGATCGCCATGGGCCGTTTTCTGGACGGAAAAGTCTCAGCTGTCATCGGCACTCACACTCATGTTCAGACAGCCGACGAGCAAATCTTTCCCGGCGGCACAGCATTCATGTGCGATGCCGGCATGTGCGGACCTGTTAACTCTATCCTCGGCCGCGCCATCGATCCAATCATGACCCGATTCATCTCGAATCTGCCTGCCTCATTTCCCGTGGCCGGTGGCGAGGTACGCCTGCGCGGAGCGCTAATTAAAATTGATGAGACCATCGGTCACGCCGTGCGCATCATACGCGTGGATGAGTCGGCCCCCGGTGAGCATGCTGCAGCCGAGCCCGAGTCAAAAATCGATATCGAACAGGCGCATTCCCCCGAACAGACTTGAAACTGTTGGGTTTAGACCCAACTATTGACCTCTTCAGGTTCGAATTGTCTAAGAACATTAACGTCCAACAGAAATCATGAAAAAATGTTTTGCCTTTACTGTCATCACTGCCCTGGCGCTCTGCGTTTCACAGGTGTCCGCGGCGGAACCGAAGAAAAATGTTGAAGCAAACAGGCTGGCTCGGGAAGGCGCGGAGGCTGCTAAGAACCAGGATTGGGACAAAGCGGTTGAACTACTTCGTAAAGCCACCGCAATGGACCATAAGTACACGGATGAACTCGCGGCTGTTTATCAACGACGCGGATATGCAGGCGCGAGCAATCAGCAGTTTCAGGACGCCATCCAAGACTACACAGAAGCGGCCAAACTGACTCCGCAAGACGTGCGCGTTTATGAACAACGCGCGGCAGTGGAGATGAAAATACAGGATTATGACAAGGCGCTCGCCGATTACTCCGAAGTCATCAAGCTCAAGCCGAACGAAGTCCGGTATCTCAATTATCGCGCTTATATCTACGAGCTAAAGAACGACATTAAAAACTCGTTGGCCGACACCGAGAAAGCGTTAAAGATGGATTCCAACAATCAGGAGGCCAAAGCGCGCAAACAACGGCTGGAACAGAAACTTGCGGAACAAACGCCACTGACTCCGCCACCGCCGCCGCCAGGAAGTTCGCCCGGCAAGTCGCCCGCAGCCAAAAAGAGGCCCTGAACGGAAAGCGACACAGCTCCGAAAGCATTTACGAGCAGGCGCCCGCCTTCGCTGAGGACAGCGCACCTACAGCAACCTGCATGCCCGCGCGAGTCGGTCGAAGCGCGCGGTATGCCACACGATTACGTGTCAGTCGCCGAAGGGATGCCCTCCGTCTCGTCATCTGTTTTTAGTGGCGGCGCAAATCGCCTCTTCCGGCGGTTAGCCGGCAGAGGCGCCAGAGTCATCGTGATGTTGCGACCGGTGATCTTTGGGTCCATTTCCACTTGCGACATACCGGAAAGATCGTCGCGCACTTTTTCAACGAGCTGCATCCCAAATTCCTGATGCGCCATTTCGCGGCCGCGAAATTGCAGTTGCACCCGCACCTTGTTTCCGCGGTCTAGAAATTCCTCACCGTGCCGGATTTTCGTCAGGTAATCGTGCTCGTCGATGTTAACGCGAAACTTGATTTCCTTCAGCTTTGAGCTGGCCGGCTTTTTATCCTTGGTGTGTTTGGAAATATCGTACCGGAATTTTCCAAAATCGATGATCTTACACACCGGCGGGTTGGCAGCGGGCGCGACTTCGACCAGGTCGAGCCCAAGAGTTTGAGCTCTGCGCAAGGCGTCGTTTAGTCTCATGACGCCGAGCTGTTCGCCGGTGGACCCCATAATGACCCGGACTTCGCGGGCGCGAATCCGACCGTTTACACGAATTTGTGGTTGCAGATTAGATCAAGCTCCTGACCGGCGGAACGGGAGTGCGCCGCGCCACCGTATTTCCATCTATCGCAATTCCCAGCGTAGCATTCGCAGACGCCGAGGCACTCTGACTTCGCCACGGATGCGATTCACCGCAACGAAGAGCTTGGATTAATAATCGCAAGCCGAAGGGAAGTTGTAGGCAACAATCCTGCACTGGCAAGATCAATCTGGAATGCATCGCATCCAAGTGTTTTCCATCGCTCGCCTGAACATGGAAGAGGATAAACGGACTCGCATGCAGTTTTGCCTATTGTTTTCGCAGTTCACAAAACAAACCTATCAAGCTGAGAGAAGTTTCTCAATAACGATCACTTTTTCGGCGGCTCGCCAAAATGCGCCTTGTGCGCCGCGTACACAGTTGCGTCGTCAAGCATCGAATCAATTGTGGCTGCGAGTGGTTCGAGTTTCACAACTCCCGAAAAAACCGCGCGGTCGCCAATCTCGGTATCGATCACAAATGTTGGGCGCTGCGAGACTTGGAGCGCGTGAAATTCAGCCGTCGACGCGCGAACGCGCTGTTCGATTTCCTCCGATCTCGCGCGCTCGAGCAATTTTCCGGTGTCGATCCCACCTGCTTCAGCGCCAATTCGAGCTGAGACCTCCCAATCGGCGATTTTCTTGCCTTCCCGCAACGCCGCATGAGCCAGGGCAAGACGAACTCGATCATCAGAAAAGCCAAAGTCCTTGGCCGCTTCGGCCACGCAATTCGGCGCGAGCCACTCCGGCAGACTCGGATCGTACCAGTCTGTATTAAGCATGAACGGTGAACGCATCATCATTCCGCTGCGGCGATAGAACCATTGCTCCTGCTCGCGCGAAGCAGGCAAACCACTTGGATCCATCAACGCGATCTTCCACTGAAATTTAACTCGGTCGCCGTATCGCTTTTTCAATTCAGCCCATGTCGGCTCAGACCAGAAACACCAGGATGAGATGACGTCGAGATAATCAGTGACAGTGATGAGCATGTGCGAATGTTAAAGGGGTTAAAAAAGTTACAATGTTGAAGCGTCGAACCGTCAATCAGTTTCAGGTCAGATCGATGTGACAACTGTATCGAATCATGAACCCCCGGCTTGGGTTAGGAACCAATCTTCATAACGATGTCACTCTTTTAACTTTTTACGTTCGTTGTGAATCTCAATCACATCTTTCTTTTTCTAGCGGTGATTTCATCGCTGCTGGTGTTAGCCCGCTCATGGCGGCCTGGCGCGCCTTATCATGGCTGGCGTATCGCTGCGGTTATCGTGCTGACGGTCACAGGTGTTGCGTGGCTATTTTGGCGCGCCGCCGCCGGATACATCGGTGGCGTCGCGTGGTTTGTTTTGCTGTTTCTTCCGGCAATTGGGTTGCGCAAAATGACCGACCTCGCCACTCGGGGCGATTACAAATCGGCCCGAAAATTGGCCACACGTCTTCAAATTCTGCATCCCACGAATGAATTGCGCGACCAAGTCCATGTGCTTCGCCAGTTGGAATCCCAAGTGAACCATTCAGCTGGATTCCGTCCGATCCCAGTCGCGCATCAAACTGAACGTCAGATTCGCCATAGTCAGTTCCGAAGCGCGCCTGCTGTTCTCATCTTTATCCTCCTGAACGTGCTTGCATTTCTTTTTGAGATGTCGGTGGGCGATTTCAACGACCCGGAAGTTCTGCATCGGCTCGGCGCGCTCGAACCTTACTCAGTTGTAGTGCAGCACGAATACTGGCGGTTTTTCACGGCATTATTCTTGCACGGTGGTTTCATCCATCTGCTTTTCAATGTTTTCGCGCTTTATGTTCTTGGCCCGGCGCTTGAACGATCCATCGGCACGACGCGCTTCGTCCTGTGTTACTTGATTTCAGGGCTTGCCTCCGGCGCGGGCGTTATGGGGTTGACCTTGATGGGTGTAGTACAACCGGCTCAATTGATTGGTGCGTCAGGCTCGATCATGGGCATCGTCGGCGCGTGGGCGGGATTTCTAATGCGACATCGCCACGTGCCGTATGCAAAACAAAGACTGGGAAACGTGGTAATGATCGTTGGGATCCAAATCGCGTTTGATCTTTCGACTCCACAGGTCAGCATGGCTGCGCATCTCTGCGGATTAATTTGCGGGTTCTTTCTTGGCCTAATTCTTGCGCCGCGACCTGTAGCCGGGTCGATGATTCCGGCAGGAGCTGACTAGTTTCCCGAGAACCAGGACCCTGCGTTTGATTCATGGGAAACTTGCCGGACGAACTTTTCTCGATTAACTGCGGCTCTGTTCGCTCGGGTATTCGAATGATAATTTCTGGAACCGACAATCTTTGGAACCGGGGTCGCCGACCCCGGCTACAGTGACGCAACATTCGCATGCCGACTTTTCAAACTTACAATGTGACTCCCATCCTACCGGCCACGCTCGAGCCGCTGCGGGAGATGAGTTTCAATCTCTGGTGGACGTGGGAGCCGTCCGCGCGCCGTTTGTTCCGGCATCTCGATCCCGAGCTGTGGAACCGCACAAATCATAACCCGGTCCGCATGCTCCAGCTCTCGCGGCAATCGCGGCTGGAAGAGCTTTCACAGGACAAAAATTTTGTGCGCGAGCTAAAGCAAGTCTTTGAAGAATTCGAAAAGTATCTCGGACGACACGATACCTACGGAAAAGCCGGCGCTGGCAGCGCGATCAAAAATCCCATTGCCTATTTCTCCGCGGAATTCGGTTTTCACGAGTCGATCCCGAATTACTCCGGCGGCCTGGGCATCCTCGCTAGCGACCATTGCAAATCGGCCAGTGATCTCGATCTGAATTTCGTTGCAATTGGTCTGCTGTATAGGCACGGCTATTTCCGGCAGCAGATCGATAAGGAAGGCCGTCAGGAAGCCATTAATCTCAATCAAAATTTTTATCATCTGCCGATCCGCGAGGTACGGCGGGGTGATACCGAGCTTCGTGTCTCAGTGCCGATTCTGGACCGGGAAGTTTTTGCCAGGATTTGGGAACTGCGCGTCGGCCGCATAAACGTATACCTCCTCGACACGGATATTCCCGAAAACAGTCCGGAGGACCGATTGATTACTGCCGAGCTTTACGGCGGCGACCTGGAGATGCGAATGCGCCAGGAAATCATGCTTGGAATTGGCGGCGTCAAAGCACTCGCTGCGCTCGGTATCCAGCCAGACGTTTTTCACATGAACGAGGGGCATTCAGCATTCCTGGCGCTGGAGCGCATTCGACTCAATGTTGTTGAGAAGAAGCTCGATTTTTATTCGGCACTTCAGCTCGTAGCGGCGGCCAACGTTTTCACTACGCATACTCCGGTTCCGGCCGGAAACGATTCATTCTCGCGCGAGATGATGCAAAAATACTTCGGCAAGTTCGCCAGGGAACTAAACATTCCATTCGATGAGCTGTTCTCGTTCGGTCACACACGACTCAATCCCAACGATCCGTTCAGCATGACCATTCTCGCGCTCCGTCTGAGTCGACACGCGAATGGCGTTAGTAAATTGCACGGTGAAGTGACTCGATCGCTTTGGAAAGATGTCTGGTCAGGTGTTCCAGTCCACGAAGTACCGATCACCAACATCACCAATGGTGTTCACACTAAAACGTGGATGGCACCGGAGTTTGCGGACCTCTACCAGAAGCATCTCGGCGACTGGGAGGAACACTTGACCGAGCCGGAATTTTGGCGCGGCGTCATAGATATTCACGACGCACAACTTTGGGAGACACATCAAAAACTTAAACGCCGCTTGATCGATTTTGTACGCGACCGGGAACGACAGCGTCGCGAGCGACTGGGCGAATCCCCCGAGTCAATTCGCAAGGTCAATCGGATTCTTGACCCGGAGATATTAACCATCGGGTTTGCGCGCCGTTTCGCCACTTACAAGCGCGGCACGCTTTTGTTCAGTGACAAGGAGCGATTGAAGCGATTGGTGAATGATGCTACGCGGCCAGTGCAGTTCATTTTCGCTGGCAAAGCGCATCCGCGTGACGAAGCAGGCAAGGCGCTTATACAGGAAGTTTACAGATTTAGCCGTGAACCCGGGTTGGAAAATCGCGTCGTTTTCCTGGAGGACTACGACAGCTACATCGCGCGCCGGCTCGTGCAGGGGGTCGATCTTTGGCTGAACCATCCGTTACGACCCTTGGAAGCAAGCGGCACCAGCGGAATGAAATCCGCGCCGAACGGCGGGATTAACCTGAGCGTGCTCGATGGCTGGTGGCGCGAAGGCTACAACGGCAGCAACGGCTGGGCGATTGGCGCCGAGATCGACAATGGCACCACTGAATTTCAAAATGAAGTGGACGCCAGCAGTCTGTATCAATTGCTCGAGAACCAGATCGTCCCGCTGTATTACGCCAAACCCGACGGCAAACTTCCCCTCGCCTGGTTACAATTGATGCGCGAATCCATTCGCAGCGTCACGCCGGTCTTCAACACGCAACGGATGGTGAAGGAATACACGGAGCAACTTTATATTCCCGCAGCTCAGGCGTACGGAAATTTTTCTCGTGACGGCTGCGGGGCCGCGACGCACCTCAGTCAGTGGAAAGCGAAGATGCGAAAAGATTGGCCGCAAGTGCAGATTTCCGATGTGCAAGTGGTCAACAAAGATCGGCAAAGCATCTTGGTCGGCGAATCATTGCAGATCAGCGCTCGCGTGCATCTCGGCGCCGTCGATCCGGAGCATGTGCGAGTCGAAGCGTATCACGGCGAAGTAGACAACGGCGACATCCGTAATCCGAACGCCACTGTTCTGAATCAAAGCAGCAAAGCCGATGGGAACGGGAATTACATTTACCAAGGCTCAGTTCCCGCGACCGAAAGCGGTACCTACGGTTTCAGCGTACGCGTCTTACCCACACATCCCTGCCTGATGCAAGCGCACGAACTCCGCCTAATCACCTGGTCATAACGCTGTAGCCACGCCCCTGTGGCACGTCATCCCGCGGCTCGTCGCCTTGCGCGAAGGAATCCTCTACGTCCGAGTTCTTCAACCCGCATTGCACTACGAGCTCGAACAAATTTCCAAGTCTGAAATCCTGCGAAAATTAAAACAACGCTTTGGCGGCAAAACCATCCGCGACATCCGCTTCCGCGTCGGCTGAAAAACGCAGCCGATCCCTGCGGTTCTGCTTTACAACGATTCCTTCTTTTTGCTAAGGCTGCGATAGGGGAATGCCTGCGAGAAAAAAACCGGGACATGAATCATAATTTCTGTGGTGCGAAGAAAGCCTATAAGTAGGATTCTCGTTTCAGAGAATACTCTCAGTTTAAAGGAATGTATGTTCCTAATTGATCTTTACGATCGCTATTCCGAGCTATCACCTCAGAGAGATTATAGTGGTCGGCCCCTCCTCCATTATTACACCCTTCGAGACGTAGACAGCGAGTCAGCTAGCTGGGTGCATCGTGTAAGCCTGCAATGCAAAGAAAAGATCGAGGTCGATCTTCGTACTCCGGAATTATTTGTCGAATCGGTGTTCCTCGCGTGTTTATGGCCTGGGGATTCGCATATTCCACACGCAGACAATGAGCGAAGAGAACATGGGCGGTGGCTCCCGAATCACACGCCCCAACGGGATTACACGGCGCTTGTTTATCTGAATGACAACTTCACAGGAGGGGAATTGGTTTTTCCGGATCGTGATGTAGTTATCATCCCGAAGCCCGGTTTATTCGTTGGGTTTCCCAGCAATCACGAATTTGTGCATGCAGTCCCAAACGTTCTTTCTGGAAAACGATACTCTCTGCCAGTCTGGTTCACAATGAATTCAGCAAAAGCTATGCAAGTTTGAACTCTTTCAATTTGTTCAGAAAGAGGGGGCGACCACTTCCAGTCTGAATGTTGAGGTATCGGTGCTAATCGTTCGCGGCATGGTGGAGCAGAGCGAGATTTGGACTCGTATGTCTGTTGACTAGAGCGGGCGAATTCATAGTGCAGCGTGGCGATCCGGTGGCGCAATTGTGCGTGTACCGTGCAGAAGCCGGGCTTCATGAAATAAAGAGAGTAGAGAGGTTTCCGGTGGAAACCAAAGACTGGGATGAAAAGAGAGCTAGATCGGATTACAAGAAGGATATGGATTATTTTCGTGACTTACATCCAGACGGCACTCCAGAGCCGACGCACATGTCATTCTGGGACAAGAAGAAGGAACGATAATGGAACTTAGCAAGTGGATAAATTCGAATTACTTGACGCCTGAAGGCATCGCTGATGTTCGTGAATCAGTAAAAGCCAAGCCGACGATGAAATACTGCGTGCTTGATAATTTCTTTCTCCCTGAACGTATAGACGCCATAATAGCTCACCATGCAACGTTGAAATTTAATGAGGCCGCTGACAGGACCGGGCATGATATGGAGATTTTGCCATATGACGGAGCCGTCAAGTGGGCGGATGGTAATGACGTCGGTGCTGAGTTTTATTTCGCTGAAGAAGTCAAAGAGTACTTCTGTTATTTATTGAATCGTCTAAAACCACCCAGGACCAGTGTTGAGTTGAAACTCAGGTGGCACAAACCTCATGCTACTGGCTTCTGGATTCATAGCGATTCAGTATGGCGTTCCATTGTCGCTATCATGTTCTTTAACAAGAACTGGAAAGCTTCTGACGGCGGTTTGCTGCAATTATGGCGTCCTGATGAAGCGTCTTACGACAAATCAACGATTTTTGACAACATCAGGTCGGATCAGCGTCTTGATTTCTTAAATGAAAATCAAAGACTGAAGACGAACACGCCAGGAGGCGGCTGGCCAAGCCATTGGCCCCATCAGTCTCGTGACATGATTCTCGTAGATCAAATTGTCCCTGCCTATAATCGGCTCTTCTTGTGTGATCTTGATGCCGATCCGACGTTTCATTCCGTGACGCCGAGTTGTGACAAGATCCGAACTGGATTCGTATATTGGCTGAACAATCAATCTCATCCGAACTTCAAAGGCAAATGATCATGGGAGCTAGCCTACTCGCGTGATTCGGGCAAGTTTTCTCCCCCTTCGTTTACATTCGTGTTCATTCGTGGTTAGGCGTCCGGGTAATAATCGTCTTCCGGACTTATGTTTCGGAATAGTTCATTGCCAGTTATCGGTGTGTGAAAAAAACTGTCCCGAACGCGGCAAGGAACAAATAGAAATTCAACATTTTGTGCGCCGACCCGCGGCTTCAAGCAGAGACGGACGCGCAACATTCATCACATGTTCCGGGAGCTACGTCTGTTTCTGTGCACGCAGCACAAACGTATTACCACCCACGACTCGACCGTCCTCCTCTTGGACTACACTAAAAGTCGCAACTCCTTTGGCGTGCGCTGGAGAGCCCAGGGCCAGAAGTGCGTTGAGCCCTGCCTTAGAAGTCTTGATGCCCACTAGCTGGCCGCCTTTCTCACCGTTTGTCAGCATGTATATAACGGAGGTGTCATATTTTTGCAGGTCGGAACCAAACCGTTGTTTTAACTTCTTGAGGATCGCGTCAGTCGGTTTCCTTAAGCTCCAACCTTCATGCGTCTGCACGATGCCGGAGCGGCTGCTCTGCTTAGGGAACATCAGTCCGAGGCTCCACCCACCCAGCTTACTGGGGAGAACCTTGATGGCTTGAGCTTTGTCAGAGGCGCCGTAAAACCCGAGACTCAATCCGGTGCTGGTACCCGGAGGCGCATTCACGACGTGCAGGTTTTTTAAGCCGACACGCTTTTCGTTAGAAACCAGAGTTCCAATGTCGAAAACCTTGTTACCGGCCGGAATCGGATTGGCTGGGCTATCCATAACCACAAGCAAGCACGCATGGTCCGCTGCCGTCATCGGTGTGTTCCAGTCCCACTCCAAAACCGTGGGCTCAATAGGCGACAATGAGGGGATGACCTTCGCAGTGCCAATCGGTTTCCAGTGGGTCGTGTTAGTTGAATCATTCGGGAACGTGGTCCAGAAATCCGCGGGCAAAGGAGGCAATCCGGCCGAGGCGTCCGCGTAGAGGACTTTGACGGTTACGTTCGCGCCGGCCGCAAACCCTCGGTTATGAACCTGCACGTACACCCGATTGGTCTTTCCGCGCTGCGCGTTGCGATGCTGGAGCTTGTTTTCAAACGCGAGGTAGTCCACCGTGGCCACCGGCATTTGATAAGAAGGCGTCGAGCCTTCGAGCGCATCTACCTTAATGTCGGCGCACTGCCACCACCACAATTGATCGCCTAACGACACGTACTGCAGCGGATCTTCAAAGTCGGCGATGACCGACGAGGTCGGGACCTGGCGTCCAGTCGCCATGAGGTGATCGCGGAAAAACAGGTCTACGTCCGGCATCGATGTGACATCGAGCTTGCGCTCCCACATCCCACGGCCATGCGTGCCCGCTCGTACGAGCCGCGTGGGATTGTGCAAACGCAGGTCAAACACGGCGCAGTTGGGCAATCCCTCACTGAACTGCGTCCAGCTTGCCCCGGCATTAATCGTTCGATAGACGGCAACGTCGGTGGCAATGTAATAAGTATCCGGTGCCGCAGGATCGATGGCCAGAGCGTTGACGGGAATATCCGGCAAAGTTCCGGTACCAGTTCCACTGATGTTGGTCCAGGTTGCTGACGTGCCGGCTGCGGCTATTGCGCCATGCCAAACGTGTGAAATGCGAAAGCCGGACATCACAACAATCACGCGGTCCACGTTGTCGGGCCGCGCAGTTATGTCCCAGATCCATTGCCCCGGCAGTGGACTGACATGAATCGCTGTCGCGGCCCAAACCGTTCCGGTCTTCACCAGACGATAAACCTGTCCGGTAGTTGTCCCAACGTAGATCAAGTTTGAATTAACGTAGTGAATCGCTGACACCATGTCGCTAATGCCAGGCAGCGTTACTTTCGTTGGCCAGCCGCCTGTTCCTTGCGATGCATCCAGATTGATACGGTCAGTGCCGAAGGCGATGTTATTCTGATTTGTCTGATCCAACGTCATAGGCGGATAGAACAAACCGGCGTTGCCAGGTACGATGCCGGTACTCACATCTGTCCAATTTTGATGAGTGTTTCCCACATAATTACCCCATTTACCTCCGAGCGTTGAGCGTTCGGGGGTGTTGCCATAATATGTGTGCAGGACATTTGTCGGCTGCGTCTGATCAATGATGACAAATCCGCCGTCGCCATCCGCCGCTTGATTAAAGACCGGGCTGTTACGAAACTGCTGGGTTCCGTTGTCTTGCGTTCCCCCGAATATTACGGCATCGGAGGCCGGATGCTGATCAATGAACTCGAACTGCGTGATACAGGGTCCCTTATTGATTGTGTCCGACCATGTCGTGCCTGCGTCGATCGATTTGTAGATGCCGCCGTCGCAGCCGGCATAGATGATCGAGAGGCTTCCGGGCTGAAACGCGAAGGCGTGATTGTCCGAGTGAATGGTGTCGCCCACGTTCATGATCGTCCAGGCGTTGGTCGAGGCATTGCGCACCGCCTTCCACACCGACATGCCGCTTAAGTATACAATATCGGGAGTGCTCGGAGCCACTGCGACATTGAGATTGTAAAATCCTTGCCCGCCTATCCCGATTCCGGGTCCTGCTGGCAAAGTAATAGAATTCCACGAACTCCCGCCGTCCGTCGTAACGTAAAATTTGTCAATGGCATAGCGATAAGGCGGCCCGGGCGGTGGAGATGTAATATCATTGTTGGCAAAGAGCGCGTAGATCGTTTGCGGTGATGATGGAGAAATACCCAGAGCAATTCGCGTAAAGCCATTTGGTGGTGCAGCGGTAGCACGAGGCAGCCCTCCAGCCAGTTTTGTCCAAGTCGGAGTAGCTGCCCCGGCATTCGTAGTTTTGTAAATGCCACCTCCCCAGAACGCGGCATAGACCGTCGTCGGCGTTACTGGATCGATGCAAACATCGGTTACCCGGCGTCCCGGATCCAGCGGAGCGAGCGCATCGAGATCGGGAAGCGAGGAGCCGGTCATCTTGGTCCAAGTCGTGCCACTATCGGTGCTCCGATAGAGGCCGTCGCCGGTGGCTGCGAACAACCTTGTCGGCGTCCTGGGTGTAATGGCGATGCGACTAAAGCGTGTGCCGATAAAAGTAGACTGTGCCAGCGTCGTCCAAGTGTTACCGCCGTCTATTGTTTTGAGGACGCCGTTGCCGTAGTAGCTATCGCCGGAGAAATTCCCCTCTCCCGTGCCAGCATAGAGAATCAAGTGATTAATCGGGTCCATCACGAGCGCGCCAATCGCCAGCGATACTTCGTTGTCACTTTTCGGCGACCAGTTCAGTCCGCAATCGATGGTCTTCCAAACGCCCCCTTGCGCGGTGCCGATGTAGATGATGTTCGTGTTGGTCGGATCCACGACGATAGCCGTGACGCGGCCGGTGACGAGCACACGCGCGGCCGAAGAAGTCTGTCCGTTGGGAATGGCTGTCGGGCCCAATTGCACCCAGTTGCTGGTGCCAGCAACCGGAGCCACCATCTCGATGCCGCCAGGCGCGGCGGCGGAAAGCGCTCTCCTCATTGCCGTGACGGGACCGCCAGCGTGGTGCCCCGCCATGCGTCGCGAATGTTCCAGTGCGGCCAAACGGAGTTTAGCATGTTTCGCGGCGGTACTTTCCTTTGCCTTTTTGCCAACCTTCGGGCGCTTTCTGCCACTAGTCGCGGCCAGCGCTGTCAGCAAGCTGGCGCCGGGCGGAAATGTTTCTTCGCCTTCGATGCACCGATCACTCGATAGTTCTTCATGGCGCAAAAGCGGATTATCCGGCGGTGGAGCGGCCCTTCCCGCCCCCTTTGGTGCTGTTTTTTTTGATGCTTTGACCCCCGTTCTCTTGGTACTTTTCATAGTCTGAAGTCCGGAGGTTATGATGAGTCTTTAAGGTTCGCCGCTTTGCGTTTTGTTTACTGTGTCGATCGAACTCGCATTTGGCATCTGCCGTGTTTGCTCAATTGCCTTGAGACGCAGTTCCGCCATTTCCCTCTCGCTGACGGCTGTTCCCTGGTCGGTTTCGTCGGCTTGATGGCGCAGCAACGGATCATCTGGCGGCGGCACGGCCTTCTTCAGTCGCCGAGGTCGCCTTTTCCGAAGCTTTGAGTCCTTTGTTTTACGATTCTTTCTTGTTGGCATTGTTTAGATCCTTCCTAGGAATGCTGATTTCCCGTGGCCAGAATGGTGTCCTCATATCTGCGAGCTTAGTCCACAATAAGTAATGGCGAGCACTCGTGCCGTCCTATCGCACTTTGTAATCCAAGCATGGACAGAATTTCGCCAGGCAAACGAGATGATGAAAGTACGAACACGACCGTCAGAAGGACAACCACCGGCTTCGGAGAGATCGTGATGATCGAACATAAAGGAGAGTTACTCACGGACAACGTGAGTTTGGAAGGATCGAGGGGAAAACGTCAACACATTTTCTAATTAAGTCTTTGCCAATGGCAGCCTCTCTTACTGGCGCCGAAAAACGCGTCAAAGCATTCGTGTTGAATAGTAAGGCGTGCCGAGCATGCCTGAACTTTTGCGGCTCCGGTCAGCGGTCCGCGTTGAACGGACGCATTACCTTAGTACAGCCAGGTCCCGTTACATCGTCGAAGAAGGCAAATGGATTGTGCTTGGCGACGTAGGACGCCGTATCGGTGGTCGGGCAAATTGATCCCGTGATACTTTCCTGATAGGTTCTCCATGAAAATTCCGGAGTTCTTTAGCAGAGTGACAAAATGCCGCGGCGTGCTCTGATGATTTGTCGGCGGCGGATCGTCGTTCAAAATGCCGAAATTAGTCCCAGCTTCAAGCCGAAGGTAATTTGGCTCGCTCGGGTGAACGCCTGGCGGATTAAAGTAATGCTCAGCATAGGAGGCGAGCGGCAGAAGCGAATGGTTAATATAGGGCGCGTCCGGATTCCCTTTAATATCCAACCAATTGTGATTCTCCATTAAAATGACAAACACCGTGCTACTTCTGCCGGTTCCGGTAGCGTGCGTCGAGCAGGCGACCAGGATTCCCGCAAGAAGGCAGGAGACGGCCTCGAGATACTTAATGCGCTTCGGCGCGATTGGTCGTTGAAAATAACTTTTATAATACCGCATCTGAAATCTTAAGTCACGAATCGCATGCGTTTCAAAATTGATCAGGTTCTTAAGTTTCACTGCGGCGCGTTGATTAGGCGACAGGATTGTCTTCACGTCTCCAAAGTTGCTTACGATCCGCTCGCGTGCAGGCTCAACTAAATACGTTGAGCTTGGCTACTGCTGCTTATTTTCGGTTCGATAATTCGTGAAATTCGCGTTGGCTAATGCTTGTCGAAATTTGCTTGGATTCAACGTCCGGTTACTACGCCACCGATCGGTGCCGGCGGATTGAGGACGTTCAGCTCTGTCTGATGGCGCGCAGCGGATCGAAAGAATTGCGCCTGCAGCACGCCTTTCAGTTGCGCACGTACGCGGCAAGGCAATTTCGACGGCTGCTCGATTCGGTTCCGTCACTGGAACTGTGCGACGTCTACGATTTCCGGTACCACATTGCGCAACCGTTCGCGCCGAATAATGAAATGGCTTACAGCGTTTTCGTGTTACGCCGCCGCCGCCATCTTAGTTAAACCTAAAAGGAGGCTTGACATTAACGTAGAGGATAAGTCACATCTCGTGTATGACACAAAATACAATACCGCCAGGACCGCCGCCAGGACCGCCGCCAGGACCGCCGCCAGGACCGCCGCCAGGA
>WNFV01006616.1_pt1 | contig 15365 bp, 16 predicted proteins | sample 5400101 | NCBI WGS metagenome assembly WNFV01 (sample SAMN13153361, study PRJNA577476) | soil metagenome | isolation source: 115 cm soil or saprolite under grassland replicate 1 | place: USA:California | collected 2016-06-15 | reverse complement strand
TGCGGCGGAAGGGGTAGCGGGGATATTCTGGATAAGCTATCAGCGCTCTCCCGACACTGTCAGGTAAATTACGGATATGCCATACATAAAACACCCGCTATCTCATTCAGCGCCTGCCGGCTATACTGGCAAGTATGGCTCGTTTTTACGCAGCCGCACCGCGCTGCCCGAAATCGCGCAATCCGCCGTAGTGGCGCTTCGCGACTGGGCCGCCGACAACAATGAAGAGGAGCATCATGCAATCGAACTCAAGCGGCGGCGCTGCCAACCCTGACAAACCCACCTGGCAGCAGATGGTAGCAAAGTACCAGAACCCCAGCCTGCAGCGCAGCCTATGGCAGGTCGCCAACACTTTGATCCCCTACGTTGTCCTGCTCACCCTCATGTATGTGAGCTTGTCCTATTCGTACTGGCTGACCCTGGCGCTGGCGCTGCCGGCCGGCGGCCTGCTCACCCGCGCCTTCATCATTTTCCATGACTGCGGCCACGGCTCGTTCTTCAAATCCCAGCGCGCGAATAACTTCCTCGGCACGATCTGCGGCCTGCTGGTGTTCACCCCCTACTACCAGTGGCGCTTCGAGCATGCCATCCACCACGCCACCTCCGGCGACCTCGATCGCCGCGGCACCGGCGACATTATCACGCGGACGGTGGGCGAGTATATGCAGCTGTCGCGCTGGGGCCGCTTCAAGTACCGACTGTATCGCAGCCCGATCGTGATGCTGGGCATTGGGCCGTGGTTCACCTTCTTGATCTCGCAGCGCTTCGTCAACCCGATCTCAAAGAAGCGCGAGCGGGTCAGCGTCTATTTCAGCAACCTGTTCATCGTGGCGCTGCTGGTTGTCGCGGCGCTGACGATCGGCGTCAAGGCGTTCTTACTGATCCAGCTGCCGGTGGCGTTTGTGGGCGGCCTGGGCGGGATCTGGATGTTCTATATTCAGCACCAGTTCGAGGGCACCTACTGGCAGCGCCACGAGGAGTGGGATTACACGACGGCGGCGATCCGGGGCAGCTCGTACTTCAAGCTGCCGAAGGTGCTGCAATGGTTCACCGGCAACATCGGGTTTCACCACATCCATCACCTGAGCTCGCGCATCCCGAACTATGCGCTGCAGCAGTGTATGGAAGAGAACCCCGAGTTCCAGAATGTGACGACAATCACGCTCTGGAGCAGCCTGAAGTCGCTGCAGCTGAACCTGTGGGACGAGGAGCAGCGCCAACTAATCAGCTTCCGGCATCTGAAGACCGCGCGGCGGCAGCGCAAGCTGGCCTGAGCGGTCTACATCCGTGGGGCCGTGCCGGGATACTTTTACAAGCCGGTGGGGGATTCACCCTCCCGCAGTGGAGGTCGCCATCCATTGCGCAGCGCCGCCCGGACGATCAGATCGGTGACGACCTGCGACCCACGCTGCTGGCGCTTCTCCTCAAGAAACGTCAGCGCCGCCTCGACCTCCGCGACCCGGCTGGCCGGCACCGAGATCAACAGATGTCCGCTCTTCCCATTATCGGATCGACGTGTCACCTTCATATCATGCTCCTTGCTGATATCTCGTATATACACTCTAGTATACAATATACCATAATAAAAGCAAAATCAAGGATAAGTCTGTTTGCTTTGTATATACATCTGTGTTACACTGTGTATATACATACGATTGGAGGAATGCCATGAAGACCAATCTCATCACCATGAAGCGCGACGTGCTGATCCCAGATCCGCCGCTGGCCCGCCTGCTGTTCAACACCACCACGTTCGCATGGCTGTGGGCGATTGTCCGCATCTATCTGGGCTACCAGTGGGTCACCGCCGGCTGGCATAAGCTCAGCGGCGGGGGCTGGATTGACGGCGGCACGGCATTGCAGAGCTACTGGACGAAAGTGGCCGCAATCCCGGTGGCCCCGGCCAAGCCGGCGATTACCTACGACTGGTACCGCGCCTTTATTCAGTTCATGCTCGACAATGGCTTCTACAGCTGGTTCGCCCCGCTAGTCGCCGTTGGGGAGTTCATGATTGGCGTTGCCCTGATCCTGGGTGCGTTCGTCGGCGTCGCGGCGTTCTTCGGCGTCCTGCTGAACTGGAACTTCCTGATGGCCGGGAGTGCCAGCACCAACCCGGTGCTGCTGATGCTCGGGATTGTCTTAATCTTGGCCTGGAAGGTCGCCGGCTGGTATGGTCTGGATCGCTTCCTGCTGCCGCTTATCGGCACGCCCTGGACACAACACGGCGAGCAGGCGCCACCCGTCCGCCCGCAGCCGGCGCCATCCGTGTAACACCCACTCCAGAATCGATCAATAGCAACGAAGGGATAACGATGATGACAGCTGATTTTCGCATTCGCCCCCTGGCTGACCGGGTGGTGATCAAGCCCGCGGATCGCGAGGCGCAGACCAAGAGCGGGATCTTCCTGCCCGACACCGCCAGCAAAGAGCGCCCAATGGAAGGCACCGTTCTGGCCGTCGGCGAGGGCCGCCTGGACGACAACGGCCGGCGCGTGCCGATGCACGTCAAAGCCGGCGACAAGGTGCTATTCGCCAAGTACAGTGGCACCGAGTACAAGGTCGATGATGTCGAGTATCTGATCCTGACTGAAAAGGACATTCTTGGTGTTATCCAGGATTAGTCAGAAGCCAGAAGTCAGAATGCCAGCGCAATCAATGCACACACCATGCAACGATGCTTGCACCAACATGCTGACTCCGCACTCCTGAATTCCCGCCGATCCATACGACAATGAGAGAAGGGAATTTCACACATGGCCAAGCAGATTTTGTTCAATGAAGCGGCCCGGCGCGCGCTCAAGCGCGGCGTCGATCAGGTCGCTGACGCGGTTGGTACGACGCTCGGCCCGCGCGGCCGCAACGTCGCGATCGATAAGAAGTTCGGTGCCCCGACCGTCACGCACGACGGCGTGACGGTGGCCAAAGAAATTACGCTCAAGGACCCATTTGAGAACATGGGCGCGCGGCTGCTGGTCGAGGTCGCCACCAAGACCAACGATGTCGCCGGCGACGGCACCACCACCGCCACCGTGCTGGCCCAGGCGATCGTCACCGAGGGGCTCAAGATGGTCGCGGCCGGCGCCAACCCCATGCTGCTCAAGCGTGGGCTGGACAAGGGCGCTGAGGCGCTGGTGGCCGAGCTGAAGAACCTGGCCAAGCCGGTGCGCGACCGCGCCGACATCGCGCATGTCGCCGCGATCTCGGCCGCCGACAGCGAGATCGGCGACCTGATCGCCGAGGTGATGGAGAAGGTCGGCAAGGACGGCGTGATCACGGTCGAGGAGAGCAAGGGCATCGCCTTCGAGACGGAATACACCGAGGGCATGCAGATCGACCGCGGCTACATCTCGGCTTACTTCGTGACCAATTCCGAGCGCATGGAAGCCGAGCTGGAAGACCCCTATATTCTGATCACCGACAAGAAGATTGCCGGCCTGTCTGAGATTCTGCCGGTGCTCGAGAAGGCGTTGCAGGTCACCAAGAACTTCGTGATCATCGCCGAGGATATCGACGGCGAGGCGCTAGCGACGTTAGTCGTAAATAAAATGCGCGGCACGATCAATGCGCTGGCGATCAAGGCGCCTGGCTTCGGCGACCGCCGCAAGGCCATGCTGCAGGACATGGCGATCCTGACCGGCGGCACGGTGATTAGTGAGGAGATCGGCCGCAAGCTGGACAGCGCGACGACCGAGGATCTGGGCCGCGCCCGCCGCGTGCTGGCGGACAAGGACAACACCACCTTCATCGAAGGCCGCGGCGATGCGCAGGCGATCAAGGCCCGCATCGCGCAGATCCGCGCGCAGATCGAGACCACCACCAGCGATTTCGACCGCGAGAAGCTGCAAGAGCGGCTGGCCAAGCTGGCCGGCGGGGTGGCGGTGCTCAAGGTCGGCGGCGCGACCGAGCCGGAGCTGAAGGAGAAGAAGCACCGGGTCGAGGATGCGCTTTCGACCGCGCGGGCTGCGGTGGAAGAGGGCATTGTGCCAGGCGGCGGCGTGGCGCTGATCAACGCCATCCCAGCACTGGAGAAGGTGCAGACCTGCAACGACGACGAGCGGTTCGGGGTGCAGATTCTCAAGCGTGCGCTGGAGGAGCCGATGCGCATCCTGGCGCGGAACGCCGGCGAGGATGGCGCGGTGATCATCGACAGCGTGCGGCGCAACCAGCAGTCGAGCGGGGATTCGACCTATGGCTACAATGTGCTCTCAGGTGAGTTCGGCTCGATGCTGGCGCAGGGCGTAGTCGACCCGGTCAAGGTGACGCGCAGCGCGGTGCAGAACGCGGTCTCGATCGCGGGCTTGCTGCTGACCACCGAGGCGCTGATCACCGACATCCCCGAAGCTACTTCAGGCGGCGGTGGCGGCGGGATGCCGGGCGGTATGGGCGGTATGGATTTCTGATCGCCCATGGGGAGCGGGGCGGAGTACCACACCGCCCCTGCTTTCGCGCCCACATGCGACCACCAACACCATCAGCGCAGCGTGGAAATGGGCCACCACATGCAGCGCGACGACGGGCGTCGATCTCCATAGTGGCGTGCGTGTAGCGCACATCCGCTGATATCAGGAAAGGAGAACGCGCCGTGTCACAGTTCATGCGCTATACCTGTAATGCCGGGGTGCTGCCAGTCGTTAAAGCGGCACTGATTGCCAAGGGCTACACGCTTGCTGATCCGTCACACGCACAGAGTCGAGGTGCGACGGCGGTGGTTTTGCTGCGTGGTACAACCGCCGTGCTGTTTGCGCAGCCGCCCAATAACGCTGTCGCTGAGATTGAGGTCTGGGGCGCTGGCCAGAGCGCAGTCGCAGAGGTATTCGCATCCCTCCCGATCGAGCTGCACCGACTCCCACCACGCCGTTCTGCAACGCGGTGAGCGTCGCTGCTCCATAACGCGCGCCCCAACGATGGGGAATGGTTGAGGAGGGGCTGATGCGGTTGGTATCCTATCGCGGGCCGCTGCCAGCAGTGGCAGCGGCCCGCTGGTGTGTCGATTGCAGACGGAAACCGCAAAAGCAACACTATAAAGGAAAGGATCAGACAATGCCGATTGATTACACGGTCACGACCATACAGGAAATCCGTGACCTAATCGCTCACCATGGTGATTTAGGCACCCCATTGGATGAACTGCCGGAGGGTCTCTATCACACGACCGCCACGCTGATTGTCCGGGTCGATACCCACGAGGGGCTGATTGACTTCCATGCTGAAACTCTGGAGCAAGCGCGACGACTGTACCAGGCGCTCGTGTAAGAATTCGTACACGCGTGTGAATACGCCAAAGCAGACCGCAGCCAGCAGTGGCTGCGGCCCGCTGATGTGTCTCGATGGCAGGCTGAATGTGAACACCACGGTCTCGTGGTACGTGCGCCGCATGACCGCCAGCACCCGCGCGCCGAGCTCCTCGGGGGAGAAGGGCACAGTGAGGATGCCGTCCACGCCGTGGTCACAGGCGGCCAGTTTTGTCTTAGCAGTAACAGAAAGGGAGACTAAGATGACCGGACTAAAGACGGACTTCACGGTTGGCGAGCAGGTATGTATTGTAGCGGGCCTATCGCTCTTCATTGGCCGGACAGGAACGGTGGTACAAGTAAAGCGCAACTTGATCGATGTGCTACTCGACAATTCACCAGGCTCTGATCGTCAGTACCTCTTTTTCCCAGGCGAGCTTGTTGCTCGGCGGTGGTTATACAACCAGGTTGCCCCATGGGCGCGACTGCGTGGTATTGCGGGGCCATGTCGGCCCCCGCGCCCCGAGGGCCAAGCTTTGCAGACACCTTCTCAGAACGCCCCTTGCAACCTATGTCAGCAACGTCGGCGGTGATGCTGAATCGCGTGACGTATAGGCGTCGGCCGTCGCTGCAACGCTATCGTCTTGCGGGTTCTGAAACTGATGGGGATGGGTTGCGCGCCATTCCAGCCAGATCGCGACGAGCAGCGCCTGGAGCACCCCGGCGACCGGTGAGGCGAACAGCGCCCCGCCAATGCCAAAAAGTTCAGCCCCGGCGATCAGCGCGGCGAGCGATACGACCGGATGCAAGCCAATGCTCTGCCCGACGATGCGCGGCCCGACGATATCGCTCTCGATCACGTGGACGACGACGAAGTAGACCAGCACAATCACGGCGATCAGCCAGCCCTGCGGCACGGCGAGCAGCACGCAGAGTGCGCCGGAGACCAGCATGCCCAGGACGGGAATGAACCCGAGCACAAACGCCAGCACCCCCAGCAAGAGCGCATAGGGCACGCCGATGAACGCCATTCCGACCCCAACCAGCAGGCCAAGTAGCCCGCACAGCAGCACCTGCCCGCGTATGTAGCCGCCGACGACTCGCTGCAGGGTATCCAGCAAAAACCGCATGCGTCCTTGCTGCCGCTCAGGCATGTTCTGGCGGAGCCAATCGGCGACACGCGCGCCATCGGCGAGGAGATAAATGCTGAGCACGGACACCAGAATTACGTCCAGCACAACACCGACCAGGCCCGTCAGCAGCGGGACGACACTCCCAGCGAATCCTTCGAGGCTGGCAACGATCTGATCGCGGGCGGAAGCAATCTGGCTTGGAGAGATTCCAAAGGACTGTAGGGCCTGATCCAAGGGCGTGAGCTGCCCGCTCGTATTGGGCGTTAGCAAAAACCCCACATAGTCGGCGAGTGAGACGAACTGCGCGATTGCCGTACGCACAATCAGATAGAGCAGCACACAGATCGCACCCAAGACAACGAGGTAGACCACGACGATAGCGAGAAAGCGCGGCATCACGCGCGCCAGGATCGTCATGGCCGGCGCGAGCGCATACGCGAGCACGGCCGCGAGCGTCAGCAAGAGCAGAGTTTGGATCACCTGCCCTGCTAGCCACAGGAGCAGCAGCGCGACGCCCGTCCAGGCGAGGATGGTGAATGGCAGGCCGCAGCGGCGCACCCAGGTGGCGAGCACCAACACCGAGTCACCGTCGCGGGTTGTGCGCGGTCGTGTGGGGGAGGACATTATCAGTTATCCACATGCTGCGGCAGCGCTGGATCCGGCTGCTTATCTGGTTCAATCGGCGCTGGTGGTCTGTTGGGCATCACGCCGTTGTCGTGATGAACCGTCACTAGGCGATCGAGAAACACCTTGATCGTATCGACCGGCAGCGGGAAGATGATCGTGCTATTCTTCTCGACCGCGATCTCGGTCAGCGTCTGGAGATACCGTAGCTGGAGCGTGACCGGCTCCTTGGCCATCACATCGGCGGCTGCGGCCAGCATCTTGGAGGCCTCGAATTCACCTGCAGCGTGGATAATTTTGGCGCGTTTCTCACGCTCGGCCTCGGCCTGCTTGGCCATCGCGCGCTGCATGCTCTGCGGCAGCTCGACATCCTTGATTTCGACGATCGTGACTTTGATACCCCACGGCTCAGTCTGCTCGTCGATAATGGCCTGCAAGCGCGCGTTGACCTGCTCACGATGCGCCAGCAGCGTGTCGAGATCGACCTGGCCGACCGCGCTGCGCAGCGTCGTCTGGGCGATCTGCAACGTGGCGCGGACGTAGTCCATCACCTTGACGATCGCCCAATCGGGATTGACGACCATGAAGTACAGCACCGCATTGACCTTGATCGTCACATTGTCAAGCGTGATCACCTCCTGCGCCGGCACGTCCAGTGTAATCACGCGCGTATCGACGCGAACCATCCGCTCGACGATCGGCACGAGCAGAACCAGGCCAGGGCCGCGCGCGCCGACCAGCCGGCCCAGCCGGAACACCACGCCGCGCTCGTACTCCGGCACGATCTTGACGGCCGACAGCACAATCATGAGCGCCACGAACAGGATCACGGCGAACCCCACGAATAGCAGACCAGATGACATGAACTTGCTCCCTCTTTAATGGATCACTGTCCCGACGATAGCTGCAATCTCGCGTCGCATAGCGCGCTCTTTACCATCACTGCGAGCGACATCGACCATGACCCAGATCATCGGGCTGCCGAGATTAGGCCCTTGCTGGCGAACATGCGACATCTCATATTTTTGGAGAACCGCTCTGACGATTGGTACGACCGTTTCGTCTGTGCATTCAATATTCATGGGATGCTCCTAAGCCTAGTGATTTTTGGAGGGGGAGGTCTGGAGGGCCGCAGGCTCCTCCAGACCTCCCAAAGGTGAGGGTGCGAGGGCGGGCGCAGCCCGCCTCCGCACCCTCACCCGCCACCTTCAGTATGTTGAGCCACTAGTATAGCCGGCTGGTGCCGAGTCAAGAAGCGGGGATACTATGCATCGCGTATCCGTAGTATCCCTGACACTGTCGGGGAATAGACTATGGGGAACAGCTCCGAAGAGGGATCGGGAGCCGGCAATGGCTTAATCACTGCGTAGCCAGCCGCGTTCCAGCGCGTAGCGCACCAGCGCGGACCGGCTCTCCAGCCCGAGCTTTTCCATGGCCCGGGCGCGATAGGTCTCGACCGTTTTGACACTCAGGTTGAGCTGGCTGGCGATCTCTTTATTGCTGTGACCATGAGCGATGCGCTGTACTACCTCGGCTTCGCGTTCGCTTAGCTCGGCACCGAAGAGTTCACCGGCCTTAGAAGGAACTCGCACATACCCAGCGACGACATGGCTGGCCAGCGCGGGATCGAGATAGACTCCACCGGCGGCCACCATCCGGATCGCCTGGATCAGATCCTCGGCGGCGGTATGCTTGAGGATATAGCCGGTAGCCCCAGCGGCGAGCAACTGGCGCAGGTAACTGGTGTCGTCATGCACGCTGAGCGCCAAAACCTTTATATTTGGGCAGGCGCGCTTGAGCTGCGCGGTGGCCTGCACGCCATTCACGTTCGGCATGGTGATGTCCATGATCACCACATCCGGCTGGCACTCCTGCGCTTGCTGCCAGGCGGTCTGCCCATCGCCGGCCTCGCCGATCACACTCATATCCGGCTGGGCGTTGATCAGGGCCTTCAAGCCCTCGCGAACGACCATGTGATCATCGGCGAGAAAGATCCGGAGTTTCTCCATCGGTGGCTCCTTCCGCGTCAACAGGCAGTGGGATGCGTATGAAGACGGCCGTCCCACTGCCAGGCGCCGACTCAAGCGTCAGCACGCCGCCAAGCTGCGCCACGCGCTCGTCCATGCCCACAAGCCCCAGTCGATGTTCGATATGCGCGCGGTCGCGGACTGCCGCGACATCGAAGCCCAGGCCGTTGTCTTCCACGATCATGTGGATCGCGTCCACGCGCCGCTCGATGATCAGGCTCACGCTGGTGGCCTGGGCATGTTTGAGGATGTTGGTCAGAGCTTCCTGGGCCAGCCGATACAGTGCGGTCTCGATCGCCGACGGCAGGCGCTGCGACTCCAACCCGGTGGTGTGGAAGTCGACCGCGATCAACGTGCGCGCCGACCACTGCTCCACGTCGTTCGTCAGCGTGGCGATTAGGCCGAGCTCGTCCAGCGCGGAAGGGCGCAGCTGCAGCGCCAGCGTTCGCACTTCCCGGCCGATCCGCGTGGCCAGCGACTGCAGCGGCTCCACACGCTCGTGGAGCGACGAATCGCCTGGAGCGGCGTCGCGCAGCGCCTTGAGCCCAAGCATGAGCACCGTCAGATCTTGACCCATCTGGTCGTGCAGTTCGCGCGAGATGCGGCGGCGCTCTTCTTCCTGCGCGGTCACAATCTGCCGCAGCAGCAGCTGCCGGGCCTGCTCGGCGCGCTCGCGCTCACCGATCTGGGCGTGCAGCACCGCGTTCGCCTCCGCGAGATCGCTGGTGCGTTCCTGGACGCGCGCCTCCAAGGCATCGTGTGCGTGCTGCAGCCTGGCAGCGGCATCCCTGCGCTCGGTGATATCCTCAATCGCCAGCAAGATCAGCGGCGCACCGTCGGGTGTCTGCTCGATCAGGCGCGCGGTCAGCAGCATCGTCCGCGTGCCCATCTGCGAAAATGTGTGGGTGATCTCGACGGTCTCAAACGTGGTGTTTCGATCGAGTGGCTGGCTCAGCAGCGCCCGCAGCTCGCGGGTGTCCCACTGCTGATCGCCGAGCTCATACAGCAGCGCCTGCTCCGTCTCCGCCAGCGTGGCCTGAAACATGGCGTAGAAGGCGCGGTTGGCCGACTGCACGCGCAGATCGGCGTCGAGGATCAGCAGCGGCTCGCGCACGGTTTCGACGATTCGCTCGGCATAGGCGCGCGCCTGCTGAACAGCCGCGAGCAACTGCTCGCGTTCGGCCTCGACACGTTTCAGGTCGGTGATATCCGAGAAGGTGACGACGACGCCGTCGACCAGGTTGGCGAGCGTCCGGTACGGCCGGATGCGCATGATCCACCAGGTATCACTCTCCGGCCCGTACACCGGCTGATCGTAGGGAGCGAGCGTGCGCATCACCATCGCAATCGCCCCCATCAGATCGCCATCGCGATAGCGCGCCGCGATATCGATGATCGGCCGGCCGACATCGCTCTCGATCAGGCGGAAGACATCGGTAGCCGCCGGCGTGAAACGCGCAATCCGCCCATCCGCGTGCAGAAACACAGCTGGGATCTGCATGCTCGCAAGCAGATTCGCAAGGTCGGCGTTGACGCGATCGAGCTGCTCGACTTTGTGGTTCAGCTCGGTATTGACCGTCTGGAGCTCTTCGTTGATCGATTGAATTTCTTCCTTGGATGTCTGGAGCTCCTCATTAGCCGATTGAAGCTCTTCGTTGATCGCTAACAAATCTTCGTTAGCCGAGATCTGCTCGGTATTGGCCTCCCCCAGCTGCTCAATGGTCGCCTCCAGCGCATCGCGCGTTATCTGGAGCTCCTGAGCCAGCTGCTGCGTGACTGGCTCGCCGGGCTGCGGCGCTGCTATACCGTCCGGCTGGGCCAGCGCGGCGCGCGTGGGCGGGCCGAGCTCCTGAAAGACTACCAGCAACAGCCCGGAGTCCGGCCCCAGCTCGGATAGCGGCCGGACGATCAGATTGAGTCGCTGCACGGCGTCGGCGGTCGTGATCCCCAGGTTTTCGCGGATGGTTGGCGCATGGTTCTTCAGGGTCGCATGGATCGCCGTTTGCAGGGTCAGGCGCAGCTGTGGATGAACCATCGCCAGAATATCCGGGTTGGGCGCGCCGGCGGGGGCTTCGAGGTACGCGCCAGTGCGGCCGGAGAAATAGACGATCGCGCCCCGCTCATCGATAACTGCGGATGGTGGGGCGTACTGCTTCAACAGGATGCGTTCGAGCGTCGTGCCGATATCCGGCGCGGCAGCCTGCGACGACGGCCGCGCCGCTCCCTGGTGCCGGATCGGCCGGCGGCTCGGCTCGGCCAACGGAAAGTCGATCCGCGGGCGAATCACCGCCCCTTTGCGCTGGAAGATGCGATGCGGCTTGTCGATCATTCGGAATAGATCGGCATGCCCCGCGATGCTCTCAGAGGCTCCCAGGAAGAGATAGCCTTGCGGAGCGAGCGCGTAGTGCAAGAGCGGGATCAGCTTGCGCTGCAAATCGGCGTCGAAGTAGATCAGCACGTTCCGGCAAGCGATCAGATCGATCCGCGTGAAGGGCGGATCGCTGATCAGATTATGCGCCGAAAAGATGCACATATCGCGGATCGCTTTGGTGACCTGATAGAAACGTCCATCCTGGATGAAGAAGCGCGCCAGCTGCTCGCCCGAAACATGCTCGACGATGCCGTGGTCGTACCGGCCTTGCCGGGCCACCTCCAGCGCGTGCTCGTCAATGTCGGTCGCGAACACCTGCACCGGCGGCGGCGCCTCAAGCCGAGCGATCTGCTCGCGCAGCAGCATGGCGATCGTGTAGGCCTCCTCGCCCGAAGCGCAGCCGGCCACCCAGACGCGCACCGGCGTGTCGTAGCCCTTGCCGCCGAAGAGATTCGGGATGGTGGCGCCGGCCAGGGCGTCGAACGCGGCTCGATCGCGGAAGAACTGCGTCACACTGATAAGCAGATCCTGAAACAGCTGGTCGACCTCTTGCCGATCCTGGCGCAATCGCTCGGCGTAGTCAGCCAGGGCGCAAATCTGGAGCACCTGCATGCGGCGGGCCATCCGCCGGAGCAATGTGGCTGGCTTGTAGTGGCGGAAATCGTGCCCGGTGGCGTGCCGGAGCACCAGGCAGATCGCATTCAGCTCTTCGGCGGTTTGCGCCTGGAGTGCGCCGGATTCGGCCAGCGGCGGATGCTGCATCCCATACCGGACATGCGCAAGCAGCGCCGCCGGCATCTGCCCGATCGGCAGGATGTGATCGGCCACCCTGCGGGCGATGGCGCTGCGCGGCATCGCGTCGTATCTGGCCGTCTCGGGCGCCTGCACGATCGTCATCCCGCCACAGTCCTTGATCGCCCTGAGGCCGAGCGTGCCGTCGGTTCCGGAGCCGGAGAGAATGATCCCGATCGCGCGGGAGCCCTGGTTGGCGGCAAGCGAATGGAAGAAGTGGTCGATCGGCATGCGGCGCCCATGCGCCTCTAGCGGAGTGGCCAGACACAGCATCCCCTGATCGATCGTCAGCGTCGTATTGGGCGGGATCAGATACAGCTGGTTCGGCGCTATCGGCATGCGATCCACCACCGGGTGCATCGCCATGGCGGTGTGCGGCGCGAGCAATTCCGGCAGCAGGCTCGGCTGCTGGGGATCGAGATGCTGCACCAGCACAAACGCCATGCCGCTATCAGGAGGCATAGCGGTGAAGAAGACGGTGAACGCATCCAGGCCACCGGCCGACGCGCCGATGCCGACAATGAACGGGGGCGCGCGCGGCGCGCGCGGCTGCTCCGGGAACGCTTCGATCGGCGCAGGTGCCTGAGGTATGTCGTTTGAAGAAGTCATCGCGACGCCTTTTGTGCATCCCGCACACATCGCCATCAATACGCTCGTATGACCGGCGATAATGCACTACTGACACGTGCTCTAATTTGGCATATTTGGTGGGGCGCGGAGTGGCGAAGCCGCCCCGCGCCCCACCGCTGGGGAGATCGCGAGGGGCCTTCGGCCCCTCCCGACCTCCCCAGGGAGCAATATGCCGTGGCTACACAGGCATCAGTGATAATATTATGGTAAGCAGGACACATATTGTACCATAACATGCCCGGTGGCGGCCGGATAAGCTGAGGATAACGCTTCGAGTGGCGCGTCGCACCGGAGCGCGATCTATGGTATACTAAATCATATCATTTCCACACGCTGTCTATCTCCCTACATTCCCGAGCGGCGCGCTCGACCACATCGCCCGGCGCCTGATTAGCACCCAAGCGGTTCGCGATAGTAAGGATTCCATGCCGCGCATGGGAGCTATGCCCGTCTGCACGGCTACAGCGCCGCCGCACAAGGCGACGGGGCATGCTTAACGGCGCCCTTCACCCTTCGCGGGCGGCGAGCGCGTATCCCCCTGCCGGCTCTTCCAGAGCATTCAGCCGCCGCGCGCCTTACGCTGCTTAGACAAGGTTTCGCTCGGCAGCCATGAGTTGCGGTAGCTCTATGCTTAACGGTGGTTGGCACACCACCGTTCAATCAGGATTTGAAGAGCGCGTGACCGGCGGCCCCGCCGCGGCGGTGGCTGCCACGGCGGTGGCGGCACGCGATAGTGCAACAGTTCGGCCACCCTCCAAACGTGATCCGTGATGCCCGCCGCCATTGCCGGTGTTCGCTTGCCCGCTGCTTGTGTTCGCAGACTGCTATGAACCATACAGAAGTTATACAGCGTACCAACCAGATACATGCCACGCTCCACGGTCGCCGTGTTGCGGGCACTCAGCCGTGTTCGTCGCCCAAACACCGCCAACCGCGAACGAAACGTGCCGTTCAACCGTTCGATGAACGCGGTGTTCAGCACCTGACAGCCTGGCGTACTCCACAACAGTGTCAAGAACATCCGCACACTGCCGTGGATAAGCCGATGGATTGTGCCCGTCACTGCTCGCCCGGCATACTGCTTGATCACCTGTGCGATGACCAAATCCGGCCAGATCAGAAGGCGCGGACGTCCACCGGTGCCACTCTGGCGTGTACGAAACGCCTTGCGCACGACATCGATATAGGTCGTCAGCCCGTCGGTTACAAACAACAGAGGGCCAAAGCTGGCGCAGGCTGCCACCAGCGCCACCAAACGCTCAATCAGGGTGCGGTCACGATGCGCGCTGACCGCCCCGCCCAGCCACAAGCGTGTGCTGACCATCAGCGCCATCGCCATCCACAGCACGCCGGCCTGTGTTTTGAGGCGAATCTCGTCAGCTTGCACCTGATGCAAATCGCGCGGCTGGACAATCCGCGCGTGATGTACTCGCTCACACTGCGCTCCGGCAGCCTCGACCCATTCCCGAACCGTTTGGGTTCGAAAGCCAAAGGCGGCTTCGATGGCAGGAATGGGACAGCCGTTACCGACAAGTGTGACCACCTGCGTGATGGTTTCCTCGTCGATGCGACGGCCAAAGAAGAGTGTTCCGGCACGCTGGCTGAACGTTTTACCACAGACGGTACAGCGATAGCGTGGTGGAGTGCGACTATGAATCCAGCTGTTGCGCTCGCCGACCTGTCCCCTTGCGGGGCAATCCATGTTCGGGCAGAATACAGTTTGCGGATCGATGACCCACCTCCTTCGGTTTGTAAGCACCGAAGAGTGTCATCTGATCCGCACGATTTTTCAAGGTTCAGGAGCCAGACCACCGTTTAGCGTAGAGCTACCTGGTCGGCCAGCGCAATCGTCTCGCCGTCATACCCGATCGCCAACGGCCGAAAGACGTTGTCGGGTTCGTTGGCCGTATCCCAGGCCCAATCGACGACTTCACCTTGGTCATTGATCAGCCAGGCCAGCTTGATCCCGATGATCCAGCGCCCGTTCGACTTGCCTTTCTTGCCGATCTGGCGTTTGCTGCGCCCTTCGCGGCGCGGATGGATCAGCTCGATTCCGTAGGTGTCCGCTACCGTGAAGAACGTCGGGTCGGCCAGAAAGTCAAGTGCGTGCTCGGCGTAGTCGCGCAGCAACCTGGCAAGCCTGCTCCGCTCGGGCAGAGCGGGACAGAAGGCGCGGTAATTCTTGTCCAGCCAGCGGTAAAAGGCGCGAAAGCGCCCGCCTTTAAGCGCAAAGAGCAAGCCGATCGTGACGATTTCGCTGACATACAGATGCGCATCCGAATGCTTGTTGACAACGCCTAATTGGGTGTCTACCCTGCAAAACAGGCGGATGATGATCTCGTCCGTCGGCATACCGTCCTCCTCTGATGTGATCTATGCACCCACATCGTAGAGGACGGTTATGCTTTTCGCAAGCGCACCCTACTGCCGAATCAACTAGCACCATTGGCTAGTAAGCCATTCTCACCAGCCGCTTTCCCGAATCAATAGAAGCGGAATATGAGGAGAGTTCAATATGACTGAAGACCACTCCACTACGCATAGCGTGAGTGTGGAG
>WNFV01006097.1_pt1 | contig 15365 bp, 17 predicted proteins | sample 5400101 | NCBI WGS metagenome assembly WNFV01 (sample SAMN13153361, study PRJNA577476) | soil metagenome | isolation source: 115 cm soil or saprolite under grassland replicate 1 | place: USA:California | collected 2016-06-15 | reverse complement strand
CCTCCTCATCACCTGGGTCTCGCGGTCGGGCATCCAGACCGCCTCGAGCTCGCCCGAGGCAAGCAGCCTCGCCAGCGTCCGCGCGTCGAGCCGGTCGGTCTTCGCCCGCGCCCCCCTGATCCCGGTGTCGGTCGGCGAGACCACGATCACCTCGGCGACGTGGGGCTCGATCAGCCGCTTGATCTCCCAGGCGTTGCCGGTCACCTCGAGCGCGACCCGGTCGTCCTTGCCGAGGCTCTGGGCGAACAGCTCGACCTGCTCCGGCTTGGTCTCGATCCGCCCCGCGGAGCGGACCCTTCCTTGCTCTGAGATCGCCACCTCGCAGAACTCGAGGTGGATGTCCAATCCGATCGCTCTCACTTGTGGGCAAACGACATCGACGCATTCGCGCTCGGAGCGCAACCGGACAAGTCGCAGGGGCGGCCACCGAAAAGCCCGGGCTCGAAGCCCATCGTCCAAGAACCGGCCTACCCATCTTGCGTTCTCCCAGGAAGCCCCTGTCCCGGTGAGCCGACCGTATGGTCAGCCCCGGACGTCAGCTTCCGGGGAGGATTTTCATCTCCCGAGCAGCGAGCGTGAACGGTTACCTGGGTGGGCTCTCGGCGAGCCAGGCGAGCGCTCGTTCGGCGGCTTGGCCGGGAGGGAAAACCGGATACAGAGCCGCGTCGACCCTTCCCTGGGAGACGGCGAGCGTGATGCGCTTGAAGTACTTCTGGCCGTGAAACTCAAACGTCGGAAGGCTCAACGAAGCCGCGAGTTGCAGCCGCTCGTCCGATAGCAGCGGATACGGCAGCCGCAACCGGTCCACGGCGTCGCGCTGTTGCCCCGCCGGCTGACCGGAGAGCCCGAAGACCTCGACCCGCGCCGATCGGAAGGAGCCGAGCTGATCTCGAAACCCGCACGCCTCGGGGGTGCACCCGCGTGCCCCCGGTATGGCGGTCCATTCCTCGAGCAGAGCGTCGTCGATGCCCCCGATGCTCGCGGTGGCGGAAGCTCCTCGATCGGCGACGGATCGCTCACGGGCCAATTATCTCCGTAGCGTCACGCGCTTTCTGCTCTGCGCGGACACCAACAGCGCTAGTTTCAGGCTCTGTGCGGGTCAGCTAGTCATCCGCTGGCCGATTGTCACTCCTCGCCCGTCGCGCAAGGTGTTCCGTTTTCCGGCGATATTCCGCCACCGGGGTGAACTCGATCAGCTCCGTGTCCTCGAGTACTGCCGCGAGGTGACCGGCCCTTACGTAGAAGGCATCGCCAGTTTTCACGGTCAGCGCCTCGCCGTCTGCGAAGCGGTAGCGCAGCTTCCCCGTCGCCAGGTAGCACCAATGCTGGCAGGGACACATGTCGTCGGGCAGGCCTCGGTAAAACGGCGCCGAGTCGAAGCCTTGGGGGATCCGGTGGCGGGTTGCGACCATTCCGTCGAGCTCGATCGTCTCGGAGCTCATTGCACCGACCTGCGCTCGCTCCGCTTCGTCCCATCCCATTTCTTCCGGGATCTTGCCGGGAACCCGCGACTCCCGCTTCGCGAGGGCCACCCTGAGCCCTGGGTCCACCCGCCGACCGGGCGCTTCCGGGCTGCGAGAGGATGGCGCGCCATGGTCGCCGTCGTCCTCGCGATAGTCGTCTCCACCGCCGCCGGCGTGTGGGCGGAGCAACGCTGGGGCGGGCGCGCCGGGATCGCGTCGCGGCGCAGCCTGCTGTTCGTGCTCTACGTCGTGCTGCCCCCGACCACGTTCTTCAACCTCGCGGCGGCGCGAATCGACGCCGACGTCGGGTTCGGGATAGTGCTGGCGATCGTCGCGGTGGCCGCCGCGACGGGGGTCGCCTACCTCGTCGGCTCGCGGCTGCTGCGGCTCGAGCGCGCCTCGGTCGGATCGATGCTGTGCTTCACCCTCGTCGGCAACACCGGGTATCTGGGCTATCCGCTCGTCGCCGTCCTGCTCGGCTTCGACCGCCTCTCCGAGGCGGTGGTCTACGACATCCTCGTCGCGTCCCCGGCGTTGCTGCTCGGCGCGTTCTCGGTCGGCGCGGCCTTCGGGACCGAGGCCGGCGAGGGCGTCCGCGAGCGCGCGCTCGCCTTCTTCACCCGCAACCCGCCGCTCTACGCGGCGCTGCTCGGGCTGCTCGCGCCCGACTCGCTCGCTCCCGACGTCCTCGTCGACGCCTCGCGGATCGCGATCGTGGCGGTGCTGCCGCTCGGCTTCTTCGCCGTCGGGGCGGCGCTCGCCGAGGAGGCCGAGGAGGGTGCGCTTCCGTTCCCGCCTCCGCTCGACGCGCCGGTCGCCGCGGCGGTGGCGATCAAGCTCGTCGTCGCCCCGGCGCTGCTCTTCGCGCTGGCCGTGCCGCTGATCGATCTGCCGGGCACCTACCTGCTGCTTGCGGCGATGCCGTGCGGGATCAACACGATGATCGTCACCCACGCCTATGGCCTCGACCTGCGGCTGACCGCGTCCGCCGTGGCGTGGTCGACGGCGATCGCGGTGAGCGCAGCCCTGGTGGCGTCGCTGTTGGCATAGCGGGACGTGCGATGCTGCCTGCGTGCTGCACCACGTCTCGCTCGAGGTCAAGCCCGACGACGTCGAGCGGTCGGTCGAGTTCTTCGGGCTGCTGGGATTCGAGCGCGTGCCCGCGCCCGAGCCGCTCGCCCCCTTCGTGACCTGGGTCGAGCGCGACGCCCACCAGATCCACTTCATCCACACCCCGGAGGCCACCGCGCCGCCGCTCGGCCATGCCGCGGTCGTGGCCTCCGACTTCGAGGCGACGGTGGGACGGCTGCGCGACGCCGGCTTCGAGGTCGAAGCCGCAGACGAGCTGTGGGGCGAGCCGCGCGCCTTCGCCAAGCTGCCCGGCGGCCACCGCGTCGAGATCATGGCCGCGCCGCCGCCGCCGACGCGGACCTGACCGCTCGGATCCGACGCCGGTCCCACGGCTAGGATCGCCCGGTGCGCTATCCGGTCGAGGCCTTCAGCGACGAGGAGCGGGCCCTGCTCGCTCCCCACGTGACCAACCTCGACCGGCCCGTCTTCTGCCTCACGAACCTCCCGGAGACGGTGAAGGGTGCCTTGTTCGCGCGCTACTCGCGTTACCCGGGGACCTTGCGCCGCCTCTTTCTCGACGAGTTCGCGGATGACGTTCCCGAGGCCGGCCGGCCCTTCGACGGACGCGAAGGCGAGCGCGCCGCGGGCCTTTACGAACGCGTCTTCATGGGTTACGGCGACGACTCGATCGCCCAGGTGGGGGGCGCTCACCTCGCCTGCGAGTGGGTCTCGAACGTCCTCACGAAGCTGCTCCAGCGCGGGCGGCTGGCCGCCTACCTCGAGCAGTCGACTCGCTACATCCCCTACGACAGCCCGCTGGAGGGGGACGCGCCGCCCGACGCCCCCGGACGCTGGCGCTACTACCGCGACGCGGAGCTCGGCGACGAGTACGTGCGCGCGATGGACGAGCTGTTCGCGATCTACTCGGCGAGCCTCGAGTCCGTGCAGGCGTGGGCCGGGGAGCGCTGGCCGCGCGGCGACGGGGAGCCCGAGGCGGCATGGCGGCGCTCGATTCGCGCCAAGGCGCTCGACCTGCTCCGCGGCCTGCTCCCGGCCTCGACGCTGAGCCACGTCGGGATCTTCGCCTCGGGACAGGCCTACGAGCAGCTCCTGCTGCGCATGATGGCCTCGCCGCTTCCCGAGGCGCGCGACTTCGCGGCGATGATGCTCACCGAGCTGCGCAAGGTGATCCCGAGCTTCGTCGCGCGCGTCGAACGCCCCGACCGCGGCGGCGAGTGGATCGAATACCTGCGCGAGCGGCGTGAGGCCACGGAGCGCTGGGTGGCGCGGCTGGAGCTCGACAGGCGCGCCGGCGCCGACCGCCCCTCGGTCGAGCTTCTGCACGTCGACGGAAGTGAGGAGGACCTGCTTGCCTCGTCGCTCTTCGAGCAGGCGGGCGTGTCCGAGGAGGAGATCCGGATGCGCGTCGACGCGATGGACCCGGCCGAGCGTGCCGAGCTTCTCGCCGCCCTGGTCGGCGAGCGCCGCAACCGCCGCCACCGCCCCGGCCGCGGCTGGGAGGCGATCCGCTACCGGTTCGAGATCGTCTCGGACTACGGGGGGTTTCGCGACCTACAGCGCCACCGCATGCTGACCTGCCAGTGGCAGCGCCTCGGGCCCGATCTCGGCGCGGGGATCCCGGGCGAGGTCTCCGAGGCCGGAGTCGGCGACGAGTACGAGCGCGCGCTCGAGATCTCGCGTGCCGAGTTCGATCGCCTCGAGGCGGCCGGGCTCACCGACGCCGCCCCCTACGCGCTGTGCCTCGGCTACCGGATCCGCTACGTCCTCGACATGAACGCGCGCGAGGCGATGCACGTCTGCGAGCTGCGCTCGGGCCGCGAGGGCCACCCCACCTACCGCGCCGTCGCGCAGGCGATGCACGAGCAGATCGCTGCGGTCCACCCGGCGGTCGCCGCGGCGATGAGCCACGTCGACAGCTCCAGCGAACCCCGCCTCGAGCGGATCATGAGCGAGATCCGCACCCACCGAAAGCGCATCGCGGCGGCGAAGGCGAGCTAGACCAGACCGGCGGGCGCCGCGCCGCGACTGGCTACGATCCGTGCCATGAGGGGCGCTAAGTGCCTGGTGTGCGGCTACATCGGGCTGACCATGGTGGCCGCGCCATCGGCGCTTTCGGCTGCTGAGCAAGACGTGGGCTCGGAGCCGACTGGCTCGGCGGGCGCCGTCGTTGCCCCGACCCCGGCCCCCGTGGGAGTCGAGGCAAAGCAGGAGGAGGCGTCGACCAAGCAAACGGACCACCAGGTGGTGATGCGCGACATCGCCTTCGTCCCGAAGACGATCACCGTCGATGTCGGCGACACGATCACGTGGCTCAACGAGGACTCCGAGCCGCACAACGCGATCTCGGTGGACGACGGGGTCTTCAGGACTCCAACCATCGAGAAGGGCGAGACGGCCTCGGCGACGATCGACGAGGCCGGCACGTTTCAATACTTCTGCTCGATCCACGCCGGGATGAAGGGCACCGTGAAGGCGGTCGGCGGCGGCTCGGGCGGCGGCGGATCGGGAGGGTCCGGTGGCTCGGGGGGCTCGGGCTCGTCAAGCGGCGGCTCGGGCGGCTCGGCGGACGACTTCCTCACCGACCCGTCGGCCACGCCGCCCACATCCCCCGGGGCGAGCGGCGGCGTGGGTACAGGAGCGGGGGGCGCGAACGGCTCGTCGAACCTCCCGCTGACCGGCAGCGACGATGCGCTGTGGCTCGCGCTCGCCGGAGCGTGGCTGCTCAGCGTCGGCGTGGCAATCCGCGCCGCGGCCGAGGGCGAGGTGCGCCAGCCCTAGACCGCGGTGGGCTGCTCGGCACCCACCGCGACCTCGATCACGGCGCGCATGAAGGCGGGCAGATCGTCGGGCCGTCGCGACGAGACGAAGTTGCGGTCGACGACCACCTCAGCGTCTTCCCAGTGGGCGCCCGCGTTGCGCATGTCGTCGGCGATCGCCGGGTAGGAGGTGACGCGCCGACCCTGGACGATCCCCGCTGACGCCGGCACCCAGCCGGCGTGGCAGATGAAGGCGATCGGCTTGCCGCGCTCGTCCATCTCCCGCACCAGCGCCTTGACGCCGTCGTCGGCGCGGAGCTTGTCGGGACCGAAGCCACCGGCGATCACGAGCAGGTCCAGGTCGGCGGCAACGAGGTCCGCGGCGGCGTTCTCGGTCGTCAGCTCCTGACCCTTCTTCCCGGTCAGCGTCTTGCCGCCCTCGGACCCGATCAGCTCGACGGCGGCCCCCGCCTCCTGGAGCCTGTAGTAGGGGTAGGTCGCCTCGACGTCCTCGAACAGCGGACCGATCATCACCGCGGCGCGCTTGCCTTCAAGCGGGACGAGGTAGTGATGGGTCATCGCTGCTGCTCCTGAGCTCGCTCACCTGGGGCGGGATCCCGATCGTACCCCTCGGCCCGCCAGCAGAGCGCCCGCGTGGGGGCGAGCCGCAGCACCGGCCCCGGCGGCGGGTCCTCGGTGTACTGCTCGTATTTGGCGGCCAGCGCCCCGAGCCCGGCGGCGGCCCGATCGGCCTCCAGTACCTCGACGTCGCCGAGGACCTGCACCCAGGCGAGCGTCGACCAGTCGTCGTCGTAGCGGTCCACCGTGAGCGCCGCGCCGGGGCTGCGCTTCAGGTACCGCACCCGCGCCGGCTCGCCGCGCTTCGGCTTGCGGTCGACGGCGCTCCACACCGCCCGCTCGGCGACCGCGTAGGTCACCGGCAGGACCCTGGGGCGGTCGCGATCGTCGAGCAGGCCCAGCCTTGCGACGCGAGCGCTCTCGAGGAGCTCGCTCGCCCAGCCGGGCAGTGTTTCGAGCGGGGAATCCGCCACGGCCGCAAACGATAGGTATGCGCCGTTTCGGGTACCCGCTCGTCAAGCTGGCGGAGGCGCTCGGCAAGTAATCGCGTCGCGGGGGTTTGCGGCCGCCGCGCCGGGTAGATAGGTTGCCGGAAAGCCGGCGCGAGCCGCGACGATCAGGAGGAGAAGACGATGGCTGACGCCACCACCGAGGAGCGCTCCGGAGGACCCGAGCTCGACGTCCTGCTGGAGACCGAGCACACGTTTCCGCCGCCGGAGGAGTTCGCGGCGCAGGCGAACGCCAGCGACCCGGAGGTCTACCAGCGCGCCGACGCCGATCCCGAGACGTGGTGGGCGTCGTGGGCCGAGAAGCTCGACTGGACGAAGCCCTGGGACACCGTGCTCGACTGGTCGGACCCCCCGTTCGCGAAGTGGTTCGCCGGCGGGACGCTTAACGCCTCCGCCAACTGCCTCGATCGCCACGTCGAGGCGGGCCTCGGCGACCGGGTCGCCTTCCACTGGGAGGGCGAGGACGCGACCCGCAAGGAGGTCACATACGCCGACCTGCTCGACTCCACCCAGCGCTTCGCCAACGTCCTGCGCGGTTTCGGGATCGAAAAGGGCGACGTGGTCGGGATCTTCCTGCCGATGATCCCCGAGGCCGTCGCGGCGATGCTCGCCTGCGCGCGGATCGGCGCGATCCACAACGTCGTCTTCGGCGGGTTCTCAGCCGAGTCGGTGAAGGAACGGATGGAGTTCTCCGACGCCAAGCTGCTGGTCACCGCGGACGCGACGCTGCGGCGCGGCGAGCCGACCCCGATGAAGTCGGCCGTCGACGAGGTCGCGGGCGAGGTCAAGACGCTCGAGCACATCGTCGTCGTCGACCGCTGCGGCACCGATCCTCCGATGACCGAGGGACGCGACGTCTTCTGGCACGAGGCGGCGGCGGGCGCCGACCCCGAGTGCCCGCCCGAGCCGATGGACGCCGAGGACACGCTGTACATCCTCTACACCTCGGGCTCGACCGCGAAGCCGAAGGGGATCGTTCACACCACCGGGGGCTACCTGACCCACGTCACCGCCACCCACAAGCTGATCTTCGACCTCAAGGACGACACCGACGTGTTCTGGTGCGGCGCCGACATCGGTTGGGTGACGGGGCACAGCTACATCGTCTACGGGCCGCTCGCCAACGGAGCGACCAGCGTGCTTTACGAGGGCGCGCCCAACTACCCCAAGGAGGACCGCTGGTGGGAGATCATCGAGCGCTACGGCGTGACGATCTTCTACACGGCGCCGACCGCGATCAGGGCGTGCATGAAGTGGGGCGTCGAGCATCCCCAGACCCATGACCTCTCCTCCCTGCGGCTCCTGGGCACGGTCGGCGAGCCGATCAACCCGCGCGCCTGGCTGTGGTACCGCGAGCACATCGGCGGTGGCCGCTGCCCGATCGTCGACACGTGGTGGCAGACCGAGACCGGCGGGATCATGATCACGCCCCTCCCGGGGCTCACTACGACCAAGCCCGGCTCGGCGACGGTGCCGTTCCCGGGGATCGAGGCCAAGATCCTCGACTCCGAGGGCAACGAGATCGAGGAGGGGGGCGGCAACCTCGTCCTCACCCGTCCCTGGCCCGGCATGACGCGGACCCTGTACAAGGAGCGCGAGCGCTTCATCGAGACGTACTGGGAGCGTTACGGGCGCGACACCTACCTCGTCGGCGACGCGGCGCGGCTCGACGAGGACGGCTACTTCTGGATCGTCGGGCGGATCGACGACGTGATCAACGTCGCGGGCCACCGGCTCTCGACGATGGAGGTCGAGTCGGCGCTCGTCTCGCACGAGAAAGTCGCCGAGTCCGCAGTGATCGGCCAGCAGGACGAGGACACCGGCCAGGCGATCTGCGCCTTCGTGACGCTCGAGGGCTCGCACGAGCCGAGCGACGAGATGGTCGCCGAGCTGCGCGAGCACGTCGCGAAGAAGATCGGCAAGCTGGCGCGCCCCAAGCGGATCATCTGGGCCGACGACCTGCCCAAGACCCGCTCGGGCAAGATCATGCGCCGGCTGTTGCGCGACATCGCCTCGGGCGAGGCGCTGGGCGACGTGACCACCCTGCGCGACCCCGCGGTCATGGACCAGCTCAAGGAGAGGATCGCCGCCGAGGAGGCGAAGGAGGGCTAGCGGCGCCGCTTTCGCTTTCGGGGGCCTCCCTCGGCTGCCGACTCGGCGTCCTGCGAATCGTCCCCGGTCGGCGTGCCGCTGCCCTCGATCGTCGCGGCGAACTCGTCGGGATCGGCGGGCCGATCGGCGTCGTCGACCTCGGGCTCGTCGCCCGGGGTCGGCCAGGGCACGGCGCGCCCCTCCTCCCAGGCCGGGGGGCGGCCCCCGGGCCAAAGTCCCGCTATCAGCAGCCCAAGCGCGATGAAGAGGATCGAGAGTCCTATCTGGCCGAGGAACAGGACCGATACGCCGAGCGCCATGCCGAGGCTGCCCCAGAAGCGCGTCAGCAGGCCGACGCGCATCGCGTGAAGTGACGTGTACACGACTCCGACGACGAGGCCGAGCGTGCCGGCGAAGGCGAGACCCTGCGAAGCATCGTAGGTGCCCTGATCCTGGAGCACGTCGTCGGCGTAATCGTCCAACGGCATGTCGACGGCTCCGTGGTGTGCGAACTGGTCGGCGGCGCTATCGAGCGCGGCCCAGCCCAACATCACAGCCGCAGCGAGGAACAGAGGACCCGCGATGGTGATCCCGATCAGCGCATGTCGCATTTGCTCGCTACGAGCCGAGGCCGCTTCGAAGAGGTAGAGGAGCGGCATCACCAGTAACGCCAACCCGGCGGCCTGGAGAATCGCGGCCGTGAGCAGTGTGCCCCGATCGCCCGGGAAGGCCATCAGGACCTCGGCCTGGGAATCGCTCGTCGTCGCTCCGTGTCCCACCGCGAGCGAGGCGACCAACAGCGCAACCGCCGCAAACGCGGCGACGGCCGTCGGAAGCGCGCGAGATCGCTCGCGCTCGAGGATCTTCTCCGAGCTCACCGGTTCGCGACGGTCCTCAGCCGTCGCCGTGGCGCTCGGCGCTCGGCGCGGCGGCGCCCTCGTGCAGCTGCGACGAGTCGGCGCCCGATCGCACCGGGTAGTACTCGTGGTCCTCGGGCTCGACGATGCGCGAGATCCGGTCGCCGACGCCGAGCACGAGGTCGAGCAGAGGCGCCGCGGCGGCGATCAGTCCCTCGAACTGCTCGCGCAGGCGCTGCTGTCCCGGCGTGAGCTCGCTCATCCGCGTTCGTGGAAGAAGAACCCTGGCAGCGCTCCCTCGATGACCTCCGCCGTCATGCGCTGCGCCACCTCGAGGTTTCCGGTGCGCACCGCGATGTCATCGAGGGTCACGATCCCCACCAGCTCGTCCCCCTCGACGACCGGAAGTCGCCTGATCCTGTGCTGGACCATGAGCGCAGCCGCTTCCTCGAGGTCCATCTCGGGCTCTCCGGTGATCAGGGGCCGGGACGCGTGCTCGCGAACCGGCTCCTGCTGGGGTCGCTCATCGGCGAGGACTCGAACCGCGAGGTCGCGGTCGGTCACCATCGCGGCGGGCCCACCCTCGGCGTCGCAGATCACGACCGATCCGACCCGGTGGTCGCGCATCAGCTGGGCGACGGCGAGGACGTCGGTGTCGAGCTCGGCGGTGACGACGCCGGGAGTCATGATCTCTCGCAGCTGCATGGCGGCAAGCGTATACCGCCAGAACGGGGCGTTCATTCGTCGGCCCGGCACTAGGATCACGGCGATGGCCAGCGCGGCGCGAGGCACGTGAGCGGCGGCCGGCGCTGCCCGGCCTGCGGCGAGCCCCTCTACGGCTGGGTCGTGGTCGGATCGGACGAAGGCGGGCCGGGACCCGGGCGCGTGCTCGACCGCTGCGAGTCGTGTGGGCTGGGTATCGCGCACGAGTCCGGGGCGCCGCCGCTCGAGGTCCGTGGCCGGGAGCCGATCTCGCTCCCCAACCGGCGCAGCTGGCAGGCCGGGCTCGGGGGCGGGCACTGGGCGGCGCTGGCGCTAGCTCCCCGCAGCTCCTATCCGACTCCCGAGGCGCTCGGGCTGCTGCTCGACCGCGCCGGACTGGAGCCACTGCGGCTGCGCCAGCCGCCGCTCGGCGCCAACCAGCTCTGGATGTGGCAGACGCTGATGAACGCCTTCACCTTCCACGACGGGTTCGCGGTCCGGGTGCTGACCGGCCGTCTGGGTCCGCTCCGGGCGCGAAGCCGGTTGACGTTCGCCGTCGACGCCATCGTGTCGCTCGTCGCCGCCCTGCCGGTGGCGCTCGTCTCGGTGCCGCTGGAGCTGCTGGCCGTCGCCGCGCGCCGCGGCGGCCTGCTCGAGGTCGAGGTGCGCGAGCTGCGGGCCTAGCGCGCCTAGCGTCCCGCCGACTGGCGCCAGATCCGCTTCGCGAGCGGCAGCAGGAACATGCGGGGCGAGTGCTGGCCGGCGACCGCGGTGGCCTGGTTGAGCATGCCCGGGACGACGACGCGGCGGCCCTTCTCGGCGCCGCTGACGGCCTGCTCGGCGACCTCGGCGGGCGACATCCAGAGGAAGCCCGGGGTGCGCTCTTCGGCGCCGCCGATCCCGGCGACGTCGGCGAACTCGGTGCGAACCGGGCCCGGACACAGCGTGGTCAGCGTCACGCCGCCGCCCTTGAGCTCCGAGTGGGTCGCCTCGCTGAGGCTGAGGACGAAAGCCTTCGTCGCGGCGTATGTAGCGTTCTCGGGCAGCGGCTGGAAGGCGGCCATCGAGGCGACGTTGATCACCGCCCCCCGGCCGCGACCCTCCATCAGTGGCACGTAGCGGCCCATCAGGTCGACGACCGCCTCGACGTTGAGCCGCACCATCTCGAGCTGACGCTCGCGCCCGAGCTCGACGAACGTGCCGAAACCGCCAAAGCCCGCGTTGTTGACGAGGATCTCGACCTCGAGCTCGCGCGTCGCGATCTCGGCCGCCAAGCGATCGCGCGCCTCCGGATCGGCGAGATCGCAGCCGAGGACCTCGGCGCGGACCCCGTGCGAGCCCTCGAGCTCGGTGGCGAGCTCTCGCAGGCGCTCCTCGCGGCGCGCCACGAGCGTTACGCCGTGGCCGCGGCGCGCCAGGCAGCGCGCCACCTCGGCGCCGATCCCGGCCGAGGCGCCCGTGATCAGGGCGGTGGAGGAGTCGCCGGGCGGCGGGAGGGCCACGGCCGGACCCTACTAAGCTTGGATCGATGGAAGGAAGCGAGCCCTTCAACCTGTTCGGCGGCGATCCCGACGAGCTGCGACAGCGGCTCGGCGAGCTGGCCGACCAGATGCAGGGGGCCCAGCGAGTCGCGTGGGCCGACAACGCGATCCGGCTCGCCGTCGAGATGACGGTCGCCGCCATCAACACGCTCGACCTCGAGGGAACGAGCGACCAGCAGGCGATCCAGGTGAGGGACGCGATCCGGATCGTCTTCCCCGAGGCGGTCACTCTCGTGCGCGAGGCGCGCGAGGGGCTTTCCTGAGCCGGCACAGCCGTCGCGCCATCGGTACGGACCCCGCGCCTAGCGTCGCCGTGTGGCGAGCAACGCGGCCCCAGTGCGCAGCGAGACCGATGGATGCGGTGGCCGGGGAGCCGCCTCGGTCGAGCACGTCGCGCTGGCATTGCTCGTCGCGCTGTTGATGCTCGCGGCCGTCGCCGCCCTCGCCGCGAGCCCGCCGGTCGAGGGAGGGCGTGAGCTGGGCTCGGCGCTGGCGCGCAAGCTGCGCTGCGCGCCGCGGCTTCCGGGACCGTGCTGGCGCGACGCCCTGACGGAGGCGTACGGGCGGCCGCTCGCCGGGCTGGCGCGCGCACTCGCCCCGCAGCCTGCGGCCCGCATCGGTCCCTCCGGGCTGCCGCTGCTGCCCGTGGACTTCCGCTACTGCCGCCGCGAGAGCTGCGCGGCGGCGGGCGACTCCCCTTCGCTGACCGCATCGAACCGGCGGGTAACGGCGTTCACGTCCGTGGAGGATCGTCGCCCGGGTGGCGACGGGGTCACGGTGACCTACTGGCTCTACCGGCCTGGGCTGGGCTGGGAGAAGGAGCTGAGGCAGGCGAGCTCGGTCGATGTCGCCTCGGCGGCCAAAACGCCGCTCCTGGAGACCGACAATCCCCGACTGGTCCCGCTGGAAACCCTTCCGGGCCGCAACCATTACGACTTCCCTACCGACGAGGAGCCGCCGTGGCGCTGGAAGGTGGAGGGGGTCTATCCGGGCTAGAAGGGCACTGTGTGGAGCATTTTCTGGCCTATGGCCTGAAAAGTGTCCACACAACGGGCTTTGGCCCGGCGGCGCCCATCACCAGTGCGCGTCGTGGTGCTCCATCACCCCGAGGCCGCGCTCGAGCCGGAGGCCGCCGGGAAGGGTCCCCGCGAAGGCTCCCAACGGCTGGCGATAGCTGTAGCGGACCAGCAGCTTGTTCTCGACGCGGCTGCGCTCGGTCTCCGGCTCGAAGCCGAGCCGCGCGCCGTCCGCGAATCCGATCGCGTCGAGCCCGTCGAACTCGACCGGTCCCGGCTCCGAGGGCGCGCCGTCGATCCAGACCGCGCGCTCGCTGCGCTCGGGAGGGTCGTTGATCCCGTTGACGAGGTTCCACCCGACCGAGCGGCCGTCGTCCAGGCGGCCGACACCGGACGACCAGCTCCACACGGTGTGGCGCGGGTGGTAGCCGGCGGATTCGTCCTCGATGCCGCGCGCTTCGAGCTGCCAGCGCTTGCCGTCCACGCGCACGTCGCAGTCGACCGGTACGTCGGCCCGCTTGCGCGTCCACACGTACTCCCCCTCGGTCGTCGGGCACACGACCTCGACCCACTCGGCGTCGCCGAAGCGCAGGCGAACTCGCACCCCGGCGGCCATCACGTGATCGACGAGGGGCGCACCGCGCCGCCTGCCGAGCCCCGGCGCCGGACGGCCGTCGCGTCCCTCGCGCCACACCTCGCCGCGCGCGCCCGGAAGGCGAAGCCGCGTGTGCTCGTGAAGCCGGTTGTCCTCGCGGTCCCACAGCACCCAGAAGGTCTGCCCCAGGGGGCCGACCTGAACCCTGGCGCCACAGAGCAGGAACTGTTCCGCGAACACCCCCACGTAGCGCCACCGCTTGAGCATCCGGCCCCCCCGGCGGCCCGGCATCCTCTCCGGCGGCAGCGGCACGTCGGGCCGGTCTCCGCCTGGGCCCCGCCACGGGAGCAGCTCCGTCATCCCGGGCGCTCGGTGAGCTTCACTCGATCACGGCGATCACGTCGCCGGTGTTGACCGAGCCGCCCTCGCTTACGTTCAGCGCGCTGAGCTTGCCTGCCCGGTGGGCCGTGATCTCGTTCTCCATCTTCATCGCCTCGATGACGCAGATCAGCGCTCCCTCCTCGACCTCGGCCCCCTTCTCGACCGGGACCTTGAGGACCGTGCCCTGGATCGGGGAGGCGAGCTCCTCCGTGGCGCCGCCTCCCCCCGCACCGCCGGCGGCGCGCTCGCGCTTCGGGGGGCGGCGCAGGCCAGCCGCGGAGTTGCCCCCGGAGCCCGCGACTGCCTCGCCGATCACCTTGACGCCATAGAGGCGTCCGTCGACCTCCACCTGGTAGGTGCGCTCGGCCACCTCGGCGTCGGAATCGGCCTCTGCCTGGGGGGCGGGCGGGCTCTCGGGAGCAAGCGACTTGAGCCACTTGTTGTCGGCGAGCAGGTCGCGGCACGTCTCGGCGCGCTTCCACTGCTCGGTGGCGAGGATCGCCCGGTGAAACGGGATCAGCGTGGTCACGCCGCCGATCTCGTACTCGCCGAGCGCGCGCAGCATGCGCGCCGTCGCGCGCTCGCGATCGCTGTCCCAGACGATCAGCTTCGCGATCAGCGGGTCGTACATCGGGGTCACCTCCGAGCCCGCCTCGACGCCCGAATCGACCCGGACCCCGGGCCCGGCGGGCTCACGGTAGGACGTGATCGCGCCGGGGGCGGGCGCGAACTTCTTGTGCGCGGCCTCGGCGTTGATCCGGCACTCGATCGCGTGCCCGCGCAGATCGACCGCCTCCTGGAAGACCGAGAGCTCCTCGCCGGCGGCGATCAGGACCTGCTCGCGCACGACGTCGACGCCGGTGACCATCTCGGTCACGCAGTGCTCGACCTGGACGCGGGTGTTCATCTCGAGGAAGTAGTAGTCCTCGCCGACCTGGAGGCCCTCGACCGTCCCCGCGGAGCGGTAGCCGACGGCTCGCGCCGCCTCCTTGGCGATGCGCCCGATCTCGGCACGCATGTCGTCGTCGACGGTCGGGGCGGGCGCCTCCTCGATCAGCTTCTGGTGGCGGCGCTGGATCGAGCAGTCGCGCTCGCCGAGGTGGATCACGTTTCCGTGCGAGTCGGCGAGCACCTGGACCTCGACGTGGCGCGGGTCCTCGAGGTAGCGCTCGAGATAGACCCGCGGATCCGAAAAGAACTTCTCGCCCTCGCGCGCCGCTCCCTCGAACGCGTCGGCGAGCTCGTCCTCGGACGCCGCGACGCGAAACCCCTTGCCGCCTCCCCCGCCCGCCGCCTTGCAGGCGATCGGATAGCCGATCTCCTCGGCCTGCTGCTTTGCCTCGGCGACCGACTCCGCGGGGGACGTGGTGCCGGGCACGATCGGCACCCCCGCGCCGGCCATCAGCTCGCGGGCCCGCGTCTTCGAGCCCATCGCGTCGATCGCCTCGGCCGGGGGGCCGATGAAAGCGACTCCCACCTTCTCGCACGCCGCCGCGAACTCGGCGTTCTCGGCCAGGAAGCCGTAGCCGGGATGGATGGCCTGCGTTCCCGCCTTCGAAGCCACCCCGAGCAGCTTGTCGATCGCGAGGTAGCTCTCACCGGGGGCCGCGGGGCCGAGCAGATGCGCCTCGTCGGCCTCGCGGACGTGCGGCGCGTCGCGGTCGATCTCCGAGTAGACGCCGACCGACTCGATGCCCATCTCCTTGAGCGTCCGCATCACCCGGATCGCGATCTCGCCGCGGTTGGCGACCAGGACCTTCGAGAACATGGCGCGGGAGGTTAG
>WNFV01005717.1_pt1 | contig 15366 bp, 14 predicted proteins | sample 5400101 | NCBI WGS metagenome assembly WNFV01 (sample SAMN13153361, study PRJNA577476) | soil metagenome | isolation source: 115 cm soil or saprolite under grassland replicate 1 | place: USA:California | collected 2016-06-15 | reverse complement strand
TACGATGAACTCGACAGCAAGGCGTGTGTCTTTGACGACGGGCTTGCCTGCGAGGACGTTGGGATTCAGTTCGATTCTTTCTTGCCAGCGGAAGTCTTCATTCATTGCCTCATTGTAGCCTAACGCGTGGACTCTTACGGTAGGCTAACGGTATGAGCGGGCGGATTCTTGTCGGGACGTGTTCGTGGGCGGACAAGACGCTGATCGATAGCGGCTGGTACCCGCCGGAGGCGAAGAAGCCGGAGGATCGGTTGCGGTTCTACTCGGAGCAGTTCCCGGTCGTCGAGGTGGACAGCACCTACTACGCGATCCCGCAGGAGCGGAACCCGGAGGCGTGGGTGGAGCGGACGCCGCCTGAGTTCGTGTGCTCTGGCGAAGGACCTGCGGGCGGCGCTGCCGGCGGCGGTGCAGGAGAAGACGAACTTCTACTACAAGGACCTGCCGCCGGAGATCGGCGATGAGGTCTGGCGACGGTTCAACGAGACGCTGTTGCCGCTAGACAGCGCGGGCAAGCTGGGGACGGTCCTCTTCCAGTTCCCGCCCTGGTTCGGGCCGAGGCGCGATAACCGCGATTACATTCTGGAGGCGAAGGAGCGGCTGGGGCAGTACACGATGGCGGTCGAGTTCCGCAACGGGACCTGGATGGCGGAGGAGAGCGACCGCGACCGGACGCTTCGGTTCCTGTCGGAGAACGGAATCTCGTTCGTGTGCGTCGATGAGCCGCAGGGGTTCAAGAGCAGCGTGCCGCCGGTGACGGCGGTAACGAACGAGCGGCAAGCGGTGCTGCGGTTGCACGGGCGGAATGCGGAGATGTGGAACGCCCGTGTAAAGACGGCGGCGGAGCGGTTCGATTACCTGTACAAGCGGGAGGAGCTGGAGGAGTGGGTGCCGGGCGTTCGCGATCTCGCCTCCGAGGCGCGCGAGGTGCACGTGCTGTTCAACAACTGCCACCGGGACTACGGCGTGCGGAACGCACGGGAGATCGGGGAGATGCTGGGGGTGAGGAGACAGGAGTCAGGAGCAAGGAGTCAGGAGCAGGGGAAGCTGTTGTAGGCGCTGCGAAGTGCGAAGTACGAGGTACGAGGGTACGACCTAAGGCAGCCCCCCCGTACCTCGCCCGCAAGACGACTGATAGCTGATAGCTGATAGCTGATGGCATATTTCCCGTCCGTGGCGATTTCTTTACCTTCCGTTAACTGACGTGAAGAAATGGGTAACGTAACCTGATTATCGAGAAGACCAACTGACCTCAGTCGTCAGATCGAGGGACACAAAGGATCGCCAGCCGGGTGGCGAGCAAGGAAGACCAGGAGACGAAACCATGGCCCGCTGCCACGCTGCCCCCATTGAAAGCAAGAAAGTGAGCCGGAAGAGGGGCTGGAGCCCATCCAGCCGCCTGGGGCTCAGAATAGCAACGCTAGTCTTCTTCGCCGGAGTGTTGTCTGCGGCGGGAACCGTAGCAGCGGCCCGGGGACCGGACCCGCAGGCCGCCTACGGACCGCCGCCAACACCGGCGATCTCTTCCTCGACGGCCGGAAGCCCGCAGATGGTCGCCAGCTCCTGGTCAATGGCTCCGTTGGGCGATGTCGCCTCGAGCTCCACGCAGATGTCGCCGGTGACGAGATCGGAATCGATCTCCGCGAGTCCGCAGGGCCAAGCAGGGGCGTCCAGTCCGGCGGCTTCTCGAGTGCGCCTTAGGCCGGGCAATCAATCCAGGGCAACTACTGGACATCAACGAGCAATCTCAAGGAATGGGGGCTAGAATGCTTCGAAAGGCTCAGCAGAAACGGAACCTTCACTTTCGCTGGCCGCTCGTATCGCTGATCGCGGTGGTGGCGGCCTTTGCGACCGCTCTCATGACCGCGCCGGCGGCGGAGCTAACGACGGCCGAGACGAGTGTGGTCAACGACACGTCGTTCGCGGTGAGCGTTGAGCAGGGGGGCAGCGCGAGCTTCAATGTTTACGTTGGGGCGAGCGGTGCGATCAAGTGCGTCGCCACATCGGGTAATCCCGCCACCGCTACCGTCCACACTTCCTACTCCGTATCGAACGCGGGCGTAATTAGCAGCACGACCCCATCGACTTCGCTTAGTTTCTTCGCGTCCGCGTCGGACCCGCAGGGCAGCAGCTGCGCCACCAGCGGCCTGCCATGCCCGAAGAACAACTGCAAGGTGACATGGTCAGGCGCGCCGACGCCGTTCAACGTGGCGGCCACGGTTGGTGCCTCTGCGAGCACCCCTCTGGGGTACTATCCCTCCGGCTGCCACACGAACGCGTCGCTCGGCTACAGTCTGCCGACAGCAATCACGAACCCGGCCGGGTCCGGCGGCTCTCTGACAGACTCGACTCGGGGCAAGGTTTGCATCCGCGTCGTCGAGCCGGCGCCGCCTGCCGATAGCGAGCCGCCTCTCGTCGACGTCAGCTTCCCGTCTCCTCCTGCCGGCCAGAGCGGCTGGTTCAACGCAAACGATGTGCCGGTTGTGGGCATAGTTACGGCCACGGATCCTTCCAACGTTGCAGCGTTGTCATGCACCGACGGTGGGTCACCGCTGGCGCTGGACGCTGTTACAGGCATCGGAACGATGAACGCTAGCGCCACCACGTCGGTGAGCGGCGACGGAACCCACAGCATTGAGTGCACGGCGACCGACGGCGCCAGCCCGGCCAACAGCGGCGCCGCTGCGGGCTCAAGCAACACGGCCAGCGTCCTAATCGACGCCACGGCGCCCACGATCACAGCGAGCATCACACCCGCCTCGCCGGCGGCAAGCGGCTGGTACAACGCGGCGACGGGCGCTCCTACTGTGAGCTTCACCTGCTTCGACGGCACCTCCGGTCTGGCGGCCGCCTGCCCATCGGATGTGACGCTGGGGGATGGCGCGGACCAGGCCGTCTCGGGCTCGATCACAGACAACGCCGGCAACTCGAATTCGGCCGGCATCTCGGACATAGACGTAGACACGACCCCGCCGACGATCACAGCCAGCATCGCACCGCCCTCGCCGGCGGCGAGCGGCTGGTACAACGCGGCGACGGGCGCTCCTACTGTGAGCTTCACCTGCTTTGACGGCACCTCGGGTCTGGCCCAGCCGTGTCCCTCAGACGTGACGCTGAGCGACGGCGCGGACCAGGCCGTCAGCGGGTCGGTGTCCGACAACGCCGGGAACAGCAACTCCGCTACGATTTCGGACATAGACGTCGACACGACGGCGCCTACGATCACCGCGAGCATCACACCGGCCTCGCCGGCGGCGAGCGGCTGGTACAACGCCGCGACGAGCGCTCCTACGGTGAGCTTCAGCTGCTTTGACGGCACCTCTGGTCTGGCCCAGCCGTGTCCCTCAGACGTGACGCTGGGGGACGGCGCGGACCAGTCCGTCTCGGGGTCGGTCACGGACAACGCCGGCAACTCGAATTCGGATGCCATCTCAAATATCGACGTCGACACCACGCCGCCTACCATCACTGCGAGCATCACACCCGCTTCGCCGGCGGCGAGCGGCTGGTACAACGCCTCGACGGGCGCGCCGACGGTGAGCTTCACCTGCTTCGACAACACATCCGGTCTCGCGGCCGCCTGCCCATTGGATGTCACGCTGGGCGATGGCGCGAACCAGTCGGTCTCGGGCTCGGTCATGGACAACGCCGGCAACTCGAATTCGGACGGCATCTCAAACATTGACGTGGACACGACGCTGCCGGATGTCTCCGTGACCGGCTACGCGAATGGACAGGTCTTCAACACGGGAGCGCCCGGGACGCCACCTTCGCCTGGCTGCTCGGCTCCCAGCGACGCTACATCCGGCGTCGCTGGTTCCGGCGGACCAACGCTGATCGGGGGAGGCCTGAACGCCAATGGCGTCGGATTCGCCAGCTATGAGTGCACAGCATTGGACAACGCGGGCAACTCTGGCTCAGACACGAAGACATTCTTCGTCTACTACGGCGGTGCGAGCGGCATACTTCAGCCCATAAATTCGGACAACAGCAGTGTGTTCCATCGCGGCAAGGCTGTGCCGGTAAAGTTCAGGTTGGCGGGCGACGAGTTCTTCGGCTACAGCACCGCCGGCTGGCTCGTGCAGCGGATCCAGGTTTCGTGCGAGAACCTCTCCGACGTACTGCTGACCGAGGAGGTTGGGTCAGTTACACCGTCGACCACATTCCGCTACGACCCCAGCGCCGATCAGTACATCTACAACGCGGACTTCCGCGACAAAGCCGTTGGCTCATGCTGGCGGGTTAAGGTCTCTCTCGACGACGGTTTCACGACGATGTCCTCGGCGTACTTCAAGATCGCCAAGTAAGCACTACCCGGATTCGAATGAGGAGGAGCCAAAAGCTCCTCCTCATTCTGTCACTTGCGCCTCACCGGCCAACCGCCAACCGATCTATGAGCCAGCGGGGCAGGCGTGCTTCCGCCATCAGCTTCTGGATTTCCTCGATGGCGTACTCGACGCGGCGGAGAGTGATAGAGTTCGAATCCGTGTCGTAGACGGCGTAGGAGGCGCGGGGATCGCCGTCGCGGGGCTGGCCGACGCTGCCAGGGTTGAGAACGATTCTCTGCCGCGGATCGAGGTCTACAGCATCGCCGTCGTCCAGGCGTAAGAGGCGGCATCCGTCCTCCGATTGGTGCTCCTCGATGACCAGCATCGGAACGTGCGTGTGGCCGACGAGGCCGAAGGGCGTTTGCTGGAGGGCGAGATGGCCGAGGGCCGCTTCGCGCGAGTAAAGGTACTCCCAGATCGGCCAACGGAGGGTGCCGTGGACGAGCGTGAACGCGTTGGACGCCGACGCGCCGGTGGCAACCTCGCCTCGCCCCGCCCCGGGGCCCAGAAGGTTGCCGCTACGGCCGTCACCTTCGTCCGGCGGTGGTGGTGAGATCACTTCCGGGAGGGTGTCGAGGAAGGCGCGCTCCTCGGGCGACAGGCGGGCCTTCGTCCACTGCGCTGCGGCGGCGGCGTCCGGGTTGAAGTCTTCCGTACTGATGGCGCCGGTGGCGGCGCGTTCGTGGTTCCCGGCGACCATCACGGCCTCGAAGCCTTTGAGGCGGGCGATGCACTCCGCGGGCTGCGGACCGTAGCCGACGCAGTCGCCGAGCGACCAGAGGGCGTCGACGGGGCCGCCGCGCTCGGCGTCGCGTAGGACCGCCTCAAGGGCCACGAGGTTCGCGTGGACGTCAGAGACGATGAGGACGCGCATATGGGGCGAGTATAGCGAATGGCGACACCTATAATGGCCACATGAAGGTGTCGGCTATCGGCGAATTCGGTCTGATCGAGCGGCTGGCTGCCGCTATCGGCAGCGAAGCGCTGCCGGACCTGATCGTCGGGATCGGCGACGACGCCGCGGCGTGGCGTGCCGGCGACGCCGTTATCCTGGCCACCACCGACACGCTGGTGGAGGGCGTGCATTTCCTCCCGGAGTTCGCGCCGTGGGCGGACGTGGGCTGGAAGGCGCTGGCGGTGAACGTCAGCGATATCGCGGCGATGGGCGGGCAGCCGCTGTTTGCGCTCGTGACGCTGGCGCTGCCGCCTGAGACAGACGTCGCCGTCGTGGATGAGCTCTACGCGGGCCTCTTGGAGTGCGCCCAACAGTACGGCGCGACGATCGCCGGAGGAGACATCGTGCAGGCGCCTCAGGCGTCGGTCACGATCGCGCTCATGGGCCGAGCGCAGATGCGCGATGGGGAGCCGCTGCTGATGCGGCGAGATGGTGCGAAGGCCGGTGATGTGATCGCAGTGACGGGCACGCTGGGAGACTCGGCGGCTGGACTATCGCGGCTGGGAAAAGGCGTTACTGTCGACGACCCGCTTGTGCAGGCACATCTGCGGCCGCACCCTCCGCTGGAGGTCGCGCAGGAGGCGGCGCGACTGGGGATCATGTGCGCGATCGACATCTCGGACGGGCTTATGCAGGACCTGGGGCATGTGTGCGAGATGTCGGGCCTGGGAGCTATGGTTCGCGCTGACGCGCTGCCGCTCAGCGAAGACCTGCGGTCGGCGTATCCGGAGGACGCTCTGGCGCTGGCCTGCGGCGGAGAGGACTACGAACTGCTATTCACGGGCGACGAGGAAACAGTAGAGCGAGTTGGTGAGGCGATCAGCGCCAGCCTGACCGTCATCGGGCGGATGGCTGAGTCAGGGGAGCACAAGCCGAAGTTACTGGACGCAGCCGGCGACGAGATGGCCATGGCCGGCGCGGGCTGGGACCACCTGCGCGGGGCATGAGAGGGGCGGTCACGCTCGCTTCGGCGAGCCCCGAAGAGACACGGCGGTTGGGCGAGCGGCTGGGAGAACAGCTCCGGGCGGGCGACGTCGTGCTGCTTTCCGGCGAGCTAGGGGCGGGGAAGACGGTGTTCGTGCAGGGGCTCGCGCGGGGGCTGGGGTTCGAGGGTTCGGTATCGTCCAAATCTTTCGTGCTCCTGGGGGAGTACGCGGATCGCGTCAAGCTTTACCATGCGGACCTGTACCGGCTGGAGAGGGCGGAGGAGGTGGAAGAGCTGGCGCTGGACGAGATCAGTGCAGATGGGGTGCTGGTGGTGGAATGGCCGGAGCGAGCCGGGGACGGTGTGCTGCCTGAGGATCACGTGAGAATCGAGTTCGAGGTGACGGGTGAGGATAGGCGGGTGTTGCGTATCGCCGGGAAAGGCGAGAGGGCCGTCGAGCTGATCGCACGAGTGAAGGGCTGATGGAGCTTTCGATCGATACCACCTCGGAGCTGGCGTCGGTAGCGCTGTCGCGCGATGGGCGCCTCGTTACAGGTATCGCCTGGCGGTGCCAGCGTAATCATACTGTGGAGCTACTGCCGGCGATCGAGAAGCTGCTCGTCGACGCCGGCGTCGAAAAACGCGAACTCGGCGCGGTATTCGTCTGCGTTGGGCCGGGCATGTATACGGGTTTGCGCGTGGGGATCAGCGTGGCGCAGGGGCTGGCACGTGCGCTGGGGTTGCCGGCGCTCGGCGTCGGGAGGCTCGAGCTGGATGCGTATCCGCACGCACGTTTCGACGGGCCGATCGTTGCCGTGCACCGGGCGGGACGGGGTGAGCTGGCGTGGGCTTTGTACCGTGGTGGTCCGTGGCGCGAGCTGACGGCACCGAGGCTTTCGCGGCCGGAGGAGGTTGCGCAAGCGATGGAGGAGGGATCGCTTGTCGTGGGCGAGGTGGAGGAGGCGTTCGCGAGGATGGTGGAAGGGCGCGCGGTTATAAGGGAGGTCGCGGAGACGGGACGCGCGGCCGCGCTGGCGGAGCTGGGATTCGCACGGTTGCGGTCGGGGCAAGAGGCGGAGGCTGCGCTGCTGCGACCGGTATACCTGCGGCCGCCGGCGATCGGGCCGCAGGAACAGCCGCAGGCGTCGCGATAAGGGAGGGCTCCGGCTACAATGGGCGCGATATGCCGATGGAACGCACTCTTGTGCTGGTGAAGCCCGACGCGATGCAACGCGGGCTGGCCGGGGAGATTCTTTCGCGACTCGAGCGGCGGGGCCTGCGGATTGCGGCGATGCGCATGCTGCGAGTGGATCAGGACCTAGCGTCACGCCATTACGCAGAACACACGGAGAAGCCTTTTTACGGCGCGCTGGTCGAGTTCATCACGTCTTCGCCCATCATCGCGGCGGTGTTCGAAGGTCCGAGGGCCGTCGAGATCGTGCGGGCAACGATGGGCGCCACGGACCCCCGCGCGGCGGCACCCGGCACAATTCGAGGCGACTACGCCATGTACATCACGCAGAACCTGATACATGGGTCCGATTCGGTCGAGTCCTCCGAGCGGGAGATAGAGCTTTTCTTCAATGAAAGCGACGTCTACAGCTATCCGCGCGACCTCGATCGCTGGCTATTCGAGGGTCCGGACTGAGCCTTGCCGTCTGCGCGCGAGCTTGACCGCTGAACAGCCGTGGTAGACCACGATAGCCTCCGCGTCCCGGTTGAACAGCTCCGGCGCGAGCAGGACCCCACCGATTTCCAGTTCGAGTGCACGGATGAGCTTGTTCCGCTGTCCGAGTTCATCGGGCAGGACCGCGGCCTGCGCGCGCTTCAGTTCGGACTCGGGCTCGATAAGCCCGGCTACAACATCTTCGTTACCGGGCTTGCCGGCACGGGCAAGGCGACGGCGATCCTGGAATACATCCGTCGCGAGGTGGAGCAAAGACGCACGGCCGAGCACGAGAAGCTTCCGCGAGACTGGTGCTACGTCCACAACTTCGACGATCCAGACCGGCCGAACGCGCTCAGCCTGCCCGCCGGAGCAGGACGCCAGCTTCGCGATCATTTGGAGAAGCTACTGTCGTCGGTGCGGGCCAACCTCACGCGCGCGTTCACCAGCGAGGAGTACGGGAACAGGCGGCGGGAGATCCTGGAGAAGGGGCAGGCTGAGGCGCAGCCACTTCTGGACCAGGCAACCCAACAGGCGGAAAAGGCTGGCTTCACGCTCCGGTTCACTCCGACGGGCGCTGTTCTGATTCCGAGCGTAGAGGGCAGACCGATGACACCGGATGAGTTTGCGGCGCTGACCGCCGATCGCCGGCGGGAGATAGAAGAAAGACAGAAGCCGATCACGGAGGTCATCGAGCAGGTGCGGGAGCGTCTGCGGGGGATCGAGACGGCGGTGAACGAGCAACTGAGGCAGCTGGACCGCGAGGTGGCAGCGTGGGTGATGAGCGGCGCCTTCGATGCCCTCATCGGACAGTATCGCCAGGATACGGAGATCGTGCGCTTCCTGGAGCAGCTGAAGGAGTTCACGCTGGCGAGCTCGGAGATGCTCCGCCAGCAGAGCGAACAGGCGGCGCTACCGACAGCGGAGACGGTCCAGGCGAGTGCCGGCCCGGGCCGGCCGGACCCGTTTACTGCCTTTCGATGCAACGTGTTCGTGGACAATTCGAACGCCACGGGCCCACCGATAGTAGTCGAGTCCAACCCAAGCTGGACGAACCTCTTCGGCCGCATCGAGCGGCGGGCGTACCTGGGCACGTATATCAGCGATCACATGATGCTGAAACCCGGCTCCGTGCACCTGGCGAACGGGGGGTATCTGATTCTCAACCTTGTGGACATCGTGGCCAAGCCGGGGTGCTGGGACGGCCTGAAGCGCTTGATCCGGACGAAGGAGATACGCCTGGAGGACCCGATGGAGCAGTACGGCTTCCTCACTCCGCAGACGCTCCGGCCGGAGGCGATCCCGGCAGATGTGAAGCTCGTCGTCACCGGGGACCCTATGTCGTACTTCCTGCTCTCCGCCTACGACGAGGAGTTCTGGGAGATGTTCAAGGTCAAGGCCGACTTCGATTACCAGATCGATCGCTCTCCCAGCAACGTCCTCGCCTACGCCGGCTTCATCTGCGCCTGCGCTGAGCGAGAAGGGCTGCGCCACTTCGAGCGCGATGCCGTTGCCACAGTCGTGGCGCAGGGGAGCCGCATGGTGGACGACCAGGAGAAGCTTTCGGCACGCCTGGGCCGGTTGCGGGACTTGATCGTCGAGGCGGACTACTGGGCAGGCGCCGAGGGGGCACACCGCGTCAAATCCGCGCACGTCGAGAGGGCGATAGACGAGCGAGTGTACCGTCTGAATATGATGGAGGAGCGCATTCGCGAGCTGATACAAAGGGGCGTGATCATAGTCGACGTCCAGGGAGCCGTGAGCGGGCAGGTGAATGGGCTGGCCGTTCACGAGTTCGGGGACTTCAGCTTCGGGCGGCCTTCGCGGATAACGGCGCGGACGTTCCTGGGCCAGCGCGGAGTCATGAGCATCGACCGCGAGTCGCAGCTGAGCGGCAAGATCCACGACAAGGGCGTGCTCATCCTCAGCGGCTACCTGGGCTGGAAGTTCGCGCAGGACAAGCCGCTATCGCTTTCGGCCAGTATCTCCTTCGAGCAGGGCTACGACGCGGTCGAGGGAGACAGTGCTTCGCTGGCGGAGCTTTGCGCGATCCTTTCGAGCCTTGCGGAGGCGCCGATCCGGCAGGACCTTGCGGTAACCGGCTCGGTCAACCAGAAGGGCGATGTGCAGCCGATCGGCGGGCTGAACCAGAAGATCGAGGGGTTCCACGATGTCTGCAAGGCAATAGGCTTCTCTGCGGAGCAAGGTGTCGTTATGCCATCACGGAACCGGCGCAACCTGATGCTACGGAAGGATGTTATGCAGTCCGTCAGGGACGGGAAGTTCCATGTCTACGCGGTCGACACGGTCGATCAGGCGATCGAGCTGCTGACGGGCGAGCCGGCCGGAGAACGAGGGCCGGACGGTTCGTATCCGGAAGGCAGCATAAACGCCCGGGTGGACGCGCGGCTGAAGGAGATGGGGGAGGCGATGCGGCACTTCGGACGCAGGCCTCGGGAGGAGGCCCCGGCGGAGGAGCCTGGTAAGGACGGCGCCTCCGAGGACCCGGAGACGTTACCTTAGGCCGGCGACATACGGCGGAACAACCCCTCTCAGCTTAGGCTCATTGGATGCGGACGACCGGCGTGGCTGTGTGCCAGAGGCCTTCGAGGTCGTAGTAGGCGCGCTCATCGGGGCCGAAGATGTGGACGATGACGTCGCCGTAGTCGAGGAGGACCCAGCCGGAGTCGGGCTCGCCCTCGATGCCCATGGGCTTGATGCCGTCGTGCGAGACCGCTTCTTCGACGGAGTCGATGATCGCCTGTATCTGGCGGACGGTCTGTCCGCTCGCGATCACGAAGTAATCGGCAAAGGACGCTACGTTCCGGATGTCTAGCTGGAGGACGTCCTCCGCCTGTTTGTCGGAGACCGCGTCTACTATTTTGCGTGCCAACTCGTCAGCTTCCAGACGACCTCCCCTTAGGTGCCAGGTGACAGGTGTTAGGTGTTAGGTGGTGTTTGGCTTGCGTAGGATAACATTGTATCTGGAATGTCAAAGCAACGTGTCGTAGTTGCCATGTCGGGCGGAGTGGACTCGTCCGTCGCGGCCGGCTTGCTGTTGCAGGCGGGGTATGAGGTGCTGGGCGTGACGATGCGGCTGTGGACGGCGGAGGACGCGACGGCCTCGCGTCACCACAAGCGCTGCTGCTCTGTCGAGGACACAGAGGACGCCCTGTCGGCCGCGGATGTGCTTGGCATCCGGCACTACGTCCTGAACCTGGAGCGGGAGTTCGCGGAGGGCGTGGTTGATCAGTTCGTTCGCGAGTACTCCGTGGGCCGCACGCCGAACCCGTGCCTGGCCTGCAACGATCGCGTGAAGTTCCGGCCGCTGCTTAAGCATGCGCTGGCGCTGGATGCGGATTACCTCGCGACGGGTCACTATGCCCGCGTGCGAAGGAACGGCCATGGTTACGAACTCCACCGCGCGGTGGACCCCAGGAAGGACCAGGCGTACGTGCTCTACACGCTGGGGCAGAAGGAGCTGAGTCGAACGCTGTTCCCCGTGGGCGAGCTGGAGAAGAGCGAGATCCGGCGGCTTGCCCTCGAGTGGGGTCTGCCGAATGCCGGCAAGCCTGACTCCGCTGACATCTGCTTCATACCGTCCGGCGATTACCGCGCCTTTGTGAGGGAGCGCGTACCCGCTCGCGCCGGGGCGATCGTGGATGTATCGGGGGCCGAGATCGGTGAGCATGATGGGATCGTGAACTACACGATCGGGCAGCGGCGAGGGCTGCCGGCGCGCGTGGGCGGCGAGCCGCTATTCGTGATCGACATCGATGCCGAGACGAACACCGTCATCGCGGGTGAGAACGGGGGATTGATGGCGGGCGGTCTTGTTGCGGAGGAGCTGTCGTTCGTTAGCGGTCAAGCGCCGGCGGGTGAGACGCGCGTCGACGCGCGCATCCGGTACGGGGGCGAGGTTGTGCCGGCCACAGTGCGCATCGACGAGGGCCAAGCGGAGGTGCGGTTCGAGCGGCCTCAGCGGGCGGTGGCGCCGGGCCAGGCGTGCGTCTTCTACGAGGGCGAGCGGGTTCTCGGCGGCGGCACAATCGTGCGGCGATTGTAGGCGGCCCATCGACACGCCATACTGTGCGCCCCACCGGGGCGCATCTACACCTTCTGCCTGCTATAATGCCGAAACTGACCGTATCGCCCCGTCTTCGTCCAGGAGGTCGCCGATGGAACTCAATGACTGGCGCGATGTCGCTGTGATCTCGTATGGATTCACGGGCACCATCGCCTTTCTGCTTATCATCGTCTTCACTCTCCTAATAGGAGTGCTCAGCGTGATGACGATTAACCGTGCGCGGAGCATTCTGAAGAACAACGTCCAGCCGACGATCGAGAGCGTTCGCCAGACGTCGGAGAGCGTGCGAGGGACGGTGGAGTTCATCTCGGACTACGCGGTCACACCTGTCGTCAAGACTTACGGTACCGTAGCGGGCGCGAGGCAGTTTATCGTGGTGCTGATGCGGCTGGGGCGCTCACGGAAGGGCGGGTAGGCGCGGCGAGATGCGGTTTCTGATTGGGTTTGCGCTCGGGTTCGGGATCGGCTTTGCGGGCGCGGTGCTATTCGCGCCGGACCGATCGAGGCGGCATGAGGTTGGATGGCGTGATGTGGGAACCGTGGAGTCGGGCCCGGCGGCGCTCGATACGGACCACAACGTCATGGCGGCGGTGAGGCGCGCGCTACGTTCGGTACAGGAGCAGGTAACCGAGGCGGTTGAGGAGGCGAAGAAGGCGCAGGCGGAGGCGGAGAAGGAGCTGCGAGCGCGCTATGAGAAGACCGTGCGGGGGAAGGCGGGGGAAGAAGGGAAGTAGCTCCTCGGCAAGCCACCGAACCTGCAAACCCAACAAACCAGGAAGCGTCACCGTGACGGTTTGCCAGTTTGTCGGTTTGTGAGTTTGGTTTATGGCGGAGGGGGTGGGATTCGAACCCACGGTACCCAAAGGGTACACACGCTCTCCAGGCGTGCCCAATCGTCCACTCTGGCACCCCTCCGGGAACAACAAACCGCTAAACCAACAAACCTGTAAACCGACGTGATTTTCCGCGCCTCGGTTGGTTTGTCGGCTCCTCGGTTTGTTGGTTCGTCTCTCTGGCGGAGGGGGTGGGATTCGAACCCACGGTGCACCAGAGGCGCACAACGGTTTTCGAGACCGCCCCGATCAACCACTCCGGCACCCCTCCTCGAAAATGGTAACACCTCGCCGAATTCTTCGCCCGGTTTAAGAGCGACGCCTCTATGGATCGAGATGCTGAAGAGACGCCTCGCGCGTCGGTCCGCCGGCGGATGGCGTTCGCGGGCGGGGCGGGCTACCCGGGCGGGATATTGCCGTTTATTCGGTGAGGCGTCTCTACGCGAGGTGTCGTTCCCGTATAATTCCCAGACGAGATGGCTGATCGCAAGGTGAAGGTGACTCTGGCGCTGCCGGTGGCGGACGAGCTGCGGGAAATGGTCCGCGGTACGGATGCGCGCCTCGAGGTGACGGCGCTGACGAGGGCGCAGAGGCGCGTGTATCGGGGCGGACGGCCGCTTTGGGCGGGGTATCCCGAGCCGCCGCGGGCGGAGGACGAGAGCGAGGAGGAGGCGCGGGAGCGGCTGGCGCCGATCCTGCGCGAGACAGAGGTGCTGTTTTCGAACCCGATTGTGCCGGACGACATCGTCGAGCAGGCGCCGGCGCTCAAGTGGCTCCAGTTGACGAGCGCCGGCGTCGACCGGCTTCTCGATGCTCCGGTCGTGCGCTCGCACGTGACGGTGACGACCGCGAGCGGGATCCATGCGGTCCCGATAAGCGAGTACGTGATCGGGGCGATGCTGGCGTTCGCGAAGGGCCTGCCGCGAGCGTTCCGCGCTCAGCAGGAGCGGGCGTGGCGGCCGTACTGGCCCGATGAGCTGGAGGCGAAGACGGTGGGCGTGCTGGGAATAGGCGCGATCGGCGCGAGGGTCGTGCGGATCTCGCGGGCGCTGGCCATGCGAGTGCTGGCGATGCGGCGATCGGTGGAACGGAAGATGTCGGGCCCGGAGGCGGGCGTGCCGGACGCGGACGAGGTGCTGCCGGTATCGGAGCTGGCGTATCTGTTGGGAGAGAGCGACTACGTCGTCGTGGCGCTGCCGCTGACGCCGGAATCGCGCGGGTTGATCGGCGAGGCGGAGTTGCGGGCAATGAAGCCGAGCGCCGTGATCGTGAACATCGGGCGCGGGGCGATTATCGACGAACAAGCGTTAGTGCAGGCGCTGAAGGAGGGCTGGATCGCGGGGGCGGCGCTGGACGTGTTCCAGCAGGAGCCGCTTTCGGGCGAGAGCGAGCTGTGGGGGTTGGAGAACGTGATCGTGACGCCACACATCAGCGGGGGCACGCCGCGCTACATGGAGCGGGCGGTCGAGCTGTTCTGCGATAACCTGCGCCGGTACCTGGCAGGTGAGCCGCTGCGGAACGTGGTGGACCAGGAGAGGGGATATTAAGGAACTCGCCGGAGCCTGAAGGCACCGGGCTACATTCCGACGTTTGCATCAAAGAGATCCGTTTTTCGTCGTCGCGCGTCCGGTTCGATGAACTCAGCGCGACCGCACTCCGTAGAGGTCTCGCGGTTTTAACCGGCGACGGCTGCCAGCCTCGGGCGTTCCTGGGCCTTTTCGGGGTGCAGCGCCGCGTTTAGCACTTCGTCCACGTGTTCGACCAGAAGGAACTCGAGGTCGCGGCGAATCTCTTCGGGCACTTCCAGGAGGTCGTTCTCGTTGTCTCGTGGCATGACGATGTGCTTGCTGCCGGCGCGGTGCGCGGCCAGGACTTTGTCGCGGATGGAGCCGACCGGGAGCACCTTGCCGCGCAGGGTGATCTCGCCCGTCATCGCAACTTCCTTACGGATGGGCCTGCGGGTGAGGGCGGAGACGAGTGCCGTGGCCATGGTGACGCCGGCCGAAGGACCGTCCTTGGGGATGGCGCCGGCGGGGACGTGGATGTGGATGTCGTTCTTGTCGAAGGCGGCGGCGGCGATATCGAGGGCCGCGGCGCGGGTGCGGGCATAGGTGAGGGCGGCCTGGGCGGACTCCTGCATGACGTCGCCCAGCTTGCCGGTGAGGATGAGGCGCCCGCGGCCGGGCACGGTGGTGGCCTCGACAAACAGGACATCGCCGCCGGCCATGGTAGCGGCGAGGCCGGTGGCCACGCCGACTTCGTCGGCCTCAGCGGCCAGCTCCCAGCGGAAGCGCGGCGGGCCGAGGAACTCGGCGAGGTTCTTATCGCTGATCGTGATTGAATCCGTCTCGCCGGCGGCGACGCGGCGGGCGACCCCGCGGCAGACGCTCCCGAGCTCCCGCTCCAGGTTGCGGACGCCGGCCTCCCTGGTATAGGCGCGTATGATCTCAGTAATGGCAGACTCGCCCACGTGCAGGGCGCCCTCGGGAATGCCGTTTTCGGCGAGTTGCCGGGCGAGCAGGTAGCGCTTGCCGATTTCGAGTTTCTCGTGCTCGGTGTAGCCGGACAGTTCGAT
>WNFV01005470.1_pt1 | contig 15366 bp, 9 predicted proteins | sample 5400101 | NCBI WGS metagenome assembly WNFV01 (sample SAMN13153361, study PRJNA577476) | soil metagenome | isolation source: 115 cm soil or saprolite under grassland replicate 1 | place: USA:California | collected 2016-06-15 | reverse complement strand
GGTATCTTCTTCACCGAACGGGTGTCCTTCCCACAGCGACGGATTGGTCCTTCGACAAGCCCAATTGTCCCTGCTGGTAAGGCATCCGTTCGTCTATGCCACGCGGTGTTGTATTCCTATCCGCGGATCCGGGTCAGACCACCCTGCGGTAGTCGAGGTGCAGATCGCCGGTTTTCCGCTGTGGAAGTGGCGGAAGCGGGAACACGGCTCTGTGTACCGGGATCTTCACTACGCGGTGGAACTGCGGCCTGAGAGCGGACACGAGTTTTTCCAGTTGGGCGGTCACGGCCATCCCTGTGGGCGGACAGCGACACTGCCTCTGCCTGTAGGGCTCGCATACCTGGTTCAGGTTCTTCACGTGCGATTCAGCGGAACAGCCCCACGTCCTCGGGCGCCCACTCGAACGTGGTGACCGTGTCGTTCTCCAGTGACGCCACCGTCGTCGGGCCGGTGGTGGTGATCTCGTCGAGCCCGTCGGAGCCGTGTACGACGAGGGCGCGGTGCGACCCGAGCCGGTGCAGGCATGGGCGATCGGCTCAACCCACTGGCGGAGAACACGCCCACCAGGTGGTGCCGTACCCTGGCCGCCCGCAGGACATCGGCCGCGCCGCAGCGCGAGGACAGCGCGCGGTTGCCATGCTTGGCGACCGGAACGTCGGCTCCGGCAACGATGAACGCTGCGCAGGTCGAAGTGTTTTACAAGCCCGTTAGCGCTTGTTCACTGCCCTGTCCGCCCTTGGATCCTTTGGCACGTCGGTTGGCGGCCTGGTCGGTCTTGATCGGGATGGTGGCCTTGATGCCGCGCCGACGCAGATACTGCCGGTTGGCCGTAGAGGTGGTCGGGTAGGACCGCCAGCCGAGCGTCGGGACGTTCGTACGGGGCGGCGCCGTGTTCGAAGCGGTTGGCCGGTCACGGGGGTTCAATGGCGATGTCTTCGGCCCGGTGGCTGGCTGCCGTGCGGGCGATCTCGACGCGTGAGTGCGCGTCGAGCTTGGCGAGGATGTGCGCGACGTGGGTCTGCACCGTGCGACGGGACAGGAGCAGGTCGGCCGCGATGTCGGGGTTCGAGTTCCCGTCGGCCACCAGCTCGGCGACGAGGCGTTCGGTGGGGGACAGCGCGTCCCATCCGTGGCGGGCCCGGCGGCGGGGGGCCCGGGAACCTCGCATGACCCCGTGCGGGCGCAGGCGTGCGGCGGCACGGCGGATATCCCAGGCGGCGCCGAGTGTGTCGTACACCTCCAGCGCCTCCACGAAGGCGGCCCGGGCGGCCTCGACGTCGCCGCGGCGGGCCAGCAGCACGGCCGCGTCTTCGAGCGTCTGCCCCAGCTCGGGACGCCGACCGACGCGCCGGTAGTGCCCGGCGGCGTCCAGCACCGGGCTCGGGTCACCGCTGAGCATGCCGCGGCACCGGTCGGCCGCGGCCTGCCGGCCCGGCGTGGGCACCCGGGCGGCGTCGGCGCCGCAGGTCTCGGCCGCCGCCCGTGCGGTGCCCACATCGCCGAGTGCGATAGCAAGGCGGACGAGATCGGGCAGGAGCAGGTGTCGCTCGGTCTGCGCGTACCCGGGATCGAGCAGCACGACGAGCACCGCCAGGGCGTCCGCCGTGCGGCCGGCACGTTCGGCCGTCACCGACCGGGCCGTGAGCAACGGCATGCTGTTCGCCCTCGAGGTCGGCGTCTCGGCCGGTTGTTCCGCCGCCGCCGCGAGATGACGCCCGGCCGTGGCCCGATCGTCACGGCGGATCGCGACGAGCGCGGCCAAACCGTGGACCATCCCGGTGTACGCCTGGTCCTCCGGCACCTGGGCGATCGCATCGAGCTCGACCAGCGCGTCGTCCCAGCGCCCGACCAGGAAGTAGTGCGTAGCCGCCGGGTGGTGCAGGCTGGCCAGCCGGGCGTCGCCCAACCGCTCGGCCAGGCTGCGTACCGTCGCCAGGGTCACCTCGGCTTCGGCGAAGCGGTCCAGGACGGTCAGCGAGTACAGCCGGTTCGCCAGGTGCAGCAGCCGCAGGTCGGTGTACTCCGCGTCGTCGTCCAGCACCTCCAGCGCCCGATCGATGCACGCCAGCCGGGCCTGCTCGTCGCGGCGCACACCGGAGACGACAGATAGCGCCTGCAGCGCGCAGCCGATGGCGAACCGGTCACCGGCCGCCTCACCGATCGCCAGCGCACGGCGAGCGGCCGCCTCCGCGGCGTCGACGTCGCCGGCCGTGCCGGCCTGCATCATCGCCGCGAGCGCGAGCAGCCGGGCGTGCCACGTCTCGGGGAGCTCCGGATCGCCGAGGGCCTGCCGCAGCTCGGCCGCTGCCTCCGCCGCCCGCCCGGAGCGCAGCAGCGAGTAGGCGAGGATCCAGCGCATGTGTGCCCGGCGAGCCCGGTCGGCCGTGCGGTACAGCACGGCCCGTGCGGAGGTCTCCGCCCCAGCGGTGCGGCCCAGGCGGAACAGCACGACGGCCAGCGTCGCGGTCAGCGTGTCCCACCACGGACCCTTCGGCGCAGCCAACGCGACCGCCCGTTGCAGGAGTTCGACGGCGATCTGCGGCGCCCGGTTGACCAGCGCCGACGCGTGGCCGGCCAGCCAGTCGAGCACCCAGCCGTCCATGGCCGCGGGCGTCGCCGTGAGCTGCTCCGCCACGTCGGCGAGGGGCGCGTCCGCCTCGGCCAGCGCCTGCGCCGCGTGGCGGTGGAGGCCGGCGCGCAGCGCCGCGGGCATGGCCTCGTAGAGCGCCAGCCGGATCAGCGGGTGCCGGAACCGCAGGCCGTCGCCTGCCCTGGTCACCACGCGGGCGGCGACGGCCTCGTCGAACTTCGGCGCCAGGTCACGTTCGGTCTGGCCCAGCACGGCGGCGACGTGCGCGACGGCACATTCAACGCCGAGGAGCGCCGCCGCCTGCAGGACCTCGATGACGTCGCGGGACAGGAAGCCGAGCCGCCGGGACACGGCGGCGCTCAGCGAGGCCGGCAACGCCGGCGCCGCCGGCGCCAGATCCGCCTCGCCGGCCTGGACGACCACCGCTTCTTCCCGCAGCAGCACGTCCACCAGTTCCCGCAGGTACATCGGATTGCCAGCGGCCCGCCCGGCCATCCGCCGCAACCCGGGCCCCGGCGGCCGGCCGACCAGGTCCGCGACCACCTCGTGCACCTCGCCGTTCGCGAGCGGCTCCAACGCTACGACCACCCCCTTGTGGGACCGCACCGCCTCTCCAAGGTCCACCACCGGCGCCCGCTCCGGCACCGGGCGGTACGCCCCCACCAGCAGCAGGGGCATCTGCTCGGTCATCTCCGCGAGCTCACGCCAGGCGAGCAGGCTCGCCTCGTCGGCCCATTGCAGATCGTCGACCACCAGTACCACCGGCGACCGGGCGCACCATCGTTCCACGAGGGCGACCACCAGCTCGGTGGCCGCGTGCACCGGGTCCCCGGACCCGAGCAGCCCGGCGGGCCGCTCGCCGCGCAACGTCGCCGCGATCTCGGCGCGGTACGGGTCGACCGACCGCCGGTCGATGTCCAGGCAGCCATACATCACGCGCAGCGGCAGCCGCTGGCTCAACTCGTCCGCGGATCCCCAGAGCAGCAGACACCCTAGCGACGCGGCGCCGGCCATGCCGGCGCTCATCACCGTGGACTTGCCGATTCCGGGCTCCCCTTCGACCAGCACGCAGCGGCCCCGACCCGAGCACACCTCGCGAACCAGGTCCCGCAGCAGCTCGACCTCGCTCTGCCGGCCGACGAGTTGGTGCGACGCCTCGTTCGGGACCACACTGCGAGCCTATGGCGGCAGGTGGCGACGCGGTGTGCGCGCCTGGTCAGTACGGGAGGACACGGCCGGAAGGTGTCCTCAGGTCCAGTTCGTACCGGTTCGCACGGGTCTTGGCCGTGGTGGTCTTCCTGGTCGGCTTCTGGGTCCGGATCTGGCGCATCTGGAACACCCCCTACGGCTCCGCTGTCACCTGTACCGACCGGGCCGGCACCGAAAACTCATCCGGCCTTGGCCACGCAGTACGCGGCTTCACCCGGCAGCGCCACCTGCGCTGGCGGCATGGCGACAAAGAACGGGGTTGTGAGTGAGCCACTCACTCACTTAAATTGAACGGCGTGTTGTCGTCGCACGCGCCCGGGCGGGCCAGCCCACTGCCGGCCGAGGAACGCCGGGCTGCGCTGATCGCCGCGACGCTTCCGTTGCTCGGTCGCCGGGGCACGCGGGTAACCACGCGGGAGATCGCCGAGGCGGCCGGCGTCGCGGAGGGCACCATCTTCCGGGTCTTTCGCGACAAGGACGAGCTGATCCACGCCGCCATCGCCGCGGTCTTCGATCCGGCCCCGACGCTGGCCCAACTCGACCGGGTCGACCCGACGCTGCCCCTGGCGCAGCGGCTGGCGGAGATCGCCGGCGTGTTGCAGCACCGGCTGCTCGTGGTGTTCAACCTCATGATCGCCTGCCGCATGAGCGCGCCGCCCGAGGAGATCGAGCGACAGAGTCACGCGGCTCGTCCGGCGCACGCCGCGATCCTCAACCGGATCGAGAGCCTGCTGGTACCCGATCAGGACCAGTTCCGCGTTCCGGTTGGCGAGGTCGTGCAGCTGCTGCGGCTGCTGACCTTCGCCGGCTCACATCCGCTGATCAACGACGGCGACCAGCTCACCGCCGAGCAGATCGCCACCGTCCTGCTCGACGGGGTCCGCGGCGGGAGCCGCGACGCCACCGAGCACCGCACCGGCAAACGGGGGGACCATTCGTGCTGATCCGACTACTCCGCACCTACCTGCGACCGTACCGGCGGGAGCTGGCCACCGTGGTGGCGCTGCAACTCGTCGGCACCATCGCCTCGCTCTACCTGCCCAGCCTCAACGCGCAGATCATCGACCAGGGCGTGGCTCGCGGTGACACCGGGTACATCATGCGCACCGGGGGCTGGATGCTGCTGGTGAGCCTGGTGCAGATCGCCTGTTCGATCGCGGCTGTCTACTTCGGCGCGCGGGCCGGCATGAGCTTCGGCCGGGACCTGCGGTCGGCCATCTTCCACCGGGTGAGCGAGTTCTCCGAACGCGAGGTGGGCAGGTTCGGGGCGCCCACCCTGATCACCCGTACCACCAACGACGTGCAGCAGGTGCAGATGCTGGTCGTGCTCAGCTGCACCATGCTGGTGGCCGCTCCCATCATGTGCGTGGGCGGCATCCTGATGGCGCTGCGCGAGGATGTCGGGCTCTCGTGGCTGGTGCTGGTCAGCGTCCCGGTCATGGTCACGGCGATCGGCCTGATCATCCGGCGGCTGATGCCAACGTTCCGGCAGATGCAGGAACGCATCGACGTGGTCAACCGGGTACTGCGCGAACAGATCACCGGGGTACGCGTCGTCCGCGCGTTCGTCCGGGAGCCGTACGAGACACGCCGGTTCGGCGCGGCCAACGCCGAGCTGACCGACACCGCGCTGCGCGCCGGGCGGCTGTTCGCGCTGATCTTTCCGACGGTCATGCTGGTGTTCAACGCCGCCAGCGTCTCCGTGCTGTGGTTCGGGGCGCTGCGGGTGGACGCCGGTCAGCTGCAAATCGGCGCGTTGATCGCGTTCCTGCAGTACCTCGTGCAGATTCTGATGTCGGTCATGATGGCGACCTTCATGGCGATGATGGTGCCGCGCGCGGTCATCTGTGCCGACCGCGCTACGGAGGTCCTGGATACCGAGACATCGGTGGTGCCGCCGGCCGAACCGGTGCAGCCGCGCGACGGCGCTGGCGGGGTCGAGTTTCGCGGCGCGACCTTCCAGTACCCGGGCGCCGAGGCACCGGTCCTGCGCGACATCAGCTTCCGCGCCCGGGCCGGGGAGGTCACCGCGATCATCGGCGGTACCGGCGCCGGCAAGACGACACTGCTGTCGCTCGTGCCGCGACTGTTCGACGTGACCGGTGGCGCCGTCCTGGTCGAAGGCGTGGACGTGCGCGAGCTGGACTTCGACACGCTGTACCGCCGGATCGGCATGGTGCCGCAACGGCCCTACCTGTTCTCCGGCACGGTGGCGAGCAACCTGCGGTACGGCAACCCGGATGCGACCGACGAGGAGTTGTGGCGGTTCCTGGAGATCGCCCAGGCATGCGACTTCGTCGAGGCGATGCCCGGCGGGCTGGACGCACCGATCGCCCAGGGCGGCACCACCGTTTCCGGCGGTCAGCGTCAGCGCCTGGCCATCGCCCGAGCGTTGGTCCACCAACCCGCCATCTACCTGTTCGACGACTCGTTCTCGGCGCTGGATCTCGGCACGGACGCACGGCTGCGGGCCGCCCTCCGCCCGATCATCCGGCAGGCCGTGGTTCTCGTTGTGGCCCAACGGGTGTCCACCATCGTCGACGCCGACCAGATCGTGGTGCTCGACGACGGCGGGGTGGTCGGCATCGGCCGGCACGAGGAACTACTGGAAACGTGCGAGGCCTACGCCGAGATCGTGGACTCCCAGCTGACCGTAGGAGCCGCGGCATGAGCGAGCGTCAGCGAGCGAATCAGATGGCCCAGCGCGTGATGCCTCATGGCGGCGCCGAGCGGAGCGGTGCCGGCATGACCGCCGAGCAGAAGCGTCCGGCGGTACCGGGTCGGCTGCCCGCCGCCGGACGGCCGGCCGGCGGCGGTCCACCGTGGATGCGGATGGGACTGCCGGCGGAGAAGTCGATGAACTTCGGACCGTCCGCGATGCGGCTCATCGGCCTGCTACGCCCACACCGGTTCCGACTCATTCTGATCATCATGCTCGGCGTGGCCAGCGTGGTGATGAGCGTAACCGTGCCGAAGATCCTCGGGCAGGCCACCGACGTCATCTTCGCCGGGCTGATCGGGCGGCGGCTGCCGCCGCAGGCCACCGTCGACCAGGTGGTCGCGGCCGCGCGGGCGAGCGGCAACAACCGCTTCGCCGACCTGCTCGCCCACATGAACGTGGTACCGGGGGTCGGCATCGACTTCGACCGACTGGCCCGGATCCTGCTGCTGGCTGTCGTGTTGTTTCTCGGTGCGAGCCTGCTCATGTGGATCCAGGGGTACCTGCTCAACATCGTGGTCCAGGCCACCATCCGCCGGCTGCGGGCCGACGTCGAGGACAAGCTCAACCGGTTGCCGCTGCCGTACTTCGACAGCCAACCGCGCGGTGAGGTGCTCAGCCGCGTCACCAACGACATCGACAACATCTCGCAGAGCCTGCAACAGACCCTGAGCCAGCTGCTGACCTCGCTGCTGACCGTCGTCGGGGTACTGGTGATGATGTTCGTCATCTCTCCGCTGCTGGCGTTGATCGCGCTCGTGGCCGTACCGCTGTCGGTGCTGGTCACCAAGCAGATCACCAGCCGTTCGCAGCGGCTGTTCATCGCTCAGTGGACACACACCGGCACCCTCAACGCCCACATCGAGGAGGCGTTCACCGGCCACGAGCTGGTGAAGGTCTTCGGCCGCAGGCGCGAGGTGGAGGCCACCTTCGCCGAGCGGAACGAGAAGCTGTACCGGGCCAGCTACGGCGCCCAGTTCGTGTCCGGCATCATCATGCCGTCCATGATGTTCATCGGGAACCTCAGCTACGTGGCCGTCGCGGTGGTCGGCGGACTCCGGGTGGCCTCCGGGTCGATGTCGCTGGGCGACGTGCAGGCCTTCATCCAGTACTCGCGGCAGTTCACCCAGCCGCTGACCCAGGTCGCCTCCATGGCCAATCTGTTGCAGTCCGGGGTCGCCTCCGCGGAGCGGGTCTTCGACCTGCTGGACACCCCGGAGCAGAGCCCGGACCCCGTACCCGGCGCGGAGCTGACGCAGGCGCGCGGGCGGGTCGAGTTCTCCCACGTGTCCTTCCGCTACCAGCCGGACACGCCGCTCATCGACGACCTGTCGCTGAGGGCCGAACCCGGGCACACCATCGCGATCGTGGGGCCGACCGGGGCCGGCAAGACCACGCTGGTGAACCTCATCATGCGCTTCTACGAGCTGGACGCCGGCCGCATCACCCTCGACGGCGTCGGCATCACCGAACTACCCAGGCACGTGTTGCGCGGTCAGATCGGCATGGTGCTTCAGGACACCTGGTTGTTCAACGGCACCATTCGCGACAACATCGCGTACGGCCGGCCCGACGCGACGGACGAGGAGATCCACGCCGCCGCGCAGGCCACCTTCGTCGACCGGTTCGTGCACAGCCTGCCGCACGGCTACGACACCGTCCTCGATGAGGACGGCGGCAATATCAGCGCCGGCGAGAAACAGCTCATCACGATCGCCCGTGCGTTCCTGGCCGACCCGTCGCTGCTGATCCTCGACGAGGCGACCAGCTCGGTCGACACCCGCACCGAGGTGCTGGTACAGCGGGCGATGACCGCGCTGCGCTCCAACCGGACGAGCTTCGTCATCGCCCACCGCCTGTCCACCATCCGTGACGCCGACACCATCTTGGTGATGGAGGAGGGCCGGATCGTCGAGCAGGGTACGCACGCCGAACTGGTCAGCGCGGGCGGCGCTTATCAGCGCCTCTACGACGCCCAGTTCAGCGCGCCCGCCGTGGACGAGGAGCCGGCCGCACCACCCGCCGGGCCACCCGGGTTCGGTCCGGCCGGACGGCCCGCGATGGCAGGCACACGTCCGCCCTCATAAGACAGGACCGGCCGATCCTGGTGCCGGGCGGCGGTGGCGCCAGGATCGGCCCAGCGGACTGCGGCCGTGCCGGTCCAGGACGAGCCCACGACCGCGGACACGGCACTACGAGATCCGCCGCTTGCGGGTGCTGTCCATGGACCGCCTCGACTTTCCGCACGGCGCCCAGGCCATCCGTATCACCCGCCGGGTGCTGGAGTATCCAGGCGCTGCACCACGTCCGCGACGCCGTCTCCGCCGAGGACGCCTCCCGGGTGCGCACCGGCAACGCCCCCCAAGGCGATGGCCGAGGATCCGCGCGGCATTGCCGTACGGCAGCCGGTTCAGGACCGCCTCGGGCAGCCCGAGGCTGGTGATCTCGTCCAGGCAGCGTTCCGGGGTCAGGAACGGAAAGTCGCTGCCCCACAGGAACCGGTGGGACAACCGACCACGGATCTCGGCAATCAGCTCGGCCGGGACGCGGCGCGGGGACCAGCCGGAGATGTCGAGGTACAGGTTGGTCTTATGCACCGCCATGGCGACCAGTTCCAGGTGCCACGGCCAGCCGAAGTGGGCCGCGACCACGGTCAGGTCGGGATGCGCCGCGGCCACCGCGTCCAGGCGGATTGGACGCGAGTAGTCCAGCCGGATCCCCTGCCCACCGGGCTGGCCGGCGCCGATCCCGCTGGTACCGGTGTGAAAGAGCGCGACCAGCCCGTACCGCTGACAGGCCGCGAAGATCGGCCAGTAGCGCTCCTCGTCGGGCGCAAAGGCGTGCAGCGACGGGTGGAACTTCACCCCACGCAGCCCAAGCCCGACGTGGAAATCGATAGCGCGCACGACTTTGTTTCTACCGTGACCGGCCCGCTTCGAGCCGCTTCCGGCGAGGTTTGAGGCGATGGGGCCGGCTGCCGCAAGGGCGATCGTCGCTCAGTCACCGCGGCGTTTGTACCGTGGACATCACGTGCCGTGAGACCCGTCGCTGGCCCACACCTGCCGGATCCGACTCGCTTCGCCGGCCGCCTGGGCGCGGCCGGCACGCGCGGCCGGGGCACGGCGGGCCGGATCGAGGAGGTTGCGCCCGAAGGCGCGCTTCGCGGCCCTGTCCGGGGCGACCACGACCACCCGCCCGTCCAGCCGGGCGGCCTGCCCGGCGACGCTCGAGACCGGCCTGGCTCCGCCTACCACCGGTGCGATCACCACCACACGGTCGTACCCCGCAGCGAGATCGGCGTTGGCAGCCGACCGCACGCCGCCGTCGACATAGCGACGTCCGTTGATGGTCACCGGCGGCCAGACACCCGGTACCGCGCAGCTGGCACCGACCGCGTCGACCAAACCGACGCCACTGTCGCGATCGAACACCACGAACTCGCCCGACCGCGCGTCGACCGCAGTGATCAGCAACCGGCGGGCCGGCCACTCCCGTACCGGCAGCCGGCTCTCGATGACCGCCCGCCGTTCGGCCTCCGGCACGGTACGCGCGGCGAGGGCCATCGCCCCGATACGGGCCCGGGCCTTCTGCACGTCACGACCGCTGACGGACGCCCACCCCCAGCGCAGCAGCGTGGACAGGCCGAGCCGGGCCGCGATCTCCGAACGCGGCTCGGCGAGCTGGGCGGTGTACATGTCCTCGAGGTCGAGCCCGGCGGCCACCTGAACGCCGACGACCGAGCCGGCCGACGTGCCGACGACGAGGTCCGCGTCGGTCAGGTCGACTCCAGCAGCGGCCAGCCCGGTCAACACGCCGATCTCCCAGGCGACCCCGGTCACCCCGCCTCCACCCAGTACCAGTGCCCGGCTCGCCATACAGCGAACGCTATCGTGGCTGCGGTTCGCTGTCCCCGGTCAGACACAGCCCGACGGGGCGGCCAACCCCCGCGAGTGCCGGCTGGTTCAGTCCTCGCTGAGCCGCCTGACGCGCACCGCCGCCGGTCGAGGACGGCGGTGCCGCCGCCGTTCCTATGGCATCAGGTCAGGCGAACGCGTTGACCCCGGTGAGCTCGGCCGAGAGGTCCCAGAGCCTGCCGGCCTGGGTCGGGTCGGTCGCGTGCGAGCGGACGCCACCGCGGGTCTCGCGGTCGTCGTCGGTGACCGGCTCGGCGATGTCGCAGTCTTCGCAGTAGACCCCGCCCATGCCGTCGAGCTGGGGGGAGGTCGCGGCCCAGACCTGTGTCGCAGCGCCCTGCTCCGGCGTCTTGAACCCGGTGGAGGCCTGGTTGCCGTCCTCGTCGATCCAGCCGAGGGCGACCATCTCCTCCTTGGCCATGTGTCGCTGCAGCGGGGTCAGGATCCCGCCCGGGTGCAGCGCGAACGCCCGCACACCGGCACCCTGGGCCAGCCTGTCCAGGTGGACGGCGAACAGCACGTTGGCGGTTTTCGCCTGCCCGTACGCCTGCCACTTGTCGTACCCGTGGTCAAAGGACAGGTCGTTCCAGCGGATGCCCGACATGCGGTGTCCGGCCGAGGATACCGACACGACCCGGCCCCGACCCGCCGCGATCGCCGGCCACAACCGGTTGACCAACGCGTAGTGACCCAGATGATTGGTCGCGAACTGGGCCTCCCAGCCGGGTCCGAGCAGCGTCCGCTCGGGCAGCGCCATGATTCCGGCGTTGTTGATGACGATGTCGATGGTGCGGCCCGTGGCCAGGAACCGTTCGGCGAACGCCCGGACGCTTTCCTGGTCACCCAGGTCGAGCGTGTCGACCTCGACGACGCCGCCGTACCGGACGCCGGCCAGTGCCTCACGCGCGGTGTCTGGACGGCGGGCCGGTACGACTACGCGGGCACCGGCCCGGGTGAGCGCGCGCGTGGTCTCCAGCCCCAGGCCGGAGTAACCACCGGTGACCACAGCGAGCCTGCCGCGCAGGTCGACGCCCTGGAGTACCTCGGCGGCCGTGGTCTGCGCCCCGAAGCCTGACCCGATTTTATGTTGAGCCGTAACCATGGGGAAAAGCTACAAGTTCGAGTCCACTCGAAGTCAAACAATCCGATCCGGATGTGGACACCGGGTTTCATGCCGCGATCTGTTGTCGGTTGCAGGCGGCGTTCGTAGTCGGCGGGGCTCTCGCTCGAAGGTGGCGAAGAACGATTCGGCGAGAGCGTTGTCGGTGTCCACGACCGACGTCGCCGGGGTGGCCCGGAAGCTGGCGACCCTGACGCCGGTACTGGCGCACTGCGTGGCGATCCCGCCGCCCTGGAAGCGCAGCGCGCCAGCCTTGACCGCCGGGCGGCGCTCGCCGGCGCTGCTCTGCTCTCCCCCGCCGTCCGCGTCGTGTAGTGACCGCGGCCGGCCACCGCCGCTGACCCTCACCAGAGGGCGCTGGGGATCTGGATGCAGGTGTGGGCTGCTCGGGGCGTGGGTATGGCTGTGGGTATGGGGCGGAGGAGGCTGTGGGGGGCTGGCGGTCTGGCCCGGTTGCGGTGAGGGAGCAGGCGGTGAGCTGCGTGGAGGAGGACGACTACGTCGGTTGGCTGAGGCGGGAGTCGATGCTGGCTCACGCCGGCCGGATCGCCGGGCGGTTCTCGGGCGTGCGTGACGTGTGGCAGAGTCCCTTTGCCAAACCGGATCCGGCGGCGGCGATCCGGAGGTCCTCGGTCTGGTTTACCGCCTACCCGGAGTCGATGATCACCAAGTCCGGCTGCTCCTTTCTGGGTACTTTGGCCGATGACGAGCTGTGGCGGGCGTTGGCGGCCGTCGGCATCAGTGCCGTGCACACCGGTCCTCTGAAGCGTGCCGGGGGGGTTTTTGGCCGGGAGGTGACCCCGAGCGTCGACGGGCATTTCGACCGGATCAGTACGCAGATCGACGAGGTGTTCGGCACCGAGCGGGAGTTCCGCCGGCTGTGCGAGGTGGCAGCCGGGTACGGCGGGATCGTCATCGATGACGTCGTGCCGGGGCACACCGGTAAGGGTGCGGACTTCCGGTTGGCGGAGATGAAGGTCGGGGACTATCCCGGGATCTACCATATGGTGGAGATCCCGGCCGAGGACTGGCACCTGCTGCCTCCGGTGCCTGCCGGCAGGGACTCGGTCAACCTTGACCGCCAGGCCGAGGATCGGCTGGAGCGGGCCGGCTACATCGTCGGCCGGCTGCAACGGGTGATCTTCTACGACCCGGGGATCAAGGACACCAACTGGAGCGCGACCGCACCGGTGAGCGGCCCGGACGGTGTCGAGCGGCGCTGGGTGTACCTGCACTACTTCAAGGACGGCCAGCCGTCGATCAACTGGCTGGATCCGACGTTCGCCGGTATGCGACTGGTCATCGGCGACGCCCTGCATTCGCTGGGTCATCTTGGCGCCGCGGCGCTGCGGCTGGACGCCAACGGCTTCCTCGGTGTGGAGAAGAGCGCCCGAAGCGGTGCCCCGGCCTGGTCGGAGGGGCATCCGCTCTCGCACGCGGTCAACCAGGTGATCGCCAGCATGGTCCGCAAGGTGGGGGGCTTCACGTTTCAGGAGCTCAACCTGTCGATCGACGACATCAGGAAGACATCGAAATACGGCGCGGATCTGTCCTACGACTTCGTCAACCGCCCGGCGTACGCTCATGCCCTGGCCACCGGCGACACCGAATTCCTGCGCCTGACCCTCAACGCCGCGCTGCAGCAGCGGTTGCCGCCGATCCGCCTGGTCCATGCCTTGCAGAACCATGACGAGATGACCTACGAGCTGGTGCATTTCGCGGGCACGCACCAAGACGACGTCTTCCGGTTCCGGGGTTGTGAACTGACCGGAGGCGAGCTCGCCGTGACGATCCGCCGCGAGCTGACCGAGCGGCTCACCGGCCCGGCAGCCCGGTACAACGCCACCTTCACCACCAACGGCATCGCCTCCACGACCGCGACGATCGTCGCCGCGTCGCTGGGATACCCCGACATCCGCACGCTGTCCCCGGGGCAGATCGAGAAGATCAGACGCGGCCATCTGCTGCTGGCCATGTTCAACGCCCTCCAACCCGGGGTGTTCGCGTTGTCCGGCTGGGACCTGTGCGGAATGCTGACCCTGCCACGATCAGCGGTTTCCTGGCTGCTGGGCTCCGGCGACACCCGGTGGATTCACCGGCCGGCCTACGACCTGATGGGCTACCAGCCGGCGGCTACCCAGTCGCCGGCCAAGCTGCCGCGGGCTTTCAGCCTGTACGGTTCGTTGCCCGACCAACTGAGGGACCCGATCTCGTTCGCGTCACGGCTGGGCCACATCCTTGCCGTCCGTACCCGCTACGGCATCGCCCATGCTGCCCAGGTGGACGTACCGGATGTACCGGACCCGGCGCTGCTGGTGATGGTTCACCTGCTCGACGGCGGGCACACGCAGGTCACCGTGCTCAACTTCGCCAACCGGCCCGTCGCCGGCGCCGTCACCTCCGCGCATCTGCCGCCCGGACGCCGGGTCATCGACATGTTCACCGACCGGATAATCGCCGACGTCGACCCCCGGCACAGCTTCCCGGTCTCACTCGAACCTCATCAGGGAATGTCACTGCTGATCCCGAGCCCGTCAACGCCGCATGCCGGCTCCGCCGCGCGGCAGACGCGTCAGCCCTGACCACGATGATGTCCGTGCGGCCGCCGTTCCGGCGGAAATCCAGCGAAGGAGCGCACGCCACCACGCGGTGACCTCGATCAGGAACGTGTCCAACCGCTGTTCGACCGGCTCGTCCACCAACGACTCCTCCGGCCCGGCGCGGGCCGCGCCTTCGCCGACCACTGCCTTGTCTATGATCGCCCGCTGCCGGCCGACGGGCTGAGTTGGGCCGCGCTGGTGCGCTGGTGGTGCGACGCCGAGGGGTGCCGCCGGGCGACGGACTCGTCCACGCTGCCCGAATTCTGTTCAAGCGGCTGTTGCGCTCCTTGGCCTCCGACGCCGAGAGACGTTTCTTCCGGGCCTACCACTCTCTTCACGGCGCGGACGTCTTCGAACGGGTGCCAGCCTTGATCCCGCAGGTGTACCTGCACTACGACCCATATACCCAGCGGGGCCGACGCTCGACGCCGGGCCCGCTGCCGCGGCAGCGCATGGACTTCCTCATGCTGCTACCGCAGGATCAGCGCATCGTGATCGAGATCGACGGGAAGCACCACTACGCCGACGACGCTGGACAGGCGCAGCCCCGGCTGTCTGCCGAGATGGTGGCCGAAGATCGCCGTCTGCGCCTCGCTGGGTACGAGGTATATCGGTTCGGCGGCTACGAACTCTGCCAGGACCCGGACACCGTGGACCAGGTGGTCGCGGCGTTCGTACGCGAACTGTTCGAGCGGCACCACATCGACTTATGCGAGTAGTGGCTCAGCGTCACGCCGTCGCCGTCAACGCGGTCTCACCTCATTGACTGGGATGGGTGGAGCGGTTCAGTCGCGCGGAGGACCGCCGCGGCGCGCGGTTGCCGTCTTAACGTCCGGATCGGGCTGTCCGGCCCCGCGTGGCCACGGTGTCCGGTCGTGATCATGGGCTGGCGGTCCAGGGGCGATCTCGCCGTTGGCGGCGCGAGCCGAGCGCCTGCGCGGTTAGCCTCCGCGGAACGCGGGTGCTCGTGGGCGTGGTGCGATGTCATGAGTCAAGAAGTTGGCAGAGTTTGATCTTGCTGGGGGTCGGGATTCTCCATCTTTGGAGGGGCTCCTCATCGTGTTCGCGTGAGCGTGGTAGGCGACCGGAAGTAGGTCTGGCGCGGTGTGCGGCCTCCGATCAGGGGCGGCGGTCCGCAAGGACGCAGAACTCGTTCCCCTCTGGGTCGGCAAGTACGACCCAGCTCTCATCGCCTTGGCCGACGTCGGCGTGTC
>WNFV01009118.1_pt1 | contig 15373 bp, 17 predicted proteins | sample 5400101 | NCBI WGS metagenome assembly WNFV01 (sample SAMN13153361, study PRJNA577476) | soil metagenome | isolation source: 115 cm soil or saprolite under grassland replicate 1 | place: USA:California | collected 2016-06-15 | reverse complement strand
ACTACATCGGCGGGTTCAACGCCACCTGGCCACCCGGCGCCCCCTCCGATCCGCATGTGGCCTGGGCCCGGGATGGGTGGGAGCGGATCCGGCCCTTCTCGACCGGCGGGAACTACGTCAACTTCCAGCTGGCCGAGGATGACAGCACCCGAACCGCCGCCGCCTACGGGAACAACTACCAGCGCCTCCAACGGGCCAAGGCCAGCTACGACCCCGACAACCTCTTCCGCGTCAACCGCAACATCCCCCCGGCGGCCTGACGGCCAGTCCACCAGCGCGAACACGACCCGAGGCGGGAAGAGGAGTCAGCTCCACGCAAGAGAGTCCAGATCCCTACTTTCGGCTAGCTCACAATGCCAACGGGGTCGAGACCCGGCCAAGGTCAGCATCAACTCCAACCGGCCAGCAGGAGCGAAACGATCACTTAGCCCCGCTCATGAGCCGTGACCAGCACAACGGCCCGCCGACAGCCCCAGCCGTCACCCGGCGTCCCCGTCCGTTGCGCTCCGTCCCGCGCGGCTTGGCGTCGGGCGGAGGGAAAGTGGAGGGAACCGGCCCGCCCGACCAGGGTCGGCGCCCTGCGTCGCGGCCAACGTAGGAACTCCAGGCCGACGAATATCGCTGAATTCGTACGGGCTATCGGTCAGTGGAGGCGGACCGATACGCATACGAACCCAGCCGCCCCGGGTCCGAGCTTGTGGGTGACCACCCATGCCTGGGGCTACCGGGATTGAGCGGCAAGAGTCGCCTGCATCTGTTCGAATCCCGGGAGCTGCACGAGAGCAAGAGGAGTCGAACACCGCCTGGTGTTGATGGAGATCTTCGCCGGGTGGTGGGGCCAGGGAGCGACACAGGTACGCGTCCGGTGTGATGGCAACGGGCTCATCGGTAGAGTAGCGCGGTCACGGATCGTTGATGGGCGGAGCTGTGCTGATGGCGGTGGATGCTGCGCTTGTTGATCGGGCGGGTGAGCTGAAGCGGGAACTGGTGGCGTTCTCCCGGCAGCCGCGCTACGACCGGGCGTTTCGCGAGGTGTTGGCCCGGCACGGCGACGGCTCCGAGGTGTTGGACGAGCACCGGTTGATGATGCTGTGGGACTACTTCGTGCTGGAGCATCGGCTGCGCAACGGCCGGACCATCGTTGAGCAGTTCGTCGATGCACACGCTGAGCTTTCTCCGCAGGAGCGGGAGATGCTGCTCGGCTGGCGTGATGTGGTGCAAGGGCCGTTCGAGGTGCAACGCCGCGACGGGCCGGCCCTGATCGTGGTCAACCTCGTGGACGATCTGACGTACCGGGTGCGGTCCAACATGGGCACGTCGGTGTTCCGGCAGATGCCGCGCCGATCGTTTTTGATCACACGGCTGGTACCGGTCGGTGAGGAATGGATGTTGAGCGGGCCGACGAGCGTGCTGCGGCCGGCTGAACGGGACGTCGCCTACCGCCTGGCGTACGAGATGTCGATGCGTGCACCGGAGGCGGTGTACCGCAATCCGGAGAAGTTGGCCAGGGCGTGGGAGATCCAGCGGGCGGATCGGCAGCGGTTCATCGGGTTCTTCGGCACCGACCTCGTGGTCGTGCCCGGCGGAGTTCGGTCTGGTCGAGGCGGCCTTCGCCGACCCGGATCTGGTGCGGCGCCGTCGGTATCGGGAACACGTGCTGTCGTACCTGCACGATGACAGCGTCGAGCCGATGGTGCTGCGTCGGCTGGCCGACCGGGACCCGGACAAGGCCAGTGTGCTGTTCCGCAGGCTGCTGAAGCGACCGCGGTTCGACTGGGCCCGCGACGGTGAGGAGTTGCTACGGACGGCCAAGGCCGCCTATTTCGCGAGGGTGCCTCGACCCCGGGTAAGCCCGGTCAGTGAGCGGCTTGCCGCCTACGCCGGCCGACGGTGAGATTCGGCTCAGCTCGGCCAGGTCCAGTCCGGGCGCGGTCGGGCCGGGAACGGCTGTCGACCGAGGTAGTGGCGATACGCGGCGTGAATCCAGGCCGTAACCGTGTCCGGCGGAAACGCCAGGTCGGCGAGGGCTACCTCGCCGGTGCCGTTCGACCCCTTGCAGATCGCGACCAGGCCGCGGGCCTCGTTGGTGTAGTCGAAGCCGGTGACCGTGACTGGCGCGCCGAGCAGCGTCGCTGCGGCGGGTAGCCGGGTCTCTTCTTCGATGACGGTGAGGAAGGCGGTGTACTGCTCGTCGTCGCCGTAGGCGTCGACGAGGATGGTTTCGACCACGCTGTCGAGGTCGCTGCGCTGCCTCATGGTGGACGAGTATAGCCGTGCCTTGTCGCAGTCGTGATCCTGATGGAAGGGGAACCGTGTCTGACGATGATGTGGCGGTGCTGGTGGACCGGCTGCGCTGGGATCGGCGGCGTAACCCCTACCGGGGTCGCCGCGAGTACTCGCAGACTGTCCGGACCCTGGCCGAGGCATGCGAGCGGCTGATCGCGTCGGGCCAGCCGAGACAGGCCGTTCCGGTGCTGCGCAAGGCGGTCGACCGGATCACCAGCGCCCTGATGTACATGGACGACTCGTCGGGGATCGCCGGCGACGACCTGTACGACATCATGGGTCTGTACGCGCGGGCGTGCGCGGCGGCGCCGCCGAACCCGACAGGTCTTGCCGGATGGCTGGTCAAGCTCCAATGCGACGGCCCTGGCTGGCCGCGTATCGTGCTACGCGACTTGGCCCCGGCGCTGGGCGAGCGCGGCATCGCAGAGGTCGAGCGACTCGTCGCACTACGGGCACAGACCGTGGACCCGCAGTCGTGGACCGGCTCCTTTGCGGTGCGCGACTTGCGGGAACAGTTGGGGGAGATGTCCGGTGACGTCGACCGCTACGTTGCCGTGTTGGCCGAGCATCCGACCAGTGCGGTGCAGTACGAACGAATCAGCCTCGCACTGCTTGAGGCCGGCCGCCGGCAGGAGGCGATTGAGTGGGCGCGACGCGCACTGGCCGACAGGCCCGGCTGGCCGCACACCGACCGGCTACGTGATGCGCTGGTCGACATGCTCCTCGACGAAGGCGATACCGAAGCCGCCATGGTAGTGCGACGAACCGAGTTCGAACGGCACCCCAGCGGACCTGCTCCGTTCGCCCGCAGGGTGCGCAAACTCGGACGTGGCCTCTGAGCTGCCAGTTCGCTCGACCATCGCGCGGTAGGGTGACGCCTCCGCTGACCCTGTTTCGGAGGCTACCTCCGTGCTGTTGAAGCTCGCCTACCTGACACTCTGCCGCTCCATCCAGCTGCTCGTCCTGCTGGCCCGCGGCGACACCGCCAAGAACCTGGAGATCCTGGTGCTGCGCCACCAGCTGGCCGTGCTGCGCCGCCAAGTCGCACGCCCCAAGCTCCAACCCGCCGACCGCGCCCTGCTCGCCGCGCTCAGCCGGGCACTGCCCCGCGCCCGCTGGCCCTGCTTGTTCGTCAAACCCGACACGCTGCTGGGCTGGCACCGGCGGCTGGTCGCCGGCGCCTGGACCTACCCCGCACCCCCGCACCGGGCGACGCCACTGGACCAGGAGCTGCAGCAGCTGATCATCCGCCTGGCCACCGAGAACCCTCGCTGGGGGCTATCAACGCATCCGGGGTGAGCTGCTCCGGCTTGGCCTGCCCGTCTCGGCAACCGCAATCCGCACCACGCTGCACCGCCACGGGCTCGACCCGACGCCGCGGCCAACGGCCACCACCTGGCGGGCGTTCCTGCACCGGCAGGCCGCCGGGATCCTCGCCTGCGACTTCTTCACCGTCGACACCGTGCGGTGCGACGCAGCGGCCCAAGCGCGAAGGTTATCCCTGACACGACTCAGGAGGAGCCGCTATGAGCACGACGGAGGTTCGCAGTTTGCCCATGGCCCCGGAGCACCACGGTGCGTTCGGGCAGGACGCGTTCGGTCGCGGCGCGGAAAAGGTGGCCCGCTTCTTCGGCACGCCGCAATACATCGTCGGCCAGACGATCGCCGTGGTGGCCTGGATTGCGGTCAACTCGGTGGCGCTCACCTACCACTGGGATCCCTATCCGTTCATCCTGCTCAACCTCGCGTTCTCGACCCAGGCCGCCTACGCGGCGCCGCTGATCTTGCTCGCACAGACCCGGCAGGCCGATCGTGACAAGGACCGCGAGCTCCTCGTTGAGCGCCAACGCGAGGAGATGGAGCGCAGGGACGAGCAGAGCGTCGCTGCGATCAAGACCGAAACCGACAGGCTGACGCGTCTGCTCGAGGCAAACACCGACCTGACCCGTCAGGACAAGGACCTTACGGAGCAGGTCGCCGATCTAACGAAGCAGATTCACGCGCTGCTCACCGCGCGCTGATCGCGGATCCGAGGAGCCTCATCGGCGGCCTCCCTCCGTACAAGAGCCCCTCCGTCAACGATCCCACCGACCAGGGCCAACCACGAAATCCCCTGGTGCGACGCAGCGGCCCGAGGATCATCCCGACACAACCAAAAAAGAAGCTCACTGGTTCCAATGAGTGTCCGTGATGCTCCAAAGGTCCTGACCTTGGCGGGGCCTGCCCATAGTAGGGCAGCGGTACTTCGTGGCCTGCTCACGGACGGGGTTCCCGCGCGGCCAGGATCGGAGGTGGTGGTGTGGCGGGCCGCATGCCCGACTCGTGTGCGGGCGGCCGGGCCAGTTCCTGGTGTCCTTATCGGAGGGGTGTAGGTCATTGCTGTCCTCGAACCGGCCCTTCCACACTGGCCGCATGGGCGCGGCACAGGTGGTGATCGTGGTCTACGACGGGGTCCAGTTGCTGGACGTCGCGGGACCGCTGGAGGTGTTCGACGGCGCGCAGCGGGCGCTGGGGGGTCGCTACCGGGTGCGGGTGGCCTCGGTCGGTGGGCGCGACGTCACCACCTCCGCGGGTGTGCGGCTCGGGGTCGAGCTCGACCTCGCCCAGGCGGTCGATGATCTGGACACCGTGCTGGTGGCGGGTGGTTGGGGCTATGCCGAGGCCGTGGGTAACCCGCAGGTGGTCGGCCAGGTTCGGCGGTTGGCCGCGCGGGCCCGCCGGGTCGTCTCGGTGTGCACCGGCGCGTTCGTGCTGGCCGAGGCGGGGCTGCTGGATGGGCGACGGGCCACGACGCACTGGGCGTACTGTGCCGCGCTCGCGGAGGCGTACCCCGCCGTGCAGGTGGAGCCGGACGCGATCTTCGTCCGCGACGCCAGGGTCGTCACGGCGGCTGGGGTGACCGCCGGGGTCGATTTGGCGCTGTCGCTGGTCGAGGAGGACCACGGAGCGGACCTGGCCCGTCAGGTCGCCAAGTGGCTGGTGGTCTTCCTGCAGCGACCGGGCGGACAGTCGCAGTTCAGCACGTGGTCGCGGGCCCGCCCGCCAGCAGGTGACGCGCTGCGCCGACTGGTCGGCGAAATCGCCGCCGATCCAGCGGCCGACCTGTCGATCTCGGCGATGGCCGAGCGGCTGTCGATCAGTCCCAGGCACGTCAGCCGCGTGTTCGCGCGTGAGCTGGGGGTGAGCCCGGGACGATACGTGGAGCGGGCTCGCGTTGAGGCCGCACGGATGCTGCTAGAGAACGGCCGGGACGGCGTGGAGGCCGTCGCCCGGCGGTGCGGGTTCGGGACCGCCGAGACCATGCGCCGCGCCTTCATCCGGGAGCTCGGGGTCCCGCCCAGCGCCTATCGCGATCGTTTTGCCAGTACCGCCACCGACTGACGATGGAGACCGCCTTGGACGCCGCCTTCGTACTGTACGACCAGATGACTGCTCTGGATCTCGTGGGTCCGTATGAGGTGCTGAGCAGCCACCCGCGGGTGACGCCGCACTTCGTGGCGGGCCGGGTCGGCAGCGTCCGCTGCGACAATGGCCTCACGCTCTGCGCCGAGGTTGCCTTCGACGAGGCGCCCGACCCCGACCTCGTCATCGTGCCGGGCAGTTCGCGCTGGCGCAGCGCCCTCGACGACCGCGAGCTGGTCGGTTGGCTGGCCGCCGTGTACCCGGCGGCCACCTGGACCACGTCCGTCTGTACCGGGTCCACGCTGCTGGCCAAGGCCAGCATCCTGGCCGGGCGGCGGGCGACCTCGCACTGGGCGGTCCGCGACGCCCTTGCCGGGTACGGCGCCGTGGTCAGCACCGAGCGTGTGGTCATCGACGGTGACGTGATCACCTGTGCTGGGGTCTCGGCCGGCATCGACATGGCCTTGGCGCTCGCCGCCGCCGTGTGGGGCGAGGCGGGCGCCGAGGCGATCCAACTCGCCCTCGAGTACGACCCCCAACCCCCGTTCGACAGCGGCGCGCCGGAGAAGGCGCGGCCCGAGATCGTCGCGGCCGTGCGAGCCGCACTCGGCGCTGCATGATGCCCGCCAAGCAAGCGAGAACGACGATGGGGGCGATCAGCCAGCAGGCACTGGGCGGCCCTGAGGTGCTCACCGAGGTGGAGGTGGACCGCCCCCAGCCCGGCCCTGTGCAGGTGCTGGTCCGCGTGCATGCCGCTGGGGTCAACCCGGCGGACTGGCAGGCGCGGGCCAACGGCTGGGGTGGGGCCGTGCCGCGGATCCTGGGCTTTGATGTCTCTGGCGTGGTGGAAGCGGTGGGGTTGGGGGTGACGCTGTACCGGCCTGGTGACGAGGTGTTCGGGATGCCGGACTTCCCGAGCCTGCCGGGCTGCTACGCGGAGTATGTGACCGCCCCGCCGCGGCACCTGGTCCGCAAGCCGGCCGGCGTCGACCACGTGCAGGCGGCCGCGCTCCCGCAGGCCGGGCTGACTGCCTGGCAGGCGCTGGTAGACATCGCCGAGGTGCAACCGGGGCAGCGGGTGCTGATCCACGCCGCAGCCGGCGGGGTCGGCCATTTGGCCGTCCAGATCGCCAAGCACCTGGGCGCGCACGTCGTCGGCACGGCCCGAGCGCCCAAGCACGACTTCCTCCGCGCGGTGGGCGCTGACGAGGTCATCGACTACACGCACGAGGACTTCGCCGAAGAGCTCGACGGCCTCGACGCCGTGGTCGACACCGTCGGCGGGGACTACGGGCCACGGTCACTGCGAACGCTGCGCCGGGGCGGGACGCTTGTGTCACTGGTGTCCACGGTTGACGACGATTTACGCCGGCAGGCCGCCGAGCGGGACATCTGGACGGGCTTCACCCTTACCGAGCCCGACCACGCCGGGATGCAGGCGATCGCCGATCTGGTGGATGCGGGCAAGCTGCGCGCCGAGATCGCCACGATTCTGCCGCTGGCGCAGGCGGCCAGAGCGCACCAGCTCGGTGAGACCGGCCACACGACCGGAACCTCCGCGTCCTCGACCAGTAGCGGGCAGCCGCACCTGGTGAGTTTGGCGTCGTGAGCCCCTTGTGGGGGCGTGGCGACGCCGCCATCAACCACGCGCCCACTGGTACCACCGACGAGCCCAACTCACATGATCCAGGTCACCAAGCACCGCTGCCCTCATGGGCAAGGTGTTCACCTCCGCCTGGAGGTCCGCTCCCCTTGGCATACTGCCCACGTTCGTCACTGCCGGCAGCCGTTTTGGCCTGGTTGGCTGCTCGTCTGGCCCACCTGGTGCCAGCCCGTCCGCCCGGCACCGGCGGCACCCCGCCACTGTCGCTGGAGGTCCGCCTGCACGCGGCTGCCGCGGTGCTGCTGGACGGGCTGTCGTATCGGCGCGCCGGCCGGGCGGTCGGGATCTCCAAGACCGAGGTCGGTGACAGCCTGGACCTGCTGCTTGGCCCGCTAGGCGACCTCGGGCTCTCAGTCGATCGCCCATCTGGCCAACGCCTGGGCGCTGCGGCGCTGGCGCGGGCTGCTGTACCGCGTCCGGGACGTCTACCGGGCCGCCGGGGCGCTGGTCTGCCTTGGTCGTTGGCTGCACCGGGTTGCCGCATGACAAGACCATCACGGACACCCTCAATAAGTAAGCGACCGGTGGCAGGTGCACTAGGCCACAGCGGCTGGTGGTCTACGCCCACCGCCGCGTCCAGGTTGTGCAGCTGTTCGCAAGGGGGAGCGGGTTGGCTTGAACTCAAAATGCGGTTGGATCTGTTGTCGGCGTGCTGATCAGGCCTCTGCTGCCGTCAACCGTCAGCTGCTGTCCGGTGGTGATCAGGCTTGTCGCATTCGCCACGCCCACGACGGCCGGGATGCCGTACTCGCGCGCGACGACCGCGCCGTGGGAGTTGGCACCGCCCATCTCCATGACCAGCCCGCCGGCAGTGAGGAACAGCGGGGTCCACCCGGGGTCGGTGGAGGGCGCGACCAGGATCTCGCCGGGCTGGAGGTGCGCGCCGGTCGGGTCGAGCACGACCCGCGCATGACCGGTGACTGTTCCCGCGGAGGCGGCGGTGCCCACGAGCCCGCCATCAGTGAATGTCATGGGCGGCCTGCCGGCTTCCGGCTCGGTGCCGTCGCTGAGCAGCACGCGCGGGATGTGTCCGCGCCGCAGCTCACGCTCGTACGTTTGACGGCGGTGGGTCACGACGGCACGGAGGTCTTGGCCGTGGAGCCCAGCGGCGGCCTCACCCAGGTCCAGGAAGAACACATCTTCGGCGGCGGCGAGCCTACCCGTCGCCGCCAATTGCGCCCCGACGGCCGCCAGCTGATGGCGGACCTGGGCGAGGACGAGCACGATGAAATACTTGGGGAGTTCGCGTACTCCGGCGAGTTGCCGTACCCGGTTCAGCGCGAAGCCCACGGCCCGGCCCCGCACCCGGCCGCGTCGACGGGCGCGCGCGGTCAGCGTGGCTACCATCGCCTCTGCTTGGGCGGCGCCCCGGGCGAACAGCAGGTCCGGAGCCCGGTCCGGGTCCTCTAGCCGCAGGTAGTTGGCGAGCACGCCAATGATATGGGTCGGGTCTTCGGCCCACCGAGGCAGGCCGACGTCGATCTCGGCGACGGCGCGGTGGCCATAGCGGTCGAGGAAGGCCTCCAGGCCACGTTGCACCACTGGCGGCAGCGTCTGTGTTCGGTAGCGGCCGGCCAGCTCAGCCGCGGGTGTGCGCCGGATCACGTTGGCCGCGTCAGCGTCGGCGCGGATCCGGGTGGCCAGGCGCCACAGATCCAGGTCCATCTCGGTCGTCACGTTGTGGGGCAGGCCCCGCAGCACCGTTGCAAGCTCACCCGACCGGGCGTCGGCGCCCAGTAGCCTGCCAGCCAGGCCCAGCATCGCAAACCCGGCCGCTGCCGCCGGCAGTACCCGCGGGACGAGTGACGTTATGGTGTCGCTGAGGATCCTCACGGCAAAGTCCAGCCGCTGCGCGGCGGGTGCCGAATCCGGCAGGGTCATGCGCCGCTCCAGCTCCACTTCGATGCGCTCAAGCCGGCGCCGGGCGGCCGGCGGGCGGGCCAGCGCCTGCCCGGCCACGAGCGGTACCCCATAGCGCACCGCGAGGCGCCCGACGCGGCCGACGAACGGCCACCAGGACCGGTGCATCACCGACAGTCGAGCATCGTCGAACAGGCTGCGCAGCACCGCGGCCGAGCGCGCCTCCATCACGTCCAGGACTCGCGGAAACAGGGCCCGCCCGACGGCGCTGCGCATGATCGGCGTGATGTCAACAAAGACGCGGCCGGCGGCGTCGCGGATTGCCGGCGGCCCGGCCACCGCGTCGATCGAGCGGACCCCGAACAGGCGCACGACCGAGGCGCCGATCACCCGGATGGCTGACAGGCCCATCGGCGTAAGCGGCCGGTGCAACCCCTGAGCAAGGCTGAAGCAGAAGTAGACCCGGAGGTCGGAGTCGTCGAGCCCAGCAGCCGGCAGCGGGAATAGCGTGGTGATCGGCCGAGCCTGGGTCAGCCAGAGGCTGCCGGCCGGATCGATGGCCCACTCGATGTCCTGCGGCTCCCCATAGTGGGCCTCCACTTGTGTGCCGAGTACGGCCAGCGCCCGGATCTGCTCGTCGGTCAGGCAGAAGGTGTCGGAGGCTGGCTGGACAGACGGGTCGATGCCGCCCCCTTGGCGTGCCTGGATCACCAAACGCTTGTCGCCCAGGCGCCGTTCGAGCACCGCACCGGATGCCAGGTCGACGACGAAATGGTCGGGGTTGACGGCACCGGAGACCACGGCTTCGCCAAGCCCCGGCGTCGCGTCGATGACCGCCTGTCGGCGCCGGCCGGTCACCGGGTTGGCGGTGAACATGACACCGGCCACGGCCGCCTCCACCAAGTGCTGGATGACCACCGCCAGGCGCGCCGTGGCGTGGTTGATACCGTTGGTCACTCGGTACACCACGGCCCGGTCCGTCCACAGCGACGCCCAGCACCGGTGGACGGCATCGAGGACGGCCTCGACACCCACGATGTTCAGATAGGTGTCCTGCTGGCCGGCGAAGCTGGCGAACGGTAGGTCCTCCGCTGTGGCGGAGGACCGCACCACCACCGGCACCCCGTCACCGAGGTCCAGGTACGCCGCCGCGACCGCGTCGGCGACCAGGGCGGGCATGACTGTGGCCAGGATCCGCTCGCGCGCCTGGCGCGCCAGACCCGCCAACGCGCCGGTGTCTCCTGCCGGAGTGGCGGCGAGCCGATCCAGGATCTCGGCGAGCTCTGCGGCAGTGGCCACGTCCCGATAGGCCTCGGTAGTCACGCAGAACCCGGCGGGGACCGGCAGTCCCGCAGCGATGAGCTCGCCCAGGTTGGCGGCCTTACCGCCAACAAGGGGCGACGCGCCCGCGTCGACCTGATCCAGAGCGACGATGAGCGGTCGGCCCCGTCCCTCAGGACCGATCTGCGACCGCATATCCATCGCCTGTCTCCCCTGCCCTTTCCGCCACCAGCGCCGCCGCTCAGACAACCAATCCTCCTGGCGGGTGGATCGGTGTGCCATCGGACCCTGCCACTTGGCGGGCAGCGCCCACGTCAGCCCCGACACCCGATCTCGGAGGCGCGTCCATGCTCGTCAACCGTCTCGCCGCGCGTCTTGGCCGGCGGCGAGCATGATGGCACTGATTCTCAGGGGCCAGCGATCATCACAAACACCAGCAGCAGGGCAGTCAGAAAGTCCACAAGCGTCTTCTTCGCCACGCAGCCAGCAGCTTCGCACGTGAGGCCCAGTGGAGGCCCCGGCAGACAAGCCGTGCATCATGAGGTCGGTGGTTCCGGATCACCCAGCGGTCCTTGGGGTTGCGATTTTGAGACTTCTCCAAGGTCCTCAGGCGGCCTCCAGTCGCGCACTGCGGACGTAGTCGTTGACCGAGTGGTCGATGACGGGGAGCGCGTCGCGCAGGGCTGGTGGGGCGGGTGGGTGATCGGCGGCCAGCAGCGGGAGCAGCAGCCGGTTGTGGACCTTGGTGTAAATAGCGCGGAGCGGGTGCCCGCCAGGGGTCAGCACGTAGCAGTTGCGGCCAGATAGCCGCTGGATGAGGCCCTTGCGGCCGTCGAGGTGGGCCGTGGATCCTCCGGCTTGATGAGCCCGGGCCAGCAGCGGGTACGGCTGGCCGCCGGCATGCTGGACACCGCGGTAGCCGCTCTCGGGATCGCCGTGCTCGGCCTGCAGCTTGGGGGGTGACGACCACCCGCTCGTGCTGGGCTGGACGATCGGCGCCGCGGTGAGCCTGGGAAGCGTCGTGTACGCCGCCGGGCTGCTGGCATGGCGAGGAGGCCGGGCACTTGGCCTGCGCGTCGTTGGCTGGGTCCTGATGGTGGCGGCCTTGGCGATCCCAAGCACGCTCACGCTTGGGCTCCCCTTGGTGGCGCTGTTGGCCCTGACGCTGGCGCCCATCCCGCAGCAGAAGGTGGCGCAGAGCGGCCCCGCAAGCTGACAGGCGTACAGGAGCATGCGACGCAGGGGGGAGTAGTGACGGCGCTTTGGATCGGGATTGGCCTGGCAACCGTGCTGGCCGGAATGGCCGTCGCAGAGCTGCTGCGGCGACGCAGGTGGCGGGCTCACATCGAGGCAGACGAGCCAGGATTGATACCGGCGTTCGACAAGCGGTTACCGACGGGCACCGCAACCTACTCCTCGGAGGAATCCAAGCTCCGGTCTCGGCTTCGCCGCCTTGTTGGCCGCTGAGCGTGCGCGCACCGCCCGTACGTTCCAGGCAGCCTGTGGGGCTCCATGGGGCTGGCTGACCCGGTCGGGTTCCAAGGAGCCGAGCCAACTATCGTCCGGCGGGCCAACTACCGATCGGAGTCACGCGAAAGCGCGAAAGTCGAGAGACAGAAAAGGGGACTGACATGGCGGCCAAGTTCGGCCTTGATCCTCATCGGCTGGACGACGCGGCGCTGCAACGCGAGCTGCGCCACCAGTACGTGACCCGCGAGGAGACGTTCCTCCACGGCACGCGCCAAGCGCTGCTCAACCACACCGAGCGCATGCTCGAGTTGGAGCGCGAATACGCCAGCCGGTTCCCGGAGCGGACCAAGGCGGACGCGCTGCGGACCCGCAAGGGCTCCCGGATCCAGGCAGGGCAGCCGGCGGGCCGGTAGACGATTCGATCGGACCACCACCAGGGCCCGCCTGGGAGGACACTGGGTTCTGATGGAATCGCAGAGGAGCTGATGCATCGTGGCCAAGATGGTGACGTTTCCCACCGCCAGCGGCGACGGGCAAGGCCTGCTGGCCGTCCCGCAGGCCCCTGGGCCGGGGGTGCTGCTGCTGCCCAACTTCCGCGGCCTGGCGCCCGACACCGTCGCCGCGGCCCAGCGGCTGGCGCGGGCGGGCTGCCCGACGCTGGCCGTCGACTTCTTGCACCGCGTGGCCTTGCGGTTCGGCGACTTCTACGAGCAGGCGCCGGACGCTATGCTTTCCCTCGACGTCGGCACGCTGGCCGACGACATCAACGGCGCGGCCGCCTTCCTGCTGCGCCACCCGCTGGTCAGCGGCGCCCACGTGTGCGCCTTCGGGCACGATGGGGGTGGCGCGCTGGCGCTGTGGGCGGGGGCGATCTGCCCGCGGGTCATGACCGTCAGCGCCGCCTATCCGGCCCGCCAGGTGTGGCGGGCCGAGGGCATCCACCTGCACGGATTCACCGGCAGCCACGTGCTGGTGCACCTGGCCGACGACGCCACCAGCTTCACGCCTGCCGACGCCCAGCGGCTCCGCGATGAGCTGCAGCCCGCCGGCACCGGCGTGGAGATCGTCACCTACTCGGGCACGCGCCACGGCTTCCTGGCCGACATCCGCCCCGACCTGTTCAACGACGCCGCCGCCGAGCTGGTGTTCGAGCGCACTGCGGCCCTCGCCCGCTTGGCGGCGGCACCGTCTGCGACGCGCGCCGGTGATGAGGGGGCGAGATGACCAGCACGACCGGCATGCAGCGGGAGCGCCACAGCGGCGAGCTGGACCTGTTTGGGTTGTACCTGAACGAGGTTGGACGCCTGGTCGGGTGCGGAAACTTGCGCATGGCCGGTGAGCTGCCAGTTCGCAGGACGCACGCTTGGTATGGTGCGTCTCGGCCACCCCACTGCGGAGAACCTGTACATGCTGTCGAAGCTCGCCTACCTCACCCTGTGCCGCTCCATCCAACTGCTCGCGCTCCTGGCCCGCGGGAACCCCGCCAAGGACTTGGAGCTCATGGTGCTCCGCCACCAGCTCAGCGTCCTACGCCGCCAGGTCCCACGACCCAGGCTAGAGCCCGCCGACCGCGCCCTCCTGGCGGCAATCAGCCGGGCGCTCCCGCAATCCCGCTGGTCCTGCTTCCTGGTCAAGCCGGAGACCTTGCTCCGCTGGCACCGCCTGTAGCTGCCGGAAACGTCGTCCCTGAGGTTGACGTGCGGCTTCGCATCAGTTGTGGACTCCCGCGATGATGTCCGGCCATGACGATCCGACTTCTCTACCTGATCTTCTGCCAGCTCCTCGGCTGGCTCACACTGCTCGCCCGCGGGCAGGCATCCAAGAACGCAGAGTTGCTCGTGCTGCGACACGAGGTCGCGGTGCTGCGCCGGCAGGTCACCAGACCGCGCCCCACCTGGCCAGACCGGGCGATCCTCGCGGCGTTGACTCGGCTCCTCTCAAGGGAGCGTCGACACCATCGCCTCGTCACACCGGACACCTTGCTGCGCTGGCATCGGGCCCTGGTCAGGCGCCACTGGACGCGTCCCCACCGCCCACCCGGTCGACCGTCGCTGGCGCCAGTGTTGCAGCGCCTGATCGTGCGGATGGCGGCGGAGAACCCGACCTGGGGGTATCGGCGCATCCATGGTGAACTCGTGCAACTTGGCTACCGGGTCGCGCCGAGCACCGTGTGGCTGCTGTTCAAGCGCGCCGGCGTCGACCCTGCGCCGCGCCGTGCGGGACCGGCCTGGCGGCAGTTCCTGTCCGCGCAGGCCCAGAGCGTGCTGGCATGCGACTTCTTCCACGTCGACACGGTGCTGTTCCGGCGCCTGTACGTGCTGTTCGTGCTCGAGGTCGCCAGCCGCCGCGTCCACATCCTGGGGTGACGGCCAACCCGACGGGAGCGTGCGTAATCCAGCAGGCCCGCAACCTGCTCATGGACCTGGCGGACCGCGTCGGGCAGTTCAGGTTCCTCATCCACGACCGGGATACGAAGCTCACCCACAGCTTCGATGTAGTCTTCGGCTCCGAGGGCATCCGGATCCTGCGCACACCGGTGCTGGCGCCACGAGCGAACGCGTTCGCCGAGCGATGGGTTGGCACCGTCCGTCGTGTGCTGCTCGATCGGTTGCTGATCTTGGGCCGATGGCAGTTGGAGACAGCGCTGGCGGCCTACGTGGCGCACTACAACGAACACCGACCACACCGCGCGCTCGGGCAGGCAGCGCCGCTCGGGGTGGCCTCTCCGGCTGCTCCGCCAGCGGACATGCGGGTAGTGCGGGTGGACCGACTGGGTGGGCTCATCCACGAATATGCCCAGGTCGCATAAGGTGCACGAGTTTTCGGCACCCACAAGCCGGTCGGACCGGCACGGGTTCGCCTCCGCGCCGGCAAGCCACCTGTGGTCGGTACGCCCGTCAGCGTCACGCGCGCCCGCCACGGTGGCTACAGGAGCACGCACCCCGCTGCAACGCCTCGCCACCGGCCTCGCCCCACCGCGAGCAACTCCCACAGGCCGGCGGCGACGCCGCGGTCACCCCGCACCACCGAGCCGCCAACCAGCACCGGCCCGCGAACGCAAACCGGCCGACCCACAGCCCACCAAGCAGAGGCATGCGATCTTTGACGATCAACTCGTGTCGCCGCCCCCAGCTCCGGCTGCATGCCCCGCCGAACCGGCCGCGCAGTGGGCGCCGACCGGCCGCCCCCCCACGCGCCACCAAGACCTGCCGCGTCCGCAGTGCGTCCGCAAGAGGGAAAACGGAGGGAAGCCGGGCCCGGCGGAGCCTGTCAACGGTGTGGGCGGTTGGGCTGTGGCCCTATCGCACGCGGGTCAGCCGGCCATAGGAACTCGCAACGGCGAGTCCCTGGCCAATAAGAGCCGTCCGCCGGGACCGAAGTACAGTCTCCTGCTGGAGACTTGCGACTGGA
>WNFV01008585.1_pt1 | contig 15374 bp, 17 predicted proteins | sample 5400101 | NCBI WGS metagenome assembly WNFV01 (sample SAMN13153361, study PRJNA577476) | soil metagenome | isolation source: 115 cm soil or saprolite under grassland replicate 1 | place: USA:California | collected 2016-06-15 | reverse complement strand
GAGTATTTCGGGATCGACCCGATCCTCATTCGTGTGGCGTTCGTCCTGCTCGCTTTGATGGGGCCGGGCCTCATCGCCTACATCGTGCTCTGGATCGTGATGCCGAAGGGCCAGCCGGGCGTCGCCCCCGCGGCCCTCCCCCGGGCAAGGGTCTCCCCGGCCCTGCACATCGCGGAGGAGCGGTTCGCGCGGGGAGAGATCTCCGCCGAGGATCTGGCCCAGATCAGGACCGACCTCACGAGGAGCGCGTAGCGATGTTCTGGTGGTGGGGCAGCGGGTGGGGCTGGGTGGGCGGGCTGTTCTTCGGGCTGCTCTGGATCGCCGTCATCGTGGTGGCCGTCCTCCTGCTTCGCCACGAGATACCCCATCTCGAGCGGCGGTTCGGCGCGTCCCCCGCCCTCCGCGTGCTGGAGGAACGGTACGCGCGAGGTGAGATCCCTCGGGAGGAGTTCCTGGATCGGCGCCGGGTCCTGCTCCAGCCGGTCGGACCCCCCTCCTACCCTCCACCCGAGCGGGGCTCGGGGGCCGACCCGACGCAGCCGATCCCGCCCGCACCCCCTGGTTGACGAAGGACGAGATCGTTCGGGCGGTCAAGGCCGAACGCCGCCGCACGCTCGCGCTCCTGCGAACGCTCGACCCCTCGGCGTTCGACACCCCTACCGCGCTCCCGGGTTGGCGGGTCCGGGAGATCGTGGCACACCTCGTGACGTTGGACAAAGCCACCGTGCTGGGGGCGAATCTCTTCGTGGTGTTCGCGAGCATGGCGCGGATCGAGCGGTGGAACGAGCGGCAGGTGCCGAAGTGGGCGGATCGGCCGGTGCCGGAGCTGCTGATCGGCCTCGACCGGTGGGGACGGCGCCTGGCGGGCCTGTACCGAGCCATCCCTGAGGCCCTGTACCGCGTGAGGGTTCCCACGTACCTGGGACGGGCGCCGCTGGGGACGCTGATGTGGTCCCGGGCCTACGACGAGTGGGTCCATCGCCAGGACATCCGCCGCTCGCTCGGCCTGGCGGACGAGGGCGTCGACCTGGTTCCCGCCGCCGAGTACGTCCTCATGGCGATCGGGATCGACGCCCTCCCGAGGCTTCGAGGCCGGAGCGGGCGGATCGTGGTGTCGCTGAAGGACCTTCCCCTCTCTGCATGGCGATTCGATCTGCGAACGGGGCAGTCCGGGCCGGCCGAACCGGGTGAGCCGGCGGACGCGCGGATCTCCGTCCCGGCTCCGGCGTTCGTCATGGCCGCCGCCGGCCGGGGCTCGTTCGACGCGCTCCTTGCGGGCGGAACGGCCTCCGTGGAAGGAGACGAAGCGGCGGGCCGGGAATTCCTTCGGACGGTGCGGATCCTCTAGCGTGGGGCGGTCCTCATTTGGTCGCCGTCGGGGGGATCGCGCTGGACCAGCTTGGCGTGCCGCTCCAGCGCTTCCTGGAGGTTCCGCTGGACCTGAGCCACCGACAGATCGCCACGGGTCCGCTCCATGATCGAACGGGCCACGTCGGTGGAGCGCCGGAGGTGGCCGGTGATGGCGTCGGGGAAGTCCATCGACACCAGGAGGTAGTACATGTCCTCCATCACCGAGAGGATGCGTTCGCTCTCCTCCACGTGCCCTTGCCGCAGGAGATCGAGGATGGCTCGGCGGCCCTCGCCGATCGACTCCGCCATGCCGTTCAGGTAAGGAGGGAGCTCTACCCGAAGGTCCTCCGGCGACGGTATAACCGAGCCCGTCACCACCGCCTCCGTCAGGCGGGCCTCCGCGTATTCCTTCTGGGCGTCCTGGAGGAACCCGGCGAAGTAGACGTCGGGATGGTCCTCGCGCACGGCAGCCCGTCCACCCTCGATGGCCTCCCGCGACTCGTCCATGAGCCCGTGGGCCTGGTCCAGTTCCCCCCGGTGGATGGCGCGGATGGCGTTGGCTGAGGCTCGGATGGAGCGGCGGGCCGCTCCGAGGGCCTTTTCCCGTGCCGCCGTGGTCTGCTCGAACCGCCGCTGGAAGTGGTCGGCGAGCGAAGGGAGGTTCATGTCAAAGTGGATTGTTCTACCGGGGAGATCGAGGGAGCGAACCGGATTATCCGGATGACCGGCCCGACGCTCGAAGGGCCTGGACATCGAACTCGTCCGAGCGGCGCACCACGACGTGGACGTCCTCGTCGATGATCCGCACGCCTCCCTCGCGGAGGAACTGCTGGTCGTACAGCTCCGCGCCGATACCGGCGCCGTTGCCGTTCGCGTAGACGTCGTCGGATCCGTACGGGCGCCCGTACCCGTTCCCCGCCTTGTAGGTGGAGCGACCGGTTGCCGCGATAGGGGCGCGGCGAAGCCGGACCTCGGACACCTCGTCCGCGCGGATCTTCAGCAGGAGCGCGATGTAGGCCCCGAGCAGGATCGTCAGGAACACCGTCACATACAGCATCGCCCGGAGGGGCGGGAACAGCCCCATGATCGTGGTGAGCGCCATCACCTCGAGGATGGTCATGAACACGGCCCGGCGACGGCGCCTCATCCGGGCGCGCTGGCGGTCCTCCGGGCCCAGGAAGCGCCGCCCCTGGCGGGGCATCAGGACCCATCGTCCAGCCGTCACCTTGTTGGCCTCAGCCAGCACGTTCAGCCTCTCTTCGAACTCTTCCACCGTGGACGTCGGTGATCGACGCCAGGAAGGAAGGAGGAATGCGGCCCAGATCATGCCCAGGACAGCCAGCAAAAGCCAACTCAGCACCAGCCCCTCCAACGGTCGATCCCCGGTCCGACCACAACATGTGGGCTGGGATGAAACGGTAGCACCCAATATGTAGCGCCTCAAGGATTTGCAGTTTTTCCTACGGAGGGCGTGGAACAGGTTGTGGACAGTCGGTGGACTGGGGCATATGACTGACGGTCAGTTGTCGCGGCGATAGTCGCCGCTCTTCCCTCCCGATTTGGCCGCCAGATGCAGGCCCCCGATCTCGGCCGATCGGTCGAACGCCTTGGCCGTGTCGTAGAGGCACAGCGCTGCGACGGCGGCCGCCGTCAGCGCTTCCATCTCGACGCCGGTTCGGTCGTTGGCGCTGACCGTGGCCTCGACCCTGATCGTCCCGGCATTCGCGTCGGGCTCCAGGAGGAGGCTTGCGCCCGTGAGGGCCACCGGGTGGCAGAAGGGCAGGAGGTCCGGGGTTCGCTTGGCGGCCATCAGACCGGCGACCTTGGCCGCCTCCAGCGGGTCCCCCTTCGGGGTGCCGGCGATCAGGGCCGCGCAGGCCCGGGGGTCCATGCGGATCACGCACTCCGCGACCGCTTCCCGAGAGGTCACGGGCTTCGCCCCCACCTCCACCATGCGGGAGGCCTCGGTCACCGCTCCTCACCGGGCCGGGCCGGGCGCTTCACTTCTCCTCCTCGAGGGCCCGGAACAGCATGACCCGAACCCTCGAGCCCGCCTCGGCGGTGTCGGTGCCGACGGGGATGATGGCCAGCCCATTGGCCTTGGTGACCGTTCCCAGCAGGTTCGAGCCGGGAGGCCCCGTGCTGGCGCCCCTCCATTGCCCTCGCTCCCGCCACACCCGGACCCGCGCGTACATCACCTTGTCGCGCGGTCCGCTGATGTCGCTCTCCAGGACCGCCCAGATCTCCGGACGGAAGATGTCATGCCGGCCCATCATCTTGAGCAGCGCCGGCCGGATGAACACCTCGAAGGACACGAACACCGACACGGGATTGCCTGGCAGCCCGAAGTACGGCGTCTCGTCGATCATGCCGAACCCTTGCGGCATCCCCGGCTGCATGGCCACCTGGTAGAAGTCGATCTCGCCGCGCCGAAAGAACGCCTTCTTCACCACGTCGCGCTCTCCCACGGAGACGCCTCCCGAGCTGATGAAGCAGTCGGCGCGGCCCACGAACCCGAGGACCTCCTCCTTGAGCACGTCGGGCTCATCGCGACTGATCCCGGCCAGGTAGGGGATGGTCCCGACCTCCCGCAGGCCGCCGAAAAGCGTGTAGGAGTTCGCGTCCCGGACCTTCCCGTAGGTCACCGGCCGGCCCGGCTCGACAAGTTCGTCGCCGGTCGAGATCACCACGACGCGGGCCCGGGGGGACACCAGCACGGAGGCGTGCCCCGAACTCGCCAGCATCCCGAGCTCCGGGGCCGCGAGCCGCCGCCCTTGCGGCACCAGCATCTGCCCGGCCCGCACGTCCTCGCCGGCCTGCCGGACGTTGGCTCCCTCCGGGAACGACCGCAGGATGTGGACGTCGATTCCCTCCGCCACGGAGTGCTCGATGGGCACGATGGAGTCCGCGCCGGCCGGGATGGGCGCCCCAGTGGCGATCCCAACCGCCTCCCCGGCTCCAACGGTGGTGTCGGGCTGCAGGCCCACCGGCGCCCGCCCCACCACTCGAAGCGTGACCGGCTCGTCCATCGTGGCCGAGGCCACGTCCGACGCCCGGACGGCGAACCCGTCCATGGCCGAGGACGAGAACCCGGGCATGTCGAGCTCGGCCGCCACGTCGGCGGCCAGGACGCAGCCGAAGGCTTCCTGGAGGGGCAGTTCGATGGGGGCCAGCGTGCGGACCCGGTTCAGGATCTCGCGGCGAACCTCTTCCACCGGCCGCATGTCGCGCACGTGGCCGTGGTCATGCTGGTCAGCCTGGGGCGCGGTGTCCATGTCGGTCTCCACGGAAATGGAATCATCTGCCGAGGGTTCGGTGCTGGGACGAGCCATGCCTACACGAGCTTCTTCCTCTGGACCAGGTCAGCGAGGATGGCCCGGAACTCGGGCCCGATGTCCTCGCGGTCGATGGCGATTTCCACGGTCGCTCGCAGGTAATCGAGCTTCTTCCCGATGTCGTAGCGGATGCCTTCGAACACGTAGGCGTACACGGCCTGCTGGTGGGCCAGCGCGTTGAGGGCGTCGGTCAACTGGACCTCACCGCCCTCGTCCGGCGTGGTCTCTTTCAGGGCCTCGAAGATCTCCGGGGTGAGCACGTAGTAGCCGATGGCCGCGAGGTTCGATGGGGCCTCTTCGGGCGCGGGCTTCTCCACGATCCGGACCACGCGAACCAGGTTGTCCTCGACGTACTCCGGCTCCACCGACCCGTACAGGTTGATATCGGATCGGGGAACCTCCTTCACCGCGATCACGCTGCGTCCGTAGCGCTCGTAGACGTCCAGCATCTCGCGAAGGAGGTTGTCCTCCGGAATGATGTCGTCACCCAGGAGGACGGCGAACGGCTCGCCGTTCACGTGCGGTTCCGCCATGGCGATGGCAGACCCGAGCCCCAATGGCTCCTTCTGACGGATGTAGTGGATCGAGGCCATCTCGGAGATCCCCCGGACCTCCTTCAGCTCCTCGTACTTGCCGGACTGCTCCAGCCGGTACTCCAGCTCGAACGAGCGGTCGAAGTGGTCCTCGATGGTGCGCTTCCCTCGCCCGGTGATGATCAGGATGTCCTGGATCCCCGCCCCTACGGCATGTTCGACAACGTACTGGATGGCGGGCTTGTCAACGATCGGCAGCATCTCCTTCGGCTGCGACTTGGTGGCCGGAAGGAACCGGGTCCCCAGGCCGGCAGCGGGGATGACCGCCTTCTTCACCTTCATTGGGGTAACCCTCCTCGGCGAGTGAGAGGGAGTCTATCCCAGGGTGCCTCCGGCTAACCTCCGACGAAGGGCCGGGGCCCTTTTGGGCGGGGCCCCCGGCGGAAGGCCAGTGGTCCCGGGTGGGCCGAGACCGCTCCTATAATCGATTGAATGCCGACGTACGAGTATGCCTGCCGTTCCTGCGGCACCCATGTCGAGGTCTACCAGCGGTTCAGCGATCCTCCGCTCACCGAATGCGGTGTCTGTGGCGGCCCTCTGCGCAAGGTCTTCCACCCTGCCGGCATCCTGTTCAAGGGATCCGGCTTCTACGCCACGGACTCGCGCAAGGGCCGCGACCGCGACGGGGTGGGACGGGGGGAGGGCGGCGGCAAGAAGGGGGTCGACAAGGACGGATCGGTCAAGGAGGCAGCCGACGACCAGGGGGCCGGCAAGGACAAGCCGGCTCCGAAGCCCACCGGTGACTCGCGCACCGCGCCCGCGGCCTCGAGCACGAAGGAGTCGGCCTGACGCCCGGACACGGGGACGACCCCGTCCGGATCGGGGTCTTCGGCGGATCGGGGTTCTACTCCTTCCTCGATGATGTCTCCGAGGTGGAGATGGACACGCCCTACGGCGAACCCTCCGCTCCGGTGACGATCGGGACCGTGGAAGGCCTTCGGGTAGCGTTCATGCCCCGGCACGGCGTGAAGCATCAGTTCCCACCGCACACGCTCAACTACCGGGCCAACGCGTGGGCGTTCAAGCAGCTGGGGGTGGAGCGGATCCTGGGCCCGTGCGCGGTCGGGTCGCTCCAGTCTCAGGTCACGCCCGGCCAGTTCGTATTCTGTGACCAGCTCGTGGACCGGACGAACGGACGGCCTTCCACGTTCTACGATGGTCCGGTCACCACGCACATCTCCTTCGCCGACCCCTATTGCCCGACCATGCGGGAGGTCGCCATCGAGCAGGCTCGGGCTCACGGTCTCGCTTTCCACGACCGCGGGACCATGGTGGTGATCCAGGGGCCGCGCTTCTCGACACGGGCCGAGTCGTCTGATTACGCCCAGCGAGGATGGGAGGTCATCGGGATGACCCAGCATCCCGAGGTGCCCCTCGCCCGGGAGCTCGAGATGTGCTACCTGAACATCTCGCTCGTCACCGACTACGACGTGGGCGTGTCCGGCGAGGTGGCACCCGTCACGCACGAGGAGGTCATGCGCGTGTTCCAGGAGAACATCGGCCGGCTCCGAGAGCTCCTGTTCCGCGTCATCCCCGCCTTGCCGGAGGCGCGCGTTTGCCCCTGCGCCACCGCCCTGCGCAATGCCCGGCTGGAGGCCTGAGCGCGGGCTTTCCCTCTCTGAAGGTCCCGCGGTATTCGAACTTGGCGAACTTTCCTCGCGTGGGGTGATCTTCGTCATAGTCACGGACGACTGGCACGGGTAACGTCGGGTTCCCCTCCGCATCCCCGCTGAAAGGTTCCTCCCCGGAAGGACTCCCCATGGAGCGCGTGCCTCCCCCGGAGGAGCTCGCGTGCGCAAACGACGCCCCAGATCGTCGCGCGCATACTTCGCGGCGTCCGCAGTCCTGGCGGGGGCCGCGGCGCTGCTTCTGCACGGTTACCTGAGTCGGGCGGCCGCCTTGGCACCGCCCGTCGGGCCAACCCTCGCCGTGGTGGTCGCGGCGGAACCGATCGACCGCGGCGCCACGGTTGCGGAGTCACAGCTTCGAGTCGCCCGGATCCCCCAGCAGTACGTCCCCCCGGGCGCGATCGGCGACATCTCCAAGGCTGCCGGCCGGGTTCTCCTCGCGGGGCTCTCTCCCGGAGAGGTAGTGACCGAGACTCGGCTGGCTCGCGTACGGGCAGGCCCGGTGGCGTCACTCGTGCCGCGGGGACTCCGGGCCTTCGCCGTACCCACGTCGCTGGTCCGCGGGGTGGTCATCCCAGGCGACCGGGTGGACGTCCTCGCGACCTTCGGATCGGGACAGCCTCACACTGAGATGGTGGTCGAGGCCGTGGAGGTTCTGCTCGTCCTGTCCTCGGACGGGTTCCACCGCGGCACCTCGAGCGTCGAGCTGGACGCGGAAGCCGCGGGAGCGTCGGCCCCAACCACGCTGATCCTCCTCGTCGCCCCCGACCAGGAGGAACGCCTGGCCTACGCGCGAGCCTTCGCCAGTCTGGAGGTGACGATCGTGCCGTCTGAGTGAGTGCCCCCCGAGACGACCGACATGGCCCCGAACCGATTCTGAAGCCAGATCGATGGACGACCTTGCCCGCCCGAGCCCGCCCGGAGTACGGTGCTCCGTCGAATCGCTCCCGGGCGGCCTCGCCTGTTTCGCGATCGGCCGCCCCGAGAGGAACCGGCTAAGCGGAAGCAAAGAAGGAGGGGGTCATGCAAGGCACAGGAGGCAATCGCTCTCGGACGACCTCGGGGCGGAGTGCGACCCGACGCCGCTCCGCCTCATTGGCATGCAGCCTCGCCGCCATCGTGGTCGTCGCATCGGCGTTGAGCGGCTCCTCGGCGGCTTCAGCCGCCCGGACCGTCGGAGGGCTGCCGATCGTCGGTGGGGCCCATCCCTACGTTGCGGGAAAGTTGCTGGTCCGGTTCAGAGGTGACGTGTCCGCCGCAGCCATTTCCCGCGTCAACGCGAGCCTCGGAGCCACGACCGTCCGCGCTTACCACATCGTCCCGAACCTCCGCCTCCTCCAGCTTCCTCACTCGCTCGACGTTCCCGGCGCGGTGGCCGCCTACCAGCGGCTTCCCGAAGTCATGTACGCGGAGCCCGACTTCCTCTCCCACATCGACGACACCACTCCCAACGATCCCTCTTTCAATCTCCAGTGGGACTGGAAGAACACCGGGCAGCTCGGAGGCACTCCTGGTGACGACGTCGACGCCGTCAAGGCCTGGGACCTCTCCATAGGAAGCAACGCTGTTGCGGTGGGCCTGCTCGACACCGGTGTGCAGACCCAGCCGCACGTCCACACCGATCTCGCCGCCAACCTCTGGAACAACATGCCGGAATGCAGCGGGCTGCCGGGGGTGGACGACGAGGGCGACGGGTACGTCGACGACTGCCACGGAATCGACACGATCAACCACGACAGCGATCCGGACGACGATTTCGGCCACGGGACCCACACCGCGGGGACCATGGGGGCGGTGGGAAACAACGGGATCGGCGTCACCGGGATGAGCTGGCACGTCACCATCGTCCCGTGCAAGTCCCACGACAACACGGGGAACGGCACTAACGACAGCCTCGTCGAGTGCCTGCAGTTCCTGCAGGACTGGAAGGACCGTGGGTTGAACATCGTGTCAACCAACAACTCCTATGGAGGCTGTCTCGAGGCTTGCGATTACTCGCAGTCGCTGTACGACGCGATCAAGGGACACATGCAGCACGGGATCCTGTTCGTGGCCTCTGCCGGCAACGACGCCGCGAACAACGACACGACTCCAAAGTACCCCACGAACTACTACCTGCCGAACGTGATCGGCGTCGCCGCCACCGACAACAATGACGCTCGCGCCTCCTTCTCGAACTACGGCGCCCACACCGTGTCGTTGGGAGCGCCCGGTCAATCCGTCTACAGCACGTACTCGAACCCCGACGATGGCTATGCGTATCTGAGCGGGACCTCCATGGCGGCTCCCCATGTGGCAGGCCTGGCGGGCCTCCTGGAGGCCTTCAATCCCTCGCTCGACTGGAGAGCCCTCAAGAACCTGATCCTGGCCGGTGGAGAAGTGAAGCCGTCCATGCAGGGGATCACCGTCACGGACCGTCGGATGAACGCCTATGGCTCGATGACCTGTTCGAACGTGCCGGTGTTCGGTCCGCTGCGGCCCCTTCCCAATGCCACCGGCGGGACGCAGCCACTGTCCGCGCTGAACATCAATTGCGCTGCTCCGGGGGGCGGCCTGACCGTGACCGTCACCCCGGGCGGCAACACCTTCACGCTCTCCGACAACGGGAAGAAGGCTGACATCGCTGCGGGGGACGGCATCTACTCGTCGTTGTGGACGCCCTGCGCCACCGGGACGTACACGTTCTCTTATTCGAACGGGTCCACCGACTCCGCCACCGTGACGGGGCTGGTGCCGTGCATCCGGCTTCAGCCATCGTCGGGCCCTCCAGGCAGTACCACCACGGTGAAGGGTCGGGGGTTCTCCCCCAACGAGAGCGTGACCATCATGTTCGACACCGGGGTCGTCGGAACGACCACCGCCAACGGGACCGGATCGATCTCGAAGGTCATCACCATCCCCCCCGGCGCGAGGCGCGGCCAGCACACGGTCACCGCCACGGGTGCCACCAGCAACCTGCCGACGCAGGGCCCGTTCAAGGTGACGATGTAGTCCTGGGGGGCTCCAGGCTGGGACGGGCCGCGGTCTCGCTGCCCGTCCCAGCCAGCGTTCGTCGTACCGCAACAGCCAGCATCCCCAGCATGAGCGGCGCCGCGCCGTAGTGAACGCCGAGCATCATGGCCTGCCACGCCTGCGGTGCGGCTCCCGGTTCGGCAGGCACACCGGTCAGGGCGAGCAGCCCGGCCGCGGACAACCCGATGACAACAAGCGCGGAGTCTTCCACGAAGACGACCAACGGGAGGAACCACGCCGCGTACCACGGCAGGAAGTAGGGCGCAGCGAGAGCGAACAGCAGCATCGACCTCCCCCATGCGTCCGGCTGGTCGAATGTGTACGAACGCGTGAAGATCCGCCAGAACAAGGCCAGGAACAGCGCGGCGAACGCCACCGACACGAGCGTGTCCAAGGCAACCCCCGTGGACCCGCCCCCTATGGCCCGACCAAACGCCCGTGCTCCTCGAACCACCAGCCCCGGTCCACTGGCCCATCCCTGGCGCGAGGCAACGGAGATGAGCGCGCGGAACGCCCCGCCTCCGGCGGCGAAGCGGGCGAACCCGGCCAGGGCCAGCGCAACGACCAGAATGCCATGCGTGACGAGCGCCATGCCCCGGCGATCAGCAGACGCGCGGCGAACCACGTGCCACAACCAGAGCAGCAGCAGCGGGAGCGCCACCGACTTGACCAGAACGGCCAGGGTCAGCAGCGTGGTCGCCCCCAGAAAGGTCGGCCCGGTGGCGTGTCCGTTCCTCGCTCGGAGGTCGGTCGAGACCTCCGAGCGCACAGCCAGCGCCAGAGCGCCCGCGATGCACACGGCGAGCAGAGCGTCGTTGTGGCCGCCCCCAACGGTGTGCACGACCATGACGGGATTCAGGCCGATCGCCGTCGCGACCGCGGCTTCCCTCCCCGGCCGGATCGTCTCCGCCGTCCTTCCGGCCAACAGGCATGCCACCCACACCGAAGCGGCCGCGATGACCTTGAACGCGAGGAGCGTGCCGGCCACGGAGCCGCCCCACACCCAGGCCACGGCCCCGGAGAGCAGCGTGAATGCCGGACCGTACACCGACGGCGCGTCGATCCATTCGCGCGACGCCACGTGCACGAACGGATCGAAGGGGAAGGCCGACGGCGGAGCGACATATGGGTTCGCGCCGTGCAGCGTGAGGATCCTGCCGTACACCGCGTAGCTGTACACGTCGCGAGAGAGCAACACGGGCGCCACGACGGCCAGCGCCAGCGACACGCCGACAGCAGCGAGCACGGCGCCCAGTCGAACCCGGCCGCGCCACGCTTCGACGAACACGACACCGAGAGCGACCACCAACGCGGCCAGGATCAAGAGCGAGACGATCGTCAGTCCGATGAGGGAAAGACGGCTCAAGTCAACGGGGAGTTCGGAGCGCCCGCCACCAGGTCGAGGAAGGCATAGCCTGCCACCAGCGCGACGAGCCCCAGCCGGGCCCGCAGCGACGTCGAGCGAACGATCATCTCGGGACGGACTCTAGCTTTCGGTAAGGCCAGAAGAGCCTGCTCGGGAAACCCGAGCTGTTTCCTAGACGCTCGAGTAGTCGGCCATGATGGCTAAAGGGGCGGCGGTCTCCACATCGAGTTCGCGCGCGACCTCCAGACAACCTTCGGACTCGCGCTGGGCGACCCGCGAAAGCAGCACGGGGAGGAACGCGACGGAGGCGATCACCGCGGTGATCCACAGCGTGGTCCGCGGTTCGAAGGTCGTCGCCAGGATCCCTCCCACCAAGGACCCAACGGGCATGACGCCCATGACGAGGAATCGCATCGTCGCCGTCATCCTCCCCAGAAGCGCGTCGGGCGTCACCGACTGCCGCAGGCTGACCTGGTTGATCCCATAGGCCACGCTGCCGAACGAACCGACGACGCCACTCGCCACGAGGAACGGCACGGCTCTCGGTCCCGCCGGTGCAGCCAAGACCAACATGACGGGGACCCCGAACGTGGCCGCGGCGGCCACGATCGTTCTCCCCAGGCCGATCCGGCGAGCGATCCTCCTCGCCGTCATCGCGCCGATGAAGAATCCGAGGTTCCCCAACCCGAGCACGACGCTCACCATCCCCACCGGCAGGCGCAACACGCGCAGCACGTAGATCATGTAGACGGCACCCCCCATGGACAGCGAGAGGTTGGAAAGAGCCGTCGTCATGGCGATGGGGAGGAGGAGCTCGTGCCGCAGCACGTACCGCAATCCCTCGCGCACTTCATCGCGCATCCGGGCCGAGCTGCCGAACTCCCGCCTGATCGGTGGCTCCGCCTTTCGGATGCGTGACAAGAACATCACCGACCCCAGGAACGAGAGCGTGTCGACGACGATCGCCGCGGGAGCCTGGATCAGGTGGATCAGCTCTCCGGCCACGATCGGACCGGTCATCTGGGCCCCCGATCGAGTGAGCTCCATCCTCGAGTTCCCCTCGAACAACCGGGACCGATCCACGAGCGAGGGCAGGTACGCTGCCCACGCGATGTCGAAGAAGACCGTCAGCACACCGGTCCCGAACCCCACCAGGTAGAGCTGCCAGAGGGTGAGGCTCCCCAGCGCCCACGCCAGCGGGATCGTCACCAGCAACGCCGCTCGGCCGAGGTCGCCGATGATCAGGATGGGACGCCGGGGCAGCCGGTCCACCCACACACCCGCCGGCAACCCGATCAGCGCGAACGGCAGCAACTGCAACGTGGCCAGAGCCCCCACCTGCAATGCGGAGGCGTGTAACCAAAGGATAGCCACCATTGGCAGGGCGAAGCCGGTGACTTGAGTGCCCAATTGGCTCACGGTTTGGGCGGACCACAGCTTCAAGAAGTCGTGGTGCCTGAACAAACTCTCCGGCGCCGGCCGAAACCTCCCCCAGGGACGGTCGGCTGCCGCCGAATGGCGACGATGGATCTGTTTCTCCCTTGCAACGACGACGTGAGCCCGACGCTTGATGTATCGGGAAAGCGAACACGAAGGTTGAGGAGAAGGACGAAGGGCGACGCGTCAGAGCGCTGGTCCGACGGTCTCCTCAGAGGTACGCCGCCTCGCCAGGCTAAGCGTTCGGCCGCGTCTCCCGGCGAGGAGTGAAGTGGTCGCACGTCCCCGACCCCTGGATCAGCCCTCGAACCAGGCGGCACGCACCCAGCGCCAGCGGCGGGAACATGAAGCGACAGGTATCGCACCGGACGTCCTTCCGGGGGGCGGGCCGGTAGTTCGCCTGCTTCTTCGAAAGCCTCCAGATCTCTCCTGTCATTCCTTGGCCTCTCTTCTCTACCCTGGTCACGGCAGGCGACGGGGTCTTCGCCGACTCGACTTCCGGCCTCACTCCTACGTATGGGAGCGGGCGGCGGCTTACCACCGGGCCCCCCGGCCGGATTCAAGGGACCTCCTCCGGCCCGCCGATACCTCGCTCGTGGAGGCGGCTCGAACCATCTTGGTGGTCGACGACAACGACGTCAATCGGGCCTTGCTGCTGCGACAGCTCGAGCGGCTCGGCTACGAAGGGGCTGCCGTCGATAGCGCCGTTCAGGCGCTGGAGGCGGTGGCGGCCACTCCCTACGCGGTGGTCCTGATGGACTGCCGGATGCCGGGGATGGACGGCATGGAGGCGACCCGTCGGATCCGGGAAGCCGAGGCCGGAAGCGGCCAGAGGGTGCCGATCGTAGCCGTCACGGCTAACGCCATGGAGGCCGACCGAGCGGCATGCTTCGATGCCGGGATGGACGACTTCCTCACCAAGCCCGTGATGATGGAGAGCCTGCGCGCCGTGCTGGCCCGGTTCGTGTTGGGGGTACGGGAGGAAACCGAGCCCACGCCGGCGTCTTCCACCCCTGCCACTGGCTAGCCTGACTCAGCCGAGGAGGCCCGACCCGACCCGACCCGACCTGCCCTCGGGCCAACTCGGCCTCCGTGCCCCGTCAGGCCGAGTGTGGTAGACGTAGCTCACCCGATCAAGAAAAGGAGGGCCCTCATGCGCGGACGACTCGTTGCCGTTCTCGCCGTCGTGGTCGTGTTCGCGATCGGCATCCCCCTGGCCATAGGGGCGGCCAGCGGAACGTTCTCCTCGGCGCTGGATCTGCAGGCGTCCAAGTGGACGACCACCTCGGTCAGCACTTCCAGCACGGCCTGGCAGACGCTTGCGGGCCTGTCCGGATCGGTCATCTGCTCCGAAGGGGAGGTCAGCGCGACCGTCAGCCTGCAGATGGACGGGGCTCCGATCGGACTGCGGGTGAACGTCGATAGTGCGCCTGACATGAAACCCGGGGCCGTGAGGTTCGTTCAGGCCGGATCCCAGGACTCGGTTTCCTTCAACTTCGTCATCAACACCGGGCCCTTCGAAAACAACGACAATCACGAGTTCTCGGTGTTGTGGCGATCGCCGACCGGTGGGACGGCCACCATCGTCAAGGGGACGCTGAACCTGCTGTACCAGGAAGGCAGCCATGACTGCCCCTAGCGGCTAGCCAACGCTGCCCATCCGTCGATCCGCTGTTTCGCCGGGCACGGTAGCGGGAAGCAACACGAGGTCCACTCGGCGGAAGAGGACTCCACACGGCAACCCGCGCCAAAGGCAACCAGGACAGCATCTCGACCTCCCCGGAGCGCGAGCCTGCCTCCAAGCTCCGACGGGATCGCACCATCCGGCAAGTCGTGGTCGGGCTGCTGACGGCGTTCGTAGTGCTGGGGATGTTCGGCTTCTTCGGCTCCAAGACCGGCGGGGCCTCGGCCAGCGGCGGCGGGTACACGGTGAGCGTGATCTATCCGCAGGTGACCAGACCCGGGCTCCCGGTCCGATGGACCTACACGGTTCGGCACCCCGGCGGATTCCAGGGGAACATCCACATCGCCACGACGTTCGAGTATCTGAACCTGTTCGATCTCACCAACATCCAGCCCGACGCCTTCTCCGAAACCTCTTCGGGAAGCGCGATCGTCTGGTCGTTCGACCCGCCTGAAGGCGACCGGTTCTCGGTCACCCACGACGCGGCCACCGAGGTCGGCATCCACGAGACTCCGCCGGCAACGGTCAGCGTGCTCGTGGACGGGCGGCCGGTGGTCCGGGTGCAGTTCAGAACGGTGGTGATGCCCTGATGCAGATCATCCTTCGTGCCGGCGCTCTGTACTTCTTCGTGTGGATGGTGACTCGTGCGATGGGACGCAAGGAGCTGGCCAGATGTCCTCCTTCGATCTCATCCTCTTCATCCTGATGGGCGACCTCATCCAGCAAGGAGTGACGGGGGACGACCGTTCCGTGACCGGAGCCATGCTCGCCGTCGCCACGATGGCCCTGCTGGTGCTCCTGTTCTCGTACCTGAGCTTCCGGTGGCGCCAGGCTCAGCCCGTCCTGGAAGGCGTGCCGGTCTTGATCGTCCAGGACGGCAAGCCGCTCGCGGAGATCCTAAAGATCGAGCGACTCACTCTGGACGAGGTGAAAGGAGCGGCCCGGGAACAGGGCATCTCGGACCTCGCC
>WNFV01015536.1_pt1 | contig 15375 bp, 16 predicted proteins | sample 5400101 | NCBI WGS metagenome assembly WNFV01 (sample SAMN13153361, study PRJNA577476) | soil metagenome | isolation source: 115 cm soil or saprolite under grassland replicate 1 | place: USA:California | collected 2016-06-15 | reverse complement strand
GCGGAAAATGAGGGGAGAGAAAAACGAAGTTCATCACAGCCTCCCGCTGTAGAAAGTTGCCCAAATATACCAAATTTTCGGTGAGAAGCGGAATAGAAATTGTTGTAAAATGAAACTATGACGTTATCTATCAGAACCAAAATCCGTCCGACCGGGTTTCCACCTGTGGCGAAGACCCTGCCTGGGGCGATCAAACGCATTGTGTCCGAACTCAGGCCTGAGAAAATTATTTTATTTGGCTCATACGCGTACGGAAATCCCACGCCCGATAGTGACGTAGATTTGCTGATTATCATAGAAACGAACGGCAAAGAAAAAGAAATCTATCGCGCCGCGTCTATGTTGCTATATCCGAGACAATTTCCAGTTGACATTATCGTAAAATCGCCTAAGGAAGTCATAGAAGCCGTACAGGGAGGTAAGGACAATAGTTTCTTTATTCGGGAAATAATAAAAAAGGGGAAGGTGATTTATGACCGAAATAAGCGAGCTTAAATCATGGATTGCTTATGCTGAGGAAGATTTTGGTTCGGCGAAAGCGCTGCTGAAGCTCAAAAAACCATACTTCTCCGCGGTATGTTTTCATGCGCAGCAGTGTGCCGAGAAATATCTTAAGGCATTATTAGTTATGAAAGATGTTGACTTCCCTAAATCACATGATCTCCCAACTTTGGACACGTTATGCAATCAAAACGGTATATTTACAGGATTAGAGCCACAACAACTGATAGACCTGACCAAACATGCGGTCCAAGCACGCTATCCCGGAAAACAACCCACTCCCGAAGATGCCCGGGAAGCAATTGAAATTGCAATCACTGTCCGCAAATTTGCACGAACGTTTTTGGGGTTGAAGAAGTAAAACCGCCCTACCGAAGTAGGGTGGAGTGCTGAAACATCTTTGCATAGCACGGAGACTAAAAAATGAATGAAATGAAATACGAAAAAATCGGTGAAGTAAACGGTCGTTGGAAAGCTGAAATTATTGAAAGCTTTTTAGAAGCCGAAGGGATTGAGGTAGAACTGGTTCAAGATTCCGTTACACATTATCTGTATAAAGGTCCATTCGATCTAGTCCAGCTTTATGTTCCTAACCTGAAAGCCGTCAAAGCGCGTGAACTGCTGGAGTCTTTTGAGGAATTTGAGGCAGATGAAGATGAGGGTGGGGAAGAATAAAAAGTATCGAATCCTTCCGCTATATTGAACCTTGCAAAGGTTTTGATCCTTCGGCTCCGCCTAAGCGCATACAATCGCAAGGCTTTTTTCGGAAAGCATTCATAAACGTCCAGGCTTTCTTCGGTTTTTGGTTTGGTGACATTCATCAGTGTTCATTTGTGGTTTAATCCTCTCATGGACTCCTCTCTTACCCCATTTTTCAATCCTCGTGGCGTTGTGGTTATCGGCGCATCCAAGTCATAAATAGCGTTGCGAAGGTTTAAGAACCTTCGCAACGTTGGAGTCATTATGAGACATATATCAGGGCAGTATTACCACATCTACAACCGCGGCGTAGAAAAACGTGACATTTTTACCTTCGACGAAAATTATCGTTTTCTTCTCCATCGCATTATAGAATTTCTGCCGAATTATCCCGTAACTTTTATCGCATATTGTCTGATGCCCAATCATTATCACTTCCTCGTCCGAGCTGAGGAGGATGGAGGTATCAGTCCTTTCCTTCAACGGCTTTTCAATAGTTATACTCAGGCCTTCAATCAGCAAGAAAAACGCTCCGGCACTTTATTTGAGGGCCGCGCCAAAAGCGCACTGATTGATGAGAACAGTTATCTCTTTCATATCGCGCGTTATATACATTTGAATCCTGTCCGTGCGGGGTTGACCAAACGCCCTGAAGATTGGATATACAGTAACTATCTCGAATTCATCGGCCTCCGCGAAGGTACGTTGTATGAGGCCGCGTTCGTGAACGAACAATTCGGCACTCCTCAGGAATATCACAAATTTGTAGAAGACGCGATCCTTGATGAAATCGAACGCAAACTTGAAAAGTATATGTTTGATTGAAACAGCCTTGCGAAGGTTTTGAACCTTCGCAAGGCTTTCAGTCTTTGGTTTAATTCCTTCATGGACTCCTCTCTCACTCCCTTCTTCAATCCTCGCGGCGTTGTGGTCATTGGCGCATCTACTTCTCCAGATAAACTTGGCTATGGTGTCGCACGCAACCTGATCCAAAGCGGGTATCGGGGTGCGATCCACTTCATTAGTCAGAAGCCGGGCGAGTTGTTTGGCCGTCCTATTCAAACGGATCTATCTAAAATTCCTGATCCAGTTGATCTTGCGGTGCTTGTCATTCCGCCACAAGCGATGCCCAAAGCCATAGAGGATTGTGGCAGGCGCGGGATTAAAGCTGCCATCCTGGTTTCGTCAGGATTTCGCGAAGTGGGCGCGGAAGGTGCGGCGCTCGAACAAAAATGCGTTGAATTGGCGCACGCGTACGGTATGCGGCTACTTGGGCCAAATTGTATTGGGACGATTGATACGCATCTTCCGCTTGACACGACCTTCATTCCACCGCCTATGCCAACAAAAGGTGGTATAGGTTTTATTTCTCATTCGGGCGCATTCTGTGCAGCGGTCATCGACTGGGCGCGCCGTCAGGGTTTCGGCTTTTCGCGACTGATTAGCCTCGGCAATCAGGCAGACGTCAACGAAACGGACATGCTTCCTCTGCTCGCGGCAGACGAGCACACGCGCGTCATCGTGATGTATATGGAAAGCGTTTCAAATGGCCGACGGTTTGTAGAAGTTGCCCGCGAAGTGACTAAACAAAAACCTGTGATCGCGCTCAAAGTCGGTCGCTTCGAATCGGGACAAAAAGCTGCCGCCTCGCATACGGGCGCCTTAGCCGCCTCTGATACAGCATTTGACGCGGCATTTGCAAAAGCAGGTATCTTACGTGCAGACACCACTGAGCAGATGTTCGATTGGGCACATGCATTGGAGACCTGTCCGTTGCCACATGGACGAAAGATCGCGATCCTGACAGATGCAGGCGGACCCGGAGTCATTGCCGCCGATTCACTCGAGACGAACGGGTTGTTTCTAGCTCGATTGAGCGAGTCTACCCTTAAGGCATTATCTGCCAACCTGCCGCCCGCGGCCAGTGTACACAATCCCGTAGATATGCTCGCATCGGCATCACCTGAAACTTATGCTATCTGCTTGAAATTATTGCTTGAAGATTCAAATGTGGATGGCGTCATGGTCATCTTGCCTCCGCCGCCAATGTTCACGGCTGAGGACGTTGCAAATGCAATTATCTCTATAATTCATAATTCTGATAAACCTGTTGTGATTGCGTTATTGGGATCGGATTTAATCGTTAATGCCTTTGAACGCTTCAATACAGAAAATATTCCGACCTATCCATTTCCTGAAAGAGCGGCATCGGCGTTTTTCGCTCTCGTGCGCCGCTCTGAGTTTCTCACCACGGAGACCCCACACGTTCGAATAAAAATGCTGAAAGAAACGTGCGGGGAGACACGGAGTCACGGAGAATATAAATCTCTGTGTCTCCGTGACTCCGTGGTTGGTATTTCTGCCGATCAACTCGTTACAGCATATGGTATTCAAACTGCACCGATCAAACTCGCATATAATGCAGATGAGGCCGTTTCAATCGCACAAGAACTTAGCTTCCCCATTGTGATGAAGATCGCTTCGCCCGATATTTTGCACAAGTCTGACATCGGTGGTGTCATACTAAACATTACCGATACGCAATCAGTATGTAATGCATACGCGCAGTTGATAGATCGCGTCAAATCAATCAAACCGGATGCCAAGATTGAGGGTGTTCAAATTCAAAGACAAGTTCCACATGGACAGGAAGTGATCGTTGGTATGGTACGTGATCCACATTTCGGGCCGTTGATGATGTTCGGCTCGGGCGGGGTCGAAGTGGAAGGACTCAAAGATGTGGCCTTTGCCTTAGCACCGCTGAATCAGACTGAGGTCCGGGAGATGATGCGAAAGACATGGGCCGGTAGAAAGTTGAAAGGCTTTCGCCACCTCCCCGCTGTTGACGAGGAATCTGTTATCGATGTTTTGATCAAGTTATCGCAACTGGCAGTCGAGAATGAATCAATTGAGGAGATTGAGATCAATCCATTACGCGTATTAAGCCGCGGCGCAGTTGCTGTGGACGTGAGAATAAAGTCCCGATGAGCAATCGCATCTAGACTCTGATGTTAGAGAGGATTTCCATATATGGGGTATTTGCAAAAGGAATACCCATACCTAGGGATGTGACGTAAGATGCGATTGCCTTAGTTCCAAATAACTTTGAAAGGTTGTTGTTTTAGAGCCAAAAATATTGTATATTTGATGTAGACAACTTAGAAAAGGAGAAGAAATATGGAAGAGACTGTTTATAAGTTTATCGAGTTAGTCGGTACAAGCACGGAATCCTGGGAAAGAGCTGCCGCGGCTGCGGTAGAGCTTGCCTCGAAATCATTGCGGGACTTACGCGTGGCTGAAATTATCCAATTGGATATGACCATCGAAGATGGAAAAGTCCAAGCTTACCGCGCAAAAGTCAAACTTTCATTCAAATACGAAAGCGGCGGATAAAAATGCTATCTTCAGGGGAGGATAAATGGAAACGAATTTGCCAAAAATAACTTCGCTAGATGGGCGGTCGGATAGCCCGGTATATTTGCATTGCATCTGGGCAGTTGCTATAAGAATGATGGGGTGTAAAGGCATTGAAAAATGGGAATCCTCGTAGAGAAAATAAAAAGCCGGTTTGACAACACCGACACCAAATTCAGAGAATCACGCCGTCTAGAAGATACAGAACAGGCGAGGATTGTCATAACGATCGTCGGTGTGGTGGTGTTCTTATTCATTTCTGTGGACTATTGGTTTTTCAAGCTGAGTCAGATTTTCTTCATTTCATTAATCGCGCGAGGCTTGTTTTGCGGAATTTCAATTGCTGTCTACCAATGCACAAGAAGATGCAAAAAACTTCAATATATCGATTATTCGATTCTAGTCTGGACTTTATCCCTTGCAGCACTCTCTCTAAGTCTCAATTTAATCCGTCCAAGCAACTTTAATGACAATATCCTGTTACATGGCATGATGATCTTCGGTAGTTATTTCGTGCTGCCAAACCGCGCCATCTTCAAAACCATACCTGCTTTCGTCTTCACGATAGGCGATATGTGGATCCTCATTTTCTACAAGGATGGACTTACTCCTCAAGTGCTCGTTGCCAGCGCCATCGCTTTTATAGCATTGAACATTATCGGCATTTCAGCGGCTATACGCGTGGAAACTAATCAACGCAAACAATACGAATCCCGCTTGCTCCAAGACCGGAGTCACCTTCAGTTGGTTGGTCTTGCAACGACCGACAGCTTGACAGGTATTTTCAACAGGCGCCATTTTCTGGATCTGGGCGAAATCGAATTCGATCGTTATAAGCGCTTTGGACATATCTTTTCGTTCGTAGAAATAGACATCAACAATTTCAAATCAATTAATGATACCTACGGCCATCCAACTGGCGATCTGATTTTACAGATATTTTGCGAGATATTGACCAATGAGAAACGATGAATTCGGGATTATTTTGCCTGAAACTTCCGCCCGTGATACCGCAAAAGCACTTCAGCGTATCAATCGGGCGTGCAAGAATTACCCAATCAATCTTTCCAATGAAGAGTACCGTATCACGATTAGCACAGGGGTAACGACGGCACGCCTTGGCGATCAATCCATAGATGATCTTTATCGACGGGCGGATAAAAGGCTATATGCGAAGAAACAAAGAAACAAAAACAATAATCAGTCTGAGTAACTTTTTTCATGGGTTACAATTGCGCCCATGATTGAGGTCTCTTCGCTCATATATTATCCAATAAAGGCTTGTCGCGGTTTTGAAATACCCTCCTCCCTTGTCCACCGTATGGGGCTAGAACATGATCGCCAGATGATGGTGATTACACCTGAAGGAAACTTTCTTACGCAACGCGAATTCCCAAGGTTGGCACTAGTAACGCCGACCTTAATAAACGACGTGGTGACTCTCTCAGCACCGGATTTTGATTCAATTCAGTTTATCATGCAAAAATCAGGCACACCTCAACCAGTCAATATTTGGAAAAGCAAATGTGTTCAAGCGATAGACCAGGGTGAAGAGTCCGCAGAATGGTTTTCAGACTGGCTAGGATCACCTGTGCGACTGGTGCATATTGCAAAGGGATACAAACGAAGGGTCAATCGTAATTATGCAATAAGTGCTGATGATTACACAGCCTTCGCAGATGGTTATCCCATTCTGATGATCTCGGAAGAGTCGCTGAAGGATTTGAACTCACGACTGGAAAAACCTGTTCCAATGAATCGGTTTCGCCCAAATATTGTCGTCAATGGCTGCGAGCCATTTGCAGAGGATACATGGAAACATGTCAAGATCGGCGATGTGGAGCTGGCAATTGTTAAGCCATGCCCGCGTTGTGTAGTCACCACGATTGACAAAGAAACACTCGAACGGAACAAAGAGCCTTTGAAAACCCTGAGCACTTTTCGTAAGCGGCTTGGCGGGGCTATGTTCGGACAGAACGTCATTCCGATTAACGTGGGCAGGCTCGAGGTGGGTATGAGCGTGCAAGTCCTCTCATAAGACTCGGAGAGCGTTTCAAGGTAAAATCCTCGCTATGCTTTCACGCAGAGATTTTCTAAAACTGAGCGGAGCGACGTTGCTCGCAGCAGCATTATCTAACATTGATATGGCAGGTGCAGATGAATCCACACCTGCACCGTTGATCTATCATGGGAGCAGGCGTCATCGTTATATCGCGCTCACCTATGATGATTGTTATTTATTGAGAAGAATGCAAGACCTTGAAAAACTTCTTGATGAATACCCTGAAATAAAGATCACCCTTTTCCCGGTTGGCGTAGCAATCCTTAACCTGGAGAGACAAGATGCCGGCATCTGGAAACGCTTTCGCGATAAAGGGCATGAGATTGGCTATCACACATTCGATCATACCGACCTCAGCACAATGTCAACCGCGACTGCATTGATGGATTACGATCAATGGTATGCTGCATTGACGCAGGTTCTGGGAGATCCTTATCCTGTGCATTTTGTCCGTCCGCCCTATGACATCGTTAGCCACACACTTGACGTTCTGTGTCGGGAACGCGGTCTAGTGGCTGTATTGTATTCGATTGGAGGTGGTGGGGAAACCGAAAATGTAATGAATGCCCTTAAAATGGGGAAGAATGGCGATATTGTGCAGATGCATATCCGCACACAGGATTACAAAACTAGCGTGGAAGCCTATCCATGGTTGCGCGAGAATAACTGGGATGCAGTAACGTTATCAAAACTTTATGATGATCTTTTGCTGGAGCAAAATAATTCAGAGGGCTGTGATGTAGGCGCTGGCAGTGCATTAACCAGAACTTGTATTGAGTAAATATCGTCACTGCGAAGAACGACACTTGCACCGCACTGCCCTGTCCCGTCCGGGCCAGCCTGTCCTGGACGGACAGTCCAGGGGACGGGGCGTTCGCTGCAGTGCAGGTGAGCAGTCTCAAGTTAAACGGAAAATTCGTCGTGAGACCATCTCCATTTAACCAGGGTAGCTTCGTCAGGAGAAGCGCCTTCCTCCCAACGACATGAACTAAATTACCGAACTGGCATATTTTTCCGCAAACAGCGCGGGTTGACCACCTGTGTGCCAGAACAACACAGTCTCATCCTTCTTGAGGAATCCCTTGCGGATCAGGTCAAGCATTCCTGCCACGGCGCGTCCTGTATAAACAGGATCGAGCAATAGACCTTCTTTTCTTGCGAACAAATGGACCGCTGCGCGCTCCGCATCGGTCAGGACCCCGTAGCCTGCGCGGCAGTAATCGTCATTCGCCAGCACTTCGGCAGGCTCGAACTCAATCCGCTCCCCGAGCTTTTCACTCGAATCTGAGGCCAGCTTTGACACATGCTGCCGTAGCCACTCTACTGGCTCATCAATGCTGATTCCTAAAACTTTACCTTTATATCCAAATAAGCGTTTTCCTAGGACAAGCCCAGCATGTGTCCCGCCAGAGGAAGTGGCGAATACAATCCAATCGGCCTCTACGTTTTGGCTTACAAATTCTTCCATTGCAAACGCATATCCCAATGCGCCGGTAGGACTCGATCCGCCATATGGCACAAGGTATGGCTTCTTGCCCTTCGCCACCGCCTGATCAAATGTTTCCTGCAAAATTCTATCCCGGTCTTTCCGTTCTGCCACAGTGACGATCTTTGCGCCGAAGAGTTGGTCTAGCAAAAAATTTGCAGAGGATTGTTCCGCAGCTTCTCCAGTCAGTACCAGTATGCATTCCAATCCGAATCTCGCTGCTGCGGCTGCAGTCTGGCGGCAGTGATTGGACTGGATTGCGCCCGCTGAAATTAACATCTTTGCGCCTTGATCGCACGCTTCAGCGACAAGAAACTCCAGCTTGCGGGTCTTGTTGCCACCAAAAGCCAGACCGGTCTGGTCATCCCGTTTAACAAGGATGCGCGGGCCTCCAAGTTCTTTGGACAATCCTTCCAGTGATTCAATCGGTGTGGGCAGATGTGCAAATTTCAGGCGGGAAACTGATTTCATTTCTATGCTCCAATTTGTTGCTTCGTTTTTTCCTTGCCACGTGAACGCATCACGTCCAGTACGCGCGGAATAATTTCAGCGTACATTCGATACCAGAGGGAATTCGGGGTGTAATCCCATGCGCCGAGGGTGCGGACAACTTGCCCGCCGAGACCTTCCTTGAACCGGAATACACCCCACATACTATCCTTTTTATTGAATTCGTCTGGTGCTCCCCACAGATCATAAACCTTACAGCCATATTTTTTGGCGCGTTTGATTGCTTCCCATTGTAAAAGATAAGCAGGCATCTTTTCGCGGTGCGCGTCGCGCGACATGCCGTAAATGTAATACGCACGCCTGGCAAAGTAAAAGACAAAGATAGCTGCAACAGGCTCTCCATCCACTTCAGCGATGAGAGGTTCAGAAAGCGGTTGGCCAGCGCCGGCTGAATATTGCATAAAGGCTTGCCAGACTGTCTGATAGTATGTCTCATCGCGGATCACAAATCCATCGCGCACGGATGTTTCCGCGTACATTTTGAAAAGCATCACCAAATCATCGAGTGATCCTACTCGAACATTTACACCTTTTTTCTCGGCCAATCGCACGTTATAACGCGTCTTCTGCTTCATGCGTGCTTTCAGGTCATCGAGGGAAGCCGTTAAATCAATCTCAACTGTGTTCTTGAATTGAATCTGGTCTGCTGAATAACGCCAGCCTCGAGCGGTCAAATCGGTAGCAACTATATCTCCAACACTGTCCATTGCTCCTATTCCATTATTAGTAATGCCCGTGCCAATGACCACATCTGGGTCACATTTCAAGAAGATCGCACCTTGCTTCTTGGCAAAGGATTGCAAGTCATCCAGAACACGCTTCCGCAGAGACAGGTCGCTCCAGTCTATGAGTGGACCTTTGGGAATGTAAAGAATGCTTAATCGAGCGGCAAATCCACGATTGATGACTTTCCGCTTAAGGATCATCGCGGCCGCGACCGGTTCATGGCTCGCATATTCGGATTCCCATACAAAGGGCATGGGTTCCCAACTATACTTTGATTTGACCTGTGACCACTCCCATGTTTGAAGCAAGTGTGGACAAGGTAATTGTGAAATGATCGAGTTCCATTCAGTGGATGTACCCGTAAATGTCTTCATTAACCGTTCTCCCGTCCTGCCATGCGCCAGAGATACAGTTTATACAACAACGGATTATAGACCCTATCCAGGGCTTGTGCGGCGCGTTTGAGTTCACCACCAAAGCCGCGTTTAAACCGATAGACGCCCCATAAACCAGCCTGTCTTTTCTCGAAATTGGCCTCTAAGGTAGCTTCATCTTCATCCGGAACACCCCAAAGATCGTAGTCTTCACAACCATGCGACCTTGCCCATTTCATAGCTTCCCATTGCACAAGATAAGTAGGCATACGATTGCGCTCCTCATCTGTTGATGCACCATAAAGATAATACGAATGAATACCACTCTTGGCTACTAGCAACGCGGCGAGCGGCTTTCCTTCATATTCTGCTACAAGAATTTCACATAATCCCTTTGGATGAAGCAACTCATATACACGTTCATAATACTTAAACGAGTGAACACTGAAATCATCGCGGTTCCCTGTAGCCATCATCATCTTGTAAAACGCAGGAATATCGCTCCAAATCCGCATGGTCACGCCTTTTTTTTCAGCTAGGCGTATGTTATAGCGTGTTTTCTGCTTCATACGCGCGAGAATTTCCTCTTCCGATCCACGTATATCCACGATTATAGTGCGAGGAGGTTGGATGTTATGCTGCGATAAATGGAGTCCAAAGTCTTCGCGAAGCACCCCCGTGGGGCCTGACTTTGGAGGTAGTACAGAAAACCGACGACTGGAGTCGTCGGACTCCCAAATATCCGGTTCTATTTTGAGGAAGATAGCACGCTGTTGGTTACAAATAAAATCCACTTCACCCCAAATCTCGTTACTTGTTACTAACGACTTATTACTCATCACTGGCTTCGGAATGTATCCAATCGTAAATCCTAGCAGCAATTTGCGGAACAAAATCTGTACGCCAATATCCCCGCTGATCATGCGAACAGCATTCCAACCAAAAAAAGATTTCAATTCACCCCATTCTCCTCTCTGCAATAAATGAGCATGGGGGTAATTCTGTAAGAAATAATCCCACTCAGATAGAGAGACTATAGGCATGATGTGATAAATTCGGCCACCAAACTATTCAACTACCCAACTATTGAACTAAGTAACTATCAAATTATAGAAGTCATATCTGGTGGCGGAGTTGAACGGACAGAAGCCGAGGGGATCGATTCATCTAAGACGCGGATCAGGCTCTCAGTTTCGGCTTGATGCGATAAATGGACAAGTTGGTCAACTGCGCGGGTGAGTCGTTCGCTATCCACGTTCTCTTCTTCTGTTGCACGGTAAATCTCTGAATGATCAGTTCGTTGGAAGTGCATGCCCTCTTCCCAAAGGTCTTCACTTAATTTTTCACCTGGGCGAATACCTGTAAAGGTTATTTCAATATCACGGCCAGGCTCGAGGCCGGAAAGTCGAATTAAATCTTCAGCAAGATCGAGAATACGCACTTGTTGTCCCATATTAAGCAGGAACACTTCTCCGCCCTGCCCCATCGACGCGGCCTGCAAAACCAAATGCACAGCCTCGGGGATCGTCATAAAGTAACGCCGCATATCAGGGTGTGTCACTGTGATAGGCCCGCCACGTGCGATCTGCCGTTTGAAGAGAGGCACAACAGAACCACGACTCCCGAGCACATTCCCAAAACGGACAACCGAATAGGCGCGTCCATTACGATGAGCGGCATCGAGGAGAATCATCTCTGCCAGCCGTTTTGTTGCGCCCATGACGTTGACGGGGCGAATAGCCTTATCCGTTGAAATGAGAACGAGTCTTTCGACCTCGTGCCTGTTTGCTGCTTCGACGATGTTACGCGTGCCCAAAACATTGTTCGTGACCGCGTCTTCAACATTGGCTTCCATGAGAGGCACATGCTTGTGTGCGGCTGCATGAAAAACGACTTCGGGACGGTGTGCTTTGAACAATTCCTGAATACGGCTCGTATCGCGCACATCCGCGATAACCGGTTGAATGGGCAGCGACGAAAAATTCTCGTGCAATTCGAGCAAGGACTCAAAGATACTGTTCTCGCCATGACCCAATAACACCAGTTGGGCCGGACTCCAACGTGCGACCTGGCGGCAAATCTCACGCCCAATGGAACCGCCCGCCCCTGTCACCAGCACACGCTTGCCGGAAAACGTCGTGCCTACCAGATGATCATCTATTTTAACGGGGTCACGGCGCAGCAAGTCGGTAATATCTACCTCGCGCAAACGATTGACGCTGACCTTACCACCAATCAACTCGAAGATGCCGGGCATCGTGCGCGAGGGGATGCCTTTCAGGCGACATACATCATTGACCAAGCGGACAATACGGCCCGGTGCAGATGGAATAGCGATAATGACTTCATCCACTTGATGGTTATCGAGCACCTCAGCCAGGTCTGTAACTTTGCCAATAACTTGTATGCCGTATATTTCGTGTTTTTGCTTGGCAGGGTCATCATCCAGAAAGCCAACCGGATAAAAATTGATCTGGGAAGACTTCTGCAATTCACGGGCTACCAGCGCACCTGCATCTCCCGCGCCGATGATGAGCACGCGCCTGCTCTTCCCATTCTTCAGCGCACTAGATTGCTCTGCAAGGATCCGCAATGCAAAGCGTGATCCCCCAATAAGAACGAGTGAGAGCAACCAATCTATGCCATATAAGACCGAGCGCGGCATCCCGGGAATAACAAAACCAAAACTGATCAGTGCGAGCATTACCCCAGAAGTCAGCACCGACGCGGCGGAAACTGCAGCGATAATCAATCGCAGCTCATTCGTGCTAGCATACACCCACAAGCGACGATAAAGACCAAAGAAATAGTAAACAGGAAGTTTAACGAGTAAAGCGACCGCGCACATGGTCAACGCGGCAGGAAAATAGAAAGGCAATTGCCCCACATCGAGGCGGAGAGCAAAACTACCTAAAACTGAAATAATAATAAGTGCGATATCCCCGATTAAAACAAACCGATTACGGATTTGGAGCCGAGATTTCATGGATAGCAATCCCCGCCATAGATATCCTTGACCTGCCTGCTTTTCCATCTCCGTTCAATGAGTCTTCCGGCGAGATTGCGAGGCGGACATTTCTGCAATGACATCATTGATTTCTCATCCAATCAACAGTCTCTTTCAAACCGTCTGCAAGAGAAACTTGCGCACGGAATCCCATAACATCTGCTGCTTTTTGGGGAAAGCCAATTGACCGATAAATGTCTCCAGCACGTGGTTCGGCAAAAACAGGTTGTGAGACATTTGGAAATAGATCAAACAAAACTTCAAGTAAATCAAGTAAACGCGTTTCAACACCTGTGCAAATATTGAAGATTTGGCCGGGAGCATTAGGATGACTTGCCGCAATAAGATTTGCCTGCGCCACATCTCGCACATTGATCAGGTCACGCGTCTGGCCGCCATCGCCAAATACGGTAACAGGTTTGCTATCAAGCAGGCGACGAATAAAGATCGGTACGGCCGCAGCGTATTGTGAATCTGGTCGTTGGCGCGGACCGTAGACGTTGAAGTATCTTAATGCTGCAACTTCCAAGGTCCACGTGCTTGGATACGGCATAAGGTGAAAGTGGACGTAAAGGTGTTTGTTCTTTCAAAGGCATTTCATCCGAATCACCATAAACCGCAGCACTGGACGCGATAACCACGCGATGAACGCCTGCTTTACGAGCGGCATCGAATAATAAGGATGTACCAGTGATGTTGACGTCAAAGCAATCCTGTGGCTGCTCCATGGATTGCGGAACGGAGATGAAGGCTGCTTCGTGAAAAATGACCTCAACTTCGCGAACCGCTTCGGCTAGAGTGGAAGCGTCACGTAAGTCACCTTCGATAACTTCGAGATTTCCGTTCAAACCCTGCAAGTTTTCGCGTTTGCCCGTTGAGAAATTATCCAATACACGGACGTGAGCATCCTGTTCAAGCAGAGAACGGACAATATGCGAGCCAATAAACCCCGCGCCACCTGTGACAAGATAACTCATCTGCCATCCTGCCTTAATACGGTGCCAATTGTGCGAAGAACGATTGCAAAATCCATTGAAAGAGTGCGATGCTTAATGTAATAAAGGTCATATTCGAGCTTGACGGATGTTTCTGTAACGCTGGCTACATACCCGTAATTGATCTGTGCCCAGCCGGTGAGCCCCGGTTTGACCAGCAACCGTGCTCGATAAAAGGGGACCTGCTTTTGGTATTCAGTCACCAGTTCAGACCTTTCAGCGCGCGGGCCTACGAGACTCATCTCGCCACGTAAGACACTAAAGAACTGCGGCGTTTCATCAAGACGGGTTCTTCTCAAGAAGTTACCTACGCGTGTCACGCGTGGATCATTTTCAACAGCCGGGCGCACTTCGCCATCTGCTTCAGCATCTTGTTTCATCGTGCGAAACTTGTAAATCTTGAATACCGCACCGCCTTTTCCTAAGAATGATGATAAAAATAGCTAAGCCAAGTAGACTTCCAAAAATATCCATAATCCGTTTAGAAAACTCATAGCCCGCACTGACGCGTACTTGATCCACAAAGGAACGGATAACCCAGTCCGATTCAAGGTGGTGAACAGGAACACGGCCAGTCATTTCTTCGTACAAAATTTGCATGCGGGTCACTTCGATGCCACGTTCCTGCGTATCGAGGATCGATTGAAAGGCAGCACCATCAATCGTCCCATTGATGGCAACAACAAGATCGGATATGCGATGGGCATCTATAATGGTTAGCAATTTATCACTGGAACCAAGTACTGGAAGGTTGCGATAGACCTTATTTTTCTTGCGCGGATCGTCATCCACAAAACCAACAATAATAAATGGCGGCGGATTCAGTTTGGCATATACATCTGCAAGTGTGTGACCTGCTTTGCCCGCACCTACGATTAGCACGCGACGCATGCGTCCTGAGGTGGTATAGATTCTAATGTAAAGAACGCGCCAGCTTAAAGTCAGGACTGAAGCGATCACCAAAAATGCGCCAACGCCCACACGTGGAAGATCAGTTGGATCTTTACTGATAATAAAGAGCAGAGAATATCCAAGCAACCCGACCAAAGCAGCAATCGCCACACCGCGCAGCGTCCGTTTCCAGTTGGCAGCCGCGTGCGGTTCGTAGATTTCAATCATCAACAAAAGCCAGATTAGTGGAAGCAAGTAAAACCACCACGGCACTCTCGCAAAAAACATCACATCAATCTTGAACAAGCGCGTAGCCCGTTCTGCAGAAATTGCAGGATGTTCAAGGATATAAAGGTATAGAGTATAGCGATACCATACATAAATCGCGCTGAACATTGCCGCAGTGGATACACTGAAATCACCAAGTATTAATGCACCGCGTTGTTCATCGGGACGTAAACGTAAAGAAGGGCGAAGAATGTCATGAAACCGAGTCGTAAAGAGGCTCGTAATAATGCTCGATAAAAATCCACCCCCCCAGGTAATGTGCATCGTGGCAATAGCCAGAGGTAGGCCGAACAAAAGAGATGACTTTTTCTTCTCGAGTGCTGCTTTCAGCCCAACGACAGTCATCACTGAAGAATAAGCTATGATTTGTGCGAAAAATAGATATTGAACAGGCTTAATCCTGAAGGATAATGCAAAAAGAA